>Ga0302309_10000737_pt1 | contig 34753 bp, 27 predicted proteins | sample III_Palsa_N1_1_FD_200453 | JGI IMG/M metagenome (GOLD analysis project Ga0302309, IMG submission 200453) | Peat permafrost microbial communities from Stordalen Mire near Abisko, Sweden - III_Palsa_N1_1 | ecosystem: Environmental > Terrestrial > Soil > Palsa > Peat permafrost | place: Sweden... | reverse complement strand
CATTTCTCCTTTACTGTCAAATATCTACCTGAACTTGCTGGATCGGATCATTGAGAATCCGCGAAGCGAGTTCGCACGGGCGGGTATCCGGATAGTCAGGTACGCAGACGACTTCATATTGCTCGGTGGCCATATCTCTGATAAGATAAGCGACCAACTTGAAAGTATCCTCACCCGGATGGGGCTTCGATTGAATAAGGAAAAGACCAGTAAGAAGCAGCTATGGAAAGAGTCCATGAACTTCCTGGGGTTTACCATCAGATGGGCACGGACGCCCTTTAAGGGATCAGTGAACAAATTTTGGAACATCTTTCCATCGAAGAAATCGGAGAAGAAAATTCGTCAGAGCGTCAAGGAGATTTTGAGAATCAGTTTACACAGGAAACCTGCGGTGTACGTCTATAAATTGAATACAAAGCTAAGGGGCTGGGTAAATTATTTTAAGATCAACGGGGTGTCTCAGATGTATACCTCCATCAGCTGAGTGGCCGGATATCTCGGTCAGACAATTTACAGAATGTTTAGGCGCAAGAGCCAGAATGGTTGGAGCAAGCGTTATCGCCAATATGCTTATAAGAAATTCATTGCCGAACACGGCTTGATCGACTTATACAAATGCTTAAACCAGAGAGCCTTGTGAATGCTAAAGATCAATTTTACAAGATAGCCGTGTGCGGGAAAACCGCAAGCACGGTTAGAAGAAGGGGGATAGGGCCTCGGCCCTGTCTCTACTCTACGCGGTCGTTCGGCTACGGTCGGCGAATGAATTTTATCAAAATTTTCCCTATTAAATATGAACCACCCCATTGTAAAAATCGAGCGGCTGTCCCACAAATATTCCACGAGCTGGGCTATCCGGGACATCAACATGGAGATCGACCACAGCGGCATTGTCGGCTTGCTGGGCTCCAACGGCGCGGGCAAGTCCACGACGATGAACATCCTGTGCGGGTGTCTGAACCAGACGGAAGGCAATGTCTATGTCGGCGGTATCGATATGCGAAAGAACCCGGAGGCCGCCAAACGGCTGATCGGTTTTCTGCCGCAGAACGCGCCGTTGTATATGGACCTGACGGTCGACGAATATCTCGTGTATTGCGCCAATCTGCGCAAGATGGCAAAGAAGGATATCCGCCCGGCCGTAGAAGACGCCAAAGAACGCTGCGGCATCGCACACTTCAGCACCCGGCTGATCCGGAATTTGTCCGGCGGCTACCGGCAGCGGGTGGGCATTGCGCAAGCGATCATTCACCGGCCCCAGTTGGTCGTGCTGGATGAGCCGACCAATGGCCTTGATCCTAACCAGATCATCGAGGTGAGGGCTTTGATTAAAGAGATCGCCGCCGACCGGGTGGTGATCTTTTCTTCCCATATTTTGTCGGAGGTGCAGCTGTTGTGCAAGGAGATCAAAATGATCGACAATGGCCGGATCGTGTTTGCCGACACGATGGATGCTTTCAACAATTACCTCGAGCCGCATAGTGTGCTGATGTATATGGATAATCCGCCGACGGAAGAAGAATTTCTCCGGACGCCGGGTGTCACGAAGGCCGATTTTCTCACGGAGAAGCAGATCCGCCTGTACTTCAACGGCGACCACGAGATCACCGAGCGTATCATTGCCACCAGCGTGGCGCAAGGGTGGCGGCTGCGGGAGATCAGCCTGGACAAGAGCTCTCTCGACGAAATATTCGCACAATTATCCAGTCATAACGGCCGAACAAAATAAATCTCATGAAGACAATATTGAAAATCGCCAGGACAGAGCTGGCGTTATTATTCTATTCCCCGATTGCCTGGTTCCTGCTGATCGCCTTTATGTTCCAGGCCGGACTGGCCTACACCAGTGAGATCGAGGGTATTTTGACCAGCCAGGATATGGGCGGCAGGAACCTGAAATACCTGATGTTCCTGACGTCACGGACCTTTGCGCCGCCCTTTGGTATCTGGCCGCAGCTGGTGGGTAAGCTCTACCTCTATTTACCCTTGCTGACCATGGGATTGATGAGCCGGGAGATCAATGGCGGCACGATCAAGCTGCTGTATTCTTCGCCGATCAAGGTGCGGGAGATCATTTTCGGCAAGTACCTCTCCATGATGGTGTATAACCTGGCGCTGGTATTGGTGCTGGCGATCATTGTGCTGTTTGGGTTATCCGATATTCAGCATGCGGATGCGGGGATGTTGTTCGCCGGATTGCTGGGTGTCTATCTCTTGTTATGCGCCTATGCCGCGATCGGGTTGTTCATGTCCTGTCTGACGTCATACCAGGTGGTCGCAGCATTGAGCACGCTGGTGTTGCTGGCGGTACTGAGCTATATCGGACAGTTGTGGCAGGATATCGATTTTGTGCGTGACCTGGCATATTTTCTATCGATCCAGGGACGAGCCGATCACATGCTGATGGGGCTCATCACGACAAAGGATATCATCTATTTCATGGTGATCATCGGCATGTTCCTGAGTTTCGGCATCTACAAGCTGCAATCCGACCGCGAGTCCAGGCCGCTGATCGTGAAGATCGGCCGGTATGTGGGCATCGTGGTGCTGGCGCTGGCTATCGGCTATGTCAGCGCACGACCGGGTCTTGTCGGCTATCTGGATGCTACTGCCAATAAGACTATGACGCTGACTGTCGGTGCGCAGAAGGTGTTGAAGGAGATGGGGGATACGCCCCTGGAGGTGACGTCGTATATCAACCTGCTGGACGGCCGGTTCTACTACGGCAAGCCCGATCAGCGCAATGCTGATATGGGCCGGTGGGAACCCTATCTCCGGTTCAAGCCTGATATCAAATTCAAGTATGTGTATTTTTATGACAGTACGGGGGACAAGAATTTGTTCAAATACAATCCGAACATGACGGTGAAAACGCTGGCCGAGCGGTATGCCAAGTCCATGAAGGTCGACCTTGACCGGTTCGAGACACCGGAAGAGCTCCGCAAGACGGTCGATCTGCGGCCTGAGGAGAACCGGTATGTGATGGACCTGCATTATAACGGCAGGAAAACTTTCCTTCGGCTTTTCGACGATCAGATGGTCTTTCCATCGGAGACCGAGACGTCGGCGGCGTTGAAGAGGCTGATGCAGGCCAAACTGCCGATGATCGCTTTTGTGCAGGGCGAGTCCGAGCGTAGCATCGACAAATTGGGGGACCGGCATTTCAAGTACCTGACGAATCAGATCACCTTCCGGAATTCATTGGTCAACCAGGGTTTCGATGTGGAGAAGGTGTTCCTGAAGGACGAGGATATTCCCAAAGACATTACCGCGCTGGTGATTGCCGATCCGAAAATTGCCTTTGATTCGGCGTCCATGCGGAAGATCCGGCAGTATATTGCCGATGGCGGTAACCTGCTGATTGCCGGCGAGCCGGGCAAGCAGGCTATCGTTAACCCGCTGTTGGAGTCGTTGGGTGTTCAGCTGATGGATGGTATGATGGTGGAGCGGAACAGGGATTTTTCTCCCGAGCTGGTGCAGCCCTATCTGACTGCTGCTGCAGCCGGCTTTACCAAGAAGCTGCATGAGGATTTCGACGACAGCCTGGTGATCGCCATGCATGGCGCGGCAGGGTTGTCTTACACGACGGGCGGTCCTTTTACGATCACGCCGCTGGCGATGACATCGGGGAAGAAAAGCTGGAACAAGAAGATCAAGCCTGATGAGAGTATGATCGAGCTGTCGGAAGATCAGGTAGAAGGGCGCGGCTTTGGGAGTGGAATCATGATCGTGGGAGACGGGCCTGTTGCGGAAGATGCCCCCAAGACCAAGCCAAAAAAGGTGGTTGTTCCCAAGACACCGGATCCTGATCCGGATATATTGAACTTTGACGCTGGCAAGGGCGATCAGCAGGGACCGTTACCCGCGGTACTCGGGCTAAGCCGGACGATCAACGGGCGGCAGCAAAAGATCGTCGTGGCGGGGGATGCGGATTTCCTCAGCAATGCGGAGTTGGCGCGGTTCAATATCCAAACCTGCAACTTCGATTTCAGCACGGCCATCTTCAGCTGGTTCGCCAATGGTGAGTTCCCGATCGATTCGTCGCGTCCGCCTTCGAAGGACAAGCGCCTCAATCTGACGGACAGCGGCCTGACTTTCCTGAAGGTATTGCTGATGGGCATTTTGCCGGGCTTATTGCTGATCCTGGGCAGTATCCTGCTGATCAGGCGTAAAAGAAAATAAATTTTTCCCGATGCATTTTACGACGGACAGGCAGACGATTGAAGACCTGAATATTTTCGGGAAGCGGGGGGATGATTCGATCTACAGTATTTTCAATCATACCCAGACGCGCGGCGGCGCGGTACTCCTGGAACAGCTGTTTCATGAACCCCTGTCACGGCCCGAGGCGATCCGGAAGCGGATCGGCATCATCCGGTTTTTCGCCGGTGCGGGTTTGGCCTTTCCATGCAAACCGGAATGGTTCGATGCGATCGAGCAATACCTGGCTAACACCGATGAGCGTACGAAGCTGTCCCATGAAGACAGCACGATTGGACGACGGATCAGCGGCATGATCACGTTGAATACCGAGCAGGCCATTATCCACAAGGGGGTGGCTGCTGTAGTAGAGATGGTGCATGCCTGCCGTGATTTCGTATCGACGATGGCGGCGGATGCGAGGGGCGGGAAGGACGGCACGGACGGCACAGCATATGTGGATGAGAGGACGGCGATACAAACCCTGTTGAGCGATGCTGCATTTACCGGGGTGCTGCAGCAGTCGCCGCGGAAGAAACTGGCCTTCGAGCAGGTCGCGGCCTTTGACGAATTGCTGCGTTTCCGGCATCGCGGTCTCATCCGACGGTTGCTGGAGAGGATATATTACCTCGACCTGTATCTGACTGTTGCGCGCGTGGCGGCTGCCCGCAAGCTGACGTTTCCGACGGTGCTGGAGCGCGAGGCGCATAGTATTGCTATAAAAGGGTTGTATCATCCGGGGCTGGCGAACCCTGTATCTAATTCGGTCCGTATCACGCCCGACAATAATGTCGTGTTCCTGACCGGCGCGAATATGGCGGGGAAGAGCACCTTCATGAAGTCATTGGGGATCGCTATGTATCTCGGTCATATGGGGTTTCCGGTGGCTGCGGCGGAGATGGAGTTCTCGGTACTGGACGGGCTGTTCACGACGATCAACCTGGCGGATAACCTGGGGATGGGGGCAAGTCATTTCTATGCGGAGGTATTGCGGGTGAAGAAGGTGGCCGAGGAACTGAACCGCGGCAGGAACCTGCTGGTGATCTTCGATGAGCTCTTCCGCGGCACGAATGTCAAGGACGCGTATGAGGCGACGATTGCGATCACCGAGGCCTTTGCGGGAAGGCGGACGAGTATCTTTATCATCTCCACGCATATCATTGAGGCCGGGGAGGTATTAAGGGAGCGATGTGACAATATAGGGTTTCTGTTCCTCCCCACCCGGATGAAGGGTACACAACCCGTGTATACTTATCAGTTGGAGCAGGGCATTACCGATGACCGGCATGGGATGGTGATCATCCGCAATGAAGGCATCCTGGATATTCTTGAAAAAGGCAATTGGAACGAATCATGAGCCAATCTGAACAACCATGAGCTTTATCACTGATCAACAAACGCTGAACGATCTGAACCTGCTGGGCAAGCACCGGCGTGGTTCCATCTTCAGTCTGTTTTGCAAGGTACATACGACGGGTGGCGAGCGGCTGATGGAGGAAATGTTCCGTCATCCCCTAACCAATGACGAAGCTATCAATCAACGCAGCGGGCTATTCCGGTATTTTGCCGGCCAGGGCCTGGTCTTTCCGTTGAGCGGTGCGCAGGTCGAGGCGATGGAGAGTTACCTGGAAAGTCCCGGACAAGGGAATTTGCCTGCTGCCGTGTGGCATAGTCTGCGACGGAAGACAATGGAGGCGGTGGTACGGGACGAGACGTATAGGTTGTTGCGGGAAGGGCTGCTGGCGGCAGTGAAGGGTTTGTACGTGCTGCATGTGTTCCTGCGGGAGCTGGTGGCGCGCGATCCCATGGGACCATATACCAGCCAGGCTAAGACCGCGATGGCGGTGCTGGAGGACCGGCGGCTGGCGGTGGTACTCGGCGACAACCGGCCGGAGGACTGGACGCTGCTGACCTTGGCCCGGCTTGATCATTTGTTGCGGACGCGGCTCCGGTCCGGGCTGGAGAGCGTCAGGAATGTCCTGCGCGAATTGGATGTGTATATCGGCGTCGGCAATCTGGCCCGCTCCAATGGCTGGGGTTATGCGCGGGCGTTACCTCCGACGGATAATATCGTCTGGATCGAGGGGCTGAAGCACCCCGCGGTCAGCAATGCCGTGGGCAATTCCATCGTGCTGGGGAAAGACACCAATATGTTGTTCCTCACCGGCGCGAATATGGCCGGGAAATCCACTTTCATGAAGGCATTTGGCGTGTCAGTGTACCTGGCCCATATGGGATTTCCGGTCGCGGCGACGGAGATGGCTTTCTCCGTGCGGGATGGATTGTTCAGCAGCATCAATGTGGCTGATGACCTGAGCCAGGGGCACAGTCATTTCTATGCCGAGGTGTTGCGCGTCAAGAAGGTTGCGCAGGCGGTGGGCGACGGCAAGCGGCTGGTAGTGCTTTTCGACGAGTTGTTCAAGGGGACGAATGTGAAGGATGCATATGATGGGACACTGGCGGTGACGGATGCTTTCTCGCGGTACAGGCGTTGTGCTTTTATTATTTCCACGCATATCGTCGAGGCCGGTGAGGCGTTGCGGAAGAGGCGGGACAACCTGCGGTTTGCCTATCTGCCCACTGTGTTGGAAAATGGACGGCCGCGCTATCCTTATATCTTGCAGGAAGGAATTGCCGCCGACCGGGTCGGGATGATGATCATCGAGAATGAAGGGATAATAGACATTATTAAAAAATAAATTAAGCCTTATGTTAAGAGCTTGCCGGCGCATTGCGCCCTTATTATTGGTTCCTTTCTTTCTTTTTGCGAGGGATGGGGGTATACTGCAGGTGGGTGAAACGCTTCCGGCTTTTTCGCTGAGCACTCCGGATGGAAAAGTGCTGAAAAGCGAGGCGTTGAAGGGAAAAGTGCTGCTGCTCGATTTTTGGGCTACGTGGTGCGCTCCCTGCCGGAAGCTGACGCACGAGATCGACAGTACATTAGAAGTGTATAAGGACAACAAAGATATCCAACTGATCGGGGTCGACTTTAACGAGACGCGGGTCAGTAATAATGATCCGATAAAATATTGGAAAGACCATGGATATGGCTTTCCTATGACCCTTAACGACACCGCGTATGGAAATTCCGTCGGTGCGGGTAATCCTACCGTGCTGGTAGTAGACGGGGCCGGGATCGTCAGGGGCAGATGGGACGGCAGGACCGCACAGACGGCGGCGGAGATAGCAGCGCTGGTAAGCCGGTTGCTGAAGGACGATGACCTGGTCCCTTCTACGGGGTTCCCGACATTCCCGCGGATCACCAATACGGCTATCCCGGGGGCCCCATTGCTCGGCCAACCTGTGCTGGTCACCGGTACAGAGCGCGAGATCCGCACCGAAAAACATGGACTGGCCTATCCGGCTTTTTACGATTGGAACCACGACGGAAAGATCGATCTGCTGCTGGGAGAGTTTGAGACTGGACAGACAGGCTCTGACATCAAGGTCTATCTGAATACAGGGACGAACGAGCAGCCCAGGTATAGCGGAAAATATTTTTATGCCACCGACGTGAAGGGCGATACCATGACCTCCTACCAATGGTGCTGTATCGGCACCCATCCGCGCCTGGTAGACCTTGATCAGGACGGGTATGCCGACATCCTGACGGGTCAGTATAATCCCGGGCAGATCAACTGGTGGCGGGGGTCGAAGGACGGTTTTCTGCCCCGGCAATTCGTGGACCAGCTGGGATATAAAGGTGAAATGTATGGTGGCTCTATTGTCGAAGCGGAACCGGATGAAGACCCTGATGCATTGGAATATTGGAACTACACCTCAGCCGGGTTCGCGGACTTCAATGGCGACGGGCTCACCGATCTTTTTGTCGGGGGGTTCGATGAGTTGCGCGTGGCATTGAATATAGGTACGAAAGAGAACCCCCGGTTCGGGCTGAGGAAATATCTGCTGGGTATCGATGGCTATCCGCTGTCGATTGTTGCGCCGAATGAGAAGGAAGTGGAGCAAGCCCATAAAAGATTTGAGAAACCGCACTATTCGGGTGTGATGAAGGCCTTTATCACCCCGGTCGATTGGGATGGGGATGGCGTGCTGGACCTGTTGGTCACGCATCTCTATGCCAACAAGAAGACGAAGGACCCGGTCGTTTTTTTACGCGGCGTACAAACCGACAAGGGTTTGCGTTTTGAGCCGGCGCGTCCACTTTTCACCGCAGAAGCTGTCCGAAAAACCTTTCCGGGTTGCCAGCCGAATATCTATGTTACCGACTATAATCATGACGGGGTCCCGGATCTCGTGATCGGTTTATCTTTGCCGACCGTGAATGGATTCAATATCGATTCGCTGGTTGCCTTTAACTACCTCGATGACTTTGGGTTGGAGTCGCCGGGAAAGGATGCCGGGCGGCAAGTCGAATGGGAGGGCGGTCTGGAAAAGCTGAAAGCACGCATCCAGAAAGACTCGGGCATGAGGAGATTCGTCATGGGAAAGATGACGGACGAGAAATACCTGACCCTCCGGCATCGGGGCTATGTCTATGTGATGCTCGGTGAGCGAAATCCACAAAAGGCGGTGGCCCGCAAAGGCGTTATCGCGCAGGACGAATTCAAGGTTCCGGAAGCCCCGAAAACCAAAACAGGTGGAGCAGAGGGTCCGGTCAGTTATGAAGTGAAGGCGCCGGCAGTGATCGGGTCGGATCCCGGCATAATAGAGGTTGCGCTGAAATTTAAAGAGGGATGGTATGGCTATGCTAATACCCCGGGAAATATTGCGGGTGGGTGGATCCCCACCAGGGTGGAATTTAATTTACCCGAAGGGTTTGATAAAATGAACACTCCGATCATCCCCGATCCGCATGTCAAGAGCGGTGGGGCCATGGTCTATAGCGGCGACAGTGTGATATTCCGGCAGCAATTTGTGAAGAGTTGGCGAATGAAAAATGGCGGCACACTGGCGCCTGGCGAATATGCGATCGGGGTGACTATCCAGTATCAGACCTGTAATGAGGAGCGGTGTCTTCCGCCGGTGACGAAAAAATTGGATATTAAGGTGAAGTACGAAAAAATGTAAATGAATAATATGAAAAAGAATGTTTTGGTATTGGGGCTGATGTTAGGGATGTACATGGGGGTGATGGCGCAGGGTGGCGGGAATACGTTTCGCATTAACGGGCAGCTGAAAAATTTACAAGCGACCCACGTCTATCTGATCTATATCAACGACAACAAACAAATACTCGATAGCGCGACTGTCACTAACGGAGCGTATGTGCTGACCGGGGAGGTGGCGGAAGGCGGTCCGGCGACATTGCTGGATGTATCACCCATGGGCGGTAGGCCCGCGCCGCGGGATATCGCCAGGATCTTCCTGGGGCCGGAGTCTTTCTCGGTTACGCATGTCGATTCCTTTTCGAATGCCGTTGTGACCGGCTCCACCGCGAATACGGATTATCAGGAGATCACGGCCGCGGAGAAGCCTTATGAAAAGCGTGAGATGGCCATGATGCCCGCCTATCAGGCAGCCCGGCAGGCGAAGGATGAGGCAACGACCAAGTCGATCGAGGCGCAGGCGAAGGTCATCGATAAAGCAGTGGAGGATTCCGTTTATGCTCCCTTTGTCCACAACCATCCTCAATCTCCATTGGCCATCTATGTCCTGCAGTCGTATGCGAAAAACGACCCGGATGCTCCGGCATTGCGGTCTTTATTCGACGGGCTAAGTCCGGCGGTGAAGGGGTCGACCGGGGGCAAGGCCTTTGCGGAAAAACTGGCGATTGCCACAAAGACCAGCGTGGGGGCGACGGCGATGAATTTTACCCAAAACGATACGGCCGGCAAACCGGTTACGCTATCGGCGTTCAGGGGTAAGTATGTGCTGGTAGATTTCTGGGCCAGCTGGTGCGGGCCCTGCCGGATGGAGAATCCGAATGTAGTGAGCGCCTATGCCAAATATCATCCCAAGGGTTTCGACATTCTCAGCGTGTCGCTTGACAGAGCGGGAGATAAGGACAAGTGGTTGAAGGCGATTTACGCCGATCGGCTGGCGTGGACGCATGTCTCGGATCTTCAGTTCTGGCAGAATGCGGTGGCGGTGCAATATGGCGTGGGGTCGATCCCGCAGAATTTCCTCATCGACCCGCAGGGAAAGATCGTCGCAAAGGGGTTGCGCGGCGAGGATCTGGAGAAAAAGCTCGACGAAATATTTATAAAGCAGAATTAAGCACAAATAAAACTGCTTTTTCCGAATTATTTCCGGATTGCTGACCAACAATCGTTTTTAAAGATTGGCTTTTTGATCTTTGACCTTAAATGTATTCAATGGCTAAATTTTTTCTATCGGGTTTGGTTTTCTTCTGGATTGGCCTCACGACCGTATTTGGGCAGGCGCTCCCGCTCGACACCGCAGTGAGGACCGGTAAACTGCCCAATGGGCTGACCTATTTTATCCGGCATAATACCGAACCTAAAAACCGGGTGGTCCTCTACCTGGTGAACAAGGTGGGCTCCGTACTGGAGTCGGAAGACCAGCGTGGCCTGGCCCATTTCATGGAGCACATGAGTTTTAACGGGACCACTCATTTCCCGAAGAATGACCTCGTCGATTACCTGCAAAAGTCGGGCGTACGTTTCGGCGCGGACATCAATGCCTATACCAGCTTTGACGAGACAGTCTATGAACTGCCCATTCCGTCAGACAAGCCTGACGTGTTGAAAAACGGTATCCAGATCGTGCGGGACTGGGCGCAGGATGCAACCCTCGACCCGATAGAGATCGATAAGGAACGGGGTGTGGTACTCGAAGAGAAACGATTGGGCAAAGGTGCAGGCGAACGCATGCGGCGCGTGTACTGGCCGGTTATCCTGAATAATTCCCGGTATGCGGAGCGCCTTCCCATCGGCCTGGATACGGTGCTGAACCATTTCAAGCCGGAGACGATCCGCCGGTTTTATCATGATTGGTACCGCCCGGACCTGCAGGCGGTGATCGTGGTGGGAGATATCGATGTGGACCAGATGGAGCGAACGATCAAAGAAAAATTCTCAGACCTGAAGAACCCGGCAGGCGAAAGGCCGAGGCCTAAGTATACTGTACCCCTGACCGGCAAGGATCATTTTGTGGCCGTGACGGATAAGGAAATGACCTCCACGGAAGTTGAGGTGCTGATCCAGCACAAGGCGCTGCCTTTGAAGACGGATGCCGATTACAGGAACAGCCTGATGCAGGAACTCTTCAACCAAATGATCGGCCAGCGTTACGGGGAACTGTCCCGTCAGTCCGACCCCCCTTTTGTACAGGGAAGTGCAGGCATCAGCGATTTCATGGGTGGTCTGGACCTCTATGATGCCAGCATGACCGCGCGGCCGGGAGAAGTAGAAAAAGGCGTCAAGGCTATGTGGAGGGAGACCGTTCGGGTGAAACGGTTTGGCTTTACCCAGACCGAGCTGGACCGGGCGAAGGCGAGTTACCTCAGCGCCATGGAAGCCGAGTTGAAAGAAAAAGACAAGACGCAGTCGGAGGCCTATGTGAAGGAATATCAACAATATTTCCTGAAGGGCGTGGCGGCGCCTGGAATTGAAAAGGAATACGCTCTGGTCCAGGGAGACCTCCCTGGCATTACCCTGGCTGAGGTGGATGCATTGGCCGGAAAATATGTGACGGCGACCGACCGGGACATCCTGTTGCTGGCGCCGGAGAAAGATAAGGCAGCGTTGCCGGATTCGGCTGTGGTAACCGGATGGCTCCGCGCGGTAGAGGCTGAAGACCTGCAGCCGTATAAAGACGAGATGAGCAGCAAGCCCTTCCTGAGCAGTCAGCCCGTACCCGGAACTATCACGGCGGAGCAAGTGGACACGGCATTGCACGTCACCACCCTGACCCTCAGCAACGGCGTGAAGGTGGTGCTCAAGCCTACGGATTTCAAAAATGACCAGATCCTGTTTAGTTCCTTTGCACCGGGCGGAACCTCGCTGTATCCTGACGTGGATTATCAGTCGGCGGCCAGTGCGGCGGGGGTCATAGCGGCAGGCGGCGCGGGGAATTATAATGTGACGGAACTGGGAAAATACCTGGCCGGCAAACAGATCAGCGTCAGGCCTTATATAGGGGAGCGTACCCAGGGCATCGGCGGAGGCACTACGCCGAAAGATCTCGAAAGCGCATTGCAACTGGTGTATGCCTACTTTACGGAGCCCCGGAAGGATGAGGATGTTTTCAAGAGCATCATCGGGCGGTCGGAAGCGGGTTTGGCCAACAGGGGCAATGACCCGAATAGTGTCTTCGGCGATACGGTCAGCGCCATTCTCGGTAATTACAATATCCGCAGGACCGGCCCTACGCTGGAAAAACTGCACCAGGTCGATCTCGACAAGGCTTTCCGGATGTATAAGGAACGCTTCAGTGACGCGTCAGGCCAGACCTTCACCTTCGTGGGCAGCATCGACGTTGCGACGATCAAACCGTTGCTGGAAAAATACCTGGGATCGCTGCCGGCGACGCATGCAGGCGAACAGGCCAAAGACCTCGGCATTCATATCCCTGCGGGCCAGCTCACCAAAATCGTGTACAAGGGTACGGAACCGAAGGCCACCGTCTACCTGATCTTTTCGGGGACATTCGATTACAGCCCGGAAAACCGGGTGAGGCTGGACGCGTTGAAGGAAGCACTGCAGATCCGGTTGATCCAGCGGCTACGCGAAGACGAAAGCGGTGTCTACAGCCCGGGTGTGCATGTCAATATGGGCAAGCTGCCTGAGGCGAGGTATGCCTTCATCATCAATTTCGGCTGTGCTCCGGAGAATGCAGACAAGCTGGTGGCCTCTGCCCTGGATGAAGTCGGCAAGCTCCGCACGGCGGGACCGCTGCAGGAGAATGTGGACAAATGGAGGGCGGAAGATAAAGCGTCGAGAGAAACACAGCTGAAGACCAACAACTGGTGGATGGGCTATTTGAGCGGACAGCTGGAAAACGGGGAAGACCTGCATCAACTGGACGGTTACTCGCCAATAGAGGACGGGATAACGCCTGCCGGGCTGAAGGAGACGGCCATTAAATATTTAAGCGGTGACAATTACATCCGCCTGGAATTACTGCCGGCGGCAATAAAGAATTAACCGGCGCAACGCGGACCGGTACAACGATAGTTTTCTCATGTGATGTGATTCCTACGGAGAGGGTTTTTACCCTTTCCACGGATTCACTTATCGACCGGCGGACGCGTATAGATCCGCGCACCTTAATTAAATGAAGCCCTGAATTCCAGGGGTGAAAGACTGGTCTTGGCCTTAAACATTTTGCTGAATGATTGCGGGTGCTCAAATCCAAGCCCATAGGCTATCTCGCTGACGGAAAGATCGGTTGTGGACAGCCGCTCTTTTGCTTTTTCTATTACTTTGTTTTGAATATGCTGTAAAGTACTTAATCCGGTCAGTTCCTTGAGGAGACCGCTAAGATAGCTTGCCGAGACATTCAGCTCTTTCGTGATATATTGTACGGTAGGAAGTCCTTTGTCCGACAAACCATCGTCATTAAAATAGCTGGTCAGAATATCTTCCAGCCGGTCGAGTAGCTTATGGTTGGTTACTTTCCGGGTAATAAATTGTCGCTGGTAGAATCTTTGGGAATAATTGAGCAAGGTTTCGATCTGGGAAATGATGATATTCTGACTGAATTTATCAATGTTCCGCTGGTATTCCAATCTGATATTTTCAACGACATTGCCAATGATGGACTCCTCCTGTTCTGAAAGGAATAACGCTTCGTTGACAGAGTAGTCAAAGAACTCATATTGCCTAATGCATTTGGCTAAAGAAGTATTCCATAAAAAATCTGGATGGACGAGCAACATCCACCCCGATCTGGTTTTTTGTTCCGGGTGAGGAGCTTCGATACCGTATACCTGACCGGGGGCAATAAAAAACATCACCCCATCGTCAAAATCATATTGCTGCTGTCCATATCTTAGCTTGGAAACCAGGCACCTCTTGAGAGATATATTATAAAACTCGCTTACCCAGTTGACATTATAGCTTTCCGGTGAAAGCTGTATGGAAGCATACTCCACCACACTGATCAACGGGTGCTGTGGTGACGGCAAACCTCTTGTGCGGTGAAATTCGACGATCGATTTTATCCTGCGTACTTCTTTCATTTGGTTCTTGTTTTAATTACTACCAGGGAACTTCGCCTTCTTCTCTGAAGAACTTCCCGGAGGGCCCGTCCGGACGCATTGTAGCCGTTCTTACGATTGGCTGCGCACCCTGGGCCGCCGTTTTAAACCCTGCAAATCCATTCAGGTCAGTGGCTGTATAACCAGGGGTAACACTGTTGATCCTGAATTTGGTGTTTCTGAGCTCATGTGCCAGCAGAATGGTAAAGGTATTCAAAGCGGTCTTGGTAGATCCGTAGACATGGAAATTGTCCCAATTCGGATTTCGCGTTTCGCTGGTCTGCATGGCCAAAGATCCCAACTCGCTGGAGACATTCACAATGACGGGTTGCATTGACTTTTCCAAAAGGGGAAGCATCGCCTGTGTCGTTTGGATGGCGCCAAAATAATTCGTGTTGAAGACCTCCTTTAAAACTGATATGTCACAAGCGGAAATATTTTGTGGTTGGTCACCCGCAATGGCCGCATTGTTGATCAATATATCCAACGCATCGATTTTTGACGCGAGTTTGGATGCCGCTGCTTTAACCGAGTCCAAATCGGAGACATCTATTTGCAGCAGCTCAACGTTGGAAATATTTAGCTGCCTCAGATTGTCGATCGCTTCTGATCCGTTCTGCTCATTCCGGGAGCCCAGATAAACGAAATAGCCCAATTCCGCCATTTGTTTAGCCACTTCAAAACCTATGCCTTTATTAGCGCCGGTCACCAGTACATTTTTCATCTTTCATTGCTTTTGTTAGGGCAAAGGTCATACAATATAATGAGTCAGATGTATCCCGATCTACTTTTGTTGTAACCAAAAATGAAGTACTTTTGACACGATTTGAACCGCAGGACACTATACGGCCAACTAATTGTAATCCTCTTTCTCGCATCCTTTCTTGCGCAGACATACAGCCGGTTTTTCATCATTGCGGACTATTACGCCAATACGGCTAAATATGCTGCCCTTTGTGAGAACAAGGCTATCCTCAACATGCATTGCAACGGGAAATGCCAGATGATGAAAAAGCTGAAACAGGACGAAAAAGATCAGCAGGAAAATCAGGAACGGACGGTGAACAACAGGAATGAAGTCGTCTTTTTCTCCCCCTCCTCCTTCTCGCTTGCCGAACCTGTCACCGATCTGAGCCCGGCCGAAAAAAGCACCCTGCAATCCTACGGGCCTTCCCTCATCCTTTGTGTCGATATCTTCCATCCCCCCAGAGCCTGACAGTCCTTCCCTGCCAGTCAACTATTTGCGTATCTAAATTATTCCGATGCGAAGGATTTTCTTTTTGCTTCCGGCATTACTCGCCGGATCGTGCCTGTGCGTGCGGGCACAATCGACGGACAGCGCACGCGCAAGCGACACCATTACTACATTAAAAGAAGTGCTGATCACTTCTCCCGGTATTACGACGACCATCCGGCGGACCCCGATGGCGGTGACCCTGGTCACCCACGAGATGATGCTGCATGAAAGCTCCAACACAGTCATCGATGCCCTCGCCAAACTGCCCGGCGTCAGTGAGACGACGGAGGGAGTCGGGACGACTAAGCCCGTCATCAACGGCCTTGGCTTTGACCGGGTGCTTGTCCTCACCGATGGGGTGCCACAGGAAGATTTTCAATGGGGCGACGACCATGGGATACTGATCGACCCCTATGCCGTTCAGGAGGCAGAAGTGATCCGGGGCCCGGCCTCGTTACAATATGGCGCCAGTGCGGAGGCCGGCGTCATCAGCTTCAAATCCGCCCCCTTCGTTCCCGATGGCACGACACAGGGCAGCTGGCTGTCGGAATATCATGCCAACAACGGCTATATCGGCAACTCTTTCCATCTCGGCGGCAACCATCATGATTTCGTGTATGACCTGAAGCTGAGTGAGGAGCTAACGCATAGCTACTGGAATCCCAAGGATGGCTATGTCTGGGGCAGCGCCTATAACCAGGGTAACGCCAGGCTGACGCTGGGAGTGAACAAATCCTGGGGTTATTCCCGGCTGACATTGAGCGGTCTGTACCGGCGGATACAGGTCCCCGATGGGAATCGTGACAGCAGTGGACATTTCCTGTTCGATACTCCGATAGGCGAAAAGGTGGCACCGACGCTGTCCAATTTCCTGTCGTACAATGCGACTATCGCCGGTGACAAAGTGCTGGATGAATACCAGGCCTGGTGGCAGAACAGCATCAATGTAGGCAAGGGGAATATCGGGCTGGATATAGGCTTTACGAGCAGTGTTCACCATGATATCGATTCCGGTACGCTCGGCGAGAACAATATGGTCGTCTATGATATCCCGTATAACCTGCGGTACCAGCTGACGAATGGAGACACGGGATTAAAGATCACTGCCGGGTTCAACGGGCTTTATGAGTTTGAGCATAATCTGGCGGCGCCTCCCGCACCTTATGTGCCTGATTATGAGATCCCGAACTATCGGAATTTCGAGATCGGGGCATTTGCTATTGTGGAAAAGAATATCGGGGCATTGACGCTCAGCGGTGGTTTGCGCTACGATATCACCAATTTCGTTGGCGATGCGATGTACCAGTTCACCCCTTTCAATAATACCTATTCCGGCTGGTCCGGGAGTATCGGGGCTTCTTATCAGCTGCCGCACAACAACTACGTTAAGCTGAATGTCAGCAAAAGCTTTCGCGCCCCTGCTATTAACGAGCTAACCAGCAATGGCCTGAATATCGGTTCCAATGCCTATCAACTGGGAAATATCAACCTGAAGGCCGAGCAGGGATACCAGATCGACCTGGCCTATGGAAATAACGGGCGGGATGTGAGCTTTGAAATCGACGGGTTCTACAACCATATCAGTAATTTCATCTTTGCGAACCGGACTGACTCCGTGTCGCAGGGCTATCCCGTATTCGAATACGTCTCGTCCAATACCGCCATCCTTACTGGTGTATCGGTTACGCTGGGCGTGCATCCTGAGGCTGTCAAATGGCTGGAATGGGAAAACATGTTCAGCTATATGTACACGTGGCTCCCGCATCAGACGGATTCGACCGATCATCTGCCCTGGATCCCGGCGCCGCATTGGAACAGTAACCTGATCTTTAGGCTAAATGACCGGAAAGGGTCGGCATTGCGGAGCACCTATTTCAGGGCGGGTATCTCTACGTATTGGGCGCAGAATGATATTTACAGCGCTTTGTATACTGAGCTCGCATCTGCACCCTATACCATGGTCAATGCCGGACTGGGCACCAACCTTGTCGGTCCCCGCAGCGGGCGCGTGATCTGTTCGTTGTTCGTTAACTGTACCAACCTGACGAATATTGCGTATGCGGATCATCTGAACCTGGCGCAATACTTCTATGCGGTGAATGGCAACCTGGTCACTGTTACCCATCAGCGGCAGGGGGTGTATAATATGGGGCGGGACGTATCGGTCAAAGTGGTTTTTCCTTTTGGAAGTAAATAAAATCAATCAATATGAAAAAGAGCATTTTTTGCGTGGGGGTGATGTGGACGATGGCCGCTTGCCATCCGGGTGGGCAGTCGGCTGATGCCGCGCCAGGTCGCCGGGCCATGGATAGCACTGCCCGGGCTACGGTGGCCTTCAAAAAGACTGTCATTTCCCTGGTCGATTATAAAAAAGATCCGGCCTGCGGCATGCCGCTGACGGCAGGGTTGGAGGATACGGCGAGGTATAAGGGCAAGTTGTACGGATTTTGCTCCAAGGAGTGCAAGGCGGAATTCCTGAAGGACCCGGACGGCTATTCGGCGAAAGCGAAGTAACACGGAGGCCGCGAGGCGGCCCGGCCGGCGGCGACTTGGCCTCTGCTGCTAAAACTCTATATGTCCCCTGAAGGCAAACGCATGGACGGGCCCGTGCCTGTCCTTGTTATATCCGGGATTGGTGACATATTGATAATCGAAGGTGAAGTAGCAGTGGTCATATACCCTGGCGTTATAGTAGGTCTCGATGATCGACTCGTGCCCATAGTTCAGGTTGCCATCCCCGATGATGAACCCGTAGCCGCCGGCTTTGAGGAAGGCCTGGTGCGCTGCGGAGATGCCATTAACCACTGCGGCGACGCCGACCACGTCATCGGCCCTTTTCCACGGATTGCCTTTGAAGGACAAACCTGCGCTGGCGGTCTGATCGATCTCGGTAAAAGCCCAGGTAGCATACTGGCCGTCATTCCAGCCTACGCGGGCGAAGGCGCCGATATTATCGGTTATTTCCTGGTCTGCATTCAGGCCAATGCCGGTCTTATGCCCGCCATACGAAGTGCCTTCGCCATTGCCGTCGATGACTTTCAGCAGTGCGGTATCGTTTACCTTGACGGCTTCGAGGCCTGCTTTATAAGAAGGCGCCCGGGACTGGGTATAACTGAACAATAGCCGGATAGAGCCCGTATGGCTGCCGATCTTCGTCTCGCGTTCCAATTCGACCGTCTCTGACTGGGCCTTACCGAAGACATATTCCATTTTCGGATGGTTGGCAATAACGGGTACGGACACGGAGGCCAGGCGTATGGCCCAATTGGGCGAATACCATTCTACGACAAGTCCTTCCGTATATCCTTTGGTATCGGCGGGATAATCCCATGCGCCATTGCTCATGAGGGACCAGTTCAGGAACTGGCTGCGGGGGTCGTGGCTATAGGCGTTATTATCACAAAAATCGGACATCGCATATTTTCCGGCGCTGATGGTAATGCGGTGGGCAGGAATATGGTCGGCGACCTGGTTGCGTGCGTTCGGGGTGTCTATATAGTCGGTATTCCCGAGGGGAAAAGTTTGTTGGAAATAGGCCCGGGATAAGGACAGGACGGGTTCGGGGTTGCCGATACGATAGGTCTCACCGTTCAATGCTCCGGCTACGCCCACGGAATAGCTCAGTCCGCGGCCGCCGGATACTTCGGGATTGACATAGATGGCGGCGCCCTTCCAAAGCTTTCTGCCTAAAAATAAGGTCGTGGTGATGCTGGTAGCTGCGGGCTCTACGCTATCGGACAGGCTGTTCATCCCGCTGTATTTCGCATGAAAGCCCGAATGGATCTGGTTGATGACGGTCAGCTGGAAATGGCTGCTCCAATCACTCGGTTTGGTGCTGTCAGGGGGCTGAGCGGTAACGTTGTGGGCAGTCAATACATACAATACAATACACAGTAGATATTTTCTCATAACCATTCATGAAATTTACGGATAAACCAGACCTTGACCAACTGGGTCAATATGCAATAGACAAGCAGGATCGCGAACAGCCAGGGAAAATAGCTGAGGGGCAAAGGTACCATCTTCAGGGCATCGGCGAAACCCGAGAAGGGAATGAAAATGCCAAGGGCCATGATGGCCGTCGTCAGCGCCAGTACCGGGGCCGTGGCCCAGCTCTGGATGAAGGGGATCTTTTTGGTACGGATCATATGGACGATGAGGGTCTGGGACAGCAAGCCTTCGACGAACCAGCCGCTCTGGAAAAGGCTTTGGTGGGCGGGCGAATTGGCTTTGAATACATACCACATCAACCAGAACGTGGCATAGTCGAAGATCGAACTGATGGGCCCGATGAAGATCATGAACTTACTGATCCCGCCGGCGTCCCATTTGCGGGGCGTCTCGATATATTCGGCATCCATCCTGTCCCAGGGAATGGAGATCTGCGAGATGTCATAGAGCAAATTCTGAATCAGGATCTGGATCGGCAGCATCGGCAGGAAAGGTAAGATGGCACTGGCGCCGAGCATGCTGAACATGTTGCCGAAATTGCTGCTGGCGGTCATCTTGATATACTTGATGATATTGCCGAAGGTCCGCCGGCCATAGATCACCCCTTTACGCAGGACCATGAGGTCTTTTTCGAGGAGGATGATATCAGCACTTTCCTTGGCGATGTCAACAGCGGTATCGACGGAGATGCCTACATCGGCGTCGCGGAGGGCCGCGGCGTCATTGATCCCGTCGCCCATAAACCCCACCGTATGCCCTTTGGCCTGTAATACTTTTACTACCCGGCTTTTCTGGGCAGGGCTCAATTTGGCAAAAATAGTGATTTCGTCTATCTGCAATGTTAACTCTGCGTCATCGATTTTTTCGAGTTCATGACCCAACAGGATGTTATTGATGGGGATGCCAACGTCCCGGCAGATCTTTTTGGTGACGATCTCGTTATCGCCGGTCAGCACTTTGAGGGTGATCCCCAGCTTATGCAAGGCCTCGATGGACGGCTTGGCGGAGGGCTTGGCGGGATCGAGAAAACCAATGAAGCCTACGACGATCATGTTGCTTTCATCTGCGATCGTATAGGTCAGGGGCCGTTCGTCAAACTCCTTGACGGCGACCAGTAAGACCCTCAGCCCTTCCTTGTTCAACTTTTTGGTGGTGTCCAGGATCGTCTGCCTCATCTCCGCATCCAGGGGGATGATATCATCCGAGTCGATCTGCAGTTTCAGGTCCTCACCGGGATCGAAGACACGGGGGCAGAGGTCGAGCATTTCTTCGACGGCGCCTTTGCAGATGAGGAGGTGTTTGTGATGATGTTCGAGGATGACGGACATGCGGCGGCGTTGGAAATCGAACGGTATTTCATCCACCTTATGATAGTCTTCCACTTTGAGGGAATCATGCAGTTCGCCGTGTTCGAGGACGGCGACGTCGAGGAGGCTTTTCAGACCTGTCTGGTGATAGCTGTTGAGATAGGCCCATTGGAGGACTTCTTCGTCTTCTTCGCCGAGGACGTTGAGGTGTCGTTCGAGTACGATCTTGTCAATGGTCAGGGTACCGGTCTTGTCGGTGCACAAGACGTCCATCGCACCGATATTCTGGATGGCATTGAGTCGTTTGACAATGACCTTTCTCTTGCTCATGTTCACTGCGCCTTTGGCGAGGTTGGCCGTGACGATCATGGGCAGCATTTCGGGGGTTAGCCCGACGGCGACGGCGATACCGAACAGCAGGGCTTCGAGCCAGTTGTGTTTAGTGAAGCCATTGATCAGGAAGACAAGGGGGACCATGACGAGCATGAACTTGATGAGCAGCCAGCTGACGCTGTTCACGCCGCGGTCGAAGCTTGTCTCTGCCCTTTTGCCGGTGACGGCCTTGCTGATAGACCCGAAATAGGTCAGGCTGCCGGTGGTGACGGCGATGGCCAGGGCGGTACCGCTGACTACGTTGGTGCCCATGAAGCAACAATTCTCCAATTCGAGGGGCGACCTGTTGTCGGCATCGGGAATGGAATGATCGCGCTTTTCGACGGGCAGGGCTTCTCCTGTCAGCATGGCCTGGCTGATGAAGAGGTCTTTGGACTGCAGGATACGGCAGTCTGCGGGGATCATGTCGCCGGCGGAGAGAAAGATGAGGTCTCCGGGGACGAGTTGTTTGATATCGATCTCCTGGCGGGTTGAGGCGGCGGCGGCGCGGGCTGAATCGGCGTCATTGCGGGTGGAGTCGGCGTCCATTCGCCTGAGGACGGTAGCCGTGGTCCGGACCATGCTTTTGAGCTGTTCGGCAGCCAGGTTGCTACGGAATTCCTGCCAGAAGCGCAGCAGGCTGCTCAGCATGACCATGATACAGACGACGATGAGGGTTTTGTAGTCCCGGTCTTCAGGGGCGGCAAGGAATACATCGGTGATCAGCGACACGATGGCGATGACGATGAGGATGCCGATGAAGGGATTGATGAAGGCCTGCAGCAGCTGGACGTACCAGGCGGGGGCTTTTTCGTGGGCCACTTCATTAGCGCCGAACTGCTGTAGCTTTTCTTCGACCTGGTCTTCGGTGAGGCCGGTTTCCTGGCTGACCAGGAGGGCAAAGACGGAGGCCTTGCCGGCCCGGGATACGCTTTTTAGTTGGGCAGCCGCCACCGCGTCGAAGTCGTGTGCTGATTTGTCGTTGTGGTTGGGGTTCAGCGACAGGATCTTCCTTTTAGCTTCTTTGATATAGGCGTTCATGGTGTTCCCGGTTGAGGCGGCAAAGCTAGGCCGGGGCGCCCGGAGGAGCAGTTAGAGGGCTATTATAAATTTATTAGAAAATTATTAGAAACTCACTCCCATGACAAACCCGACGCTCCATCCATTTAAATGGTAGGGCGTGGCTTTTACGGGTGCATCATTGTATTGCACCGTCAGCAGGTTGTCATTTAAGGCTTTGACGGTAACCTGATGGTCATCGTCCTGGTTGAAGTAGACCTTTCCTTTTTCACTGACCGCAAGCGTATAGGCAGCATAGATCTCGATATAACACCGGTGACGGTAAGGATTTGTGCCAATGGCTATTTTCGGCTGCAGGGACCATTCTCTTTGGCCATAATAAATGTTCAGTGAATTCGTGGAGTCGGTATAGGTATTGGTAGACCCGGCTTCATACCAGCTGCCGGTAGTATACGAATAAGTCGGTCCGGCTGTCATTCCGCCAAAGGTAATGCTGCGGTCTTTGTTGTCAATGGCGCCAAGATAGGTGGGACTTTTGGAATCCGTCCCCTTATAATTCGCATACAGGATATTCATCGAAGGCTTCAGTACAAAACGTTTTTCGGCCCGGGTTGATTTTAATGGCCAATCGAAGAACAGGTTTCTTCCATAGCCAAAAGAAAATGTCAGGTTCTTACTGACAGTCCCTTCTCCCATCAGCACCGGCGAAAAATGAACACTCGCGAACTGATGCCTGTCGCCAAAGTCAACGCCTAAATGAACAATATAGACTTTAAGCGCCGAAAACGGATGGATAACCCTGGAATGAAAGACGCTGTCGGCCGTACTACCCGAGGGACTGATGACCTGGTAGGGGAAGCTGACCGTCAGGCCGCCTTGTTTTTGATCAGAGAAAAAGGGCTCTGCGGCTGCAAGGCCGGTGATGGTACAATAGAAGTCTTTTTGGGAAGGCTGCGCATTGACGGCAATGCAGGATAGCGAGCCGGCTATGAGTATTAGGGTGCTTTTCATATTGGGGGTTATGCGAAGACTAAGGTAAGTTCCCGATGCAATGCCTTTCGTTTAGGAATTGTTAAACCTGCCGGTCTTAGCAAACCGTTCACAAATGAGGCAACTCTACGGTAAAGGTCGTTCCTTCGCTGACGCGCGATGCGACGGACAATGATCCCTGGTGGAGATGGATGATCTTATCGGTGAGGGACAGCCCGATGCCATGTCCTTCGGCATATTTTTTATTGGCGCCGCGGTAGAAGGGCGTGAAGATACTGGCAATATCCTCGGGTGAAATGCCAATGCCGGTATCGGAGAAGCGTAGAATGACATTTTTGGCGTGAAAGCTGATGGCGACGGTCGACTCCCGGTCATCGGAAAATTTACAGCCGTTATCGATCAGGTTTGTAAAAGCAACTTTGAGCAAGTATTCATTCCCCCGGACCGAAATGAAATCATCCTCTTCGATCTCGCGTTCGAAAATGATATTGACGCCATAGTCGGGATTCGACTTCAGCACGGCCTGCCGGGTATCCAGCAATAGTTCATCCAGCCGCACTTCTTTGAAGGCGATCTCTGCCTTGTCGTAGCTGGCCTTGGCGAGGTCCAGCAGGCCATTGGAAAGCTTGACGAGCCGGTGGGCATCCTGCAGGATCAGCCGGGTCAATTCCTCGTATTCGGCGGGGGTCCGGCCTTTTTTTGCCGCAATCTCCAGTTCGCCGATGATAGTGGCCAGGGGAGTGCGCAGTTCGTGAGAGATATTCGACACGAATTGCCGTTGTGCTTCGAAGGAGTTTTCCAGCCGGTCGAGCATGCGGTTGAAGGTGATGGCCAACTCGGCAATTTCGTCTTTGCCCCGGCCTTCGCTGATCCGCAGGTCGAGATGGGAGGCGGTGATCTCTTCCACTTTGTCGACCATTTGAGAGACCGGTTGCAGGGCCTGGCGGGAGAAGAGATAGCCGGCGAGAAAGGTCAGCAGGATGGCGACGATAAAGCCGATTAGCAGGGCGATCCGCAGGTCGTGTAATTTGGCCAGTCCGTCGATGTCTTTGGCGGCGGCGGTGACGACATAGTCTTTACTGTTATAGGGATACAGGAACCCGATGGCCTGCAGGTCCTGGACATAGAAGTGAATTTCATGTTGCCGGACGATGGTGTCGATCATACCTCTCGTCTCCTTCACCCGGTCAATATATACGGCATCGTGGTACAGCAGATGAAAGGCTGTGTCGTACACCGCCACTTCTTCCTGTGGGAGGGAATTCAAGGAGTTCTTGTAGATGAGTTGGAGGACGGTGGGCTGCACTTTGGCGCCCAGCAGGAGGTTGGTCTTGGTGATGGCCTGTTGCCGGAGGCGTTTGAAATATTGGTCTTCCCGGTCGCGGGCATTCGAAAAGTAGATGACCAGGCAGAAGACCAGCAACAGGGCGGCGAACAAGGCCGTGAACAACAATGTCAATTTTAGCCTGATCTTCATGTCAGCTGCCTTCTTTAAAGATGAATCCGATGCCTGCCCGGGTATGGATCAATTTGACGGGATAGTCTTTATCGATCTTTTTCCGCAGGTAATTGATGTAGACGTCGATAAAATTGGTGCCGGTGTCGAAGATGGTCTCCCAAACCTTTTCGGCGATTTCCGCCCGGGACAGCACGCGGCCTTTGTTCTGCATCATATAGAGCAGTAACCTGAATTCTTTGGGGGTGAGGTTGATCTCTTTTCCGCCGCGCGTAACGACGAAGGTGCCGGCATCCAGTTCGAGGTCGGCGATGCGGAGGATGGAAGGTGTCTGTGGCTGTCCCTTGCCCTGCCGCTTGGTCAGCGCTCTGATCCTGGCCTGCAATTCCCTGAAGTCGAAGGGTTTGACGAGATAGTCATCGGCCCCGGCGTCGAGTCCTTCGACCTTGTCGTCTGTCGTGCCGAGGGCGGTCAGCATAATGATGGGGATATCGGGTTTGACGAGCCGGACTTCCTTGCATAGGTCGATGCCATTGATGCCGGGCAGGACGACATCCATGATGATGATGTCATAGTCACGTTGGAGTGCCAGCGCTTTTCCTGTAGTGCCGTCGTGGCTAAGCTCTACGGTGTAGTCCTGATCTTCCAGTCCTCGTTTGATGAGGTCGGCCACTCTTTTTTCGTCCTCTATGACTAATATTTGCATCTGCAACTGATGGGTTGACGGCAATTTAGGGCTTTCGCGGAACATCGCAAGAAGCGGGTTGTGGGCACGGCGGGGAAGGATCAATTTTGGGGTAATAAATTTTTATCCATGCATCAAATCAGCGATCCTTCTATCTTGTATTTCGGCACCCCGGTGGTGTTGGTGGGCACCAGCAATGTGAATGCGAGTTATAACCTGGCGCCCATATCGTCCGTGTTCTGGCTGGGCTGGCGGGCCATGATCGGGATATCCGCCTATTCCAAATCGGCGGAAAACCTTTTGCGGACGCGGGAATGCTGTCTTAACCTACCCTCTGTCCGGGAGGTCGGCGCAGTCAACCGTCTGGCGCTGACGACCGGTTCTGATCCCGTGCCGGAAGCTAAGCGGTTGAGAGGATACCGTTATGAGTCACGGAAATTCGAGCTGGCCGGGTTTACGCCGCAACCTGCCGACCTGGTCAGTGCGCCGCTGGTCAGGGAATGTCCGGTGCAGATGGAGGCGACCTTAATGGGTATTCATTCCATTGCCGATGACAAAGAGGCCCAGCGTGGACGGCTGCTGAGCCTGGAGTTAAAGATCGTTCGGGTCCACCTGGACGAGTCGATCCTGATGGACGGCCATCCCAACCGCGTAGATCCGGACAAATGGAGGCCGCTGATCATGAGCTTCCAGGAGTTCTATGGGCTGGGGCCCCGCGTTCATGCTTCGGCGCTGGGGCAGATACCGGAGCGGCTTTACCGGACGCCGGATATTGAGGAGGCTGTGGGAATGGCCGGCGGGTCAAAGGGCGGGCTGTAACATTTTGGGCGATCGTGCGACAAATGAGAGTACAAACTCAATCACATGTCTGCTCACCAGGTATTGGTCCTCATAGCGATCCAACTGGCTATCCTTTTGTTGCCTGCCTATGGGCTGGCGAAACTGTTCGTCAAGGCCGGCGTACCCGGCTGGAAGGCGTTTATCCCTTTTTATAATACCCGGGTGATGCTGCAATTGGGGGAGCGGCCCATGCATTGGCTCTACTGGCAGGTGATCCCGATTGTGGGTTGGTTTGTGTCGATGGGGATCTTTGCGGAGTTCGTCAAACTGTTCGGCAAGTTTAAATTGTACGAGCACGCACTCGCGGCGCTGTTACCGGTCCTTTACTTCCCTTATCTGGGGTTCGATCCGAAGGTGAAATTTCTGGGGCCAGAATCGGCGCGGCAGTATAAAAAGACAACGGTTCGGGAATGGGTAGATGCGGCGGTCTTTGCAGTGGTGGCGGCGACGCTGATCCGCACCTTCGTATTCGAAGCTTATGAAATACCCACGGGATCGATGGAGAAGAGCTTATTAACCGGGGATTATCTTTTTGTCAGCAAGATGTCGTACGGTCCCCGGATCCCAATGACGCCGCTGGCTATCCCCTTCGTACATAATTCTCTACCGGTCGGTAACTGGAAGTCTTATCTGACCTGGGTGCGGTTGCCTTATATTCGCTGGTGGGCGAGTCCTATCAAGAGGGGTGATGCCGTGGTCTTCAACTGGCCGATCGGGGACACGGTGATCAATTTACCGGATTACCAATCGGCGAGACCTTATTATGACGTATGCCGTGAATTGGGTGGGGGGAATATCGATTCTGGCCGTGCAATTGTGTTGCAGAACCCGGATCAGTACCCGCTGGCGATTCATCCTGTCGATAAAGAGGAGAACTATATCAAAAGATGCGAAGCGATTGCCGGCGATACGCTGGAGATCCGGGATGAAGTCGTGTATATCAATGGGAAGGCCCAGCCTTTTCCCCCTGAGTCGGAAACTTATTATATAGTGACGACGAAAGGACAGCCGCTGGATGACCAGGCGCTGAAGGAGGATTATGATGTGGATATGAACGAAGGCGAAGAATTTATGCCGGCAGGCACGGTTACAGCGTCAACGAGTATGACAGGCGCCGCGACGAATCAATATCGGATGCTACTGACCTGGGCGGCTCATGAAAAGATGGTGAAGAACGGACTGGCGGTGAGTATGGTGCGCGAGATCGACAGTAACCATAGTGTTTTTCCCTATTCTCCATTACTGCAGTGGAGTCAGGATAATTATGGGCCGGTCTTTATCCCGCGCAGGGGTGCTGTCATTCCGTTGACACCCGTGAATTATGCGTTGTATGAGCGGGCTATCCGAATCTATGAAGGGAATGATTTTTATACGAAGGATGGGAAATATTTTCTGAATGGACAGGAGGTGACGCAGTATACTTTTCGAATGGATTATTATTGGATGATGGGGGATAACCGGCATGGGTCGCAGGATGCCCGCTACTGGGGTTTTGTGCCGGAAGATCATATCGTGGGCAAACCGGAACTGGTATGGATGAGTTGGAACAAGGGGGTGCGGTGGAGCAGACTATTTAATAAGATCCGCTAGAACGGGATCCGCGAGGGGCACGCGGCTTAGGAATTCTCCCAATATGGCTGGTCATTCCCCCCGATCCGGAGTGGTGGCAATCCAAACACCGTTCATGTCCGGTTCGTTGTCGCGCTGCCGAAGGAGCAGCAACAGTTTTGGACCGTGATAGACGGCGAACATGCCGAAAAAAGGTTTGGTAATCGTCTTGATCGGCAGGAGATAATCGAAGATGAAGTCAAAAGGTATTTCACGGTTCATAGCTTAGCCAACGCCTTAATATCCTTTATTTCCAGGACCTGTTTGGGGTAACCTTTCAGCACGCTATTGATCATCGCCTGCCCGACTTCACTCAAGGTCATGACCTGATCCGGCATCAGCAATCGAAACACAGGATACAGGATCGTGCCGAGCACTTTGAATAAGGGCTTGATATTTTTCTGACCCGGTTTCGGGCGCATGAGTCCGGGACGGAAATTATAGACTCCTTTGAAAGGCAGCATCGTCAGCGCGTTTTCAGTTCTGCCTTTGACACGGGCCCACATGATTTTCCCCTTTTCGGTGCTGTCGGTGTGACTGCCCGATACATAGTCGAATACCATGCCGGGGTTTACGCGCGACACCTCCCGGGCAAAGTGCAGGGTCGTATCGTACGTGATACGGGTATAGTCCGCCTCATTCATGCCGAGCGAACTAATGCCCGCGCAAAAGAAGCAGGCATCGTAGCCAGAAAGCTGCGTGCGGAGAACATCATTGTTGTCGGGATTGAGGCTGAGAAAATCAGGCACAATGCATTCCTTTAACTTAGGATGTTGTCGGCCGTAGGCTTTGCGGCTAACGGTCAGTACTTGTTGTACCGCGGGATTTTCGAGGCATTCCAGCAATACCCCTTCGCCGACCATGCCTGTGGCGCCCGTAAGGATGACTTTGAGGTTCATGGGGCAAAGGTCGGCTATTTCCTGACCAACGGAATCTGCAAATTTGTCGGCCTGTTTGCCTCCGTATCAAAGCCGCGGCCGTCTACATTTCGGGCGCCCCAAAATAACAAATCCTGAAACACATAAATCAAATCATACTCGGCGAATACCTGGCCTTCACTCAGTCCGAATGGCGGAAACGCCTTTCCCATAATACTTTGCGTGCCGTTCACTTCCCATTGATTGAACCCTTTGGCGGCCAATTGGTTCATGGCGTCAGCAAAGCCCTGAATTAAGGGCGTTACTTCATATACCTCATCTGCCGTAAACTTTACCTTCTGAGCGCCGTCCGCAATCGGATGCGCCCCTTGCCAAACAAGGCTGCCTTTAATACCGATCCTTACGAGGGGCACTTTGCCATAAGCATCGGCTGAATTAACCACATCGAGCTCAAATTTGTCTCCCGCCGAATACGTAAATGCACGCGTCAGATAAAAGGGTTTCATACTGCCGTCCGCATTTTTGGCGATACTCGGGCGTATTTCGGGGGTGATGCTGACCCACTGGCCGCCCTGGATGAATTGCTGGGTTTGTTCGATTGTCATAATGAGGACAAAGGTGTTATTTTTGGGTGGATTTTGGGAATAGTCCGTAAATTGATGACTGGTACATTTTTTTAGACCAATGAGAAAAAACAAAGACTTCAACCCTTATGGGTGCCCGGTGACGCATTGTATGAACAAGATCGGCGGCAAGTGGAAAATCCTGATCATTTATGCCGTCAGCAAACAATGTAATCGGTTCAGCAAGCTGCAGAAGGCGCTGCCATTGATGAGCAAGCAGATGCTGGTCAACCAACTGCGCGAATTAGAAGAAGACAAGATCCTGCAGCGGACGATTTATGCGGAGATGCCGCCGCGCGTGGAGTACGCCCTGACGGACCATGGGCAGTCGCTGATGCCGGTGATCAGGGTGATGCAGGAGTGGGGGGTGAAGGATTTGAAGGGTTGACGGCCGGCGCCGGCCGGATTATTGAACTTTTTCTTGGATAAAGGTAGTATATTTACTGCCTTTATTTTGTTTTATAAACGCCCGTTTCTATGAAGTCAAGCGAGATGCACCGAAAGATCAAAAGGAATGGTTGGACTCATATCCGGACAGAGGGCAGCCACTACATGGGACTTATATAATCTCGTTTTTTTGGACTAAATATTATAAAATGAAGGTAGTAAAAGTAATTATTGAGAAAACGAAGGATATGTATTCTTCTTATGCGGAAAATGTTGCGGGCATATATGGAGGAGGGGATACTGTTGAGGAAGCAAAAAAATCCATTCTGGATGCAATAAGACTTTTAAAAGAAAACAATGACAAAAGGCATATCCCTGCTATATTGAATGGCAAATATGCTATTGTCTATAAATATGATGCGGAAAGTTTTTTGAAACATTACAAAGGCATATTCACTAACTCTGCTTTAGAACGGATTACAGGGATTAATCAAAAGCAATTTCAGCATTATGCATCCGGTTTGAAGAAGCCCCGGGCGGCGCAAGCCAAAAAAATAGAATCCGCCCTGCATAAATTAGGCAGTGAACTTTTAGCACTTGAGCTTTAAGGTAAAAATATTTACTCCGTCCTCAGCGTCTTGATCGGATTCGCCCGGGCTGCGCGCAGGGCATGCAGGCCGACGGTCAGCAGGGTGATCAGCAGGGCCAGTCCCCCGGCGGCCACGAAGACCCACCATTGAATCGTCGTCCGGTAGGCATAATCCTGCAGCCAGTTGTGCATCAGCCACCAGGCCACTGGAAAGGCAACGAGGATGGCCAGGCCGACCAATTGCATGAAGTCCAGGGATAACAGCCCGGTAATGCCCGACACGCTTCCGCCCAGTACTTTCCGGATACCGATTTCCCTGATCCTGCGTTGAACGGTATAGGCAGCCAATCCAAATAAACCCAGACAGGAGATCACGATGGCCAGCGCGGCGAAGACTTGTGATAGAGTGCCGATCAGGGTCTCGTTGGTGAACAGGTTGTTGAACTGATCATCTACAAACCTGTATTGAAAGGGATAACCGGGGTTGTCTTTCTTCAGAACGGCCTCGATCTTAGCCAGCGCCTGCGCCGGATCGCTTTGCGCGGTCGTCCGTACATACATGACCGCTGCATTCTGTACCGGTCCGTACAGGAACATCACCGGATCGGGTTGGCCGTACATATTGCCATACACATAATCGTTTACCACCCGGGCTGACATACCTGTTAGATATCAGCACCCTGCTGTTAGGGTCTTTACCGTCCCAGGTAAACCCATCGGTGTTATTGCCCCCAGTGATAGTCGGATGATCCGACAGAGCGGCGTCCTTTACGTCATTCGTGTTGATGAGGTCCTGCCGGATAACGTCAAAATGGGTGCCCATTACACCCTGCACATCCAGTTCCAGCAGGTTGTCCTTGTTGAAGCCTAACTCCCGGTTCTTGACATGCTGTATCTGCTGATAAATGATCAATGTGGCGATGATGAGAACGATGGAAATGGTGAATTGCAACACTACCAATCCTTTTCTGACGACAGCGGCGCCCCCTGCCTTGAACCGAAAGCCCTTCAGAACCAATGCGGGATTGAAGGACGACAAATAAAGAGCGGGATAACTGCCGGCCACCAGGCCGCACACCAAGGCTATCAGCAACAATGCTACCAGGTGAGTGGGGTTGCCCAGGTCCAATACCAATGATTTTTGCACCAGCACATTGAAATAAGGCAATACCAATGCGATGATAGCTATGGCAACGGCGGTGGCCAACAGGGCCATGACCAATGCCTCACCCATGAATTGTGCAATGAGGCCGCTTTTTCCGGCGCCCAGCACTTTTCTGACGCCGACTTCTTTTGCCCGTTGTTCACTGCGGGCTGTCGCCAGGTTCATGAAGTTGATGCAGGCGATGAAGAGAATGATCCATGCAATGACGGAAAACAGGTGCACGTACGCAATCCGGCCGCCACCTGTTTGCTTACCATTGTCGAACTGATAGCGCAGGCGCCAGTCGTTCATGCCGAACAGGAAAAGATGGATGTTGGACTTTGGGTCTCTTTTTTGAATATACCGGTACAACTGTTGATCGACGGTGGCGGGGTTAGTGGCAGGGGTAAGCTGTACATAGGTTGTCAGTGAATTATTTCCCCACTTCCGGATATAGTCATTTTGCTGGAAGAAGACGTCGAAAGGGGCGACCCATTCAAACTGCAGGCTGGAGTTACCAGGCAAATCCTTTATCACTCCGCTGACCATATAGTCCTGGCTGTTGTCCATCCGAACGGTTTTGCCGACCACATTTTTTTCGGCGCCGAAAAATTTCTTTGCGGTGCTTTCGGTGATCACGATGGAATACAATCTGGAAAAAGCGCCTTTGGCATTGCCTTCCACAAAGGGGAGGGTGAACATACTGAAGATCGACAGCATGCCCTGAGCAGTGATGAAGAAACTTTTGAGCATAAGTAGAAGGATGAGGTCTAAAACTGTTCTAAAAAAGTACCAAATCATGATCGATTGAAAATCATTGTATTATACGATGAGTGAGGCGGCAAGCGTCCGGTTTCGATACGACTGGTGTCTATTTTCGTATATTATCCTTTCAAAGCTGACTAACACATGAGAAAGATTTTGTTCCTTTTCCTGTTGCCGCCGTTCCTGTTGCCGCTGCAAGGCCTGGCGCAGCGGAGCGCCTTCCTTCCCTTTAAGAAATATCCTTTCCCGAGCGAACTGGCTGCTGCTCCGGCGGGGTCGCGAATAGCCTGGGCGATGGACGAGGGGGGACAGCGCAATGTCTATGTTGCGGAAGGGCCTGTCTTTACACCCCGCAAACTGACCAGTTTTTCGGAAGATGACGGGCAGGAGATCACCAGTCTCTCGATCTCAGCTGATGGGCGGTGGGTGGTGTTTGTCCGGGGCGGCGATCATGGCGCGAACTGGGGCAGCGGGCAGCCGGTCAATCCGGCAGCTGAGGCTCAACCTTTCAAAGTGCAGGTTGCCTGTATTCCTTTTGCGGGAGGGACGGTGAAGTACCTGTCCGAAGGGGATGGGCCGGTGATTTCGCCGGACAGTAAGATGGTGGCGTTTATCAAGAGCGGGCAGGTATGGGGTACGTCGCTGGATAGCGCGGGGGCCGGGGCTTCCGGGGGGGCGGCAGCTGCCGGGGGTGCGACTGCTGTTGCGGCCGCGACAAATCTCTTTACGACCCGGGGCAATGTCAGTTCGCTGCAATGGTCACCCGACGGCAAGCGGTTGCTGTTTGTGGCCAACAGGACGGATCATGCGATCATCGGCATCTATACACCGGGCTCAGCCTCGCTGAAATGGATAGCCGCCTCATTTTACTGGGATGAGACGCCGCAGTGGAGTGGTGATGGGGGACGGATTGTCTTTGTCCGGCGGCCGGGGGAAGGTGGCGCACCGGATTCGATGCTGGTCCGTCAGCCCGAGCCCTGGAGCATCTATATCGCGGACACCGCCGGCGGTAAGGCTGTGCTGCTATGGAAGTCGCCGATGACTTTACGGGGGTCTTTTCCGCCGACGGATGGCGGGGCGAACCTGCATTGGGCGGCGGGCAACAGGATCACCTTCCTGACTTACGTGGATGGGTGGCCGCATTTGTATTCGCTGGATGCGGGGCCGGGGGCGGTCCCGGCGGCTGGCGCGGGCGGAGCGGCTGGCGCGGTCCTGGTGGCGGCCGGCAGTGCTGGGGTTGCGGCTGGCGCGAAGCCTTTATTACTGACGCCGGGGAATTTTATGTGCGAGCATATCAGGCTCAGTGCCGACAGGCGATATCTTATCTTCAGTGCGAATGCGGGTGATGACCCTGCCGACATTGAGCGGAGGCATGTGGGGATGGTCAGCGTAGACAAGCCGGACATGGAGGTGATGACGCCGGGTAAGGGCCTTGAATGGACGCCGGTGGTGACGGGGGACAGCAGGACGCTGGCCTTTATCAGCGCCACGCCGCAACGGCCGCCTCTCCCTGCGGTGATGCGGCTGGCAGAGAACCCTCAAAAGAACTTTACTGTGTTATGCGCCGACAGGATACCGGCGGATTTCCCCCAGGGGACATTGGTGACGCCCAGGGCGGTGACTTTCCGGGCGGCGGATGGGGTGATCGTGCATGCGGACCTGTTCGAGCCTGCGGGTGGAGCGGGGGCTGCATCGGGCCCGGCGGTGAAGGGTGGAGCGGCAGCGGGCGCGTCTGGACGGCGCCCGGCAATCGTGTATGTGCATGGCGGGCCGCCGAGGCAGATGCTGTTGGGCTGGCATTATTCGGAATATTATTCTAATGCGTATGCGAGCAATCAATACCTGGCAAGCTTAGGCTTTGTGGTACTGGCAGTGAATTATAGGCTGGGTATCGGCTATGGGTACGACTTTCATCAACCGGCCCATGCGGGACCGGCCGGGGCGGCCGAGTATAAGGATATCAAAGCGGCGGGAGAATGGCTGCGTCGGCAAAGTGACGTCGATACCGCCAGGATCGGCATCTATGGCGGTTCCTATGGTGGTTTCCTGACTGCGCTGGCGTTGGCCCGGGATTCCAAACTGTTTGCCGCCGGCGTAGATTTTCACGGCGTGCATGACTGGCTGGCCCAATCTTCGCTGGTGACGGCCTTCAAAGATAAATATGAAAAGGCGCCGGATTATGACATGGCGTTGAAGACGGCATGGCTTTCTTCGCCGGTCTCTGCGATTGGGACCTGGAAATCGCCGGTGCTGATCATCCAGGGAGATGACGACAGGAATGTGAATTTCAACCAGAGCGTCGACCTGGTCAGCCGGTTGGAGAAGAAGGGGGTACCGGTCGAAACGATGGTGATAGTAGATGATACGCATCACTGGATGAACTTTGCCAACTCGGTGACGGTGTATGCCGCGGCAGCGGATTATTTTACGCGGCAGTTTATGCATTTCACACATTAATTTCTACACTTGGTCAATTCCTCCGGTTTTACCTTTGCAGGATCTGTACATTGTATAAAAAAAATGAAATCCAGCGTATTTCTTGCGGTCCTGCTAATATGGGCCTCGTCGACGGCCG
>Ga0302309_10000732_pt1 | contig 34921 bp, 28 predicted proteins | sample III_Palsa_N1_1_FD_200453 | JGI IMG/M metagenome (GOLD analysis project Ga0302309, IMG submission 200453) | Peat permafrost microbial communities from Stordalen Mire near Abisko, Sweden - III_Palsa_N1_1 | ecosystem: Environmental > Terrestrial > Soil > Palsa > Peat permafrost | place: Sweden... | reverse complement strand
CATAGATTACGAGTACGACCTGGTGAGCGGCAAGGTGAACTTTGTGCGCTACCAGGATACCCAGCCCGATGCCTATTATTACAGCTACGCCTACGATGCCGATAACCGCCTCACCGGCGCCTGGAGCAGCGTAAACGACCTGACCGACACCCTCACCCACAGCTACCTGCCCACGATTACCAAAAAGCAGGATGCCCAATATTACTATTACCTGCACGGCCCGCTGCGGAGAATGGAGCTGGGAGACAGCCTAAGCAAAGTACAGGGGATTGATTATGCTTATACCTTGCAAGGATGGTTAAAGGGCGTAAACAGCACCTCCGCCAAAGCGAACATGGATATGAACATGGATTCGCTGGCAGTAGCAAAAGATGCTTATGGGTTTAGTTTAGGTTATTATACGAATGATTATAAACCCATAGGCGGAACAATCTATACTGCCTTTGCACTCAAATACACCTCCAATACCGGCGATGTTGCCGGGCAAAGTTTATACAATGGCAATATCAGTAACACTACGCTGGCCATAAACCAATTAGGCAGTACTACTGTCGGCTACACCTATCGTTACGACCAGCTGAACCGCCTGAAAAAGATGCGGCAGCAAACCAACATCAGCGGCACCAGTTGGAGCAGAGCGAATATTACGCTCAATTACCAGGAAAATGCAACGTATGATGGTAACGGCAATATCCTCACCTATGGCAGGAACGGTGCAGCGCCAACCGCACAAACGATCGACAGCTTAACTTATAATTATAGCCGTAACAGCAATGGCAAGTTGCTAAACAATAAGCTAAACAGTATTAATGATGCAATTGCGAACAGCAATTATACAGGAGATTTGACCAATCAGACTAATCCAAACAATTACACATATGATGCCATAGGCGAATTGGCAGGCGACATAAATTCAAATATCAGCAATATCAACTGGACAGTTTATGGCAAGTTGCAGAGTTTGACGAACAGTTCAGGAACAATAACTTATACTTATAATCCTAATGGTGAAAGGGCAAGCAAAACAGCAGGCGGCGTAACTACCTGGTATGTAAGAGATGCGCAGGGCAATCCGCTTGCCCTGTACACCAATGCACATAGTACCACCAACTGGATTGAGCAGGATTTGTATGGTAGCAGCCGTTTAGGGTTATTGACACCGAATATCCGTTTAGGAACAGACAGTGCAATTACCCGCTGGGATACCATTGGTAAAAAACAATATCAATTAGAAAACCACCTCGAAAACGTATTGGCCACCATTACAGATAAACGCCTGCAAACTGCAAAGAGTTCGGTAGTAGGATATTTTACAGCAGACGTAGCTACGGCACAGGATTATTACCCATTTGGTATGTTAATGCCGGAACGGCAGTACACATTTAGCAATGCGTATAAGTATGGCTTTAATGGTCAAGAAAAGTCAGACGAGATTGCAGGAACTGGCAATCACAATACAGCAGAGTTTTGGGAATATGACACAAGGGTTGGTAGAAGATGGAACTTAGATCCTAAACCGAATGTTGGAGTTACTGAGTATTCTGCTTTCTCAAATAATCCCGTTGCATTTTCAGATCCTTTAGGCGATACTACTAAAATATATGGCAATGCTGAAGTGACACATACTACATTAATGGATAAAGGAGCAGTAAAGGAACGGGGTGGTAATGAAATACATTATAAAGGCGTAACCCTAACACCTGAATATGATAAAAAAGATAATCTTATCGGTTATAGTGTATTTGACGATAGTAATTTAGACCGTAACATGCCAATATTACAATTGGAACCGGGGGATTTAGAAACATTTAAATCGAATTTTTCTGGTATTATTGCAGGTGCAAGGTTGTACTATTCTAATGGAGAGCCGAGTGAGGGGATGAAAGAAGCGGCGGCAGGTATAATCTCCGAGAAGTATAGTTTAGTGGCAAATGGTGTTAAAAAAGAATGGAAAGGTGCTTTACATGATCCAGTATTTATAGCAACAGCATTATTAGCAACAGCAGGTGCAGCAGCAGATTTAGCGACTCCAAAAACTATCCCTCAACCAGAAATAGGCTGGAAAGTTGGAGATCCTATAACGAACTTGACCTCGGAAGGGAACACTCCATCATGGAATACTGTAAGATCACGTTTCTGGAAGAATGAAGCACTTTATAATAGTAGTAACTATGATGAAACAAATGTTTTGCGAATGAGTAAGGGATTGGCGCCACAAAGAATTAATCCAGTAACTGGATTAATTGAAAGCATGGAATTGCATCATCATATTATCCCACAAAGAAATGGAGGGTTATATGAATTTATTAAAGTATGGCCCGATGAACATAGGGCAATTGATTTATATAGACATTAAAATAAAAATATGAGCTTCCAAAAATTATTTACAGAATCTAAGGGACAATCGATTATTTATAACGGTAAAGAAATTAAAATGATTGACAGGATTACATTATTAAAAGATAATGCAAAAATTATGGTAAACTTTTTGAGTACTAACAGTATATGGAAGCAGGGTATAATATTACAGACAAAAGGGCATTTTGAAGGCAACAATCAAAAAATTCCTAATAAAATAATCCTTTGGGAGAACACATCTCCTAAAGAAGTTGGATTGATTATTAAATCAAAAGACAAAATACTTATAGTTTATAATGTTTGGGAAACACAAGATGGAACTATCCATTATTGGCACAATGGGGGAGCGATGTATGTTGAGGAAAAACATAATGGAAGAATATATAATTGTAATGATGGTTTTCCAGATGACGATTTTAATGATTTGATTTTTGAAATCAATTGGTAAACGGTTGTATATCAGGTTGTGTTACAATTTTGTGGTAGTGTATCAAAGCTATTGTTCTTAAAATAAGCCACTGATAATCAGCTGTAAATTTCAGATAGCAACGGTTAAACTTCAAAAAGCAGATGGTAATATACTACCATCTGCTTTGTTTTTGTATATTAGATGGTATCTAATCACCTGAACCATCATAAAGTGTATCAAAGTTGTTGTTCATATAATTGCCATTATTGCCATAGCCCGGTTATAAAGTTTGGTAAAGTTGGTAGCAAACAGCGTTATCGCTGTAAAATGTGCGGGAAAACACAACTCCATCAATATGTAAAACGTGCTTACAGAGCTTCAACCAATTCATATATCGCGCTGTATGTAAAAGAGGATTGCGGAATAAGGACTATCTCAAGGCTGCTGAGCATTTCTGCCAATACGGTTATCAAAAGGATTAAAAATATTGCCGATAACATTACTAAGCCCGCCATATCTATAAATAGGATATATGAGCTGGATGAACTAAAAACCTATGTGAAAAATAAAACAAAAGAATGCTGGGTTGCCTATGCCTTGGATAAACAAACCGGGCAGGTAGTGGATTTTAAAGTTGGCAGGCGTAACAAATCTAATTTAAAGATGGTAGCTGATACACTTTTGCTATCGGGGTGCAAACAAATATATACGGATAAACTGGAGATATACCGGCGGTTGATACCTGCGAAAATGCATATTACAAGGAGATTTGGCATCAATAAAATCGAACGTAAGAACCTTACGCTACGAACACATCTGAAAAGGCTTAACAGAAAGACGATCTGTTATTCCAAAAGCGCAGCTATGTTGGAGGCTTGTTTGAAAATCTATTTCTGGCATCGGTCCTGTCCTAAGTTTATAGCTTATAATTGATAATCAAATGCTTGGTGAATAAATAAGGATATTTATGTACTAAGCATACCATAATATTTGCTTTTATCAACTTTTTTTGTATATTAGTTGTGTAAACCAAAACCCGTAAGTAAGGGATAATCAAAGTTTGGTAACCTTGCTTCAATAAGTGATTCCCCAACATTTTAACATCGAATAACCTTAACGCCTTAAACCATGAAAAAGCACCTTCTCTTAGTTTCATTTTTTTTGCTGATGTTTGTCGGCACAGCTTTCGCCCAAACACAAACTAACGCTATTGCAACAACCGGACTGGTTGGCATTGACATAACAACAAGCTTAACAGCGCCGCTTACAGTCAATTCGCCGAACACATCCTACATTGTGATCGGTAATCCTACTGTTACAGGCTATACAAGTCTGGGGTTTGGGCTGACCTCACAAACCAGTGGTTCAGCAGTCCTCCAGGCTGTTAAAACAAACGGTACAACACCTGTATATGGAAATATTTGGCTAAATCCTTACGGCGGCTATACCTCGGTTGGCGCACTGACAACGCCAACTCCGATGCTGCTCGGTGCGCTGGATGTATCGGGCGCGTTTGCCATCGGTGGTTCAACCGGAAATATTTGCCCATCTTGTTATAGCCTTAGTTCACTTACCAGTACCGGGAAGATGCTTGTAGGCTGGAACCGGTCGAACGGATTGGGTGAAACAGATTTTATTGCAAACGAAGGCGCAGGTTCACAAGGTGGGTTTTGGTTTGAAACCTACAATAGTAGTACCGAGAAGCCGTTAATGTATATTTTGGGCAACGGCAATGTGGGCATCGGCATGGCCACATCGACTTTTCCTACCGAGTACAAACTGGCAGTAGACGGTAGTATAATAGGTACTGCCGTGGTAGTTCAAGCTTATGCAAACTGGTCGGATTATGTATTTGCTCCAGACTACAGGCTTCCTAAATTAAGCTATGTAAAAAAGTATGTTTTATTGAACCACCACTTGCCAGACGTACCTTCTGCAGCGATTATAAAAAATAAAGGACTGAATTTAGGGGACGTAGAAAACGACCTGACAAAAAAGGTGGAAGAACTGACCTTATATCTAATTCAAAAAGATGAACAGATCAGTAAAGAGAAGATTATTGTAAACCAGCAGCAAAAGGAAATTGATGGCCTTAAGGCGGAAATGAACGCAATTGAAAAAAAGTTGGCCGGCAGAAAGTGACCGGCCGTAAAAAAGCAAAAACTATGTAAATCATCAAACATTATTTATATAATCAATTTACAGGCTTTAATCACTTGATAAACCAAATATATTTCGATATTAACCTATAACCCTTAAACTTTTCCTTTATGAAACCAATTTGCAAACAAATCATTCCCGGGCTATTTTTAGCGCTTATTGTTTTATCGTCCTGCACTAAAAATAATGGGAACCCGGATTCCGGCTTTAAGCATCCAACGGTGCTGAAAACTTTGTCGGATTCAGACAGTACCTACATTGCGCATATCCAGGTAGATAGCATGAGGCACGATTCACTTCGCAGCTTTACGGTTTACTGTTTTCTAACGACCGGACATGGCTCAACACGCCTGACAGTACCCGGAAACTTTATGGTCAGTTCAACTGTCTTTTACGGAACACCAATTCAATCATCAGGCAGCGTTACGATTTACACCGGTTATAATTATGGTTCGAGTTCATTCAGTACGACGACGACCTATCCCTTGACATTCACCAACTCGACGCCATCCCCCAGTTCCTTTAATGGAATCCCTATAATTGTGGAACATGATCCAGGTGTCTTTACACCGTGATGTTGATTTATTGCAAAACACTGCTACAGTTCGAAAAACCTGCAATCTATTCTAAACAATGGTTTCGGGGAAATATTATGACACATTTAATTGATTTTGACTCCTGGAAAAACGGTTACATAGATAGTATTACTGGGAAAAATACAGATTAAAAATCCATCAGTTCTTTCAATGGGACGTTCAATCCCTTAGCCAGCTCCGTTAATGACAGAAAAGTAAGATTGTATTCACCATTCTCATACTTCTTAATATCCGCGTGATCGATATTGCAGTTAAGGGCAAGCTTCCTGAGGGACAAGTTTTTGTTTTTTGGGTAGCGATTCCAGGTGCCTGCCGAATTTGATAAGTATTTCTTGTTGTTCGCTTTGCATTCCTAGGAATCGTAAATCAACAACGTCTCCTTCATCTATCAAAATCGGCGACAAAATGCCGGATATTTTGATAACAAATATTATTAATAGTCCATATAAATCCGCGAAACTTTCCGATTACAAAGGGAAACTTGTTTTAATCGATTTTTGGGCGGTTTGGTGCCAAATGTGCATTGCGAGTTTTCCCGAAATGGATTCACTGCAAAGGGTATTCCATGGAAAATTACAGGTATTTCTGGTTAATTCTATCAGGGAAGGCGATAGGGAAAAACAGGTGAAAATGGTAATTGACCGGGTGAATTCCTGGTGGTTGGATATCGCCGAGTTTTGCAAGTACCAGTACGACGATGAAACCGGAACGTGTCTGTTTGAAGAAAAGCGGTACGAAAACAGTTCGGACATTAAAGAAATCATTTTACAACGCAAAAAGGAGAAATTACAATGAGCTATATAGGGGCTTTTTATTTTCAATAAAAATGGCCTATTTTGAGCAGAAACGCAGTTTTTGCCGAATTGACGATTAAATCGTCTCCCATCAACGCAGAGGCTATTACATCAATATTTCGGGTTTCGCAACAAAATTTGTTGAACTTCACGAAAAGACTATTACAAATACATTACAGGGTTTTTTGTGGTAACTAATTGATTATGTCTACTTTAAATGTTAAGGTATTTAAACATCACAAAAAAGCAAACGGTACTTACAATGTTAAAATTGTTCTTTATCACGGTAAAAAGGCGTATGAATAGCTGATAAAAAGCCGGCCCAATAAATAAATTTCTGCCCGCCGCTAAGTTTTCGAAAGTTTTAGCTACTCATTGTATAAAGTTATCCTATTTGAACGCTGCATTCCAATCGCTTATCGCCGAACACCAGGGCCTGATCTTTAAGGTTTGCAATATGTATTGCGATAACCGTGAGGATAAGGAGGATCTGTTCCAGGATATCGTGCTGCAATTGTGGCGCGCCTATCCATCCTTCCGTGCAGAAGCGAAGGTGTCCACCTGGCTGTACCAGGTCGCTTTGAACAATGCCATTGCCCGCCTGCGTAAAGAAAAGCGTACGCAACAATTTGAACGCCTCAATGATGCCGCTTTTAATGTGCCAGCCGAAAATAACAGCGATGAAAGGCTGAGCGACATGTATGCAGCTATCAAACAATTGACCGAGATCGAAAGGGCGGTAACCATGCTATATATGGACGATTGCAGTTATCGGGAAATAGGGGAGATCCTTGGTCTGACCGAGTCAAACGTTGGTGTTAAACTGAACAAAGTCAAAATGAAGTTAAGAGCAATTTTAAAACAAGGCTAATATGGAACTCGAGGAATTGAAAGAAAACTGGAACAAGCTCCAGCAGCAACAAAAGGAATTATCAACACAAACTATAAATCAAATCATCATGAACACGACTACCACCATCCACCAAATGCAGCAGAAGAACCAGTACTGGAACAACCTCGGCAAAGTTATCTTTCCGATGCTTATTATTGTTTTGATCATTAATGTCATCATCGGCTATTTCGTGGCGAAACCGCATACGACCTTTCTGTCAAGCATAAGCTACGCGCTCATCATGATCGTCTTCGCCGTGGTATCGATGTACATGTACCGCTGGCAGGAAAAGATATTGGCCTACTATAATGCGGGCGATCTCAAAGCCTCGCTCACTAAAACGATCAAAGATTTTAAAAGATGTTACCTGATCTATAACCTGACCTACCTGGTACTGTTCCCGGCTTACTTCTACGCGATGTTCAAGCTGCTGTTGAATGTGGTCCTGCACCTGTCAGAAAACACGACACTCATCAGCTGCACGATGCTGAGCATCCTGTCGATCATCTCCTGTCACCTTTATTACCGGGTGACCTATTTTAAAAGGATCAGGTCGCTGGAATCAGATCTAAGGGAACTGGATTAAGCCACGGTGCTGTTAACGTCCTTTCAACCATTCTTCAATCGGGGAGATCTATGCCCCGTCCATTATAATTTTGTCAATATTTCACTTCAAAAAGCAAATAGATCATAAGTGACTCTCGCCTAAATTTCCAATTCTTAGCAAATTCTCAATGAATTGGTTCGAGAAACACCCACTGTCAGGAGCCACACGGTCTTAGCATAGCGCTAAGGCCGTTTTTTATTTTAATCGAAATTTTGGTCTTCGTTTAAATCAAATTGACGCACATTTTGGTTCAAGCCCATTCTCCCACGGACACTGGGTAAGATTTTTTAATTTAATTTTTATTGCGCACAACTCATTGCTTTATAGATGTTTGCTTTTATTTTTAAGTCTAAAATATGGTTCGATCTTTTCTGATTCCCCTGATGTCTCGTTTTTCGATGGAATAAAGTTTTGTTTAACCACTTGCTTAGCCAAAAAGTACAATAGATCAAGATATTTTTCAGCATCCGATTTAGATAATTCAACACCGCTTTTCTTAAAGTTAGTAATCACTTGGGATATGCTAATAGATCGTTTTAAGTCTTCAGGATTTATAAATTATAGTTTGTAAACACTAAAATAAGCTGATATTTGAATAGCTTGACGAAAATGAGTTCGAGGTGATAATGAAAGATGGTCGACTAAACTTATATAAATCCCTATTCAAAGGCAGGGAAGATGTATTTGCACTAAGATGGGAGAAAGGAGGTAAAGGGAGCTATATGCCAGCTTACAGCTTTGATCCTCACCGATATAAGCTGCATCAAATGAAAGGTGGTACTTTTCAAACTTTTGCTGATAAAGCTTACCAGATACTAACAGACGACCACTTAATTAAACATCTCAAAGGCGAACAGGTTGTAGGCCTTTACCCATTGTTACAAGATAACACATCATGGTTCATTGCAGCTGATTTTGATGAAGCAAATTGGATTGAGGAATGCAGGGCATTTATTAAAATTTGTGAGAAACATGATATACCTGCTTACTTAGAGCGCTCACGCTCTGGCAAAGGTGGCCACGTATGGATGTTTTTTGAAGAACCTTATGAAGCATTCCGAAGCAGAAAGATAATGATAACCCTGCTACAGAAAGCAGGCTTGATTTCTGTTTTCGATAAAAACTCAAGCTTTGACCGGCTTTTCCCTAATCAGGACTACCATTCAAAGAAAGGCTTAGGAAACCTTATTGCTTTACCCTTAAACAAAATTAGCCTAAATAATGGAAATAGCTGTTTTATTGATCCTGAAACCTTACAGCCCTATGATGACCAGTGGGTGTTTTTAAAAACGATTAACAGGATCGCCATAAGCCAACTCAATCACATCTACAAAGAGCAAGCTAATCACGACGAACTTTCAACAGGACTATTTCAAAAAGAACAGTCTACAACGGGTAAGATAACAATCGTCTTAAATAGTGAGATTCATATTAGCCGAATAGAATTGCCTGTTTCACTTGTTGCCTTTTTAAAAGAGGAATTAAATTTTGCCAATAATGAATATCAGGTAAAAAAAAATATCAATAAAAACACGTTTGGCGTAAAACGCTACTTTAAACTACTGAACGAGACGTCAGAATCGATTTCAGTTCCCCGTGGTTTTATCGGTAGGTTATTACGTTTTTGTAGGGAGCAGCAAATTGAATATGTACTCGAAGACCAAAGAAAAAAGGCAGAACAAGTCAGTTTTAAAGGCTTCATAGCGTTAAGGGAATATCAGTTGCCAGCACAGCAAGTAACTGCTAAAAAGGATTTTGGAATTATTGTTGCTCCTCCAGGTTCTGGTAAAACAGTATTGAGCTTAGCTATTGTAAAAGACAAACAGCAACCAGCACTCATTTTAGTCCATCGCAAACAACTCGCCGATCAATGGATAGAACGTATAGAATCTTTTCTAGGAATTCCTAAAAAGGACATTGGACGTATTGGGCAGGGAAAGAATAGAATTGGTAAACACATTACAGTCGCTATGATCCAAAGCATGGAAAAAGCCTTGGAATCAACGGAATCTTTGGAACTAATGAATGCTTTTGGTACCGTTATTATAGACGAATGTCATCACGTACCGGCGGAAACTTATCAGCGGGTTATTAGGAAACTGAATAGTTACTATATGTACGGGCTTACCGCTACACCATTTAGGAAATACAACGATGGCAAGTTAATATTTATTCATTTGGGGGAAATCATCCATGAGGTTAAAGCACCGGAGGTTCAGAATCAAACAGGTACACAAATCGTAATCAGAGATACCGATCTGTTTGTTCCCTTTAATACTAAAACGGACAAGTTCGAAACCTTATTTAAGATTCTGGTACATGATTCAGCAAGAAATCAACTCATTTTAAATGATGTAGTTTCACAGTTAAATGCCGCTAAGAAAGCTGTTATCATTACAGAACGAAAAGAGCATATTACATCGCTGCAACAATATTTAAAACAGCACTACGATACTATTGCATAAAGTGGCGAAGATTCTGACTTAAATAAAAAATCTAAATGGGCTGCCATTAATAAAGGTGATTTCCAGGTACTGATCACAACAGGCCAGTATTTTGGCGAAGGAACCGATATTCAAAATATAGAATGCTTGTTTTTAGTTTACCCATTTGCTTTTGAAGGTAAGCTCATCCAATATATCGGCAGGGTGCAACGATCAGAAGTGTCGCCTATTATTTATGATTATCGCGACCACAAGATCAGCTACTTGGAAAGGCTGTTTCAAAAGAGAAATCTGTATTATAAAAAGCTTGATGAAAATAACCTAACAAGTCTTATAGATGAAAGTGAAGTAGTAAGCGGTCAAATCAACGAAAAAATTGAGATACCAATCGAACAATTAGAATTCAGATTTGGCAGCATTGCTTTTAAATATGCCATTGCCAACTTTAACAATAAGGAAGTTGAGTTTGAGATAGAAAATTTAAATGTCAGGCCGGAATTTATCGTACTTAAGCCTTACTTTATCCGGTTCCTCAAAAGCGCGACGGTACTAGTAAACATTCGGGCTACATTCCAAAATAACAGGCTGGTATTTAAATCAGCATCCTCCAATGACCTTGATAAAATAAATCGCGAAGTCATTGAAAATGTAAAGTTCCGGTTTCTAAATAAAGAGATTATTAAAGGTATTCCGGCGGGTGAAGAAAATCTATTGGATGCCGGACAAGTACAAGGTGGTGACGAACAATCGATTTATACAAGCGAAGATGATTTATTGGAAAATATACTGGCACTCAAACAATATAAACATCATCGCCACCTCCGTTACCTTTCCCAGAAACATGAACGAACCATACTAAAACTTCGTTTCGTATTGGAGCCTTTTTCATTTGTGTTTCTACTTTCCGGCAATAATCAATACCATTTGGTATGGGAAACATTGGATACCGAAGAAGCCACTTATATATGGCACATCGGGAAATCAATTTATGAACTTGAACAAAATGTAAAGCAGATAGATACGATGCTTGGACAAATAAGAATAAAAGGGCGGCAACAATATCTTGAAACTAACCCTGAACAGTTTAGCCGCATCGTGCATGACTACTCTGATGACAACAAAGGGTTTATTATTTGGAAAGACCTCTTAGAGGAAAGGCTATTTTAAGTTTGGCATACAAACCTTGCATTTCAAATTTGGCATCCTGCTTATCATTCTTTAAGTTTATCACTAAATCATTTCCGGGTTATTATGGATATTAAAGATTACCAGTCTTTTTTAGCAGGTATAAAAGCAAGAATTCGCAACGCGCAAATTAAAGCAGTTCTTGCGGTAAATGCCGAATTGACTATGCTTTATTGGGATATTGGTAAAACTATAAACCAGCTTCAAAATGAACAAGGTTGGGGTGCCACTGTTACTGCACGGTTAGCCAATGATATCAAGAATGAACTACCTGAACTATAAGGTTTCTCTGAAAGAAATTTAAAGTTTATGGTTCAGTTTTATAAGGAACACAATTCAGATGACGTAATTGGGAAACAACCTGTTTCCCAATTAGAAAATGTAAACCAAGCAAATACCGAATTTATGAAACAGGCTGTTTCCCAAATTCCCTGGGGACATAATATTTTGCTGATGCAAAAGATCAAAAACAAGCAAATACGTTTTTGGTATGTGCAACAAACGCTTTTAAATGGCTGGAGTAGAAATGTTCTTTCATTAATGATAAAGAGTGATCTTCATCTTCGACAAGGAGAAGCAATTAATAATTTTTCAAAAACCTTGCCCAATCCGCAATCTGATTTGGTAAAGGAAACGCTAAAAGACCCATATATATTTGACTTTATTACAATTGCGCAGCCCTTTACAGAACGCGAGTTGGAAACTGAACTGGTAAAGCATGTAGAAAAGTTTCTATTGGAATTAGGTGCTGGCTTCGCTTTTGTTGGCAGGCAATATAAATTGGTTGTTAGCGATCAAGATTTCTATTTAGACCTCTTATTCTATCATCTTAAAATGAGATGTTTTCGATTCACTCAAAACTAAGTATTTGATCTGTAAATCGGCTCGAAAAACGTACGCCTGGGGAGCAAAGAGGCTATGTCATAAGGGGAATAAAAAAACCGTAAAAAGCAATCTTCCTGATTTTTGCCGTAAAAATTTAAACATTTTTAATGATTTTCGCCCAAAAATCAACTCATAATTATTCCCAGGTGGCGGAATATGATGTTTATTATAAATATTTGATAATCAGATTATTGATTTTAAATGTTCGTTACAAAGCGTAGCGTTGTAGCTACGAATACGAGTATACGCCGGCTACAAAATCTACACTGACAAAATTTTGTCAGTGTAGGGGATGTTACTCATTCCTACGCCCAATAAATCAGCCGGATATTTCGAAACCAGGTATGCTGGATTTTATACATTGGATGCTAACCGGCAGAAAATTCATATTCTCATAATCTGCATCGCAGCCAATTCATTTAATTTATTCATTTGGCCAATAAAAAGCCGGCTTCTCAATAATTGTTGATTTCCTAATGTATTCAATTTCTTAACAATTGTTATTGCCGGCGCAGCAGGTTCGGGGGAAATTTGATAATAATAAAAAAGAAATGAAAGCAATAAAAGTTAACAACGTATCAAATGATATCAATGCATTGGATATGCATATCGAGGAAATTCAGCAACCCATAGCCGGAAAAGATGAATGCGTAGTGAAAATACTATATTCAGGTGTAAATCCCAGTGATGTGGGCGCTGTTTTGGGTAAATTCCCAAAAGCCACCTGGCCCCGCTATACCGGGCGTGATTATGCCGGGGTTATTGTGGACGGGCCGCAGGAATTATTAGGGAAAGAGGTTTGGGGAACAGGTGGAGAACTGGGTATTCGCACCAATGGTAGCCATGCGGCTTTCCTTGTTATACCTGTTTTAGCGGTAAGCGAAAAACCGGCAACGATCACCTTGCCTGAAGCCGCCGGGATCGGTGTGCCTTTTATTACTGCCTATGAAGGGTTAAGACGAGCCGGTTTGCCAAAAAGAGGGCAGTGGGTGCTCATTTTCGGTATTAACGGTAAGGTCGGCCAGGCGGCAACCCAAATTGCAACACGGCTGGGGGCAAAAGTAATGGGTGTTGAACATGGCAGCAATCATTATCGTGGCCACGCAAATTCCTCTACGGTGGTTATTAACAGCAGCGAATCCAACGTGGCAGAAGCAGTAATGGAAATTACAGGTGGCCATGGTGCCGATATTGTTTATAATACTGTAGGAAGCCCTTGTTTTGAAGACGCAAACCATGCGATGGCCCACGGCGGCACACAGATATTTATCAGTGACCGTTTACAGAAAGAGGTGCCTTTTAATATCTTCTATTTTTACCGCCATCAGCACAATTTTGTAGGAATAGATACCCAGGAACTCGATGTGGTGGATTGTGCCGGAATATTAGATGAACTGAAGCCCGGATTTCTTGATGGCACCCTGGTTCCTTTTAGGGTTAAAAATGAACATATCTATCCTTTGGAACGCGCTCGTGACGCTTATCTTCAGACATACACAGGCAGCAAGGATAAAATAATTTTAAAAATTCAGGATTAAGGCCCTTTGTTATGAAACGAATTACAATTGGTCTTATATCTGCCGTTTTCCTGTGCCTGCGGGCACAGGCACAGGACCCGAAACTCCCTGCTACTAACCTTGGCCTGTCTAACATGCAAGACGGACGGCCGCCGGGCACCGGTTTATATTTCCAGCAGTATATACAGCTTTATTCGGCCAGTCAAACTTATGATGATAAGGGAAACAAGCTTGCGGCCGGCGGAACGTCCAGTTCTATGCTTTCGCTCTCTCAACTGATCTACATCAGTAAAGTAAAGGTGGCCGGCGGTAATCTCGGCTGGACGGTGTTGGTCCCATTGGTAAAAATTACTGCTTACGATCCGGCAAATACCCCAATTGCAGTAAATCCTAACCCAATGGGCGATATAATTACCGGGCCGTTTATCCAATGGTTTAACCGTAAAGTGGCCGGCATGCCTTTGGATCATCGTTTTGAAATGGATGTAGTTGTGCCAGCCGGAGCCTGGCAAAGCAATTACGATATAAATCCCAGTGCGCATTTTTATTCAATTACCCCCCATTATACGTTCACGCTGTCGCCTGCCAAACGGTTTTCTATAAGCTCGCGGCAGATGCTGACTTATAACTTTAATGAGATTGGCACTGATGTAAAAGCAGGCGCATTTTACAATGCAAATTATTCGCTTGAATATGAAATGCTCCCACGTTTCAGAGCTGAAATTGCAGGATATTACCTTAAACAGTTTGACCAGGACAGTAAAGGAGGCAACAGTAATTTTTACCAGGATACCTACGGAATAACAGATACGCGTGAACGTGTATTTGCCGTTGGCCCGGGTTTGGGCTATGTAACACCTACAGGGCTATTTATAGAGGTTAAGAACATGTGGGAAACGGCGGCACAAAACCGAACGCAGGGTTATAGGGCAACGTTGGTGCTCGCTTATAAATTGGATAAATAATTATTATTTATAAACTAATAGAAAATGATCATTATAATATACCTGGTTACACACATAATAATGTTTGTATGTATACTCGCTATTTTCACCCAATCGTTTGATTTTTTTCCGAATAGTAACTATGAAACAGCATAAAAAGCTTACCAAGCTACAGGTACAGGCATTGGAAATCCTGCTTATATCAATATTTTCTACCATTGCCATGAGTGGCGGGGTATTATGGATCAAACACGGTATAGGCCACGGTTTTCTTTGCCTTTGGCCGAAAGAATTCTTACTTGCTTGTTGTATTTCGATTCCTTCCGGATACCTGATCGTACCATTGGTTTTACTTTATACCAAACGTTTCAAAGAATAATAATTATTTCCTGCTTCTTATCCTGCTAAACGAAACCGGTGTAATGCCAAGATAGGAAGCTATATAATAATGCGGTACCCGCTGCAATATTTCGGGGTGTTCCCTCACGAGCGCATGATAGCGTTGCTCGGGGGAATAACGGACATGATCCAGTAACAGGTTCAGGTAATGAAACATCCGCCCTCGAATAAACAAATCAAATTTGGCCTTAAAGGCCGGAAGCGTTTCTATCAATTTACGATAATCGTCCCGGTGTAAAGAATAATAGGTTCCCTTTTCCAATGTTTCAAGGTTGAACCGGCTGGGTTTTTCTTCAAGAAAACTCTCCATTGAACAAACAAAAGTGCCTTCAAAAAAAAATTGTATAGTAACGTCTTTATCCAGATCGTTGAAGTACAAACGTATACCTCCATCGACAATAAAAAACATTTTTTTAGCTAACTCTCCCTCTGCAAGCAAAATTGTTTTGGCTGGTAGTCTTTCTTTCTTAAAAAGTGCCTTATAGCTTTCCCAATGCTGGGTTATATCAGGAATATGTAAATCTATAATATCCTTAATATCCTTTTCCATAATACAAGATAGTTATTTCCCAATTCTTATCGCAAAAGGCTGTATCAAAATTAAAATGAAAAAAGGTGATAGAAATTATATTTTGCGCTATAAAAACTCTGTGCCTCCCTGTGCCTTCTTCGTGGCCCGTGGTAAAATTTAACCACAAAGGCCACTGAGATAAAAGCACAGAGAACACTGAGACAAATATTATTGGGTAACCTTTTGGTAAAATTGACTTTTGAGACAGCCTATTTTTAAATCTTGCCTTAGCTCTCCATTGATCATCAATTATTATAAGCCTTCAAATCCAACTTATAGCCATTGTCCAATAGCTTCGGATCAACCTCTGCCTGGAGCGTTTTAGTTTCGCCCTGCATGAGTGAAAAATAACCATCGCTAAATAAAGCGGGCAGTATTTGTTTGCCTGCACTATTTAATAATTGCGCCCTTATGCCAAAAGCAGCAGTGGTTTTTGAATGGTTGGTGATGGTATAAGTAAGCAGTCGGTTAACACCATTTTTTGCCGTACTTAACTTTGGTTGACTTGCCGCTATGCTTTTACCTGTCGAAGGCATTTTGCTTAAGGCGGTATAATCCAGGTATGTGTTTCCTATCCAATAAAAATTTTCGGATACGAGGCCGCCATGCGCATCAAACAATTTCAGCTTTAAAAAATGTACCGCTGATAGCTTAGCCGCGTTGCTGCTGTCGGCGAATGCGGTAAAGGCATCGGTGGCGGATGTGGCATTTACATCCAGTTTTTTCTTTTGCGAATAACCTGGTACAATTTTGCCGTTCATATTATAAACTTCGGCCTCAGCGATTAGCCCTTTTATACCATAAGGTTTGTTATTGATCACCTTAATGGCATTTGTAGCGGCGTTCCATTGTATGTGCACCGGTTCGCAGGCTGTTTTGGCACCGAAATAAGCGCCGGTAAGGTCGTAGTAATAATCATACGTCTGCCATATCATGGATGGGTAAGCAGACTGGCTCATCCAAATCAGCATGCCCGAAGCATTGTTCCACATGTGGTCGTTCCAGGCTTCAAACATGGCCTTCATCGATTCAACGTTTTGCAGTTGCGCCTTTTTGCAGAAGTCTTCCAGCGATGTCGCTTTGCCATAGCTTTTGTTAATGTCGTTTATATATCTAACCGGCTGCGAACCTCCGCCTAAGCCGCCATCGGTGCTAAAATAATGGCGGGCCCACATATTGGTTTTACTGTCGACGGACTCAGGAGTAGGAGCAACCCAATAGTCCTTCGGCATGAATTTTTTAAAGCTCTCTATATTGACGAATGTTGCTATGCCCAGTTCGCTGCGCAGGCCATAATTGTTCATGGAGAACAGGTAACCATTGTGCGGATCGGTAAAATAGGTTTTGGGATCAACATTGCCCCATATGCCACTGCCTGACAATATCCTGCTATTTCCGTGTATGGAAAAATTTGGATTGTTCACGCCTGCGTTTGAACGTGGCAGGTATATCCTGTCGGTACTGTCATTATCTTTAATAGCATCTTCAATCGCCACATTTAGCGGGCCTTTCGGGTTGCCGCCGGGTACGCCTTCGTTGGCGCCGCACCATATCACTACGGACGGATGGTCGCGCAACCTTTTTACTTTTTCGATAGCATTGCTTTTAAAAACACTCAAGCTGTCTATCGCGCCGAAGTTGTTCAACCAGAAATCGTCCCATACCATGATGCCGTATTTATCGCAATAGTCGTAAAACGCTTCGTCAGTAACCTCGCCCGTCCAGTTCCTGATCATGTTAAAGTTCATGGCCTGGTGAAACCTGATGCGTGTTTCATAATCTTTTCCACGTGCCTTCAGCATATAGTCAGACATACCCCAGTTGCCGCCTTTTATCAATATCGGCACATCGTTCACATAAACCCGCAGCGGGCCGTTAAGCGCAGTGGTATCGGAAGATATTTTTCGGATGCCAAAGGCTTTTTCCACCACGTCCGACGGTTTATCGCCCGCTGTTTCAAACTGCACAGAACAATTATATAGGTATTGAGTGCCATCTGTTTTGCCGCCATAACCGTTAGGCCACCATAATTTAGGGTTTTTGATGCTTAAAGCCGGGTATTGGCTTTTTTCAAGTTCAACCGACTGGCTGCTATTTCCACTCAAAGTGATGGAAGGCGTTGTAACTATAATATTGCCGGGATTGATAACCAGTTTAAGCTTACCGGTTACCGGCTGGCCCGTGCTGTTATTGAGCTTTACTTTAACCATTAAGTTAGCTAATGATTTATCCGGCAGATCGGTACGTATCCATGGATCTTCTATATTAGCAGGCCCGGTAGCAGATACGGTCACCACATCGGTAATGCCGCTGTTTAGCCCCGGTACCGATGGCATCCAATCCCAGCTGCCGCTGCTCAGGTAAGTTGGCGCTTCGCGGTTAGCAAGGCCATGACTGGTCCCTGGCGTGAAAACCAGTACCGCAATGGCATTGAGCCTATTTTTATTGAGCAGATCGGTAATATCATATTTCTCCGTTTGCATCAAGCCATCAACCGTACCGACATGATGACCGTTCAGGTAAACTTCGCCTCGTTTATTTATACCGGCAAAATTTAACCAAATCCGTTTCCCTGCCGGAAACCCCGCTGCCGAAAATTCGGTACGGTACCAATAGGGCTTGTTGTATTTGGCCTTGTCTACCTTGTAAATATTCCCGGCATAATCCGGGTTGGGCTCTTTACCCGCAGCAACGTACGAATAAAACACGGTGCCGGGTACAATGGCATTTATCCAGCCATTGGTATTAAAACCGGCGGTTGCCACCTGGCTTACCGTATAAACAGAATCGGCTTGCGGGGCAAGTTTCCATTTTAAATGAACGATAGACTGTTGCGCACTTGCGGGTTGTGCAAATAAATACAGGCAGGCAATGAAAATTGCGGTGATAATTCTTTTCATGATCGTGTTCTGAAACTCAGGTAGCGCAAGTTATAAATAATTTGCTAAATCGGTTTTGTCAATGGCGTTTTCTTGTGTAAAATTTTTGAATCTCCAGGTAGATGAATGCTGGCATCTTAAGATATCTTAAGGGTATTTCTTAAGATTGTTCATTGGTAGCTGGTCTTCCTTATCAGGACATTTGTATTGTTCTAAAACAATATAAAATGAAAGAATTAATGAAAGCTATAGTGCTGTTAGACGATGTGCTGACCGTACAAAATGTTAAGCGGCCAATAACGGCAGAACCCGGCCATTTGATCGTAAAAATGAACTCTTCCGCCATAAATCCCGGGGATAAGTTTTTTATGAAATATCCAACGCCTCCCGGTACGGTAAAAAGTCTTTATGATATTAAAGGCGTATCCGGATCTGGTGAAGTTTTACAGATCGGTGAAGGTGTACCAAACGAATACCTGGGAAAAAATGTAGCCTTTTACCGCCAGGTAAGATACAGTGAAAGCGTGGTGGGCGCCTGGAGTGAATACTCGCACGTGCATTTTTTAGATTGCGCGATACTTCCCGAAGATGCCGATCCTGCGGATTATTCGGGCTCAATGGTTAATATTATCACCCCTTACGGATTTTTAAAGCAGATTATTGATGAGGGCCACAAAGGCATTATCAGCACGGCAGGCAATTCAGCAACAGGGATCGCACTTCTCGGCTTTTGCCTTACCTACGGTTTCCCCTTGATCTCCATTGTTCGCACCGAAGAAGGACGAAAAGAACTGGAAGCGCTTGGCGCCAAAAATATTGTTGTCCAAAGTGACGCTAATTTCAGTCAAACGCTAATCGATCTGGCGCAAGCGTTGAATACGACAGCTATTTTCGACGGATTGGGCGGCGATATTTTAAATAAGATACTGGCTTTGCTGCCAGGAAATTCAGTCATCCATACCTACGGGTATATTGGCGATACTGTTCCGTTTTCGTTTAATACGCGTACGTTGGCCTTAAAGAATATCAGCATCAGGCCGTTCTCCAACCTGGCCACCGAAACCGTTAAAAACCCCGAAAAGTTAGCAGAAGCGATAAAAGAAATAAGCAGGCTTATTCATATGCCCCATTTCAAAACTAAAATTGGAAAAAGGTTCCGGTTAGAGGAAATTGAGGATGCGTTAGTGTATAGCGGCGGTAATGGTAAAAAGGCTGTTTTATATCATGAATAATTTGGAAAGCAAAACGGGCCGTGTCTCAAGTAAAAAAATAAGAAAGCATAATTTTGAATCATAAAACTCCGTGCATCTCTGTGCCTTCTTTGCGACCTCCGTGGTAAAAATTTAACCACAAAGGCCACAGAGATAGGAGCACAGAGAAACACAGAGGAAAATATTATTTGGTATAACCTTTTAAGAAAATCGGCTTTTGAGACAACCTCTTAAACCCATCATGTATTCTGTTTGCCCTAATTTTGTGCCAAAAAATAAATTTATTTACCCTAATTCTGTGACATATTCAAAAGGAGTTTCACCGAACCGGCGTGACATGATATAAATGGGCTTTATGCTGAAGTAGCATGGTTAACCGCCTTAAAATGATCAATTAACTCAATTTCCAATCCGGGCGCTCATAATGGCAGGTGTACCCGTAAGGATTTTTTTGCAAGTAATCCTGGTGCTCTTTTTCCGCATCCCAGAAATCTCCGGCAGGCACAACTTCGGTAACGATCTTGCCGGGCCATTTGCCGGACGCTTCCATTTCGGCAATCAATGCTTTTGCTGTTTGGTGTTGCTCCTCGTTAAGATAAAAAATAGCTGAACGATAGGAAGCGCCAATGTCGTTTCCTTGCCTGTTGCGCGTGGTTGGGTTGTGTATCTGGAAAAAATATTCCAGTAATTCCCGGTAAGATATTTTTTCCGGATCGAAGGTAACCGCTATACCTTCGGCATGCGTACCGTGGTTGCGGTAGGTAGCGTTAGGTACATCACCGCCCGTATAGCCAACTACGGTTGACAAAACACCCGGTAAATGGCGGATCAGTTCTTCTACGCCCCAAAAACAACCGCCGGCGAGGATAGCTTTTTCTGTATTCATATTTTTTTTATTGGTGATAGTGTTTGGTCAATTTACGAGCCAATTATACAGAAATGTCAAAATGTCCGTCTTCCAATCGATGAGAAAGCCATCAGGCATTTATCATCGATTTTACCCAGGTAGGAATTAGCTTTTTGCGCTCTTCCATCATCTGCCGAAATTCGTCAGTATTAATATAATTGGCCTGCAATATTTGTGGCCGGGCAAGGAACGGGAAAAGTGTCATGCCCAGGATGTTCCAAAGCAGGTGGACGGGTTGATAGCTGATTTTACCATCAGTTTGCAGGTACCTAAGCTGTTTAGCAAAATACGAGCTGACCAATGTTCGCATTTTGCCGATCATTGGCAATTGGGTTGAACCGGCCATTACCTCGTTCACCATAAAAAACGGGAAGTCGGGGTTTTCTAATATTTGGTCGATGTAATAGCCAACGCAAGTCTCCACTTTTTCAAAAAGGGAAGTAGCCTCATCGTTTAATACAGGCTCTATCTTATCAAACAGGTTTTTTATGGTTTCATCCATAATTACGGCAAACAACTTTTCCTTGCTGCGGAAATAATAATTTACCGAGGCCACATTAATATCTGCCTCAGTAGCAATATCCCGTATAGTAGTAGCCAGGAAACCTTTTTTGGTAAAGATCATCCTGGCTGCTTCTATTATTTTTTCTTCTGTTGATGCCTCTGCTGCTACCATAATTTATGTTACGCTCAAATTTAATTATTGCATAACATATATCAGGTATTTAAAGTTCGGTTAATAGTGAAATGGCTTTTAAAGGTTACCGAACAATATTTGTCTTAGTGCTCTCTGTGCTTTTATCTCAGTGTTCTTTGTGGTTAAATTTTACCACAGAGGTCACGGAGAAGGCACAGAGAGGCACAGAGTTTTTATAGCGCCAAATATAATTTCGTATCGCCTTTTTTCATTTTACTTTTGATACAGCCTCAAAAACAATCTATAAGAAAACCATCAGGTGTACAAGCGACCGTCAGCCAACGGCGGCCTTTAATTCCGATGTTGCTCATTCGGTTAATGTGTATCGGCAACTGCTTTTTGTCCTTTTTTAAATGGGGCTAAAAATACTATCGGTATAGCGCAAAGCATAACAATACCCACTATCCAATAGGCATCATTATAAGTAAGGAGTAAACTCTGCCTGTTCACTGCGCCATCAATTGCGGCATAAGCAGAGCGTGTGGCCTCATAGGCTGACTGCCCTTTGGCTACAAACGCCTGGATATATTGGTTAAACCTATCGGTATAATAAGAATTGTATGGGTTAATATTATCCAAAAGGTTATTGCGATGCATGGCCTGGCGAATATGGATCAGTGTAGTTAAACCCGCAATGCCAAATGAACCGCCCAGCTGGCGCATCATGTTATTTAGGCCTGCACCCTGGCCAATTTCATGGCCCTTTAAGCTGCCAATGGCCAGTGTTGTCAGCGGAACGAAAAGTAAAGCCAGCCCCAAGCCCCTTATCGCCAAAGGCCAAAAGAAATCACTGGTACCTGTAGCGAGGGTGGAATGGCTCAGCATAGTCGAAAAAATATAGAACAGTACCATGCCAACGGCAGCCATTAGCTGTGCAGGCACACCTTTGTTGAGCATGATACCTACAAATGGCATCAGCACAACCGTAAACATACCGCCTGGGAATAAGGCTTCGCCGGTTTGCTGTGCGGAAAAACCCAGCAGGCTTTGGCAAAATACCGGGAAAACAAAGGTAGAGCCATATAAACCTACGCCTAAAACAAAGGACGTAACCATGCCCGCCGCAAAGCTGCGGTGCCGCATGATCTTAAAGTTCACTATCGGGAACTCGGTACTGAGTTCACGCCAGATGAAAAGCAACAGGCCTATAACTGCGGTAACCGTTAACACAACAATGTAAGTGGCCGCAAACCAGTCATCGTCCTCGCCTTTTTCCAATATAGTTTGCAGGCTGCCTACTGATATAGCCAATAAAGCAATCCCCCACCAGTCGATAGGTTTGCCTTTACCAGTGATGGGCGTTGCCTTAACAAAAAGGTAGGTACACGTGGCTGCCAAACAGCCAACAGGTATGTTTACATAAAATATCCAGCGCCATGCGGCGTGGTCGGTTATGTAACCGCCGATGGTTGGGCCAATGGTTGGGCCAACTACCGCACCAAGACCAAATAATGCCGTAGCTGTTCCTACCTGTTCAGGTGGCCAGGTATCCAATAATATGGCCTGCGCGGTTGATATTAAACCGCCGCCTGCTACCCCTTGCAATACCCTGAAACCTACCAGTTCGGTAAGGCTATGGGCATTACCGCATAAAAAAGATGCGATGGTAAATACGATGATAGAGGTTAAGAAATATTGTTTTCTCCCGAAAAAGCTGCCCAGCCAGCCTGTCATAGGTAAAATAATTACGTTGGCCACGCTGTAACCGGTAACTACCCAGGCAGCATCGGTTAGTGTAGCGCCTAAGTTGCCCTGTATTTGGGGTAGGGAAACGTTTACGATGGTGGTATCGATGAGTTCCAGTAGTGATGCTGTAATTACTGTAATGGTGATGATCCATTTTTTTAATCCCGTTTCAGCCATTTTATTAAAATTTTGTGAGTCTTAAATAATGGCTCAAAATTAATCAATCGTTTGATTAAAACAATTGTTTGAAACATGGCGATTGTTTTATTGCTTTTTTATGACAGCAATATTTAGTTGAGGAGGATGTATCTACGGAATGGTGAAATAGATACAAACAGCCGCCAGAGAGAATTTTGGGGTGCTATATTCGTTATTGACGGTGTTGTATTTCATCGCTCACAACCTTTCGGAGAAAAGCGCGCGCGCCATGGGGCTTTCTTGTTTATTTGTTTAGAACTAAGTTGTGTTTACAAATCAGACAAAAGATTGTTCACTTGCCAATACAGTTTAATTAGTAATGAGCAATTTGATTATAATTGATCTTTACATTATATTACCATTTAAGATTCGTAATAATTATTTCATTATGGTCAATTTTTTACATCAAACCGAACATCCGCAACTTAATTATGAGTTATTTTTTGAAATAATGCGTGATTATAGAAAGGGAGGTTTAACTCCTGAAAATTACGGAGAATTTATAGACCTTGTTAAAAAGCTACCAACTGTGGCTAAAAGAAAACCTAGCGATTATAAAGTATTTGACAAATTGAATTTAAAAGATATTCTTGAAAATGACTTTGAGGTAATAATGCGAGAAATATTTAATCGGGCAGTTGAAAAGTCAAAAAAATGTTGGCATCCAAATGCAAATTCTACAACATGTAATGTTGATAGTAATGGCAACGTGGTTGTAAGTGCTGCACATTCTATACAAAACAATGGGGTTTTAAGCAAGATAACTAAAGATGGACATGTTATGACCTATTCGAAAGATAAATCGAGTTTTGAAGGAAAAAAGGTTGGCAAAAGCTTGGCATCGATATTTTGGGGATTTTGTAATACACATGATTCGATGTTTCGGCCAATTGAAAACTTTCCTTATTCTCAGACCGACGAACAAAATTTTCTATATGCCTATAGAGGGTTTGTAGTTGCCTCTCATAAAAAAGTCGAGGTTGCAAGTTTTATCGATTTTGGCGAACAGTCACATAATGATATAGTTAGAAACAAATCAATTTTTGACAAAGCAATAATTGAAAATGACTATACTGTTATTGAGACAGAAGTTATAGAATTACCTATTTTTTATCCTATTGCAGTATCCTCAAATTTTTATTTAGATTTTGATTTCGATGGGAAACCTATCTTACATTCTGATTTTAGAATGGAAAACGTTTTTATTACTATGTTCCCTGATAATAATAAAACATTCTTTTTGCTTAGTTATTTTAAGGAGGACAAGCATTTATATGGTCATTTGGGAGAGCAACTGAAAACGAGAAATAATTTAAAATCAGATATTACCGTATTGTTAGCAGCGCATATTGAAAATATCTATTTTGAACCTGTTTATTTTGAAACATTTATTGAAAAGCAATCGGACGAATTAGAAAGAGTGTTTGTTGAAGCGCAGTTTGATTATAATCTTCTTGATGAAGATAATAAAATTAATTCTGGATTTTCTCTCACACCTAATGACTATTTGCATAATAAATACAATGTTAATTTTTTTGGCTATTAATTTAAAAAATTAAAAATGTTAATATCTCTTATTCTGGCATAAATGTGAAAGCATCTAACTGTTACAGGAGCATTGTTTCAGGTAACAGCCTTAAGAAGTCAGGTGTCTTTTTTATCGGGATAATAGATCATAATCCACGAATCAAATGTTTTTCAAACGGAGGCATATTTTGCGTTCTTCTTCTTTTAATATCCTTATCACTTAACGTCAATATCCACAACCGACCCTTTATCCTTTCCAAGTATAATCACATAATCTCCGCGCTCTTTACCCGAATAGCCCTTAACCTTGTATTTATTGGCTGAAAGACTTTTTGCCAACTGCTGAACATACAAATAAGCCTTTGGCGTATACACATCCGCCTTATCCAGCAAAGCAATTACCTGTTTTGTATGCAAATTATAGGAGACCGAATGAAATGCCCCCGCATCCAACGTTAACCATAGCCCTAACGGCGCAATGTAAACGCGCGATTTGGCTGCCGTAGTAATGCCGACGTTTATCCAATCACCCTTTCGGGTTAAATTGCCGCCGAAGGCCAGCCAGCCCAAATCCTTATTGTTTACCATATAGGTTGCCGTATTCATCGCATAGCCAAAAAAGTTCGGGCCGTAATCGCCTGATAGTCCGTCGATTTTTAAGGTGGATGGGAACGAGTGGAACGCCGCCGGGCCGAAGCCATCTTCGGTAATGTTGGATATCGCGCCCATTGTGCCGCCATAACCTACCCTTAACAGGTACAAGTCGGTTGGGTTGCTACGGTATTCGGTTAACACGGGTATGGCATTTAGCCCCGACCCGTAATGATGCAGTTGGCGCTCGATGCGCGAAAGTTTGCCGGCATACAGAAAATCCCAATACCGGCGCGCCGAACCGTTGTAACCCCAATGCGGCACGGTAGGCATATAACCCAAAATGGCATTAATGGTGACTTCGGCTTTATCGTTATAACCGAAATATTTCGACCATTGATATACTTCTTCCTGTCCGGTAGAATCCCAGGGCATTTCACTGCCGAAAGGGTATTGCAGAGTTTTCCAGTGGTCGGCGCGCACTTTCATGGCTGCTTCCAGCTCGTTAGCTAAATTTATCCAGCCTTCCGCTTTCAGGTCCATCAGTATAAAATAAAAAACAGTTCCCTCCATTTGCCCGAACTGTACGTAGTAAGGCGCTTGCTTTACCATGGCCATAGTGGTGCTGTAAGCCTGGTTTAAATACCAGCGCCAGTTTTGGTCGGTCACCAAACCGGTATGGTAGCGCGATAAATGGTACAAAGCCCAATAAGCTGCCGCCACGTGCGTGTAATTGTATGATCTGCCCGCATCATCAGCGTCTTTATGGTTCCATGCGGCCCAGGTTTTATAATTTATGGTTGAGCTATAAGTATCAGGCGGCATACTATCGGGCTGATAATAATAAATGCTCTTTTTTACCCCGTATTTTTGCACCCCGGAACTATACTGGATACCACCCCATAAAGTATGGCCCACAAAATTTTGCAGCTTATCTATCTCCATTTTATCCGGCTGCACAAATTCCTTCATCATGGCGCCCAGCCAGCTGCCCGCACCGCCTTCATCGCTCAAACCGGCTATCCAAACGCGGCTATCCTGCGTAACCTGCTGTTTTTTATCATAATCATAAGTAATTATCGAATGATTTCGCCCAAACGGATCGGCGGCGTTCTCATACCATTGCTGGTGCGTTAAAAAGCTGCCGTAATCCTTAACCACCTGCGTTTCGGGCTTTATTACTTTGTAGTTGACGGTTTGTTCCAGTCCGTTGCTGTAGGTGATGGTTAGCCTTGCACGGCCCCAAAGCTTGCCCTGGACCTGCCATGCGGCCCAGCCATTTTTTGCGGAATCAGTTTTGGTAACCGCTAATGCACCTTCCGGCTCAACCTGCATAGACTGTACCGGGGAGTTGTAATTTAAAAACAACTTTGCCTTTACATCCTGTGGCAGCACATAACCTGGTATGCCTATCGCAACAGGGCGGTGATTGGGGAGCAATGTATTCTCTATGCCTTTGATCGAATCGGCGAGTATAAAACGCAAACCATATTCACAAGTTTCGCCTGGTTTTAGAACGTACGAAGTTGGCGTATTCCAGGGTTCAGCATGTTTCCATTCCTGTTCGGCATAAGCCTTGCTGTGTACCATCCACTCGTAAAAACCTTCAAACGTAATGCCCTTCGGGGTTGGGTCGTCCAACAATGGATTATAAGCCTCGAACGGCGTGTGGTTATATGGCACTACCAGTAAAGCAGGCCCATGCCCGCTTAAGCGGGTTACCTGCAAATAACCGGCATCCATCCCGATGTATGGGTCGTAAAAAACATTTTTTGCGTGCGCATCTTCCAACGTTTCGTCGTCCATAATGTTGTTAAATATCATGGGGATACCGAGTGAGCCTATTTCAACGGTGTCACTGCTTTTATTTTTGATCTCGAATTGCAATACTAGCTGCCCGTTTATCACTTTCCAATAGCGTTGTATTTGTAGAGGGATGTCGGCAGGTAAAGTTCCCGCAAGGTCGGCCGCTGCCAGAACACTATCGCTAACGCTGATCGCTGTAACCGGGCCTCTTTTTGCTGCGGTAGAGTATTTTCGCCAGGCAGTGTCTCCATGGGTTTTCAGGCGGATATTTAAGTCGCCTAACTGGTACATGCCATCCTTACTGCGCAGTTGCAGGCGGTCGCCGGGCGTAAAATCGAATGTTTTTTCGCTGTTAGGGTGTAAAGCTGCGACTGTTTGCGATGATTTGACCAACTGTAAGGTAAATTCGGGTATGGTAAAGGTGAGTAAGCCGTTCTCCAAACCTAAAGTAGAAGGTCTTTTTGCGATTTTGTCCCACGGCGATTGCGCCGATGCTGTGAGACTGCCCATCAGCATAAATATTGCGAATCCTATGGAAAACGTTAAATTATAAAAAAAACGTGTCATACGAACCTGCATGAGGGAGGGGAATAGCCAGGGGCAGGTGAGAAAACTTTTGCGACATGCACGCGGATTACCTGTTTGGCGGAAAAGTTTTCTCCTCGCCCCAATGCACACCCACCTCTCCTCGTTCGACATATTTGATAATTTGTGATGTGAAGACACTTAGCGTAATGTTTAGTCGAATAATATCTTTAATAAATAACGCTAAAAATACGTTTTCAAATACTATGCCTCTTGCCATAAATTGCCTTAATATAGCAGTTTCTTAGCTGTAAACTATTAAGCGAATTTAGCCGATTGATTATTCGGCACGTTTACATTATGCAGGTAATTATCGAGGTATTCCCGCGGCGAGGTACCGCTTACCGACTTAAATACTCTGTTAAAGTTGGTAATGCTTTTAAAACCGCATTTATAGGCAATGGCGGAAATACTTTCAAACTTATGCGTGGTTAACTTTTTGCAAGCCTCGTTAATGCGCACCTCGTTCAGAAATGAGATAAAAGTATGACCGGTATGTTTTTTAAAATAGCGGCAAAACGATTCCGGGGTCATAAACGCAGCCTTGGCTACGTCCTCGAGCGTTAGCGGCTCGCTATAGTGCTGCATAATGAAATTGTAGATATTGCCTATGCGGATACCCTCATTCTCGGTGATCCCCGGCAAACTGCCGTAGCCCGATAGCGATTCCGGCTTGAACGGGATACCCAGCAGGTCATTTAGCAAGCTGATAAAACGGATCAGCTTATCCGGACCGGATGCCCTGCTAACCGTTTGCATGGCCTGCGAGACGGTAGCGAACCATTCGTTAGGTATTTTAAAGCCTGCCTCGTGCTGCTGTAAAAACAATTTTAGCGGTTTCATTTCAGGCAGGTTAAACAGTGGGGCTAAAGCTTCAGGGTTGAAAAAAATGGTGAGCGCTCTTATGGCTTTTGGATCGTCGGCTTTGAAATATTCGGGGTTACTTTTAAACAGGTGGGGCAAGTTAGCGCCCAGGAAAAATATTTCGCCGGCTGCATAGCCATGCATATTATTACCCGCTATAAGTGTGCCTTCGCCCGCTTGTATCCAGGTGATCTGCGCTTCTTTGTGCCTGTGGAGATAGGGGTAATGATAAGGCAACTCTACCTGGTCAGTAATTACACTTTTGTCATGTGCAACAGGAATGGTAAATTGAAGAACCTTCATGCCCCTTCAGCGAATGTTTATTCGCAGCAATTTACATAAATTAACCGCAAAATGCAATTTCTTTATTAATGTAGGTAAAATCCTGCTTGAAAAACCCGTGAGATGCCGATCCGCCGATTGGCGGACGGCACGACGTTCTAAAAAGGTTAATATCGATTTGGCGAAAATGCAGCAATATCAATTTCCGTAGCAGTTTCACCAAGCACCTGGCTCACCAGCAGACCCGTTGCAGGGCCTAAGCTCAGCCCCATCATACCATGCCCGGTAGCAACCACCAAATTATCATATTTATTGCTTCGGCCGATATAAGGCAACCCGTCAGGCGATGAAGGCCTGAAACCAAACCAAATATCTTTCTCAGCCGGAAGCCCAGGTTGCAGGTCGGGCAAGTATTTGGGGATGGATTCAACAATGCCTTTAACCCGGTTCATGTTGATGCGGTCGTTTATTGCACCTAATTCCATCGTACCACCATAGCGGATGCTGCCGTTCATGGGCGTAATGGCCACGCGGGCCTCACAAAGCAATGCCGGTATCTGCATACGCTGCTGAGGTTCCTTCACCATAAAAGAATAACCCTTGCCCGGCATCAAAGGCACATTGATACCAGCTAATTTGGCTATGGAAGGCGACCATGAGCCACCGGTAATAACGTATTCGTCAGCTTTCCATTCCTTATCGCCGGTAAAGACCCGGGTGATTTTTTCGCCTGAAGTTTCAATTTTTGTTACCCCGTGGTTTCGGATTATCTTTACGCCATTCGTTTCAAGGTGCTTTACTAAAGCCGGTATTAAGTGATTAGGATAAAGATGTGCATCACAGCGGTAATGCACGGCGCCTAATACATCCAACGCAAGGTCTGGCTGCAAGTTTTGGCATTCTTTTGGATTGAGTACGGCCATATCGAGGCCAAGCTCACGGCCTTTTTCAGCAAGGTGGGCTTCTTCTTCGCCGGCCTTTTCAGTTTTATAAAACATCAGGATGCCTTTTTCAACCAGTCCGAAATCAAAGCCGGGCTGAGTATTCAGTTCCTCATATAATTTTTTACTTAACAGCGATATTTCGAGCAATGGCTTTGCCGAATTTTCTACATGCGAGGTATTGGCATGCTTTAAAAACTTCATTCCCCACGAAAAAAGTGCCGGGTTGAGTGAAGGCTTTACGTAAAATGGACTTTTGCTATTAAACATCCACCTGATGCCTTGCTGCACCATACCCGGCGAAGCCAGTGGCACAAAATGGCTCGGCACGATCATCCCGGCGTTGCCGAAAGAGCAGTTGTCGGTCAGGTCGCCTTTTTCCAGTATAGTGACCTGGTGACCGCCTTTTTGCAGGTAATACGCGGAGCTAAGGCCCATAATACCGCCGCCGATTATAATTATTTCAGACATAAAGCCCCTCCTAAATCCTCTCCGCCAATTGGCGGAAGGACTTTAATATAACTAATAAATTAAATCTTTTTAAGCCCTCCCTACCGGGGAGGGTTGGGTGGGGCTTGTTTTATATCACCTGGAAACCATGCGCGTACGGGTCTTCGTCATCAATTTTGATGGTGTTGTAGCCGTAAACTTTGGCCCAGCCCTCAATCCCCGGAACAATGGCATTAATATCGCCTATTTTTACCTCGTCTTCAACAGTACCAATAAACTTGCTGCCGATAATGCTTTCATGAATAAACTTGTCGCCCTTTTTTAGTTTGCCTTTTGCATGCCACTGCGCCATACGGGCTGATGTGCCGGTGCCGCAGGGTGAGCGGTCTATCGCTTTATCGCCATAAAAAACAGCGTTGCGGGCTGTAGCATCTGGTGATAATGTTGCGCCCGTCCATAATACATGCGTACAAGTGTTAATGGTTGGGTTTTGCGGATGGACAAATTCGTAGGCTTCGTTAATGCGGGTGCGTATGGTCCGGCTCAAGGTAGTCAGCTGCCCGGCTGTATAATGCTCCAAACCGGGAAAATTTGGCTGCGGGTCGATGATCGCATAATAATTACCGCCGTAGGCCACATCGAAAGTTAATGTGCCCAGGTCGGGGCATTCTACCTGCAGATTTTCAGCCGCGAGGTAGGATGGCACGTTCACCAGCTTTACTGATTTTACCTTTTGTCCTTCCTGTTTATAGGAGATGATCACCAAGCCGGCGGGCGCTTCCATCCGCACAATACCCGGCGTTTTGGGCTGTATCAGGCCCTCCTCAATGCCAATGGTAATCGTACCGATGGTGCCATGCCCGCACATCGGCAGGCAGCCGCTCGTCTCGATAAACAGCACGGCTACATCATTTTCCGGGTCGTGCGGCGGGTACAATATACTGCCCGACATCATATCATGTCCCCTTGGCTCAAACATCAAGCCGGTGCGTATCCAATCAAATTCCTTTAAAAAGTGCTGGCGCTTTTCGCTCATATTATCGCCTTTCAACACCGGGCCGCCGCCTGCAACCAGCCTTACCGGGTTGCCGCAGGTGTGGGCATCTATACAAAAAAAAGTCTTACTGCTCATTTATTCCTTCGTCCATTCGTTATTCACCTGCCGCCAGATAGCCACGGGATTGCTGTTTTGCAGTTCGGGCGGCAGCATGCTGTCTTCCCAATCCTGCCAGGCAACCGGCCGCACAAAGCGATAAACCGCACCGGTACCCACCGAAGTAAACCGGCTGTCGCTTGTGGCCGGGAACGGGCCGCCATGCTGCATAGCCGCGCATACCTCAACCCCAGTAGGCACACTGTTCAATATTACACGACCTGCAATATCGCTCAACTGGTTTAGTAAAGTGCTGTAAGCAGGCAGTTCATCCTTTTCGGCCATTACCGTTACGGTAAGCTGCCCTTCAAGCGAGGCAATCACCGCTTCCAGCGCGGCTATATCTTCGGCCACTACCAATAACGACCACGGGCCGAATATTTCTTCCCTAAATTTATGATCAGCCAAAAACTGCTGCGCCGATATACTGCCGACCACAGCAACCGACTGGTTTTGTTTTTCTGTATTGAGAACTGTCGATTGCGCGATAACGGTAACGTCTTCATCGGCTATAATAGCTTCGGACAAGTTTTTATAATTCTGGCAGATGCCCGGCGTAAGCATAGTAGCGGACGGCGTTTTGACGATAGCTTTCTTCAGCGTACCTATGAAATTATCCAAACCTTCTGACTTCAGCGCCAGCAATAGACCGGGATTAGTACAGAACTGCCCTGCGCCCAAAGTGATAGAAGCGGCCAGTTTTACGGCCAGTTCGGCAGCTTTATTATCAACAGCCTGGGGTAACAACAGAACAGGATTAATGCTGCCCATTTCGGTAAATACCGGGATTGGCGCACTGCGTTCCTGCGCTAGCTTAACCAGTGCCATGCCGCCTTTGTATGAGCCGGTGAAAGCCACTGCTTTAGTATGCGGATGCTTTACCAGTTGTTCGCCAACGGTATAGCCTTTATCAAACAATAACGAAAAAACGCCTTCGGGCATGCCGGTTAGGTGTGCCGCTTTGCGGATAGCTTCACCCACCAACGCGCTGGTGCCGGGATGTGCCGGGTGAGCCTTTACTACAACGGGACAACCTGTCGCAAGGGCCGAAGCAGTATCACCTCCCGCAACCGAAAAAGCCAGCGGAAAATTACTCGCGCCAAAAACCACAACCGGGCCAAGGGCAACCAACATCCTGCGGATATCCGGGCGGGGCAGGGGTGTGCGTTCAGGCAGGGCGGTATCGATCACTGCGTCGACCCACGAGCCTTCTTCCACCAGGTCGGCAAACATACGGAGCTGACCTGTGGTGCGGCCCATTTCGCCTAATAACCTCGCCACAGGCAAACCGCTCTCGGCAGAAGCACGGCTAATCAGTTCATCGCCCAAAGCGCTGATCTCTTCGGCTATTGTGCGTAAAAATCTCGCCTTGCGGTTTTTCGGGATGTGTTTATAGATTTTGAAAGCTGAAGCAGCGGCATCCAAAGCGCTGTCTATAGCCTGCTTATCTGCAATTTCAAATTCGCCATCCAGCGTAAGGCCTGTTGAAGGGTCAATAGCTGTAAAGCGTTCTCCTTTAACGGGCAAATAGCTGCCTGCTACCAGGTTGTTACCATTTATCATGTTTGTATAATTATGCGGTCACGGCTTCCAGCCTTCCCCAACTGCCTTCGGGCAAGGTTGGGCGATTGGCCAGTGCGCTATTGATGATATGCAATACTTTTTCGCGTTCGGCACCATGCAAGGCCAGGCGCGGCGCACGTGTTTTTTCTGTACCGATGCCGGTAGCTACTTCGGCGAGTTTAATATATTGTACCAGTTTGGCGTGGATATCCAGCTCCAGCACGGGCAAAAACCAGCGGTGAATGGCAATAGCTTCGTTTACCCTTCCTGCCTTTATCAGCCTGTAAATGGCAACGGTTTCTTTCGGAAACGCATCCACCAAACCGGCAACCCAGCCATCGGCGCCCATAATAATGCTTTCGGTAGCAATAGGGTCAACACCGGTCAGTATTTTAAAACGGTTGCCAAAACGGTTGATCATCCGCGTAACATTCATCACATTCCGGGTCGATTCCTTAACGGCCTGTATATTTTCATAAGCGGTAAGGCGTTCAAACATATCCAGCGTCACCTCAATCTTATAATCAACCGGGTTGTTGTATATCATAATGGGCAGGGGAGTGCTTTCGGCAACTGCGCCAAAGTAGGCCAGTGTTTCTTCCTCGTCGGCGCTGTAGCGCAGCGGCGGCAGCAGCATCAGGCCGTCGGCGCCATATTCATAAGCCTTTTTGGCAATGTTTACGGCTGCTTTGGTCGACTGCTCGGCTATGTTTAATAAAACGGGCACTTTACCGTCAACCAATTCCAGTGTATGTTTCAGCAGGCTGAATTTTTCATCTTCGGTTAGCACACTGGCCTCGCCTAATGATCCGCCTAATATCAGTCCATCGACGCCGGCTTCCAGTTGGGCATTGATATTGATGTCGAACGCATCAAAATCAAGCTCCTCATCAGCATTAAACTTGGTGGTTACCGCCGGGAAAACTCCCTTCCATTCAAACTTTATCATTTTTGTAAGTTTATTTATCCAAAGGTAATAGGTAAATGCGAACTGCTTATCTGAAAAATTAGCAAATAGTTACAGCATTTTAACCTTATTTTGGCTGATTGACCATAAAGAGGCTAAAATTTGCATACTATCGGCAAAATATGATGAGGTGAAGAGGGCTTAAGAAACCGTAATTTTACTTTCACCGTCATTGCGAGGAACGAAGCAATCTCTGCGTAGGATATTCAAATAACGAAATGTTTTATGAAAACGTCATGTGACAAGGCGTTGCTGTTTGATTTGCATGTGCAGAGATTGCTTCGTTCCTCGCAATGACGCTTTATTATAGTTAAATGAAGCATACATTATATTTAGTTGGATTGATTGCTGGGTTACTTTCCACCACCAACTCATTCGCGCAATCCTACGTTCCCGAATGGAACGACGGCCGCATGGCTGTAAAACCGAAGGTTGAAATCAAGGCCTATAGCTTTGATCTGAAGGATGTGCAATTGCTGCCAAGTCCGTTTACGCGGGCGATGGATAAGGACGCTGCCTACCTACTAAGCATTGAGCCTGACAGGCTGCTTTCGGGCTTCCGCTCGCATTCAGGCCTGAAGCCGAAGGGTGCTTTGTATGATGGCTGGGAATCGTCGGGTTTGGCGGGGCATACGCTGGGGCATTATTTGTCGGCTATCTCTATGTGCTATGCGTCCAGCCGTAATGCTGAATTTTTAAGACGGGTGAATTATATTGTTGATGAGCTGAACGCTTGTCAAATTGCGCGCAGAACAGGATATATTGGCGCTATACCCAAAGAAGATACCATTTGGGCCGAGGTTGCCAAAGGCGATATCCGCTCGCATGGATTTGATTTGAATGGCGGCTGGTC
>Ga0302309_10000727_pt1 | contig 35160 bp, 25 predicted proteins | sample III_Palsa_N1_1_FD_200453 | JGI IMG/M metagenome (GOLD analysis project Ga0302309, IMG submission 200453) | Peat permafrost microbial communities from Stordalen Mire near Abisko, Sweden - III_Palsa_N1_1 | ecosystem: Environmental > Terrestrial > Soil > Palsa > Peat permafrost | place: Sweden... | reverse complement strand
ATCCCAGCGCCGCACCCTGTCTATCACGATCTTCTTCCCATCGGGCGACATCGACCCGTCATTGCCCATGGGGGAGGGCAACAAAGTCGAGGGGCCGCCTGTGACCGCTACACTCCAAAGCCGCCCATAACCCACGGGCGCCGTCTCGCGGACACTGCTGTATAGGACACGCTTCCCGTCTGGCGTCCACCCGCGGGCCCAGGCCGCCGCCGGATACCAGGTCAGCCGCTTTGGGTCACCACCTTCCGCCGCGACCACATATACCGCGGGCGTTCCACTGCGGTCCGACGTAAACGTGAGCCACTTGCCATCAGGAGAAAAATGCGGATCGGCTTCCACAGCCGGTGTACTCGTGATCCGCCGCGCTTCACCACCACCCTTGGCGGCGACCCAGATATCGCCACCGTATTCAAAGGCAACCTGCTCGGCGCTCAGGCTTGGCTGCCGAAGCAGCCGCACGCCCTGAGCATCAACCGATGACCGGATACCCGTTAATAACACGACTAATACTATTGGAAAAAGGAGCTTCTCCCGGAAGCTCGTGCCGTAGGTAAAGGAAGTTAGCATGTCAAAAAATACGACAAATCCATTAATCCTCGCCGAACCCCCCTTCAAAATCCCCTTATACCCCGATCGGACCAATTCCCGATTTGGGATTTCTATCCGGCAATTGGACGAACGCCAAAATCCAAATAATTGATTTTTATATGATTACCCCCTAGCACGGCTTTTGGCCATAAAGGTGTAGTAAATAATCCCATACCGATGAAAACTTTGTACCCTTACTTGAACAGATCGCTTACCTATGTTTTCACCCTTGCCTTAATATGTACTTTTCCGGCGGCGCAATCCCAGTCCCAATATTACCCCGGCGGTCTCGGTAACGGCAGCCTCCAGTTGTGGCTCACCGCTGCCGACGCGACCACGCTCATAAACCCAAGTGGCTCACAGGCCGCCAACGGCGACTTCATCGCCCAATGGACGGATAAAAGCGGTAATAACAACCACGCCACCCAGACCACGAGCGGAGCCCAACCAGTCAATCAAACCAACGCATTGAATGGATATGCCGGCGTCATCTTCCAGAACACCAGCCAGGGACTTAGCGGACCCACAGGGGCCTATCAAACGATCGTAGCCGTACGAAGCATGCCAGGGGCCGGTCACTACCAATACCTTTTTTCATCTCCCGCCAATCAGGACTTTAGTATTCGCGGCGGCGGAGCAGGCACCGTTTATGCGGATGGCCCGAATGGCAACGACTGGACATCTGGTACCGGTAGCGCCACAACGCTGACACAATGGATCAATGGCACACAGGGCCTTGCAGGCAGCAGCACAAACCATATCCTCGTATCTTCCGCAGCCAGCCCCACCAATTCCACCTATTCCTTAAGCAATATCGCCGCCGGCCAGGCCTGGTCCGGCCGGGGAATGAATGGCAACGACCCCGTCTATGAAATTTTGGCTTACAGTTCCACCCTCAGCACCACCCAACGCCAGATCATCGAAAATTATGAGGCGGCGACCTGGGGGCTGGAATCGCTGCTGCCTTCATCCGGGTATACAATATTTACACCGCCCTCCGCTAACGCTTTCAATAAAAACCTTATCGGGATCGGGTATACCAGTGCGTCCGACAATGTGCTTAACGTCACCTCTGGCGATGGCTTAGGCTTCACCAGCAAAAAGGGAGCTCCGGACTTCCTGCACAGCGCCGGGTTCATCATGGCCGCCCACAACGGTCAGGCAGCAACGGTCAACACAAATGCCAGCATCCCGGGCATCGTCAGCAGCAGCGCGATCAGTCTCTGGAACAGATCCTGGTATATCCGGCAATCCGGTGGTAACGCCTCCGGACAGCTGACAGTTAACTTCAATTTCACACAATACAACGGCAGCACACCCAGCGCTGCTTCCAATTATGCGGTCATCTATAATGCCACAGATGGCACTTTCGCTACCGGCACCAACAAGATGGTGACGGCTTCGGCAACAAGCATATCCGGCGGAACTGTGTCCGTGACCGTCGTCGCCTCAAATCTCCCCACCGGTTACTATGCCCTCTCGTATAGCACAAACCCGATCGTCCTTCCACTGGAATTGACGGCTTTCACCGTCACCGCGCAGCAAAATTCAAACCTCCTGGACTGGACCATTGAGCAGGCCGCCGGCGTCGATCACTTCAACGTCCAGCACAGCACGGACGGCGCCACTTTCGCTACCATCGGCGCCGTGACCGCGGAAGCCGGCGACGCAGGTTCGGCGAACTATACATTCACTGATGAAAACCCCGCGAAAGCACTAAACTATTATCGGATAGAGATCGTCAACCAGGATGGCAGCACGACTTATTCCGGTATCCGCACCATTGGGTCGGCTACAGCCGCAACGGCGACGGTCAACATTTACCCCAACCCGGCAACGGACAGGCTGCATATCACGACCACCAACACTTCTGCATTTAATATACTGATTGTCGACGTGCAGGGGAGAATATTGCGCCAGGTCGCCGTGGCATCAGGCAATACCACGGACCTCACGGTCAGCGACCTGAGCAGAGGCATCTATTTCGCCGAGATCCTGACCGGCAATTCGAAAACTGTCACCGAATTCCTGAAGAATTAGGCCTGCACCTGTGGCTGCCAACAACCGCGAACCGGCCCACCGCAAATGGCTGATCTGAACGCAAATGGCTCAGTGCAATTGATACACCAACGCCTCATACGGCCTCAATTTCAAAACACCCGCCCGGATACTCCGGTCCATCTCGCCCGGATAGTTACAAAGCAACAATTTGGCCTTCCGCATCGAAACCCCGGTCTGCACCGTCGCCTCAACGGTCGTGAAATTCAGGAGGACCAGCAGCTCTTTCCCATCCAATGACCGCGTGTAGGCATATACGGAAGGATTGAACCGGTCCAGTAAATTGTACCGGCCATAGACCAGCACAGGATGATCCTTCCGCAACTGCACCAGCCGTCGGAAATAATTCAGACAGCTATTGCTGTCCTTTTCCTGCACCGCCACATTGATCGAATCGTAATTGGGATTGACTTGGATCCAGGGCCCCCCCGTCGTAAACCCGGCCTGCGGCCCCGCATCCCATTGCATGGGCGTCCGCGAATTGTCTCTTGCAGTGAAAGCGATCTCCTTCATATACCTGGAAAGATCGCCGCCCGCATCCAGCGTATGTTGATACTCGTTTAATATTGCGACGTCCCGGTACTCGGTGATCTTGTCAAACCCCGGATTCGTCATGCCCAGCTCATCTCCATTATAGTAGAATGGCGTGCCCCGCATCGTGAGCAAAAAAGTACTCAGCATCTTCGACGACGGCGCCCTGAAGGCCGGACCGGCATTTCCAAATCGGCTGACAAGCCGCGCCTGATCGTGGTTGGCCAGAAAGATAGCCAGCCATCCCCTGTCCGCAAAGGCGCTGTCCCATCGACTAAAAATATCCTTGAGTTGGATCAGGCTATAACCCTCTGGCTTCGCGATATCCACGGCATCGAAGGCATAAGCCATGTTTAACTCCTTGCGATCGGCATCCACCAGGTCATGGGCATCCTCAAAGGAATTTCCCGCACCCTCCGCGACACTCATCACATCGTACCGGCTCAGCACCTCCTTATTCATCTCCTTCAGATAATCGTGTATGTGCGGGCCCATCGCATAATATTGATTGAAATGCTTTTCCCAACCCTTCGGCCATACCGGGAAACTCGTATCCTTCGCTACGAACTGAAAGGCATCCAGCCGGAAACCATCGATACCCTTATCTGACCAAAATCGCATGATATCGTATACTTCATCCCGCACCCGCGGGTTCTCCCAGTTCAGATCAGGCTGCTTGACCGAAAAATAATGCAGGTAATAGGCGTTGGTGGTGGAATCATACCGCCAGGCGTCGTGGTTGACGTCAAAAAGGCTATAACGATAAGGCGGCTTGCCCCTTTCGGCATTCCACCAGTGATAATAATCGCGATAAGGGCTCGTCCTCGAACTGCGGCTCTGCTTGAACCATGCGTGCTCGTCACTGCTGTGATTCACTACGAGGTCCATCACCAGCTTGAGCCCCCTGCTGTGCATGCCCTTTAATAATGCGTCGAAATCGTCCATCGTACCAAACTCCTTCATGATGTTACGATAATCGCTCACATCATATCCGTTGTCGTCATTTGGCGAACTATAGATCGGGTTCAGCCAGACGACAGTCACACCCAGACTCTTGATATAATCCAATTTACTCAGGATTCCCTCGAGATCTCCGATCCCATCCCCATCGCTGTCTTTAAAGCTACGCGGATAAACCTGGTATACGACTGCTTCTTTCCACCATTTCCGATCTTCGACTTCTTTGATAACAACTGCCTGGCTATAAGTGTTTTCCATTCTACATATAATTAAAAAAAAGGCGGCGGCTATTACATATGGCACTTTCATTGTAGCAAAGTTAGGTGTTATTTCGATTTTCGTTGGCCGACAGATTTGTGCCGTTTACCGCGTTTTTTGCTCCGTTTGCAGTATTGCCCTAAGTGGAGTGCAAAGCGCAATATACATTTGTCATATAAAACATCGTTTGTGAGAAAATTAGTTGCTACCATCACCTTTTCCTTTTGTATTATGCTGACGAGCCTCGCACAAGCCCCCGCAGGACAACCTGCCGGCGGCCAGCCTGGCGCAAAAGGCGCCCCAGGGGCGCGTCAGGCACCCCCCTCTATCGGTCGTGCATACGGCAAAGTGACCGACTCCACCGGCCAGCCTGTCCAGGCTACGGCAGTCGTCCTTAAGTCCACCGTCGATCCAACAACCAAGAAGAAAAAACTCGTATTAATGAAAGGCATGGACACCAAAGCCAACGGCGAATTCGATTTCGAGGACCTCCCCATCGTCGCCCCGCTGGTCATCCGCATCTCGGCCACGGGCTATAAGACCCAGGACGTGCCCGTTACGATCATGCCCGCACAGGCCGCTAACACCCCCACACCCGCGGGACAAAGCAGTGCCAATCCTTACGCAGGCATACCTTCTTTCGACAAAGACCTCGGCATCGTCAAACTGGCAGCCGATGTAACCCAGCTGCAAGCCGCTACTGTCACGGCTAAGACACCTCCAATGAAGCTCGAGCTCGATAAAAAAGTGTTCAACGTCGCGCAAAATATCGTCAGCGCCGGTGGCACCGGCATCGATGTCATGCGCAATGTGCCCTCCGTAAACGTGGACATCGATGGAAACGTGACCCTCCGTGGATCTACGCCCACCATCTTCGTCGACGGCCGGCCGACTACGCTCACCCTCGACGAGATCCCCGCCGACGCCATCGAAAGCGTAGAGGTCATCACCAACCCCTCCGCCAAGTACGACGCTTCCGGCGGCGGCGCCGGCATCCTCAACATCATTCTGAAAAAGAACCGTAAACAAGGGTACAACGGCAGCATCTCCGCCGGCATCGACTCCCACGGCGCGCCAAATGCACTCGTCGGCTTCAACCTCCGCCAGGGTAAGGTCAATATCACCGCTAACGGCATGTACAACGGCATGAACGGCAAGACCGTCGGCAACACTACCCGTTATACCTATCTCAGCGATACTACCCGTTTGCTGCAAGGCGATCTCAGCCGGAACAAAGGACATTTCCTGTTCGGCCAGATCGGCGCCGACTGGTTCGTGACCAACAAGACGACCCTGTCCGCTTCCTATATCCGTGTCGGCGGCCACTTCACGCCAACCGACGCCTCTCATATCGAGACCGATACTCTCAGCTACCTGGGCAACACGACGGGCTATTCCCTTCGCAATTCCATCGGCGACCGTACTTTCACAGTCAATGGGGTACAGTCAGGGATGAAACACCTCTTTGCCAAAAAAGGCGAGGAGCTCACCGCCGACTTCTCCTTTTTCGATGTCAACGCCACCCTGTCTGAACTGTATACCACGAATTATTTCGCGGGACAGCCCGGCTCAAATATCGCGGCCGTCACCCAACAGCAGACCATCGGCACTTCCACTCCCCATTTTTACACGATCCAATCGGACTATACAGATCCGCTGGGCGAAAAGACAAAATTGGAAGCAGGCGCTCGCGCCAGCATTCAAAAGCTCGGCAACGATAATAACACCTATACCCTCGATGGCAAGGGTGGAAGGACCCTCGATTCGCTGGGTGTCAGCGACTATACAAGCAACAACAACGTCTTTGCCGCCTACGTCAACTTCACCAGCGCCATCAAGAACTTCGGCTATGCATTGGGTCTTCGCGCCGAAAGTTCCAACTATACCGGCGATCTGCTGAATAATGGCCAGCACTTCCACAACAACTATCCTGTCAGCCTGTTCCCATCCATCTTTCTTAGCCAGAAGTTCAAACATGACCAGGAACTCCAGCTGAGCGTGACCCGCAAGATCAACCGGCCGAACTTCTTCCAGTTAATCCCCTTCACGGACTATTCCGATACCCTCAACATCACCCGCGGTAACCCCGCCCTGGTGCCTGAGTTTACCATCAATTCGGAAATGACCTATATGTGGACCTTTCCGCATCAGAACACCCTATTGGTCTCCGGATATTACAAATACACCACCCACCTGATCACCCGCTACCAGGACAGCGGTGTGAATCCCATCGGTGAACCAATCCTCATCAACACCTACGAGAACGCTAGCAACGCCTATACCGTCGGGGGTGAGATCACGTCGCAGAATACACTTACCAAATGGTGGGACATCAGCGTCAATGTCAATGTATACGACGCGCATATCAACACCAACAACCTTAATGAGGTCTCCCAGCCGGCCCTCCTCAGCTATTTTGGTAAATTCAATAGCAACTTCAAGTTGCCGGCCAACTTTACCATCCAGTTGACAGCCATCTACCAATCGAAGACCCAGCTGCCCGTAAACCTGAGCTCCCAACAGTTCGGACCGCCAAATTCAAACACGCAGAGCTCTTCGCAAGGGTACATCAAGTCCTACTACGGTTTCGACCTGGCCCTGAAAAAGACCTTCCTCAAGAACCAGGCAGGCTCCCTGACCGTGAGCATGACCGACATCTTCCGCACCCGCTGGTCCGATCAGTATAGCACAAGCCAGTTCTTTACACAGGAGTACAACCGACTCAAAGACCCGCAGCTCGTACGCGTAGTCTTCGCCTACCGCTTCGGAAAAATGGACCTCAACTTATTCAAACGCAAGGACATGAACTCCTCCGGCATGCAAGACGCCGGTAGCGGAATGCAATAGCAAAAAAAGCCCCCGCTTCGGGGTTTTTTTTTACTTAAATTGCCAGAGCAAAATCAACAAAATATGCCACACATTGCTCTGCCCGCCGAATATCCCGGCATCCGTAGCCTGTTCATGTACAGTCCTGCTACCGCAAAACCACTCAACGACCTGGTGCAAACCCTCCTGCACGATCCGGCTACATCCACCCTCACCCCCGGCGAACGGGAACTCATAGCCACCTATACCTCCAGCCTCAACGAGTGTAAATACTGCGCCAATACACACGGCGCCATCGCCAAATACCAATTGGGCGGCGACGAAAATGTAGTGAAAGCAGTCAGGGCAAACCCCGCTACAGCACTCCTGAACATCGCCGCAAAAGTCCAGGTGAATGGAAAGAACGTGACTGCCGCGGACATCGCCAAAGCCCGCGAAGAAGGCGCAACCGACAAAGAAATTCACGACGCCGTACTCATAGCCGCCGCCTTTTGTATGTTCAACCGGTATGTCGATGGCCTCGCCACCTGGGCTCCCGACGACCCGGCCGTATACGACTCCATCGGCAAACAAAGGGCCAGTGAAGGCTATCTCACCAAACCATTCAAAGTCGCTCAACGGCAATAATCACCACTCATGCCTTATATACCCTTGAAAGAGGACTTGCCGGGGATCACCGGCCTGCTCGACTACCGGCTCGACACAGCCCTACCCATCCGACAGCTCACCCATATCCTCCTTCGCGGCGATTCAACGCTTACCGAAGGAGAACGAGAGCTCATTGCCACCGTCGTCTCCGCCGGTAACGAGTGTCAATTTTGCACCGCTGCACATACTGCCGCCGCCAACGCCTACCTGCCTGACCCATCCATCGCGGAAATGGTCAAACAGGATATCCGCACGGCCCCCGTCAGCGAAAAAATGAAAACGCTCCTCATCATCGCCCGCGCCGTCCAGCAAAATGGCAGGCTCGTGACACCGGAGATGGTAGCAGAGGCACGCGGGCAAAGTGCCACCGACCGGGAACTGCACGATACCGTCCTCATCGCGGCACTCTTCAGCCTATATAACCGCTATGTCGACGGACTCGCAACCGTTACACCCGCCGAACCGGCATTTTATGACCGGCTGGGCCATATCCTCCAACAAAAAGGCTACCTGCCCTCCGAAGATCGCTACGTAACTTTGTAAAAAAAGATGACAACTACAACCATTGGCTGGATAGGCCTGGGTAACATGGGCATCCCCATGTCGCAACAACTCATAACCGCCGGCTACCCTGTCGCCGTTTATAACCGCAATAAAGAAAAAGTAACTGCGCTCAAGGCCGCAGGGGCCACCACGGCCGCTACGCCCGCGGAACTCATCAGCCAAGCCGCGGTGATCTTCACCATGGTCTCCGACGACCAGGCCATCCGGGATATTTTCCAGGGTGAGGACGGCCTCCTCCACGGCAAAACCGACAAAAAGCTCATCATCAACATGAGCACCGTATCGCCCGCGATCAGCAGGGAAATGGCCGCCGCCTGCCAAAAGCAGGGAAGCCAGTACCTTGACGCACCCGTCAGTGGAAGCGTCAAGCAAGCAGAGACGGGTCAGCTCGTCGTCATGGTAGGAGGCGACAGCGCTGCCTTCGACCAGGCAACCCCTATCCTGCAAAATCTCGGACGACTCGTCCTCCGCGTCGGTGACGCCGGCGCCGGCAATACAGCAAAACTGGCCATAAACCTGCTCCTCGGCTTCCACGCCCAGGGCCTCGCCGAGGCAGCCCTCTTCGCCCGGGCCCACGGCGTCAAGACGGAAGACTTTCTGAACATCTTCAATAACAGCGCTTTGGGGAATGTCTTCGGAAAAATAAAGGGGGACGCCATCCTGCAGGACAACTATAAAGCGGCTTTCGCGCTAAAGCTGATCGCAAAAGACCTGCGCCTGGCTAAGGCCGAAGGCTGGAATACCCCGCTGGCCGAGACCACCTGGCAGTCCTACCAGCAAGCCGAGCCCGGGTTCGGCGACCAGGACATCATCGCCATCCTGCGATGGCTCGACAAATAAAAAAGGCCAGGATGGCCCGCCAAATAAGCGCAAAGGCCGAACCCAAAATGCTGCCCAATAAAAAGGGGCCCCGGCGCATCTTTCCCTTATGCACGAGGACCCCAGTTTTCCCGAACTCGCCGGTACAGCAGCTAACCTCCGGCTTGTATCGGTACTGCGACCAGCCGCCCTACACCTCCCGACCTCGCATCGACCGCCCGGTGGTAGATGCTGAAGGCGATCCCTGCACAAGCCAGGGCGACAAATAACGATGACCATTCCACCTCGACAGTAAGCCTCCCGACCGCACGGGGAGCATGCAACACCCCCACCCACAACAAATACATGATCCCTAACCACCACATCGCCAGCCGGACCTTAATGCTGGTGAACAAGCAAAAGGCAGACAATAAAAAGGCGGCGATCACCACATATGACATGTAAAGCTTGGCCGGCACCCAATTCGGCATCAGCGCTATGATATAGTCATTGTATCGGATATGTAAGACGGCAAATATCATCAGGCTCATCGCAAACAGATAAAGACCCGCGGCCCCCCCGAACTGAACCCATTTCGGGTCCGGGCTGCAACCTAAAGAATGGACGGCAATGATAAAACCGCCACTCCCCAACATCATGGCCTCAAAGGCCGGTGTCCACTCATTCGGATTATAGAGATCGCCCATCAACTTGGGCAGCCCTAAACAAAAGAAGAACACAAAGAATAGCCCACCGGCCACGACTGCCGCCATCTGTCGCCATCGCGGGATGGAAATGCCGACCGCTGCGACCAGCCAGATGGCGCTGCTGAGATCCACCCAAAATAATCGCAGCGGCAGGGTCGCAGGCACCGGAAGCATGCACGTTAAAAAATTCTGTGTCACCAATTGGATCACCGCAAACGCAGCTATCGCAATAGCATATAAATACGGCCCCGCCTCTGTGATCTTTTTCATAAGCAACATGTTGAAAAATTAGAACCGCCGACAGTCAGAACGGCCCCCAAACCACTATAAAATTCAACATTAGAATCAAAATAAACCGTTCAAAGCCGAGACATGTTGGTACAATTTGGTACAATCCGTACCTTCCGGTATGGTAAGCCGCTTGCAACAAACTGTGCATCTATTGATCCTCCTGATCCTTTGTCATGGCTGCCGGCCCCATTCTCCTACCGCCATCGAACAGCGATGCCAGGCCCTCCTGAAACAGAAAGATTTTTTCCGCCTGCGCGACCTCATAGCCGCCGGTGATGACAACCTCTCCCCCGAAAAAAAACGCTACTACCAGGCCTGTACAGACAACGCCTTCAACAGGAACGAAGCCTCCGACAGCGCCATCGCCCGCCTCCTCAATGGATCCCGCGACCTTCCCGACTCCCTGAAAGCCAACCTCCTACTACTAAAAGAAGACAATGACTTCAAACTGGGCCGGTATGCCCGGGCCGCGGATGCAAATAAACTGCTCCTCACCAGCTATTCGACCCAACTCGACAGCTCTGACCTGGACGACCTGCGCAACAGGGCCCTCATCGAGAACGGTCTAGTCGCCATTCCGGCACAACAAACGATCTTCCCCGGCGACACAGGCACGACGACCATCCCCTGGCAGCGGGACAAACTGGGGCTGATAGAAATTCCCGTACACATGGGAGATACTTCGGTATTGTCCATCTTCGATACCCGCGCCAACATCTCCAGCATCATGGAAACGGACGCCAAAAGACTGGGCGTCCGCCTGCTGGGAACAAAATATAAAGAAGGTAGCGGTGCCACCGGCAACACATTTCAGGTAGCCCTGGGCGTGGCAGACAGTCTCCGCTTTGGAAATATCCTGGTACGGAATGTCGTATTTCAGGTCATGCCCGATTCCATCCTGTACGTCGCCGGCTTTTACCTGCACCTGATTCTCGGCTACCCCGTGATCGCCCAGCTCCGCGAAGTCCATATTTTACGCAGCGGCTTCCTCGTCATTCCGGCCCACCCCACGGCTTCGCCCCTTCACAACCTCGCCATGTCCGGTCTCGATCCTATCCTCTACTGCACCATCAACCAGGATACCCTCATATTCGATTTTGATACGGGAGCGAGCAGCTCGATCTTCTATGACAACTACTATCACCGTTTCCCAAAAGAGGTTAACCGGAATGGCCACTCCGATTCGGTCTCGAGCGGCGGCGCCGGCGGCATGATCCGCGAAAAAGTAACTATCCTCAAAGAAGTCCACATGAACGTGGGCAGCCAGGCCGCCACCCTCAAAAACGTCACCGTAAACAACGACCCCATCCCAAATACAAAAAAACTCACATACGGCAACCTGGGCCAGGACCTCATGCAGGAATTCAACGAGACCATCCTGAACTTCGATTCGATGTATATCGATTTTAAATAAAATTTGTGAGCGCAGGCAACAAAACTCAGCCGATCCGGCTCTAGTAGGTAGTTAACTTAACTACTACCTTGACAGAACGAGAGCTAGTCGAAGGATCCTCGAAAAAGAACGCAAAAAGCCAAAGGAGACTTTTTGAACAATATGCCGGCAAAATGATGACTGTTTGCCTAAGGTACGCCTGTGACCAGGCGGAAGCCGAAGACATGTTGCAGGAATCGTTTATTAAAATATTTTCTCATATTAGCCAATACCGGTTCGAAGGATCGCTGGAAGGCTGGATAAGACGTATTGTAGTAAATACCGCCCTCAGGATCCTGCAAAAGAAGAAGATCGAATTCGCCGCCATTGATGAAGACCTGGATATCACCCAAACTATGAATGTAGATGCATTGACGAGCCTCAGTGCTGGGGAACTGCTAAAGTTGATCAGCGGCCTCCCCGACGGTTACCGCGTCGTGTTTAACCTCTATGTGCTGGAAGGATATGATCACAACGAGATCGCTCAAATGCTGGAAATAACTGCGGCCACTAGCCGCAGCCAGCTGCTGAAAGCCCGAAAGATGCTTCAAACCCAAATTGAAAACCTGCAAAAATTGCCGAAGAAGTATGCTTCATAATAAATTTGATCAATATTTCAGGGATAAGCTCCTGGATCACTCCACCAAGGTCTCCCCAGGCACTTGGAAGCTGATCCATGCCGCCTTACTCCGCCACAAAGCCTTCCACTTCTGGAAATGGTATGTGGCAGGCCCTTCTGCGGTGGTCGTCCTTGTAACAGCTCACTTTATACTGGCCCGGATCAATAAACCGGCCAATGCGCGCATGAGCGCTTCGGTCCATACCCTGGCCCAGCCGGTTACCCCGGTTACCCCGACCACAGCCGCGAATAATGCCCCTGCGACCGGCGACAACCCTTCCGGCAATAATCCTCCCGGCAATAACCTCCCGGCTCCAAAAGCGAATTCAACCTCCGTCCCCGACGGCACCGTCAACACCACCCACACGATCACCGGCACAAAAGGGACATCGGTACCAACCGACTCCCACCTGTCGCCCGAAGCCAATACCCGACATCCAACCGATACCCGCACTACGCGCAGCACCACGCCCGGCACCCACGCCACGCCCGGCACCAACACCACACCCGGCACCATCACACCCCCCGGCACCCTAACCGACACTCGCCGCCTAACAGACACTCGCCGGCCAACCGACACTCGCCGCTCAACCAACGCCCTGTCGTCTTCCGGCACCCACACGCATCATAAAGGCAGGTCCCGGTCTGAAACGGGCTTGCTCGCTTCGGACGCCTCCTCGACAGCAAACCAGGACGCCTCAAACACCCGTCGCTCCCCACGACTCAAAAATTCCATCCAACAACCAGGCTCCGCGCAATCCTCCCGCGCCACCAGGATCCCTGACGCCTCCACCCTCACGACCCGACCCACCATCGCCCATTTTGCAACCCGCCTGGCCGTAACCGCAAAAGCCCCAAATCCAAAGGCGACAAAAGAGCTGATCCTTCCATCTATACCCTACCAACCCACCGGTCGCTGGTATATCGATGGATTCGCCTCACCCGAATACTTTACTTTTAAATCGTTTGGCTTTTCCTATGGCGCAGGCGCAAGGGCAACCATAGTCCTAAAACAACATTTCACCATCACTACCGGGCTGCAATACCTGAAAGTCGTCGTTCTGGCCAATCAAAAAAATGATAACATGAACGACCTCTACCCCGGTGTTTTCGACAATGTCCAGATTCCCGTTTTAATCGGCTACACAACCGGCAATGACCGGTTTTCGTTCTCCGTCAACGCCGGCCCGATTTTCAGTCTTATTGCTGAACCCAAGGGCCGCCTGGCAAATAATATCTGGCCAGACCACAACGGGGTAACGGCCTACCTTGGATTCAATTTCGCCACCCGCGTCGGCAACCGGATGTCCTTATTCGCAGAACCCTATATCAAATGCTGGTACCCGCAAAGTACGCAGGACCTTCCCCCCCAACTCTTTTCCACCGGCGTCTCAGTGGGATTAAGATATGACCTAAAATGACAAGCCATGCGCCATTCCATTAAACCCATCCTCAAAGCGCCAGGTCGTTACCATGCCATTAAACCTTTCCTTTTTTGTACGCTGACGGCTAGTCATTTTTATTCTTACTTTGCAGCATGCCTGTTTTCCCCACCCAATACTCCACCCTTTCCGCTGCAGCTCTCGGCGACCACATTACAAAAGCCTATGGATTCTCCGGCCTTTCCTGCCGTATCCTGGTCAGGAATGTCAGCGACACCTATCGCCTGCGCGATGGAAGCAGCCAATATATCTTTAAGATCTATCGCGATGCCCACCGAAAACTGGACGAGATCCGCGGCGAGGTCGAACTCCTCCAACGCCTGAAGGAGAACGATGTCCCCGTAGCTGCACCGATCATGGACAAAACCGGCAACGCCATCCAACAATTCCACGCAGCCGAAGGAGTTCGGAACGGCGTGCTCTTCAAATACGCAAAAGGCAAGGTACACATTCAGCCTAACCACCAACAGTTGGCTATCATTGGGCGCGAGCTGGCCGCAATGCACAATGTCACGGCTAACCTAACCCTGAACCATCCCCGCCCCACCTATGACTACCATACGACACTGGAAAGACCCTTAGCGCTCATCGCGGAGCGATTCGCCGAATTCCAGCTTCCCGATGAATATGCCTTTTTAAAAGGGCTTGCGGCCGATACTGTCAGCGCGTTTGATGGGCTCGAACCCGCCACCTTCAGTTATGGATATTGTCACTATGACTTCTTGCCAAAAAATTTTCATTTCGATGAAGCGGATCGGATTACGTTTTTTGATTTCGATTGGGCGGGTCGTGGACACCTGGCCAATGACCTGATGATCTTCTGTATGCAATACTTCTTTCTGGTGCATCACCAGTTAATTACCCGCGAAGCGGCTAATCGGGACCTCGACGTATTTCTGCAAGCTTATCATCGGTATCGGCCCATCCTGCCCGCCGAGTTGAAAGCCATTCCCCATCTCGGCGCAATGTTCTGGCTCTATGGCCTTGGGTTCTATGAAGACAATTTCGACGATTTCTCCAACACCTTTCTCGGCCCGCGGTTCACCCGTGAGCGTGTTCAGATGATCCGTCAGTGGAGCGAACTTCCCCCGCCCGCAATGTTTTGACATAGGCGTATATTTACAACAAATGTTTTGTGCTATGCTCCGATCTTTTGCCGTCACGTTGCTAGGCTGTTTCCTGCTGAGTTCGTCCGTTTTTGCCCAATACCCCATGGACCATAAACTGGAAGGCCGCCTGAAACTCCTCACCGACTCCTTCCACGGCGCCGCCGGCATCTATGTCCGCAACCTTCGCACGGGCCGCGAAGCCGCCATCAACGCCGACACCATCTTCCCTACAGCCAGTATCGTCAAAATACCCATACTCGTAGGCCTCTTCGACAAGATCGCACAAGGCGCCTACACCCTCCACCAACCTCTGATCTACCACGACTCCCTGGCAAAAAAAGGCTCAGGCCTCCTTCAGTTCTATCGCGACAGCTCGGAAACCGATCTCAAAACGATCATCACCCTGATGATCACCCACAGCGACAACAGCGCTGCCGTCTGGTGCGAGAAACTGGCGGGCGGCGGACCCGCCATCAACGCCTGGCTCGAAACCCACGATTTCCACGACACCAGGGTAAATGCCCGGACACCCGGCCGCGAACACAATAGGGAGGTCTTCGGCTGGGGCCAGACCACACCCCGCGAAATGACCCGACTCGTCACCATGATCCGGAACGAGCAAGTCGTAAGCCCGGCCGCCAGCCAAACCATGTACCGGATAATGACCCAGGTCTATTGGAATGAATACGCCCTGTCCCAACTGCCGCCCTGGGTCCAGGCTGCCTCCAAACAGGGGATGGTCGATGACTCCCGCTCCGAGGTCGTCCTCGTCAACGCACCCCACGGCGACTATGTCTTTTACGTGGCTACCAAAAACAATACGGATAAACGCTGGGTACCCGACAATGAAGCCTGGCAGTTGGCCCGCAAGGTCTCCACCCTGCTATGGCAATACTACGAACCGCACGACAAGACAAACATTACCCCCACGATCCCTTAGCGACAACACGACCCGCCCGCCAGCGCCCACCACAAGTATCAAAACCGAACAGTTCAGCCCCTGCCAACCTACCTAAACGCTTGCCCGCCAAACAACTGGCTATTTGGCATCCCGTATGCCCCCAACTCCACAGCTCAAACCGAAAACGATGCTGAAAAACTATTTCAAGACCGCCCTCCGCAGCCTCTGGCGCCACAAAGGCTTTTCCTTCCTCAACATCGCCGGACTGGCCATCGGTATGTCGGCCTTCTTTCTGATCGCCCAATATGTCCGGCTGGAAACCAGCTACGATGCCTTCGTTCCGCAAAAGGACCGCATCTTCCGCCTGGATTGCGATATTCGCTCTTCGTCCAGCAATCTTTCCTGGGCTTTTTCTGCCCCGCCAATGGCCCCTAACCTGAAAAAAGACTACCCCGAGGTCGACGGCTTCGTCCGACTAAACGCAGTAAGCTATATCATCAGGCACGGCAACAAAAAATTTCAGGAAGACAACACGGTCATGGCCGATTCCTCCCTCTTCCGGATATTCGACTACCCCTTGCTCCAGGGCGATCCGCGAACAGCCCTCAAAGAACCATTCAGCCTCGTACTATCCCGGTCGACTGCCAAAAAATATTTCGGCGATACCAACCCGATGGGACAAACGCTTTATATCGTCGATGGCAGCAATCCGGCCAGGGTCACCGGCATCATGGAAGACTTACCCGAAAACTCCTCGGTAAAGGCCGACCTGTTCGTGTCTCTTTCAACCATAAATAAGTTCAGAGACAGCATAGATTACAACTGGGGTAATTTTCCGTATTATTCCTATCTTCTCCTCAAGCCGGGCGCGGATGCCGCGGGGCTCGAGACAAAAATGCCCGCATTCGTCGAGCGCTATTGTGGCCAAATGCTCCGGCAGGAACAGCAGAGCTATATACTATCACTGGAAAAGCTAAGGGATGTATATACATCCAAACGCGGTGGGTTCACCTCCGGCAACAAAGACAACGCTTATATCTTTTCCATCGTGGCTTTGTTCATCCTCCTGGTCGCATGTATAAATTTTGTCAACCTTACCACGGCACGCTCAACCGAAAGGGCCAGAGAAGTCGGCGTCCGCAAGGTGGTGGGCGCCGCGCGAGGCCAGCTTACCGCCCAGTTCCTGGGTGAATCGCTGATCATCACCACCCTGGCCTTTATACTGGCCCTGAGCCTATGCTCTGTCTTTTTGCCCGTCTTCAACAGGCTGGCAGGCAAGACCGTTGCAACGGACGTCTTTACAAGTCCCGCAAATATTCTGCTCCTGTTCTTGGTTGCATCGGCCATCGGGTTACTCGCCGGTATCTATCCGGCAATCATACTATCTGGCTTCCAACCCATCACTTCACTTAAGGGGCGTTTCTCCACCAGCACCCGCGGGCTTTTCCTGCGCAAGAGCCTCGTAGTCGTACAATTCACCGTCTCTACGGTACTCATCATCGGCACTTTCGTCGTCTATTCGCAGCTGCACTATATGCGTAGCCGTGACCTTGGGTTCAATAAAGAGCAGACCCTGGTCGTCAACACCCAACGGGATCCGCACCAGCAGGCATTTCGTCAGCAGGTCCTGAGCCTGCCTGGGGTCAGCTCGGCCGTCCTCTCGGGTGCCGTACCCGGATGGGGTAACTGGATCGCCTACACTAACATCCAGAATAGTCATGGGGACATGCAGGCCGCAAGTCTCGACCTGAATTTAGTCGATTTTGGTTTTCTTGAACAATATAACCTAAAGCTCCTGGCAGGCCGCTATTTTTCAAAAGACATCGCGACCGATACCATGCAGGCCATGATCATCAACGAAAAGGCCTTATCTCTTTTCGGTTACGTGACTCCGCAGGCCGCCATCGGCCGGAAATTCGATCAGTGGGGTAAAAAAGGCCGCATCATCGGCGTCATCAAAGATTTTCATTTTAATGGACTGCAGCAGGAGATCAAACCGCTGAGCATCTGTTTAGGACCCTCCGACTGCAAGCTGCTGTCGGTAAAGCTGTCGACGACCAACATTCCAGCTACCATCGCAGCCATCAGATCGGCATGGAATGACATCCATTCCACACGCGACTTCGATTATTTCTTCCTCGATGAATTTTTCGACCAGCAATACCGGTCCGAAGAACGTTTCGGCAGTCTCTTCCTCAACTTCGCTGCCCTCGCCATCCTGATCTCCTGTCTGGGTCTGCTGGGCCTCGCGTCCTACAGCACCTTGCAACGTACCAAAGAGATCGGCGTCCGCCGGGTGCTGGGCGCCAGCGTCACCGGCGTGGTCCGTCTCCTGTCCGCGGATTTCCTGAAACTAGTAGGCATCGCCTTCCTGATCTCTTGCCCCATCGCCTGGTTCGCCATGCACCGCTGGCTGCAGGACTTTGCCTATCGCACCTCACTTACCTGGTGGGTTTTCGCCGGATCGGGCGTTGTCGCCGTCGTCATCGCCTTTGCCACCATCGGCTATCAGGCGATCAGGGCCGCCATGGCCTCACCGGTAAAAAGCCTGCGCTCAGATGGCTGAGCGAAGCGAAAGCAATCGAGGATCGAGCGAAGCCCGGACGAAGATTGCGGGCGAAGCCCTAACGAGGAGGTCCGTGTCGAAGCAGGACCGACGAAGTTCTCTGGCACGATTATTCCATAGCACCCGCTAGCTATGCGCCCGCTGCTTCTCATCGCTATCGTCCTCCTATTGAGTTTTGACGCCCTTTCCCAGGAGGACGGCAAATCCCTCTTCCAATCCAATTGCGCACAGTGTCATAACCCGATCCGCGTCATCACCGGCCCCGCCCTCAAAGGCATCACCGAAAGAGTCACCGATCGAAAACTCCTCCACGACTGGATCCACAACAACAACGCGGTACTGGCCTCGGGAAACACCTATTTCAACGACCTCTACAACTCCTACGGCAGAGCGCCGATGAATATTTTCCCCAACCTGAGCGACACCGATATCGACGCCATCCTAAAATATATCGAGAACTACGCCGCACCCCTCGCGGCAACCAATAGCTCCAACTACGCACCGCATCCCGAACAGGATGATCATACGACCCTCTTCGGCATCGTGACTTTTATCCTGGCCATCTTCGTCGGCGGTCTCTACCTGGTCAATATCAACCTCAAACGTCTCGCCGACGAAAAACGCGGCCTGCCTGCCCAACCCCATATCCCTTTCTATCGCAACAAGTACTACATCGCCGCCTTCTCGATGCTGGTCTTCATGGTCCTCGGCTGGTGGATGGTGGAGTTGGGCATCGGCCTCGGCCGTCAGCAAGGCTACCAGCCGCAACAGCCCATCTTCTTTTCCCATCGCATCCACGCCGGCCTCAACCAGATCAATTGCCTGCTCTGCCACGGCAACGCCTGGGAAAGCAGACACGCTACCGTCCCTTCTCCCAATGTCTGCATGAACTGCCACGCCGCTATCACCGACTACCACGGTGAAAAACTCACCCGCCCCGATGGCACCCGCGTCGACCCCAATGAAGAGATAAGAAAATTATACAGCTACACAGGCTTCGATCCGGATAGCAACAAATACACCCGTCCCGGGCATCCCATCGAATGGGTAAAGATCCATAACCTCCCCGACCTGGCTTACTTCAATCACTCACAGCATGTAAGGGTGGGGAAGGTGCAATGTCAGACCTGCCATGGCCCCATCCAGGAGATGGACGAAGTGCGCCAATTCGCCGACCTCAGCATGGGCTGGTGCATCAATTGCCACCGCACCACAAAAGTCGACTTCCCAGGCGGCAGCGACGGCACCGGCGGCGTGCATGGCAACAAATTCTACTACACCTATCCCTCATTCACAAAAAACCTGCGAAATCACAGCATCGATTCCGTCACCGTCGAAGACATCGGCGGCACTGACTGCCAAAAATGCCACTATTGATGAACCCGCTCTGGCTCCCCAACAAACTCCGGCGGCTCATCCTGCGGATGAAAATCCCTCCCATCCTTCCCATACTCATATGGCCCCCGATACACCTCGGGGATCTCCCCCGGCCAGTTCCCATGTCCCGGCACGATCGGCGTCGTCCACTCCAGCGTATTTGCCTTCCATGGATTTTGCTCGGTCACCCGCTCACCCCGAAATATGGACAAAAAGAAATTCACCAGGAACACCAGCTGCGCCGCAAACGACAGGATCGCGATCGCAGAAATAAACTCGTTCAGCCCCTCGAACTGATTAAAGCTCACCCATCCCTCAAAATCAAAATACCGCCGCGGCATCCCCGCCAGTCCCTCGTAATACATCGGCCAGAAGATCAGGTAAGCCGCAGCCAAAGTGATCCAGAAATGGATATAACCCAAAAAGGAATTGATATGTCGTCCAAACATCTTCGGGAACCAGTGATAAATACCGGCGAACATCCCAAAGATCGCCGACACCCCCATCACCAGGTGAAAATGCGCTACCACAAAATACGTGTCATGCAATTGGATGTCGATCGCCGAATCCCCCAGGAAGATCCCCGTCAATCCCCCGGAAATAAAGGTGCTCACAAAACCGATCGCAAAAAGCATGGCCGGCGTAAACCGGATATTCCCCCGCCATAGGGTCGTTATCCAATTAAAGACCTTAATAGCAGATGGCACGGCGATCAGCAGCGTCAGCAGCACGAAGATCGACCCCAGGATCGGGTTGAGCCCCGTTACAAACATATGATGCGCCCACACCAAAAATGACAAGGAAAGGATCGCAAACATCGACGCCACCATCGCGGGATATCCAAAGATCGGCTTGCGGGAATTCACACTGATGATCTCCGAGACCATCCCGAATGCGGGGAAGATCACAATATATACTTCTGGATGTCCCAGGAACCAGAAAAGATGCTGATATAGGATGGCGCTTCCCCCGGTAAACGGTAAAGCCCGGTTTGTAGTACCCATGAATATATCCGAGAGATAGAAACTCGTCCCCGCATTCCTGTCGCAAATAAGTAGCACAAAACCTGCCAGCAACACAGGAAAAGACAACAGGCCCATGATCGCCGTGAACAGCAGGCCCCAGATGCTCAACGGCAGCCTGTTCATAGCCATACCCTTGGTCCGCATGTTCAGAACGGTGGCGATATAATTGATCCCACCCATCACGGTGGAGATGATAAAAAAGACCAGACTGATGATCCACAGGTCGAGCCCAAAACCCGATGAGGAATTGGGATCATGCAGCGCACTTAACGGCGCATAGGCCGTCCATCCCACCCCCGAAGGCCCCCCGGGCACAAAAAAGGAGACCATCATGATCACGCTGGCGATAAAAAAACTCCAATACGATAGCATATTAATGAACGGCGACGCCATATCCCTTGCCCCAACTTGCAACGGGATCAGAAAATTGGCGAAGGTTCCGCTCAGCCCCGCCGTCAATACGAAAAAGATCATGATCGTCCCGTGCATCGTCATCAACTGATAATAATTCACTGGCTGGACCTTGCCATCCACAAAAAGAAGGCCGGCCAGTTTCTGCAGGATCGAATAGGAACTGTTGGGATAGCCCAACTGCAGGCGCATCAGGACCGAAAAGAAACCGCCGATAACAGCCCATACCATACCCGTTATGAGAAATTGCCTGGCTATTATCTTATGGTCGGTGCTAAAGACGTAAGTCGTGACAAAGCGCATAGAGCTCGGCATTCAATAATCGCGCCACCGGCCCCGCCTCCCCAAACTCCACCCCATCTACCTGCAACACCGGCAGGATATGTTTGGTCGTACTCGTAATAAAAGCTTCTTTCGCCTCCGCAAGGTCCCCGAGCGTAATATCCCGGACCTCCACCGCAAACTGCTGCCGCGCCAGATCCAACACCTTACCCCGGATGATACCAGACAGGATACCCCGTGCAGGCGTGACGACGACATCATCGGCCGTCACCATAAAAAAATTCGACCGCGGACACTCGGAGACCGACCCGTCCAGGTGGTACAATACCTCATCTGCCCCGCACTCCCGGATATAGGGCTGCAGCCAGATCGCCATCAGGTAGTCGATGCTTTTTATCTCCGGCAACTGGCGCCGGTGCGGATACGTCACCAAACGAATGGAAGGCTGCACCTCCTCCGAGATCGTACCGGGCAACGGCACCTGACTGATCACTAAATTGGCTGCACCCGGCGTCATGCTGTCCCGTGAATAACCACCGGTGAGGGTTAACCGGAAACCGGAACAGTCCAATTGATTCTTCTCCTGTAACGCGGCAATCAATTCCCGAAGCTCCTCCCTGGTCTTGCCCACCTCCAGCCGCAGGCCCGCCGCCGAACGAAAAAACCGGTCCAGATGCTCCTCCAGGAAAACAGGAGTGTAATTCAATGTTTTAAAGAAGTCAAATACGCCAAATCCCCTCTGAATGGATAAGTCGCTGATTTGCAACGAAGCTTGATCGGACGGCAAAATGACGCCATTTACTGCGGCGAATAATGGGTTCACTTGAGTGCGGTTTAAGGGCAAAGTATTACAATTTAATCGATCTTACCTTAATTTTCCCTATTGACAATCAACTAATTGCTCAGATACCCACTTTCCAGCCGTACGATTTTCAGTTGATTGGCGTTTAATATGCGGACTTCGGTCCCCGTATCTAATACCCTAAATCGAAAACGACTCTATGAAGCACGTAGACTACCTCTATTTCAATATCTACTACTATTTCTATCGAATTAGCCAGGAACGACCTACCGCCAACCCCCGCCTTCAGGCAATGTACTTATTCTCGATTGGCTCAGGCGGATGGCTGTTACTAATGGAATCGATCTACCTCCATTTTATCAAACATTCCCGCTTCGTTTCACCGGCCCAGTCAACCGTTTTTGCTGCTTCGATCTATTTGCTGACTGCCTTCTTCTTCCACTATATCTTTATCGTCCGTGACCGCGATCTTCGCATCTACGGCCGCTACGAGGAAGTATTCCTGCAAAACCCGAAGAAAAAACAGCATCTCTTCTTTTCTCTCGGTGTGTTGGTGATGCCGTACCTGGTACTATGCTCATTCGCGATCATTTTCCCGAGACACTAGCACTTGTCTACCATATGTTCACCCGCACGCTTTCGGGCACGTACATCTTGTCCCCGGGCTTGACGTCGAATGCCTCATAGAATTCGGGGACATTCACCATCGGACCATTCACCCGTTCTTTTTCGGGCGAGTGTTCATCCGTCATCACCTGGGTGATCAGGGCCTTCTTCCGCTTTTGCGACATCCAGCCATAAGCATATCCCAGGAAGAATCGCTGTAACGGCGTATAGCCGTTGATCTTTTCGCCCTTTTTATAGGTGTCCGTCTTCTTGAACGCATCCAGCCCCAGCAAGATCCCGCCAAGATCGGCGATATTCTCACCCTGCGTCGCATTTCCGTTGATATGTAGTGTATCCACCGGCACGAAGCCATCGAATTCCTGGATGATCTTCTGTGCCCGGTGTGCGAATTGTATCGAGTCATCCTTCTGCCACCAGCTCTTCAGGTTGCCATCCGCATCATACTGCCGACCCTGGTCGTCAAAGCCATGCGTCATCTCATGCCCGATCCAGTTGGCGCCGGCATAACCATAGACGAACGCATCGTCCAGCTCCGCATCCCGCATCCCCGGGATCGTAAACCCCGCGGCCGTCATCACGATCTCATTGTTGCTCGCATTGTAATAGGCATTATAGGTCTGCGGGCTCATCTCCCATTCTGTCCGGTCTACCGGTTTTCCCAATTTCCCCACATTATAATGATACCACCAGGCCCGCGCCCGCTGCATGTTCAGGACAAATGGCCCCCGGTCGATCTCCAGGCTGCTGAAGTCTTTCCACTTGTCGGGATAGCCGACCTTCTTCGTCATCTTCGCAAGTTTTATATAGGCCTTTTGCTTGGTGCCGTCACTCATCCACGTTAGTTTCTCGATCCTTTCCTTGAATGCCGTGCGGATATTCTCGATCAACTGACTATAGCGCTCCTTGGCCGTATCACTAAAGTATTCCTTTACGAATAATTGACCCAACGCCTCACCCATGGCCTGTTCCTCGGCATCGATCACCCTCTTCCACCTGGGCTTCGGCTCCTTGACGCCCGAAAGCAGGACCGTATAATCGAAGTAATGCTGATAGGTTGTCTGATCCAGGTAAGGCGCACTCCGGAACAGCAGGTGGAAACTGAGATAATCCTTCCAATCCTGCAGCGAGGTCTTCGCCAGCTCTTTGCTCAGGGCAGTAAAGAATTCGGGCTGGCCCACGATCACCGAGTCCAGGTGTCCGACACCCACCGCCTGGAAAAATGCGATCCAGTCAAAACCAGGACACAGACCCTGCAAAGCGGCCACGGTCATCTTATTGTAGTTCTGGTTCGGATCGCGCAGCGCGGCCCTGGCACGGGAAGCGCCGGCCAATCGGGTCTCCAATTGCAACACGGCATTTGCCTTGGCCGTCGCCGCAGCGCTGTTCGCACCCAATTGTATAAATGTCGCCGCTAAGTAATTGCTATAGGCTTTTCTCACGGCGACCGCGGCGCTGTCGGCCTTGAAATAGTAATCCTTGTTCGGCATCCCAAGCCCACCCTGGTTAAGCTGGAAAGCCATTTCAGCGCTGTTCTTATCATCCTGCGACACATAATCCGTGAACAGTACACGGATACCCATCAAATGAAAGGCGGCGACCGCTTTTACCAGGGTCGCTTTCGTCTGAACGCCATTGATCATCTGCAACTCGGATCGCAACGGCGTCACCCCCTGCTTGTCGATATCCGCCGTGTCCATTCCACTGTACCAGAAGTCACCGATCTTCCGCGGGATCGACCCCGCCGCCGCCTGTTGCTGCGAGGCGTCTTCATTCACTTTCCTCAACCTGGCGTAGATATCCTCTTCTACCAGGTTGCCAAGGCCCCATCCACTCTCCGCATCGGGGATGGGCGTCCTTTTTAACCAGCCGCCATTGGCGAACAAAAAGAAATCGTCAGCGGGTTTGACCGTACTGTCAATGTTGGCAGTAAGGAAATCGGGTTTCGCGCCGGGAGTCGGTTGCCGGCAGCCCGCCGCCAGCAATACCAGCAGTAGGCAACTAATGTTTAAACCTTTCATACGCTGAATATAAACCAAACAAAAAACAACAACAACTTGTAACTATTTTACTCTAAATTGGCGGACAAAATACCCAGTCCACGGGACCTTGAGATACGAAAGGATCATATTGTTGCTAGTGCTGGGCCTTTTCTCCCTTACCGGATCAGCCCAGGTGGAGGTCAGGGGGACGGTATACGACCAGTCACAGCTCTTTGCCATGCCCGGCGTAAGCGTCCTGGGCACATCGGGGCAGGGCACCACCACGGACTCACTGGGCCGCTACAAGATCAAACTGTCCCTGGATGACTCCATTTTTTTCTCTTACCTGGGAAAACGTACGGCCAAATTTCCCGTAAAACGGATCGCCCGCGACTACCCGCTCGACATGAGCCTGGCGGTAAGGGTAGACAGCCTGCCACTTGTCGTCGTAAGACCCAAACCCTATCGATATGATTCCGCCGAGAACCGCGATGAATACCGGAAAGTATTTGAATACCAACCCGACTATGTTGTGGGCGGCGCGAACGGTGGAGTGGGTTTCAATCTCGATATGCTCTTCAACGCAAAAAAGAATCGCCAGATGTTGTCGCTGCAACGCAGGTTGCTGGAAGAAGAGCAGGACAAATACGTGGACTATCGTTTCAATAAAAATCTGGTCAAAAGGATCACCGGCCTGCAACGACCTGCCATCGATACCTTCATGCGTCTTTACCGGCCGAGCTACCAGTACATCAAGAACTGCGAGAACGATTATGAGTTCTACAAGTACATCAAAGACTGCGGGATCTATTTCCTCGCCATATGGAAGCAGGAACACCCATACAACTGATTGTATATGAAAGAGACCTTTCTATTATACATCCTCCTCATCTTTATTATCCTGCTGCTCGTCATGGCAGCAGGGAAGCTCAGGATCGCAGCCCCGCTGCTCCTGGTACCGGGCGGTCTCCTGCTAAGCAGCATCCCGCACCTCTCACACATCAGCATCGACCCGGAATTGATATTCATCATCTTTCTTCCACCCCTGCTCTATGATGCCGCCTGGCAGACCTCATGGAAGGAAATGTGGCGCTGGCGGCGTGTCATCAGCGTCTTCGCCATCCTGATCGTCGTCCTCACCTCGGGTGTGGTGGCCTTCGTTGCCCACGCCTGGATACCCGGCTTCACCCTCGCCCTGGGTTTTTTACTGGGCGGTATCGTCTCACCACCCGACGCCATCTCCGCCACCTCCGTCATGCGGCTGGTGAAAGTGCCAAAACGACTCAACCATATCCTCGAAGGGGAAAGCCTCCTCAATGACGCCAGCAGCCTTATCATCTTCAAATTCGCACTGGCCGCCATCGACACCGGCCGTTTCGTCGCCCAAGAAGCCATCGGCAGTTTCTTCCTCGTGATCATCATGGGCATAGCAACGGGCGTCCTCATCGCCCTGGGCTACTATGCTATCCACCGCTGGCTGCCCACCAACCCCGACATCGATATCGTGCTCACGCTTACCGCACCATACGTCATGTACATCGCGGCCGAATCGCTGCATTTCTCCGGCGTCCTTGCCGTCGTCAGCGGCTCCCTCTTCCAGTCCACCCGGAACCAGCTGTTCCTCAGCCCCAGCAGCCGCCTCAAAGGCGGCAACGTCTGGTCGACCATCGGCTTCGTCCTCAACGGCCTCGTCTTTATTCTCATCGGCCTCGAACTGCCCGAGATCATCCGGCAGCTGGGAAGCGTCAGTCTCCTGCAGGCCATCGGCTATGGCGCCGGCATTACAGGAGTCCTCATCGTGGCCCGCCTCCTTTGCACCCTCGGCTCCTCGGTCTTCACCGTGTTCATCAGCAGATGGATCACTACCGCCGACAACAGACCCGGCTGGAAGTTGCCGTTCGTCTTCGGCTGGGCGGGGATGCGGGGCGTAGTCTCGCTTGCCGCCGCCTTGTCTATTCCCTTCGTCCTCCCCGGCGGAGCGGATTTCCCACAGCGCGACCTCATCATCTTCATCACCTTCGTCGTGATCGTCCTCACCTTGCTCGTACAGGGGCTCACCCTTCCCGCCCTTATCCGCAAATTGAAACTGGGGGATGATCCCGACTATACCCTGTCGCCCGAAGAACGCGATCTGCAGTTGAGAACACAGCTCACGGGATTCAGCCTCGACTATCTGAATCAACACTATCCCGACGAAGTAAAGAAAAACCCGCTCCTGCACCAATTGTGCAGCCGCTTCTATACCGACAAGGACCAACTGCAACACCAGGGCCCCGACGTCCAAACCGAATACCGGGAGATCTACCTGCAACTGCTCAAAAAACAACGCAAGTACCTGAACAAACTGAACGGCTCCCTCGAAAACGACGAGGAGATCATCCGTAAATACCAGACCATCCTCGACCTCGAACAGGAAAAACTCGCGGTCCTATACGACGCCCACGATTGATATTGGCGCGGGCTTCAAAAATTTGGTTTTTTCCCCCCTTTTTCTTAGATTGTGTCATACTAACATAATGACGATATGCTTGTAAAAACTTTACTGCCCGCGGCGGCGCTCCTGGCTATAACCGCCATCACCACCACCTCCTGCCAGCAAGGCAAAAATGGAGGCGCACCGACCTCAGACACTCTCACGACCACCGATGGATTTACCTATCGGGATCTGAACAAAAATGGTAAGCTCGATATCTACGAGGACCGCCGCCAACCTGTGGCCGCCCGCGTCGACGACCTCCTCAAACAAATGAACCTGGAAGAGAAAGCCGGCGAATTATTCATCAACGGCGCGAAGGTCAATGACGACGGCTCCCTCGATGACAAGCCCGGCAAGGGCATGTTTGCCTTCGTGCCCAACGCCCTCAAGGTTATCCGCGAGAAAAAGATGAACCATTTCAACCTCTGGGCCGTGCCCTCACCGGCTGCCCTGGCCAAGTGGTACAACAGCATGCAACGCTGGGTCCAGGACTCTACCCGGCTGGGCATTCCCATCACCATCGCCTCCGACCCACGCAACCATTTCAGCAATAACATCTTCGCCATGACCGCCAATACCTTCTCCCAATGGTGCGAACCGTTGGGCCTCGGCGCCATCGGCGACAGCACCCTCACCCGGCAATTTGCCGATGTCTCCCGCAAGGAATACATGGCGGTGGGGATCCGCGAGGCCTTGCACCCGCAGATCGACCTCGCCACCGAACCCCGCTGGCCGCGGATTAGCGGCACATTTGGCGAAGACGCCCAACTCACGGCAAAAATGGCCACGGCTTATATCCTGGGCTACCAGGGCGATAAACTCGATTCCAACAGTGTGGCCACTATGACCAAACACTTCCCCGGCGGCGGTCCCCAAAAGGAAGGTTTGGACCCGCATTTTCCCTTTCAGAAAGGGCAGGTCTATCCCGGGAAGAACTTCAAGTATCACCTGATTCCCTTCGAAGCCGCCTTTGCCGCCCATACCGCCGCTATCATGCCCTACTACGGAGTGCCGATGGGCCAGACAAGCGAGAACGTTGGGATGTCCTATAACAAGGATATCATCACGGGACTGCTGCGCAATACCTATCATTATGACGGCGTGGTCTGCACCGACTGGGGCCTGGTCACCGATGCCAATATGGGCGGTGTAGTATGGCCGGCCCGCGCCTGGGGTGTCGAAAGCCTCTCACGCGAAGACCGCGTGAAAAAGATACTCGACGCCGGAGTCGACCAATTCGGCGGCGAAAGCTGCCCCGAGCTCGTCCTTCAACTCGTAAAGGAAGGCAAATTGACCGAAGCGCGTATCGATAGCAGCGTCAGAAGATTGCTGACCCAGAAATTCGAGCTCGGCCTCTTCGACAATCCTTTTGTAGACGAATCGAACGTCGCCCAGGTGGTCGGCAACCCCGCTTCCATGGCGGCAGGCGAAGGCTCCCAGCGCCGGGCCATGACCCTGCTCAAGAACGACAACAAGGTGCTTCCCCTCGCAACCGGCAAGCTCAAGATCTATGTGCGCAATATCGACCCCAAGGTCGCCGCGCAATATGGCACCGTCGTCGACAAACCGGAACAAGCCGACTTCGCCATCCTGCGGCTGAAAACGCCATATGTCCCCGTCGAATCACCCATCATGATGGCTCGCATGTTCCACCACGGTGATCTCGACTTCAAAGGCAAACAAAAGGACAGCATCCTGCAACTGCTGAAAACTGTCCCCACTATCGTGGACATCTACCTCGACCGGCCCGCTGTCATCCCCGAGATCAGCGCAAAAGCAAAAGGCCTCTTCGCGGACTTCGGTGCCAGCGACGCTGCCGTCCTCGACGTTATCTTTGGAAAGGATAAACCCGGAGGCCACCTCCCCATCGAAATGCCTTCCTCCATGGATGCGGTCCGCGCCCAAAAAGAAGACGTTCCTTACGACAGCAAAGCACCCCTATACAAGTTCGGCTTCGGCCTGAGCTACTAGTTATACTACACATGAGACAACTACGCAAGAACGGGCCGCCTGGCCCGTTCTTGCTTTTATCATAAATCCGGTTTATCTTACCGGCACTAAACCTGGCCACATGAAATCAACATCCTATTCAGCCTTATCCCTTTCAGCCCTCCTATTGCTATTCGCGTCCTGTAGCAAAAAAGACGCCGGCTCGACACCCACGACTCCCACCCCACCTGTAACAACCACACCGCCTGTTACCAAAAATATAAGTCTTGCCCAAAGAGTGCCAGCATCCTTACAATTCTTTCATTCCTTTTAACTAGCCGAAATACCCAGTTTATACTTAAACCGGAAAGCCCCGCTCTTCCCATGATCCTCCTCCTTTAACACCTCCCGGCCCTTCTTCGAGATCCAAAACTTCTCGGTCCCGTTCTCGTCGCCATGCTCAAGCACCCAGCAGTCGACAGCCGCGCCACTCCGCTCGGTCAGCACATCGCTGCCGGTGACAGTATACGGCACCTCCTCCGGCTTGCCAAAACCCGGGTCGTAGTAGTTGATCAAAAAGGTCCGGTTCTCCTTATAAGGCAACATGGAATAGATCACGAGATCGTCATGCCAGTTCAGGTTATAGGCGCTAAACGAAGCGGCAAATTCCTGCTCACAGCTGGTCTTCACCGAGTCCGGGATCGCCTTCCCAACAGCCCGTGAGTCAAACTTCCGCGTTTCGAAATCAAAGACCATCGCAAACCCAAGCACCCGCCAGTAAGTGTCATGTAAAAGCGTGGAGAAGTCCCGCGCATCAAAGACCGTATAAGCCTTGTGGACCACGGAATCGCGATCCCACTGCTGCCGCACGACGACCACAGGCTTGTCATGATAGGTCTCCCGCGTGACGCTCATCTTTGCGAGGATCATACTCGTCGCCGGACTGTCCTTGGCCTTCTGCCGGATGATCAGGTAGGAATAGTCGCCCGTCTGCAGGCCCTTGATGTTGAGATCAGCAGGCCGAACATGCAGGGTATCGCCTTTTTGCGCGCGACCTGACGCACCAAGGAGGGAATAAAGCAGCAGATGCACGATATACTTCATAGTTAGGGCATTTTATTGCCGTAAATATGGCGGTAAATCCCGGCGCGCCCCAACCAATTCAACGCCTGCCGCTATCTTTTAAACGATCGGCCCCCGCGTCCCGCACTTCCCGGGCCCCCGGGCCGCACCCCCGCGGCCCCCTATTTCTTTTGTTCAAAAAAGAACACCCCCTTCTTATTGGACACAATAATATCCGGCAGCCCATCCCCATTCATATCCTGCACCAACACCTGCAAGCCAACCCCCGAATCATTGTCGATCAAATGCGGCACCCAAACCGGATTCGCGCCGGGCTTGAATTCAAACCAATAAAGCAGCGAAGGATCATGCGCACCCGGGTCTTCACCATTGTGGGCGTAATATCGCTTCCCCGTCACCAGGTCCGGATGCCCATCCCCGTTGATATCCGCCATGGCCAGCGCATGCGTCTCGGACACGCCGTTAAAAATGAGATGATGCGCCCAGCTCGTGTCCCCGGTCCGCTCATGCCACCAGATCCCATAGTTATGCGCAGAGGCACTGATCAATTCCTGCTTCCCATCACCCCTAACATCCAGCGCATAGATCTGCGAGCAATCCTCACCAAAGTCCGCCGGATGAAATATCCAATCAGCCCTCGTCGGATCAGCCGGATGTTCCCACCACCCCTTCGTGATGACCACATCTCGCCGGCCATCTCCATTCATATCAATGAACCCCAACCCATGCGTATACCTGCCCAAACCCGGCTGCCCACCCTCGCCAATCACATATCGCCGCCACACCGTATCGCCCTTCACGGAAGGCGACTTCAGCCAGATCATCTGCTTGGCCACCGGATCATTACACAACAAATCTGCGCGACCATCCCCGTCGACATCCACAAAAGCCGGCGATTCATTGCCCGCATTGCTAAGCAAAGGATGCATGGTCCAATGACCAGACCCACCCTTCGGATTCTGATACCACGCCGCGTCCTCACCGGGCAGGCCGATGCGGATGACATCCATCCACCCGTCCTGGTCGACGTCCAGACAGAAATCCAAAAAAGTATTGCTGTACTGGGTGGCTGGCGAATAGGTTTTTGCCGGAGCAAGCTCATGCCTGACCCAGTTCGGCGCCTCGAACCAATAAGCACCAGCCACGATATCCAACTTCCCGTCATTGTTGATATCGGCAACCGCCACGCCCTCCGAGACAAAATCGCTGGTCAGCACATGCTTTACAAATCGTTTGTCCATGATCGGTTCACCGGCATTTTGCGCCATCAGAAAAGAACCGGAGAAAACTAAAAACGCAAGGGATAATAATTTCATGTGGGAAAGCCTCCTGTTCTAAAATTAATACTTTTAAATTCGTTCCATGAAAAGGAGAAATTTTCTAAAACTATCCGGCTTCTCGACCGCGGCACTTTTCTTTAACAGCTCATACGCAGCTGGCGGCGCCACAACCGGCGGTACCGCAGCTGGCGCCGCCGCACCGGAACCGCTGCTCCATTTTCCCGCGACCATCGCGTCCTGGCAGCAGGGCAGCTGGACACCGTTAACCGGTTCCAAAGAACTATGGACGCTAAACGACCTGGTCGTCACGCTCAAACACACAAAAGGCGGCTTGGGCATCCAGCTGCAGTCCCCTCAAACGGCGCTGGAAAAAATGCGCTTCAGTTGGGACCTCAACAGCAAACCCTCGTCGATTGGGCTGGGTGACGCCTGGGAACGTTCTTATGGCGATCTCTCCTGGCAAAATATCCAATCCTCCTACCCGGCCCCCTGGTATCTCCTCCTGAACGACGGCGACGACACCCGCGCCTTCGGCGTCAAAACCGGCGCGAAAAGTTTCTGTTCCTGGGACGTCAGCACAAAAAAACTGAACCTCTACCTCGACACCCTATCTGGCGGGGCCGGCGTGCAACTGGGCGGTCGCACACTAGAGGCCGCCGAGATCGTCACCACCCAAAACAAACCCGGCGAGTCCCCGTTTCAAACCGCCACCCGTTTCTGCGGGATCATGTGCGAGCACCCGCGGCTTCCCAAAAAACCGGTCTATGGCATCAACGACTGGTATTTCGCCTATGGTAATAATTCCAAAAAACTGATCCTGGACAGTACCCAAGCCATGGCGGAGCTGGTGCCCGCATCGGACAACCGACCTTTTTCAGTAGTCGACGACGGCTGGGAAGGGGTCAACTTCCAAACACCCAACAATAAATTCGGCGATATGTCCGTCGTTGCGGCAGCAATAAAAAAGCTCGGCATGAAGCCCGGGCTCTGGACCCGCCCGCTCCTGGCCAACAGCACGGCCAAACCCACCGAGCTCATCCCCCTTCGCAAAGGCGAGAGCGGCGATCGTTATTACGACCCAACCCTCCCCGAAACACTCCAGCGCATCGACAGCACCATCCGCCTCTACAAGGACTGGGGCTTCGACCTCGTCAAACACGACTATACGACCTATGATTTTTTCGGCCGCTGGGGCATTGAAATGAAAGATGGAATGACCGTCCCGGGCTGGCACTTTCACGACCGTTCCCAAACCAATGCCGAAATACTCCTCCAGCTTTACAACACCATCCGCCAGGCCGCAGGATACATGTACCTCATTGGCTGCAATACCGTCAGCCATCTCTCGGCGGGGATCTTCGAGCTCAACCGGATCGGCGACGATACCAGCGGCAAGGAATGGGCGCGCACCCTGAAGATGGGCGTCAACACCATGGGCTTCCGGCTTCCGCAACACAAAACCTTCTATGCCGTCGACGGCGACTGCGTCGGTCTGACCACGCAGATCCCCTGGGAAAAGAATAAGCAGTGGCTGCAGCTCCTCGCGGAAAGCGGGGCGCCGTTGTTCATCTCAGCCCAACCCGAAGCGACTGGCCCCGAACAAAAAGCCTATATAAAGACCTGCTTCGCCATGGCGGCTCAGGATCAGCCGACCGGCGAACCCCTCGACTGGACTACAAATTCCCGGCCCGCCAGGTGGCGGCTAAACGGCCGCGAAGTCGATTTCTCCTGGTAGTCTCCCCCGTCTGGTGAGCGTACACCGGACGTATCGATATCGGACAGCTATCCTATAAACCCCACTTCAAAATCATCATTATCAAATCTTTACAATCCTGGCATCTCCTGTGTAGCATCCCGTCAAAACCACCCGCATGCTCAAGAACTATATAAAGATCGCCTGGCGCAGCCTCCGGACAAACAAACTGCTTTCTTTTATAAATATCGCCGGGCTTGCCGTAGGCATGGCCGTAGTCATGCTCATCGGCCTCTGGATCTGGGACGAAACCTCCTACAACAAGAACTTCGAGCACTACGACCGTATCACGCGGGTGATGCAAAGCAGAAATGGCAATAAAGAAGTGGGGCTCGTAACCCAGCGCCAGGTCCCCATGCCCCTCGCCAATGAACTTCGCACGCTCTATGGGAATGACTTTCAACAAGTGATCCTCTCCACGGCAGCCACCGAACACGTTCTTCGGCTGGGCGATAAAAAGATCACCCAAACCGGGCGCTTTATGGAGCCCGCCGCTGCGGACATGCTGACCCTGAAAATGCTCGCTGGCTCCCGCGCGGGGTTGCAAAGCCCGCAGAATATCTTCCTCTCCGCTTCCGCGGCCAAGGCCCTCTTCGGCGGAAGCGAAGCAGAGGCAATCAATAAGACCATCCGGCTCGACGACACCGCCAACGTCAATGTGGCCGGCATCTACGCCGACCTCCCCGATAATTCGGATTTCAATGACCTCGCCTTCCTGGCACCCCTTGATCTGCTCGTCAGCGTCAACGATCATGCTAAGAACGCAATGACCCAATGGGGCAACAACGCGGGAGAAATTTTTGCGGAGCTAAAGCCGAACATTGACCCAAGCCAGGAGTCGGCAAAGATCAAGACCATCGTCAACCCCCATGAACCAAGTAAAGCCTTCTACGCCAGCGTCCTCCTCCATCCCATGTCCCGCTGGCATCTGTATTCGGAATTCAAGGACGGCATCATTACCGGTGGCCGCATCCAATTCGTGTGGCTGTTCGGTTGCATCGGCGGCATCATCCTCTTGTTGGCCTGCATCAACTTCATGAACCTCTCTACGGCCCGCAGCGAAAAACGCGCAAAAGAAGTTGGCATTCGTAAATCCGTCGGCTCACTTCGCAGTCAGCTCGTCGGACAATTCTTCAGCGAATCCCTCTTCACCGCATTCATCGCCTTTGCCGGCTGCCTCTTGCTGGTATTGCTTACCCTTCCCTGGTTTAATACGATCGCCGGCAAAAAAATAAGCATCCCCTGGGAAAACCCGGTCTTTTGGGCTATCGGCCTGGGCTTCGCAGCACTCACCGGGCTCATCGCTGGCAGCTATCCAGCATTGTACCTCTCTTCTTTCTCGCCGGTAAAAGTGTTAAAAGGGGCATTCATACCCGGCCGCTTTTCCTCCCTCCCGAGAAAGGCCCTGGTGGTGATCCAGTTCACCGCCTCCGTCATGCTCATCGTGGGCACCGTAATCATCTATCGCCAAATAGGATTTGCCCGCAATCGCCCGGTTGGCTATGACCGCGAGGGACTGGTCATGGCCCGTTTGAGAAACCCATCCATCCATCAGCACTTCAATGCCTTCCGCGAAGCGCTCCTGGCCACCGGTGCCGTAACCGAAACGGCCGAGTCGACAAGCTTCGCTACCGATCCTCTCAACCAGGAGGCCAACGTCAGCTGGGCGGGTAGCGATCCCAATTCCCCTGTCGGCTTCTATACCACAGGTGTCACGCCCGAATATGGTAAGACCGTCGGCTGGCAGTTCGTCGACGGAAGGGATTATTCCCGCGCCCTTGCAGCCACGGATACCTTTACAATGGTGTTAAACGAAGCCGCGGTAAAAGCTATTGGAT
>Ga0302309_10000726_pt1 | contig 35171 bp, 17 predicted proteins | sample III_Palsa_N1_1_FD_200453 | JGI IMG/M metagenome (GOLD analysis project Ga0302309, IMG submission 200453) | Peat permafrost microbial communities from Stordalen Mire near Abisko, Sweden - III_Palsa_N1_1 | ecosystem: Environmental > Terrestrial > Soil > Palsa > Peat permafrost | place: Sweden... | reverse complement strand
AGCTATGGGAAAAGAACAGCCAATAACCACTTCGCGAAAAAAGGAACGCCTGTTTCTTTTATTGATAGCTGCTGTGCTGCTGCTTCTTTTTGTGCGCCTGTTTATGGTGCTGGAGGGCGGTTTTGCAGATGTGGAAAAACGGATGAAAGATGGCACGATGATTAACCTGAATGCGAAAAGCCCGGCCACGCGCCTGGCACAGATGCTGCAAAAAGGATATTATTTTGACGACCAGCGGGACATTGATCTGATAGAGAAAACAATAACGTCGGGCATCAGCACCGGAACAAAATTTGACAATATCGGCGAGCTGAACAAAAAACAGTTTAACGTTAATGCCGACGATGCTTTTGCCGAAGGCGGACAATCGTTTAAGCAGCGTGTAGCAGTTTCAAGGGCAACACTCGGTTACACAGGCGATGATTCAACGCGATTTGAGCAGGAGCGAAAATCGCCGCCGCCATTTCCGGCTACAGCCGATATCGGTATGGGGGGGCCGGCTATCAACGGGGCCATCCTTGACAAACTGCAGCCAGTGAGCGGTGTATTGGTGCGGTTGCAGCTGATACTGCCGCAGGACAGCCTGTTCAGCGATGAGGAGGTTGATTTGACAAAAAACGTTATTCAGAAAAATCCGTCGTTCACCAAAACATTTATGCCTGATTCAGCCCAAAAAATGCACCTGCAATCGCTGGTAGCGTTTGCGCGGACGGACGCAAATGGGAGATACTCTTTTAGCAACCTCCCGGAAGGTCGTGCGTTTGAACTGCTGCCTCTGCAACCCGGTTACCAGTTCGGAAAAACACAGGGCACCGAAAACCTGGATGATGATGCTACTTTTGATTTTCATCGTGTGCCGCATACCATCCGGCTGCTGTCAACCAAAGATTTTAACAATATCCGTAAGGAAAAATCTATTATTATCCGCACTCCCCATGAATTTGAATATTGGTATTGGATAGTTATTGCCGGTTTTTTAGCAGGGTTTTTAATCACCCATCTTGTATTAAGTTTTCGTTTTCCCGAAACCGACCAACTCATCCTGCCCATGGTAATGCTACTTACAGGCATTTCCTTTTTGACCCTGCTAAGCTTACAAGACCCTTTACGTGATCGCTTTTTCGCCAAAGACTCCCTTGTTTACCTGGCGATAGGTTTCATCGGTATGATAGTCATCCTGTTTTTTAACCTGCGCCGCTTTAACACCGATTCGGGTTTTTACAGGTTCTTCGTCTTTAAAAACAATGATAAAGCGGCAAACGGCTGGCCCTGGATCGCCACTGCATTGGCCCTGCTGCTTTTAACTATCCGGTTTGGCACAGGCCCCGAAGGAAGCGGCGTTAAAGTAAACCTGTTTATCTTTCAGCCCAGCGAAATTGTGAAGTACCTGGTCATCTTGTTCCTGGCTGGTTTTTTCTCCATGAATGAGCGGTTTATCAGCGAATATACCAGCTGGCGCAAACGCTGGTCCTTTTTTTATTTTGCTATACTTGCTATCGGCGCAACCCTAATGCTCTTTTTGATTTTGGGCGACTTGGGGCCGGCAATGATCATCTGTTTCACCTTTATCATCCTTTTTTCGTTTTCGCGGGGCGATTTTATGGCCATGTTCATGGCAGTCGTATTCTATGTGCTGGTGACGTGGATATTTAAAAATGTATGGCTTTCGGCGGCTTTGTCGGTAGCTTTTTTGTTCATCCTATGGGCTTCTGCCCGTAAGCGCCTGAGTGAATCGGCCATCATGGCGGTGGTAGTGATTGCGGCATTTATGACGCTGGATAAAGTGCCGCACCTGGCAAAGCTGTTTCCGGGGCCGGTAGAACGATTGATCGAGCGGAAAGCTATCTGGCAAGATCCCTGGAATAACGAAGTTTATGGCGGCGACCAGGTAGCGAACGGCTTGTGGGCTATGTCAGGCGGCGGCGTTGCCGGGCAGGGGGTAGGCGAATCTTTCGCTAAAACCATTCCCGAAGCCCATACCGATATGATATTGCCCTCCATCGGCGAAAATTTTGGCTGGGCGGGTATTGTTTGTATTTTTTTGATGTTCCTATTGTATTTGCACCGGTCAATCATCATTGGCCGGCAAACTGGGACGCCATTTTTATTTTATTTATGCGCGGGCATTGGGATATGTACGTTTGTACAGTTCCTGCTCATCGCCGGCGGCTCAACAGGAGCCTTGCCCTTATCGGGTGTGGCCTTGCCGTTTGAGAGCTATGGGGGATCATCGTTAGTGGCGAATTTTATTGCTGCCGGTTTCCTGTTATCTGTCTCAAAGGTTAAAGGAACGCCTGTGCAAATGGCCTATATTACCAAACAGCAGGATAAAAACCTGGTACCTGCGTTGCTCGCTGCATCCATTGGGTTGATATTGTTAACAGTTAATATATCCAGCTACCTGTTTGATAATGAAAAATGGGTGGTTAAGCCCGCACTGGTGGCCGATAAAAGCGGTGCGCGCATGTTTAGCTATAATCCCCGCATCGCTATCCTGATGAATAAACTGGAGGCCGGAACAATTTATGACCGCAAAGGCGTGGTTTTGGCCACCAGTAACCCGCAACTGATCGATAAACAAAGAGACAAATTGAATGATGCCGGTGCGGCTAATTATGATCTTGATTCAGCAATGCACAAACGTTTAACGCGGTATTATCCTTTTCAGGACCAGCTATTCTTTTGGACGGGCGATGCTAATACCATGGTGTTCGACGGCGGCACCAACGGGTACTTCGCCGAATATGAGCACGCCGCGGAGCTTCGGGGTTTTAAAATGACCATATCAAATTATACCGTAAAAGCATCGCATTACCAGGAAGACCGTTTTTTGCCCCGTGGCGTAAAGGAAATGACCGTGGGTAAAAAAGATTACAGCGCTATCGCGCCCTTGCTGCTGGCGGGGATAAACAGCGGTGCTGTAACTGCCTTTAAAAATAAAAACCGCGATGTGCAGCTAACGGTGGATGCAAGCTTGCAAACCAGTATTGAAAAGGCGATAGCTGCGGACACGGCGGTGAATTATAAACGGGTTTCGGTAGTGATCATGGATTCCTCAACAGGTGATGTCCTGGTATCCACCCAATACCCGCTGCCGCCTGTGCATAACTGGGACCTGCTGACGATGAGCGTGCCCGACCAGAATAAGCTGTCGCAATGGGTAACAACCAGCGACCTTGGCTTTACTTATGCTACCCAACCGGGTTCGACCGCCAAGGTATTGACAGCTACGGCGGCCTTCAATAAGTTAGGCGCGGATGCTGCTAAAGTGACTTACCACGTTAGTACCGAAGAACGGATACGAACCAAAGGTATCGAGCCCGATGAAACCGGGACGATCACGCTTGAACGCGCTATCGTGCGTTCAAACAACGTATATTTTATCAAGCTGGCTAACCAGCAGCACCTGCAGGAAGATATGGCTGCCTTATACCTGAAGGTGGGTATGTTTTTACATGGTGTGGGTGGGTATTTTTATGAAAAGAAACCCAATAATACCGATGCCGGTCAGCAGGAAAAATGGCGCGAGCTTTGGCGCAAAACGGAATTCAACACCAAGCCGCCGTATGATCCGAACAACATTCACCGTACGCGGGCAAAAGGTATTTCAGGAATGGCCTGGGGGCAGGGCGAGTTGATTGCCACGCCGGCAGCTGTAGCCCGGCTGGCATCGGGTGTGGCCAATAACGGTACATTGATGCAAAACCGGTTTGCCTTGAAAATAAACGATACAGTTATTGGGACAAAAATATCCGAAAAACTAACCGATCCGGCTTATGCGGCACTGTTAAAGCAATATATGATTGAAGAGAGTGCACCTAAGATACCGGTACTTAACCTCGCCGTTGCGGGTAAAACCGGTACGCCGGAACGCATATGGAAAGGGCAAAGCATAAACGACGGCTGGTATGTATTTTTTGCACCAAACCCGCATGGCACGGGATATACAGTAACATGTATCCGTATTGAAAAAACCAAAGGTTCGTCGGATGCGGTACATATGGCCGGCCGTGATGTTATTCCTTATTTACTGAAAATGGGTTATATTAAAAGTATAATTCTGGCAAAAACCGCTGAAACGGATCAGGCTGATCAAACAGATGGGCCGAAGCCGGCGGAGCAACCGGATACAACGCAAAATTAGCTTATAAAAGCATGTTCAACATATTTAAAAACGACGAAAAAAATCAACCCGCTGATGTTAAAGCAGCGCGTGCTGCTATTTTAAAAGCGATTAAGCAGGAGCTGCAAAAAGCGGAGGGCGGCGAAGGGAAAAATATAAAAGGTATAGACTTGTTCATTGCCGCACCGGATAGTGAAAAACATGTTTATGAAGCTGCGGTATACGTTGAAGAGCCGGGGCGGCTTAAAAATGAAATACAAAAAATTGCCGATGATTATGCCCTTGATCTGCCTGCCACCTGGGCGCTCGATATCAGCCACCTCGCTGAATTGCCTGCCGAAGCAATACGCGTGAGGGGAGCCGAAGCAGGATTGTTTATCCGTACAAAGGACAATACGATCAAGAAGTCCGCAATGGCTTTTATCCGGATTTTAAGCGGCGAAGCCGAAAAGAAAACTTACCGGATAGAGTCCACGGACGGGAAAATCAACATCGGGCGGGATAAAAGTGTGCAAACGGCAGATGGGTTTTTCAGGCTTAATCAAATTGCATTCCCTGGCGAGGTCAGTAATGAGATCAATAAATATATCAGCCGGCAGCATGGGCATATCGAGTGGAACAATGACACCGGCAACTTTATGCTGTATGCCGATGAAGGTGGCGTACCACCCTTTAACAAAGTGAAAGTGCGCTCAGGATCGGGCGATGCGCTGAACAAACTGATCTCGACCCAGATAGGCCATCGGTTGGAGGAAGGCGACCAGGTGATTTTGGGTGAAGGCGCTGTAATTGTTTTTACTTACAAAGAACCAGGACATAAGAAGTAAGCAAGGTTTTTCAATAACAAAAGATTTGGTGAACTTATGTTGATTATCCGTTTTATGAAGATGTATTAATATGATTAGTTATTAACAATTTTTTTGTTGTATTTCTACTTGTTACTCATTCGTTACTCAATCCATGTAAATAGTTGAAAATCAATTAATAATTAAATTATGCATTGGCAAGTAGGGGTGGCAAAAACCCTAAAGTTATGGCAACTTTAAATAGGTAAATACCTCATTGTTAGTAATTTATATTTATTTCACTTATCCAAACCCTAGGATAAGCATCTCTGTTTTTTCGACTTTTGTTACTCATATATTCTTATTCCTGAATTCCCTTGGCGATACGCCATTTTTTTGTTTAAATAACCTGGAAAAATAAAATAAAGAATCAAAGCCAGTTTGATAAGCCACCTGGTTGATTGTTAAATTGGTAGAAATTAATAATTCTTTTGCTTTAACCAATCGCAGGTCAAGGTGATATTGATTGGGAGAAAGCCCGGTAGTTTTTTTAAATACCTTCCTGAACTTTGAATAGCCCATAGGCAATTCTCTTGCCATTTCTTCAAGGTTAATGGGTTTTCCGAGCGATTCCTGCAAGAGGAATTTAGCTTTGGAAATCAGTTTTGTTTGGCTGTCGGCTGCTTCCGTATGAAATTTGGAAACTGAGTTTAACATGCCTAAAATTTGCAAAGTTATACCGGTGATGATTTGCCGATAACCTAATTCAGTGGCCGAAACAGTTTTTATGAGGGTGTGAAACAGATGTAATATTTCTTCATTCATCCCCACTTCTATAAACGGGGCCTCTGGTGAGAATATTCCTTTGTTCATGAGTTCGTCGGGGTATTTTCCATTAAATCCTAACCAATACTCCTCCCATCCCGATTGAGGATGCGGCTTATACCTGTGCCAAATGCCGGGAAAGAGAAAAAAGCAAGTCCCCTCTTTAATGGTTTTTGCTTTGGTTTTTGCTGATTCAAGGATGCCTTCGCCTTTGGTTATAAATACAATGTAATATCCATCCAGAATTCGTCCCTTATCCCAGGTAAAAGAATATTCGGAAGGATGCTCACGGTTGTTAGGGTAGTTTTTATTTGGATCGACCCTGGCAAAGCCAACAGTAGTCACAAAAAACCCCCATTCCCGCTCCGCATTGCCCACATTAAGATATTTGCAATAATTATTCATATATGAATATATTTTAATGTTGTATAAAGTTTATTTAAATATTTCAGTTATAACAAATCATATACACCATTGAACTTAGCATACTAAGGCTCAATTTTTTTTTGATTAATATGTTAAATCATACCGTTCCTGGCCAACACAAACCATTTTTAAAGGCTAATAAACTATTTAATTTATAAAGAAAGAAAGTTAGATAATTTTGACCGTTCAATAATTATCCCAGCTGATGTAAATTAACTAAAATATCAAAAAGTGCAAATAATTCCCGATTTGGTAAAATGTAAATGGCTAATTATTGTTTATGTTTGTTGGAACCAATTATTGTTCTTTATTTATAAAATATTAAATAAGTACCCAGATTAACCGTCTCATATTGAGTTTTTCGCGAATAAAATAAGATATAAAGTTGAATTATTCGGTACAGATCATCGTTTTGAATTTTATAAGCAGCATAGCACAGTAAAGGAAAGCATAGCACAGGTTGCACCTAAAAGATATTAGACCGATACTTGTTTGATCATGACAACTATGGTTGTTGATTAAAGATAAAACCGCGAAGAAAACCAATTTGCCGAAAATAACAATATAAACATTGCCAAAGCTAAAAAAAGCTGTTAAGGTGCTTTTGAACTATTTATATAAACCATAAATATTGTTTTGTATAATTAGTTTAATGATGTATCTAATGTGAGAATTTAAGATTTTATATTAATAATAACTATTATAAAGCCCGGATTTCCTGAATATCCGCAATAAGCCTTTGTTTGGATATAATAAATAAGTCTGTATACCGATTAATTTATAATTATGAGCGAAAACAACTACTTAAATTGTCCTGACGATAAGCTGCTTAGTCTTTTAAATAAAAGCGATAAACATGCTTTTGATCAGATTTATAACCGCTATTGGAAAATGCTTTTTTTATACTTGAGCAAAGTAATTGAAAGCAGCGATGATGCAAAAGATATATTACAGGAAATATTTATTTCGCTTTGGGTACGCAGGGATAATTCAGAAGATATTGTTTCTTTAAAATCTTATTTATTTAATGCTGCCAAATACCGAGGCTTTAATTATATACGCGAAAATACAAACAAAAGCCATTACCTTGATTCTGTAACACGCTTTTTCAATCAGCATAGCCCAGCAATGAATGAACAGTTCGAAGCAGATGAACTGAGCCTGTTGATTGATAAGGAAATTGATAATTTGCCGCCTAAAATGCGTGAAGTATTTATTTTAAGCAGAAAAGAAAACATGTCGCATAAAATGATATCCGAAAAACTCATGATATCTGACAAAACGGTAAAAAAACAGATCAATAATGTGCTAAAGGATTTCCGTTTGAAATTTATCACAAAATAAACCTACCGTAAAAAATAATTCGCCTTCCCAATTTTTCATTACAAACAAGATCTATGTATCCGGCAGGAAGTAAAGTGCATTGTTTAAAGTTTATTGTATTGATAATCAATGTGCTGTATTTTTTTTAATAATTCCCCTACTACCAGCAGCGTATTTTTTTGACTTAACTATATCATATGAATAAGAAAGAATTTGAAAAGCTTTTGAAGAGATACCACGAGGGCACTTGTACAGAAGCCGAAAAAACTATTTTGGAAGCCTGGTTTGAATCATTGAACCTTAACTCCGGGCAAAATTTATCGGACCCTGAAAGTGAGGATATGGGTATCGACATTAAAAGTCAGATTGATGAAAGAATAAATTACAAAAGGGTCCGCATCTTTAATCTGAGGTTTTTATCCGCAGCTGCATCTGTTTTGATCATGTGCTGCTTGAGTTGGTTTATAGTTAAAAACCGAAATAATAACAGGAATATGATCGCCCAGATTGCATTTAAAGAAATAGATGTTCCGAAAGGCGGCATGAAGAAGATATTATTAAGCGATGGATCTACGATCACCTTAAATGGATCAAGCAGGCTAAGGTTTCCTGAAACTTTCAGCGGGTCGAAAAGGGAAGTTAGTTTACTGGAAGGGGAAGGGTTCTTCGATATTAAACATGATAGTCATAAAATGTTTGTTGTTGAAGCCTTAGGAACGCATACCTATGTTTTGGGTACGGCTTTTAATATTCATGCGGATAAGCTTACCCATGAAATTCAGATAACAGTAATAAGGGGCAAAGTTTCGGTAACAGGCCTAAAGAGAAGTGATAAGATGGATACTAAGCCGGTTATTCTTTTACCTGATGAGCAGATAACCATAAATAAACATAATATTGATGGCGACCCATTTCCAAAGCACCTGAATGCTGAAGACTTTACTGCCTGGGTTCAAGGGAAATATAAGTTTAGTAATGAAAGCCTGGGAAACGTTGCGCTGATTCTTGAAAAATCATTTAATGTTCATATACGATTTGGCAGTAATAGTATAAAAAAGATCCATTTCAGTTCTGAATTTGAAATTACGGATAAGCTTGATGACTTACTATTTTCTATATGCAGGGCAAATAATTTATCATATACCATAAACGGTCAGGATATACTTCTGACAGAAAATCATAACCAATAAATCTTTATTAACCTTAAATCCGAGAAGAATATGAAATAAGATATACATACAAAAAAAAACCGGTATGAAATAGATTTCCATACCGGTGTAGGTAATGAATTATCAGCGCTGTAACGTCAATCACTAACTGGTATTCATTGAGATTCAGTAAACAAAATTATTCACCTAATCACTTTCAAAGGTATGGAAAAATATACCTATAACATTATGCTGGTAATTCTACGCATCATGAAATTTACATTTTACGTGGTCACTATAATTGCACTCGGCACCCAACTTCTTTTTGCCAGTAGCTCTGTCGGCCAAACTTTAGATCAAACTAAAATTTCTATTCAGGCGGATAATAAAAGCCTAAAGGAAATTCTAACCATTATTGAACAAAATTCCAATGTCCGCTTCACTTATAATGAAGACCTTGTAAACCCATACACAGCTATTGTAATAAACAAAAAAAATACAACGGTTGGGGCGGTTTTAAAAGCAGTTTTGGCAAATACAAACCTGGATTACGTTGAAAAAGACGATAAGGTAGTTATCATCCAAAAGGAAACCGACCCTCTGGCAAACGATAATTCACATGCCTCAATTGTAATTAAAGGAAATGTCTCTGATGATACCGGAAAGCCTTTGTCGGGAGTTACCGTGAAGCTTAAGGGTTCAAGTTTAGGGGTTGCTACAAATCCATCAGGCGATTATTCAATAACAATACCTGATGAAACCGGCACGCTTGTATTTAGTTTTATAAGTTATCAAACACAGGAAATAAAAGTGCATGGTAGCTCAACAGTTAATGTAACACTTAAACCAAGCGACAATAATTTAAAGGAGGTTGTGGTTGTAGGTTACGGAACACAAAACAAATCAACAGTTTCCGGCGCGATTACCACCGTTAAAGCTAAAGATGTTGCCCTAAGTCCTGACGCCGATCTTTCTGCCGGCCTTGCGGGACGTATACCTGGTGTTATCATTAATGATCGTGGCGGCGAACTCGGGGGCTATAACCAGCCCTCGGGCAAAAGTGTATCGATCTTTATCCGCGGAATAAGTACCACGGGAGATGCGTCGCCACTTATCGTAATTGATGGAATAGTTCGTGATTATGACCAGCTTCAATTGGTTTCGCCAAATGATGTTGCATCAATATCTGTTTTGAAAGATGGATCCGCCGCAATTTACGGTTCCCGCGCTGCAAATGGGGTAATATTGGTAACTACAAAACGTGGTACAGAAGGCAAGCCAACAATTACCGCAACGGTTAATCAGTCGCTAGTTCAGCAGGAAAGGGTACCGGAATCAGCGGACGCATACACATTTGCCACCATGTCCAACCTTGAACAACAACTCAAAGGTTTGCCGCTACCATATACCGCTGCAGCCATACAGGCGTTTAAGGATGGTAGTGATCCGTTAAATTATCCCAACACCAACTGGCAGGATCTGATCTTTAAAAAATGGTTTGATCAAACACGCGGAGATGTTTCCGTTTCAGGTGGTACCCCTGCTTCCAAATATTTTATATCAGCTGGCTACTTAGGCGACAACTCCCCATTTATTGATGGTTTTACCTACAGCAATCAATATCATTTCAGATCCAATATTGATGCCCAGATTAACAAGGATTTGAAAGTATCATTAGATGTTGGCGGCATAAAACAGGGAAGTGAAATAAGTCAGATCAACTGGGCCCACATATTTCTTGGCCTGCCAACTGCAGTCGGAATTTATCCGAATGGTGATTATGGATCTGGGCGTACAGGTTTCAGCGCTCTTTCCATGGCCCGTGATCCGAACTATGGCTATATTAACCAGGACAAGGGAAACTTCACCAGTAAAGTGTCAGCAGAGTATACGGTACCTGGGGTTGAGGGACTTTCTTTGCTGGGAAACTTTGCTTATGATTTTGGTAATGACTACACCAAAAACTGGATGGGTGTGACTTATTACGATTTATATGATCCCACTACCCAGGTCTACACAAAGGTGCAAGACGCCAATACGGCAACACCAACCCTGGCCGTTGCTAACGACGAAAGCAATATAGTTACTTCAAATATAAGGGTGCAATACAATAGAACCTTTAGCCAAAAGCACACCATTGATGCTTTTGTAGGATTTGAACAGAGTACTGAAAGCACTACCGATCTATATGCATCAAGGACAAACTACGCAAGCCAGTCTCTCGTTGAGCTTTTTGCAGGCGATGCTAACAAGTTAAACCAAGCCAATACCGGCTCAGCTACCGCTACGGGCCGTGAGAATTTATTCGGCAGGGCGCTATATACCTATGATGACAAGTATAACCTGCAATTTCAATTTCGTTATGATGGCTCGGATATATTTCCGCCCGGAAAACAATGGGGTTTCTTCCCTGGCGTTTCAGGCAATTGGAATATTAACAAGGAAAACTTCATGCAGGACGTAAAATGGGTCGACAATTTAAAACTTCGCGCTTCTTACGCTGAATTGGGGAATGACCAGGTTGCTCCTTATCAATACCTGACATCTTATACCTATGGTAATAATTATGCCTTCAACGGGCAAACTAATCAGGGTTTAGCACAAGAAAATGCGCCGAATCCAAATATTACCTGGGAAGTTGCAAAAACTACCGATATCGGTTTGGAAGGAGATATATTAAACGGTATTTTAAATTTCGACCCCTGGAATACCTTCTTATCAACGGCAAACAGGTATGTCATTAGGAACGGTATCGCTTTTTGAGACGGCCGGTATATATAAAACCCAGGCACAAATAGATGCTTCACCGCACCAGGCAGGAACAGTTCCGGGTGATTTGATTTACGTGGATGTGAATCATGATGGTGTCATTAATTCCTTAGACGAAGTTCGCCAACCCTATAGTCCAACTCCAAGAATTGTATATGGCGCTAATTTCAGATTTGATTACAAAAGGGTTGAACTTATCCTGGGGTTCCAGGGCCAGGCCGAAGCCTACGGCGAAAAATACAGTGTTCTTCCGTTCGATCCGGTGGGATGGGGCGATTTTCCATCTGCCATGGCTAATAATGTTTGGTCGCCGACAAACCCGAATGGAACAAATCCTGCGCCCGGACAGAACTTTACTAACGGAACTACTAATACGACCTGGAGATATGCCAGCATGGCTTTCCTGAAACTAAAAACAACTGAACTCAGCTATAATTTTTCAAGCGAATTATTAACCAAAGCTGGATTCAAGAGCGCCCGTGTTTTCGTAAGCGGTTCAAACCTGTTCTTCATCCATGATGATTTCAGGGATATTAACCTTAGCCCTGAGCAAACCGGATGGGGATGGGGCTTAGACCAGTTACGTACATTGAATTTGGGCTTAAGTGTAACTCTTTAAAATTACCATCATGAAAAAAATAACATTAATCATAATTGCATGTGCACTATTGGGCTCGTGCAAGAAAAACATACTGGATATTACGCCTACAGACAGGATATCGGAAGATGCTGTATGGTCTGATCCAACGCTTCCGCAATTATTTATCAATGCGCAATACAACGCGCTACAGGATGGCTTTACTAATGACATCCAATACTTTGGCGACGACTGCTATAGTCAATACGATCTTGCAGGATACCAGATTGTTGCCAAAGGAGCGTTAACATCAAGTACGGTAGGCAGTATATCTGCTTATTATGACTACTGGAACACTGGTTATAGCGCCATACGTAACTTTAATATCTTTTTTCAAAAGATAGGGGGAGTACCGGTAACCCCTGCTGTAAGGGCCCAGATGACCGCCGAAGTTCAGTTCTTACGTGCATTCGTTTACGCTAAATTGATATGGAATTATGGGGGTGTGCCGATTATTACCCAGGCTTATACTATAAATGAAACGCTCACCGGCGTAAAACGCAATACTTACGATGAATGCGTGGCTTATATTTTAAACGATTTGAATGCTGCTATTGCAGTTTTGCCAAGTCAGCAGACGGGTGCGAACCTTGGGCGGGCGTCAGGAGATGCCGCCAGGGCGCTAAAATCGCGGGTATTGCTATATTATGCCAGTGCTTTGAATAACCCAACTAACATTGCCCAAAGATGGCAGGACGCCTCTGATGCGGCAAAGACAATAATCGACAGTAACCACTATTCCTTGTCCACTGATTTTCACGGTCTTTTTATCGGCGGGCAGAACAATGAAGTCATTTTTGCCAAGTATTACTCGACCGATGTATCTCAAAATGTCGGTTACTATAGCGCACCAGTTGGAAGCGGTGGTTTAGATCAAAGGGATCCATCACAAAATCTTGTTGATGAATTTGAAATGACCAATGGGGTGATCCCGGTTGTCAACGGTGTTAGAAACCCTGATCCGAGAAACACTTATGATGCCACCAATCCATATGTAAACCGCGATCCGAGATTTTATGCATCAGTTCTGTATAATGGCGCCACTTTTAAGGGGCGTACTATCCAGATCTATCCTGGCGGCCTTGACTTTACAGGTAACGATGCTTCTCCTACGGGCTATATCCAGTACAAATTCATCGATCAGACCTTACCCATATCAGGTAGCACTCCCTATACCTATCCATGGAATTTCTTCAGGCTCGCCGAAATTTATCTGAATTATGCTGAAGCGCAGTATGAATTAGGAAACGAAGCAAATGCGCTATTGTATATTAATAAAGTGAGAGAGCGGGTAAACATGCCCGATATAACTGCAACGGGCACGGCTCTTTTTAATGCAATAGTTCATGAACGGCGTGTTGAACTTGCCTTTGAAGGACACAGGTATTATGATACAAGAAGATGGCAAATAGCGCCCCAAACAGATATAGTGCCTATACAAGGCCTCAGCATTACCAGGAATACAAATGGTACGTTTAACTATCAAAGAGACACTTTATTGAATAGGGTTTGGAATAACAATATGTACCTGATCCCTCTTGCATTGCAAGAAGTTAACTCAAGCGGTGGCAGTTTAGTTCAAAATCCCGGTTATTAATTTGTTCACTTAAGATTAATTTGATGGAATAAATAATTCAACATGTCACAGAAAATATTAAAATATTCTCTGTGACATGATGAATTGATATTCTCAATTTTAATAAAATGAATTTCGGAACCATTAATAATTAATAAAAAAGTTATTCTCAGCTTTATTGTCAAATAATACAAATATTTGCTTTTTAGAAGAATTCAATATTATTGGGCATCCAGCTTTAAAGTAGGTCTTTTCAAGTGAATAATCGATATATAATTAATATAGTTAACAGGCTTAGTAATTGCCCTCAATAACATATTCCTTTTAATAGTGTCGGGAATTCCCCTTAATTAAATATCAAAAAATGCAAATAATTGTTGTTTTTGGTAAAGTGTAAATAACTCATTGTTGAATAGTTTTGTAGTAACCAATTATTATCGTTTACCCTAAAGATAAATTAATGAATACAGAAATTACACCGGCTCAAATTGATTTTTATCAAAAGAACGGCTACGTTATTATAGAAGACTTTCTTGACAAGGTAGAACTTGAAGCCTGGCGGGCTGCTGTCACCGATGCTTTAAAAGAGCGGAACGGGCAAAAGATTCCGGGCAAAGCAGGTAAAACCGGTGAAGATGACGGTATCAATAAAGATGCTGAATACTTAGCTAAGGTTTTTGACCAGCTGATCAATCTGTGGCAAACAAATGAAAAAATGAAAGAGATAATGTTTAACCCAAAGATAGGCGAAATGGCAGCTAAACTGGCGCAAGTTGACGGCATCAGGATATGGCATGATCAGGCGCTCATAAAACGCCCATGGGGAAACCCTACTTCGTGGCACCTGGATACCCCCTTCTGGTCATTTTCTGATCGTAATGCCTTATCTATATGGGTTGCTTTGGATGATGCAACTCTAGAAAACGGCTGCCTCTTTTTTATCCCTGGTTCGCATAAAAAAACCGGGTTTGAAAATCCGGGGATCGGTAAAAATATGGACTCTATATTCACATTTTACCCTGAATTTAAATTATCAAAATCAGTTGCAGCTGCCATGAAAGCAGGAAGCTGTTCTTTTCACAACGGCCTTACCATCCACGGCGCACATGCGAATATGACTCCGGGCTCACGCAGGGCGATGACCTGCGCCTATATGCCGGATGGCAACACTTTTAATGGCATACAAAATATTTTAAGCGACGCACAAGTTGAGGCGCTGAAAGTTGGAGACTTGCTGAATGATGAGCAGCAAACCCCATTGATTTATAATAAAAGTATTTGATTTGAAGAATAAATAAGCTATATGATAAAATATACGAAACGGGCAAAATTTTGTTTACTCTTCACTGTATTGAGTTTACTGATCTCCATAAGTTTTGCTCAAACTAAAAAAAGCCGGGGAATTGCTGCTTCTGAACAGGATTTCTTAAACCCGGGTAATCAAGCTAAACCCTGGGTATTTTTCTGGTGGTTTAATGGCTATGTAGATAAGCCTGCAATAACGCATCATCTGGAAGAACTGAAAGCCAAGGGTTTTGGCGGCTTTTTATTGTACCCCAGCGAATCGGGTAGTATTCCGCAGGGTGCACCATTCATGAGCCCCGAATGGCGCGAACTTTTTCGTTTCGCTGTTAGCGAAGCACACAGGCTTGGGTTGCAAATGGGTATAAATATCTGCAATGGATGGCCAGCTGGCGGCCCGTGGATCACCCCGGAAAACAACACACGCATATTCGTTAGCGCAACGGAAACCGTTAAGGGCCCGCAACTGCTTAGCGGGCAGTTGCCGCAGCCGTTAGGTGTAAACCGTATTTATCATGATGTGGTGGTACAGGCTGTACCGTTAACTGATACAATACCTTCTCACCTGGTTAAAATTACAGCCAGCAACGACCAGCAGGATATTGTAAATATAACGGATGGCAATTATTTTACGAAGTGGACAGGTCAGAACGCCGGCGGCGAAAGTATTTCGCCCGAACATCCCCAATGGTTGCAGTATGAGTATGACGATATTGAAACATTTAATTATATATGGATTGGAGCTACTCTCTTCTGCAATCCTTCATTGTTTGATATTCAACGATCTGATGATGGAGTTCATTTTACTACCGTTGCCAGCTTGCATAGTGATTACATAGACGAATTTAACGGCAGTTTCCCGGAAGTAAAAGCACGTTTTATTCGCATACTTTTCAAGGCAAGCGGGGCTAATCCGAACAGTTTTAATATTAGTGAAATGGCTATAGGTGCTAAACCCGATGTTATGCGAGTTATGCAATTGGAAGCTAAAAGAGCTCAGAACAATCCGATGGGGGTAACATCAACCCGTAGCAGCGCGCAGCTTGCTATGGTATGGGATAAGCTAACGCCTTTAGCCACTGATCGTCCTATTGCGCAAAATAAGATATTAGATATTACGCAATACTGCACCACCGACGGAAAGATTAACTGGCAGGTACCGCCTGGTAACTGGAAAATTATTCGTATAGGCCAAACCAATAATGAAGTTGGCGCGGGCGGCGGTTTATTGGTTGATTATTTAAACCCTGCTGCCAGTAATCAGCACTTCAATAAATTCATGAAATTACTGATACAAGATGCCGGGCCATATGCCGGTACCACATTTAAATATTTTCATGAAGACAATAATGAGATAGATGGTATATATAACTGGACAGGTGATTTTGTACAAAAGTTTACGCAGCTTAGGGGCTACGACCCGCGGCCATATCTTTCAGCACTTAGCGGCGAACTCGTAGGAAGTGTCGAAACAACCGATCGTTTTCTTTTTGATTACCGGCATACAATTGCCGACCTGATTGCCAGTTCGCATTTTCAATTATTGAAAGACAGCGCAAAAAAATACAATGTAAACACAGAAGGTGAGGCAGGCGGTTCGTACTTACCGTTCCCGCATTATCAGGATGCATTAAAAAATCAGGGTATTATGGATATTCCTGTTGCCGAGTTTTGGGAATCGTCAAATTGGAAGGAAAGTCAGTTTGACCAGAATGGCGAAATGACACATCAATGGATAGAAGGCGCCCAGGATGTCGATGCCAAAACAGCGGCGTCGGCAGGGCATTTATACGGTAAGAAAATTATTGCCGCAGAATCGTTTACCAGCCTTGGACCAAATTCGCACTGGCGTATTGGCCCGGGGGATTTATTGTTGCAGGCTAATATCGCGTATTGTGAAGGCATTAACCGTTTTACACTGCACAGTTCTACTACTACCAAAGCAAAAGATGGAAAGCCCGGCTATGAATATGACGCTGGCACGCACTTTAACCCTAATGTTACCTGGTGGAAAGATGTGGCACCTTTTGTTAAATTCATCAGTCGTTGTGACGAGATGCTGCAACGCGGCCAATTCGCCGCAGATGTGCTATACTACAATGGTGATGATATTCCCAACATCGCACCACCCAAACATATTCCCGACGATCTTGGGCCCGGTTACGATTATGATGTTTGCAATACTGAAATCCTGCTTACCAAACTTTCTGTAAAAAACGGAATGCTGGTTACCGCCGATGGGACGCATTATCGTCTATTAGTGTTGCCGGCCACTAATTCCTTCAATCTATCAGCCCTAAAAAAAATACATCAGTTGGTAAATGCCGGGGCCACTATTATAGGCCAAAAGCCAGATAAAGCCACAGGCCTATACAACTATAGTAAAAACGATGAAGAAGTGAAAAAATTAGCGGTAGAACTATGGGGCAATTGCGATGGAAGTTCTATCACTGAAAACAAATTAGGAAAAGGGCGTGTATTTTGGGGCAAGTCTGCTAAACAGGTTCTTGCTGAAGACAATATCCCGCCTGATTTTACGGAGAGAACGGACGATGTAAACGCATTGATCGATTATATCCACCGGCAAGATGGCAACACGGAAATATACTTTGTGGCAAATCGCAGAAATACAACTGTGACTGTTAATTGTACATTCCGTGTGGCCGGAAAACAGCCCGAATTATGGGATCCGTTTACCGGGAAAAACAGTGTCGCCAAAGCTTTTACTCAAAAAAATGGATTGACTGCAATGCCTATCGAATTGTCGCCCTACGGAAGCACTTTCGTTGTTTTTAGAAAAGGTATCCCGGTAACGCAACGAGGAACAATGTTGGCTAACAATCCAACCTTTATTCTAAAAAAGGAATTAAAGGGCCCTTACCATGTTTCCTTCGACACAACTTGGGGTGGGCCAAAATCAGTCGTTTTTGATAAACTGGATGATTGGTCGAAACGCACTGAAGAGGGAATACGTTACTTTTCAGGCACTGCCCGGTATTCAAAGAAATTTGATAGCAGACAACTTATGGGGAACATCAACAGTGAACCACTGGTGATTGATTTTGGCGATATAAAAAATACCGCCCATGTATGGCTAAATGGGAAGGATCTGGGTATACTTTGGGCTCCGCCATATCGCGTGGATATTTCTAAAGCTGTGAAACCGGGAATTAATGATCTGGAAATCTATGTTACCAATACTTGGGTTAACAGGCTTACAGGCGATAGCCGTTTACCTGTTGCGGAACGAAGGACAAAAACCAATATCCGTTTTTCACCCGATACACCGCTTACACCATCAGGGTTGTTAGGGCCGGTAACATTGGGTGTTTACCAATACAAATAACGTAAATAAAATAAGGTGAGGATTATGAAGCTATGGCTGTTGATAATTTGTATTCTATTTTCTTTACCTGTAATTGTTCGTGGGCAGCTACGGTTGCCAAAAATAATTGCGTCCAATATGGTTTTACAACGCGACAAGCCTTTACTAATTTGGGGTTGGGCAACCCCTGGTAAAGCAGTGGGTGTTAAGTTTGCTGGTCAGCAAAAAGAGGCGAGGGCTAATAACGACGGATATTGGGCTGTTCATATCAATTCTCTTTCCGCATCTTCTATCCCGGCGGAAATGGTTGTTTCTTCAGTCAATTCTACCATTACATTGTCAAATATCCTGGTTGGCGATGTATGGCTGGCTTCAGGTCAGTCAAATATGGAATATATGATGAAGAATGATTACGCCAAACCTGCAAAAGGGATAGATAGCCTGCCAATTGAACTGAACCGGAAGAATTCGCAAATAAGATTATTTAAAGTGGATAAGATTTCGGATAGTAGCGATGTGGCCACCCGTGGATGGAATGAATCCGGCGGTATTGCATTGGCCGAATTTTCAGCACCCGCCTATTACTTTGCAAAAAACCTTCAAAACAAACTACACATCCCTATCGGAATCATATCGTCGGCATGGAACGGCAGCAGGATCGAATCATGGATACCGGTAACAGGTGATAAGGATATATCTGAATATATCACTGAATTAGCCGACACCTCTCAAAGTAAGGGCAATGCCCTATTGGAAGCAACCGGATACGTAGCACCTGGAGAACATTATAATAAAATGATAAAACCGCTGGCTCCGTTTGCAATTAGCGGATTTATCTGGTACCAGGGCGAAACGAACTGTATGTTTAAAGAAAGAGAGATGGGGTATGCCGATAAAATGACAGCGTTGATAGATAGGTGGAGAAAGGCATGGGGTAATTCTAAACTTCCATTTTACTATGTGCTTATTGCACCGCATAAATACACAATGGTTCCTACGGGCGGAGCACATACGGCCGAAACATTACCCGAATTTTGGGAGCAACAGATAGTGGCGCTAAAAATACCGCACACCGAAATAATAAATGTTAGCGACTTAGCAGATACGCTTACAGATTTTCATTCATCTTACAAATGGGAGGTTGGCCGCAGACTGGCTTTAGTTGCTTTGATAAAGCATTACGGAGTTAAACACGAATTATACAGTGGCCCTCGGTTTTCTAAAATGAAAATTAAAGGCCACAAAGTTATATTGACTTTTAAATTTGCCGGCGGCTTGAAAACAAACGACGGGAAACAACCCGATAATTTTAGTATTGCAGGTATAGATGGCATTTTTGTTTCTGCAACCGCAGAGATTGTTGAAAATAAGGTGATCATATACGCCACGGGATTAACTAAACCTGTTGCAGTCCGTTTTGCCTGGAATGAAGCTGCGCAGCCAAATTTGATAAATAATTCCGGGATACCGGCTTTTCCATTTAGAACGGATGGCTTACCGTGGAAAGGTAAATTGTGATTGTGAAACGGATAGCTTTTAAAATGAAATTATATCCCGGCTGTGAAATTCAATACAGATCACGGCATGAAAAAATATGGCCCGAAATGAAATCCCTGTTGAAAAATGCGGGTATAAGCGATTATGCTATATTTTACGATGAAGAGACCTGCATGTTGTTTGGTACACTTAAAGTAAATAATATGGAATCATTTGAAGCACTATCATCGAATCCGATCATGAGAACATGGTGGCTCTACATGAGCGATATCATGGAAACAAATACAGACAAATCCCCGGTAAGCAAAGCCTTAACGGAAGTGTTTTATTTATCATAGATCAATTAATAGTAATAATTACTTATTCAAAAAATGAAAAAATACCGATGGATCATCACTTGTTGTATGCTGATAACAAACAACGTAGTTTACTGCCAAATTTCCGAACAAAAAATTGACCGGATATTAAAGCAGTTAACTTTGAAAGAAAAAATTGATATGTGTTCAGGTGCTGCTCCTGAAGAGGGTTTCAAGGGCGTTGAAAGATTACATATTCCGGCTTTGAAGTGTAGTGATGGCCCAAGGGGCCCTAATCGCGACGGTACTGCAACTGCATTTCCATCAGGGGTGGCTTTCGGTGCCACATGGGATCCGGAATTGGTTATGCAAGCCAATAAGGTAATTGGCAATGAAACACGCGCTAAGGGTATTGGTGTCCTGCTCGGGCCGGGAATAAATATTCTTCGCGACCCACTGGATGGCCGGTTCTTTGAATATTATACAGAAGATCCATTTCTGAATAGTGAAATTACTGTGGCTGCGGTTAGAGGCATTCAAAGTGAAGGTGTGGCTGCCTGCCTGAAACATTTTGCCTGTAATAACAGGGAGGATAATCGTAATTTTTATATGTCGATGGTGGATGAACGCAGCTTAAACGAGATTTATTTTCCGGCGTTTAAAGCAGCCATTCAGAAAGCCCATGTTTGGACTATTATGACTTCGGCAAACGGCGTAAATAACGAGTATGTAAGCGATAGTAAAAAATTGCTTACAGATGCATTGAAAAGGAATTGGGGGTTTGACGGTTTTGTAATGACGGATTGGTTGCAGACCCGTTCTACTGTTAAGGCTGCTCTTGCCGGATTGGATGTATCAATGCCTGGTGGTGAGCCTAATGGTTTTGGAAAATCGTTATTGGATTCAGTGGAGAACGGGACGGTTCCTGTTGCTGTGATCGATGATAAAGTAAGGCGGATATTGCGCATTTATCAGCGTATCGGCATACTTGACGACAAGTTTAGTTCAGTAAATAGCAGTTTAAATACGCCCGATCATCAGGCTATTGCCCGAAAAGTGGCTGAGCAAAGTATAGTGCTGCTGAAAAACGATCACCAGGTGCTACCTTTAGATCAGCATAAAATTCATAACGTTTTGGTTATAGGGCCAAATGCAGATAAACTTTTTTGTGTCCCTGGTGCCGGGGGGAGTTCAGGAATTAAATCGCCTTATGAGATTACCCCCTTAGCCGGACTTGTTAAGCTTTTAAGTAAGCAAAAAGTAACATACATTTCATCTGAAGATCTTGGCGGCTTTCAGTTAATACCTAAGGAAGCGATAGGAAATGAGGATGGGACAAAAGGTTTTAAAGCCAGTTATTTTGTCAACGGCAACAATGTCCCGGTTGTAAGCCGGACAGACTCTGTAATTGATTTTATGTGGGAAATGAAGTCGCCCGACCCACGCATCAATCCTGATGTGTATAGCCATGCCCACTATGAGGGTAAACTTATTCCGCCAATGGATGGAAAATATACCTTGCGTATCGTTGTGGGCGGCATAGTAAAGCTTTTTCATGGATCGTCGCCTAAGGGCGAACTTCTTGCATTCGGGGATAGCCGTCAAACATTAAGGATAGCTTCAGCATCTGTTAATCTTCATAAAGGTGAACCGTATCCAATTTCTATCGATTACGAAAAAATGCCGGGCGACGCGGCTATTCGCCTCGAATGGGAACTTCCGGAAGTTTCTGCTGATAAATGGGAAAAGGTAGATTTTGCTGCAAAAAAGGCCGATGCTGTAGTTTTTATTGGCGGAATAGATCATAGCATGGATACAGAAGGAAGGGATAGGAAAGATCTGACTTTTCCCGGCGCACAGGAAAATATCCTCAATCGATTATCAAAGATCAATAAAAATTTAGTAGCCGTATTGATCAATGGCTCGCCATTAGAACTGGGAGGCTGGTTGCCAAATGTGCCTGCAGTAGTTGAAGCCTGGTATCCTGGGATGGAAGGCGGCAACGCGATTGCTAATGTTCTTTTCGGGAGAGTTAACCCATCAGGCAAATTGCCATTTTCATGGCCTAAAAAACTTTCCGAATCGCCATCGCATATTTTAGGAACCGAAAATAATGATGCGGTTTACTATACAGACAGCCTTATGGTTGGCTATCGTTACTATGATACTAAAAACGTGGCGCCCGAATTTCCTTTCGGATTTGGATTAAGTTACACAACGTTTCACTATGGCAAAGTCAGCATCAACCGCCATAAGGGGTATATAAGAGGGTTGATCTTGTTAACGAATACAGGAAAAATGGATGGGAGCGAAGTATTGCAAGTCTATATTCACCCATTAAAACCAGGTATCTTCCGTCCGGTTCACGAACTTAAAGCATTCCAGAAGGTTGAACTGAAAAAAGGTGAGAAGCGATTCGTTGCTTTCACGCTCAACGCTGATGCATTTTCCTATTATAATGTTCTGAAAAAGAAATGGAATGTAGACCCCGGGCGATATGAAATAGAAGTTGGCTCATCATCTAGAAACATAAAGTCTTCTGAAGTTGTTGATATTGAACCCGCCACATTTGATATAAAGTTTGAATAGCCTAATAGTATGCAATACCTGATAATCAGAATGTAATTATTTCTGTATCGGTAAATAAGCCATCAAAACCAAACAGGCACAACCATCTCTCAGTCAAAATAAACCGCTTAATTACATCTAATTAAGCGGTTTTTTGTTTGCGCTCAAATTTGAGCTTTTGCTCCGATTTGGAGTTTTATTGTTCCTTAAGTGTTCCTCCACACCCGATTTGTTCAAACCCTGCGAGCAAAAGCTATTACTCCTTTCCATTTTGAAAATTAACCACACTATTTTGATAAGGATAACTTTTTATATTTTTTTTTGGTTGGATAACTTATTGATAATCAATTTTTTGTTTTGAAGGCAAGTGCAGTGAATACTGTACTTGCCGGATATATGTAAAAGCGGCGCTAAAATGTCAACCCTACCAAACTGAAAGCAACTGATAACAAATGTATTTCAATCAAACGCTTACTATTAATATTATTTTATTACGTATAAACCTCCGGGCCATCTATATTTAGCTATCAGCATTACAGTACATAACAGTTATAAAAAATAGGTTATTTAGTTTAGCGGGGTCACTACCAATTAATCTATTTTCATGCAAGCAATCTTTAGGGTTATTTCTCATTTTATGGGCAGTTTGGGTTCGAATAATTTTTATAATGCTATAAATAAATCATTCATTGGCAATCGGGGAATAATAAATAAAGGGAAAACCTTTTTGCGACAACTCAACAATTCCTTTTTAATTAAAAAGTGTTACTCATTCTTAGTTTTCTTTTTATTCATTACGTGCGCTTATGGCCAGGTAAAATCAGAGGGGAAATCTAAACCGTTAACAGGGAGGTTTAAAGCCGTTGAAACAGGTTTTATAAATATTCCCGACTCTGTTCAGACCAGTGTTTACTGGTATTGGATTTCCGGCAATATCTCAAAAGAAGGAGTTGTCAAAGATCTGGAAGCCATGAAAAAGGTAGGAATTAACCGGGCCTTTATAGGTAACATTGGTTTGGATAACGTTCCGTATAGTAAGATTAAAATGTTTAGTGATGAATGGTGGGATATTTTACATACCGCGCTTAAAACAGCAACCCGCTTAAATATACAGATAGGTATATTTAACGCCCCCGGCTGGAGCCAGTCCGGCGGCCCGTGGATCAAGCCCGAGCAGGCTATGCGTTATCTCACTTCATCAGAAGTTATGGTAAAGGGCCCGATGACATGTACTAAAAAACTCGACAAACCCCAGGTAAATTTTCAGGATGTAAAGGTTATAGCTTACCCTGTAAATAACGATTACGATACCGATATCAGCGTATTAAAACCAACCATATCTTCGGTGCCTGCTATTGATTCACTTAATAATTTAATGGATCATAACGACGCTACCGCCATTCATTTAATCGGTGGTAAAAAGGTTTCACTGGATATAAATACAAAGACCCCCTACACCGTACGCAGTGTTATCATTAATACAACTCACGAGCAAGTCAGTTTGGAGGGCGATATTCAGGCTATGATAAATGGCCAGTATGTTACTGTTAAACATTTCATGATCGACCGCAGTAACCAGGCATTAAATGTAGGGTTTATACCTTTTGGCCCGGCAGCTATATCTATTCCGGCCACTACTTCAAGCAGTTTCCGGTTGGTTTTTACCGGTATATCTTCCAATTCAGGTATCACCGAATTAAAGTTGTCGGCCACGCCAATGGTTGAAAATTACCTTGAAAAAACGCTGGCCAAAATGTGGCCTACCCCTCATCCTTTTTGGGACAAGTATCAGTGGCCCCAGCAACCCAACGAAGCATCAGGGTACATCATCGATCCGGGAAATGTTATTGATATCTCAAAATTTATGGCTGCTGATGGTACGCTTAGCTGGCAAGTGCCTGCGGGCAACTGGATCATCGAACGAACCGGGATGACCCCTACAAATGTTACCAATGGCCCCGCCCCGCCGGAAGGGCGCGGTTTAGAGGTAGATAAGATGAGTAAAGCGCATATCACGGAGCATTTTAACGCTTTTTTAGGACTAATAATAAAACGTATACCACCTGAAGACCGCAAAACATGGAAGGTTACCGTTGAAGACAGTTACGAAACCGGCAGCCAAAACTGGACGGATAGCCTTATCTCCGAATTTAAACAAAAATATAACTATGATCCTACGCCGTATATGCCAGTTTTACAGGGCAAAGTGGTGGGGAGTGAAGATATTTCAGATCGTTTTCTTTGGGATCTAAGGCGGCTGGTAGCTGATGATATTTCCTTTAAATACGTTGGCGGTTTAAGGGAGATAAGCCATAAAAATGGGCTTACTACCTGGCTCGAAAACTATGGGCATTGGGGCTATCCGGGCGAATTCCTGCAGTATGGCGGCCAGTCAGACGAAGTGGGAGGTGAGTTTTGGAGCGAAGGCGATCTCGGCGATATTGAAAACCGTGCGGCATCCTCATCAGCCCATATTTATGGAAAAATTAAGGTATCTGCCGAATCATTTACCGCTGCGGGAGCTCCTTTTTACCGTTATCCTGCCATGTTCAAAAAACGCGGCGACCGTTTTTTTACTGAAGGTATAAACAACACCCTGCTGCATGTATATGTTTCACAGCCAACAGATACAGGTCCCGGGGTAACGGCCTGGTTTGGGGTTGAATTTAACCGCTTAAATACCTGGTTTTTTGATATGGATATATTCCTTAAGTATATGAAAAGGTGTAATATGATGTTGCAGCAAGGGCAATATGTAGCCGATGTAGCTTACTTTATAGGCGAAGATGCACCAAAAATGATAGGCGTTACTGATCCTGCCCTTCCGCAAGGTTACTCATACGATTATATTAATGGAGATATAATTAAACAAAGGCTTACCGTTAAGAATGGCAAGCTTGTATTACCTAATGGTATCAGCTACAGCATTCTCGTATTGCCAAAACTCCAGACTATACGGCCTGAATTGCTTTCAAAGATAAAAGAGCTGGTACAACAGGGCGCTGTAATTTTGGGGCCAAAACCCGACAGGTCGCCAAGCCTTGCAAATTATCCTGAAGCTGATAAACAGGTTCAAAGCATGGCGGCCGAACTTTGGGGCAATATTGACGGCGTAACAACAAAAGTTAATCATTATGGCAAGGGGATGGTGCTTAGCGGGATGGATATGCAGCAGGCACTGAACCTGATTAAGGTTGCCCCTGACCTTAAAATAACGCGAAGCGATGAAATTCTTTTTATACACAGGCAACTTAAGGATGGTTCTATCTATTTTGTTTCGAACCAAAAAGATACACCGGTAAATATTTCAACAGCATTTCGCATAACAGGTAAAAGCCCTGAATTATGGAACGCCATAACCGGCACCATGCGCGATTTGCCTTCATACAGTCAAAGTGCTACTACCACGTCAGTCCCTATGCAGCTTGCGCCTTATGAAAGCGCGTTTGTAGTTTTTAGAAAAAATGGAACAGGAGGCGATACAACTAAATCAAATTATCCATCTGTTACCAAAACAATCGGGATCACGCAGCCATGGATAGTTAATTTTGATAAAGCAATGCGCGGCCCGGCAAAACCTGTTGTATTTAATACATTAACAGATTGGTCGCTCAGTTCAAATGACAGTATAAAATACTACTCAGGTACAGCGTATTATCATAACACATTTAAAATAAGCAGGATCGCCAAAGGCACAAACTATATTATTGATTTGGGTGTAGCCAAAGCTATTGCCAAAGTAACCGTAAATGGTGTTGAAATGGGTGGCGCATGGACACCACCATACCAGGTTGATATTACAAAAGCCCTAAAACCGGGAATAAATAAGCTGGAAGTAAAAGTAGTAAATACCTGGTCAAACCGCTTGATTGGTGATGGCAGAATGCCGCCCGGCGAAAGAAAAACCTCGGTTTTATTTGGCCCTGACCCTAAGGGCGGTTTGGAATCGTCAGGATTGTTGGGCCCTGTGAAAATTGATATGATAAAATATTAAGTAAAAATAACTGCCATAGAAGATGAGAAAAAGGAACGAACGATTTTTTTTAAGGTTTTTAGCTACAGGCATTGTATTTATATTGGGTGTAATGTCATTACATGCACAGCCTGCAAACCAACAGCATTACGATATTGCAGCATACGTGTGGCCCGGTTACCAGCCCGATGCAAGATTTAAAGACATTGGTGTATTTAAAGATGGTAAAGGCGAATGGGAAGCTATATACAATGCTAAGCCAAAGTTCCCCGGTGATAAACAACCGGAAGTCCCGCTATGGGGTTATACTAACGAGGCCGATCCGAAAGCTGTGGAGCAGAAGATTGATGCGGCCGTATCACATGGTGTAAACGTATTTATTTATGATTGGTACTGGTATGATGGAAGATCATTTTTGGAAAACGGATTGGACAAAGGTTTTTTAGGAGCCTCCAACAGGAATAAGATGAAATTCTACCTGATGTGGGCCAACCACGATCATAGCAGCTACCTGGATTATACAACTGATGATAAGAGTAAAATATATTGGCGGGGTGGGGTAGACAGACCTACATTTAATACGATGATAGTTCATATCATTAAAGATTATTTCAGCCAGCCGAATTATTATAAAATAAATGGCGAACCGGTAATCAGCATTTATGAATTATCTACGTTTATCAAAGGCATGGGCGGCATTAAACAGGCTAAAGATGCGCTGGATTATTTTACGCAAAAAACAAAAGAAGCCGGCTTCCCGGGTTTGCACTTACAGGGTGTTTTATGGGGGGCAATACCAAGTAACCTTTCTGCTGTGCCGGGTGATACAACCGTTACGCAAAATAACACCATATTAGCGTTAGGTTTTAAAAGTCTTACTAACTACCAATGGATCCATTATGTTTCCCCTGACAGGTATGATAAGTGGGGTGATAAGGCAATTGCGGGATGGGCTACTTTTAGTAAAGAATTTACGGTGCCATATTTTCCGCATGTATCTATAAGCTGGGATAATAATCCGCGCTTCCCCAAAACCTTACAACCTATGGTTACGAATGCGACCCCTGCAGAATTTAAACGCTTCCTATTACAGGCTAAGGAATATGTAGACAGCCATCCAAATCAGCCAAAGTTAATTACCATTAATGCATGGAATGAGTGGGCGGAAGGCAGCTACCTGGAACCTGATAAAGAACATGGCTATGGCTATCTTGATGCTGTGAAAGAAGTTTTTGGCGGAAAGTAATTTAACCGGTATTTGTTTCATTACGCCGTTCATATCAATGGGCATCCGGGATTTCCACCTTACCCGTCTTTACCGCGACTCTTTTTTTAATGGTCATGATCACTAATGGGATGCAACAGGCGTTTAAAATAGCTAAAAGCATAAATGCGTCCATGTAGCTTAAAAGAAAAGTTTGCCTTACTACTACGTTTTCGAGAGCACCTAAAGATTGCTGCAATGCGCGCAGATAAGTGGCGCCATGGGCCATAAAATTAGCTATATAGGATTGCCGACGCGAAAGGGTTAGCGGATCAGAGGCGGTCACATGAGCTATCAGGGCCGTGCGGTTTGCTGCTTCCCGGTGTGCAATGTAAGTGTTGATCAGGGCGATGCCAAAAGAGCCACCCATTTGTCGCATCATATTGTTTAATGCAGCACCCTGTGGTATATCTGAAGGCTTTAATTCCGAAACAGCCAATGCGGTCAGCGGTACAATAAGCAACGCGGCACCGAGTCCACGGCAAATCAACGGAATAAAGAAATATGCGCTACCTGTATCCAGGTTTGATCCCGACATCAAGTAGCCAAAGAGCGCAGACAGGCCGAAGCCCAGGATAATGAGGTATTGCGGACGGAGGCCGCTTTGCAGCATCTTGCCCAAAAATGGCGAGATCATGGCAGCCATCAGCGTACCCGGTAGGAGCATAGAACCGGTTTGAAAGGCTGAATAGCCAATAATACGCTGCGAATACAATGGAAAAACAAACACGGCGCTGAATAATCCGAACCCTAACACAAAAGTCATGATCGCTGAGATCGACAGCGTAGTGCTTTTTAACACCCGAAGATTAATAACCGGAAATTTGATCCGGAGTTCCCACCAAATTAGTATTGATAATGATACGACGGAGATGATAGTCAGCGCGATGATATAACCCGCCGAAAACCAGTCGTCAGTTTGTCCTCTTTCCAGTACTACCTGCAGCGAACCGACACCTATCGCTAATAAAAATATTCCGAACCAGTCGATACTTCGCCCGTCCTCCGATTTTTTAGTAGGTTTTAAATAGATGTAAGATAACAGTGCTGCTAATAATCCGATGGGAATATTTACATAAAAGATCCATTGCCATGATAAATTATCTACAATATAGCCGCCCATAACCGGGCCGATAGACGGGCCGATGATGATACCCAGGCTGAATATGCCGCTGGCAGTTGCCCGTTCCTTAACCGGAAACGTTTCGAACAAAATAGATTGCGATGTTGATAGCAAAGCGCCACCGCCAATACCCTGTAAGAAGCGAAAACCAACCAGTTCCCATAAATTATGTGAGAAACCGCACATAGCCGAAGCCAGGGTAAATAGCAAAATTGAACCAATATAATATTGCTTGCGGCCAATCTTCTCTGCCAAAAAGCTGGTCATGGGGATAACGATCACGTTGGCAATGGCGTAAGAAGTAATAACCCAGGCGGTATCGTCCAATGATGCGCCAAGATTTCCGCTCATGGTGTTGATGGATACATTAACAATGGTTGTATCGATCAACTCGATGATGGTCGAGGTGATGATTGTAACAACGATTATCCATTTTCTGAAACCTGTTTCCATACAGCAAAATTAGCCGCGGCTCTTCGGTTTGATTTATACTATTCAAGCATTAATTTATAACAATCAAACATCTGTCATTTTATCCATCATTAAATGGTCATATTCGTTTATAATAATCAAATAATGTATACCTTTACTTATGCAATCTATTGAAACACTCGAAGAATTTTACAAACGCCACCCGGTGGATAATCAAAAGGTATTTGCTGAAAACAATACCGGGCAGGGGCATTTTAACGTTTTTAAGCGTAAGCACTGCATACACCGGACGCCTTTCACCCGGCGTGATTTTTATAAGATCGCGCTGGTCATCGGTAATGGTAAAATGATCTATACAGATAAAGAGGTGGTGATCGACCGGCCCGCACTGCTGTTCTCCAGCCCATCAGTAACCTCATCATGGGAGTCCGGGCCGGGATTACAGGAAGGTTGGTTCTGTTTATTTACCGAAGCCTTTATCGAACCATACGAACTTAAAAGCGGGCTGCAAGACTTTCCCTTATTTAAAGTGGGTGGCAGTCACATCGTTTTTTTAGATGATACCCAGTTAACTTTTTTGGCTGCCACACTTAGCAGAATGATGGAAGAAATGAACGTTGATTATGCCGGCAAATATGACCTGCTGCGCAATTACTTGCGCATTGTGATGCACGAGGCGTTGAAGATAGCGCCAGTGAGCCCCGTTGAAACCCATAGCAGCGCTGGGGCCAGAATAACCACCCGGTTTTTAGAACTACTGGAAAGGCAGTTCCCCATCGATTCGCCGGAGCAGTTCCTGAAATTAAAAACCGCGAATGAATTTGCGCAGAGCCTTGCAGTGCATACCAATCACCTTAACCGGTCTGTAAAGGAAGTCACGGGAAAAACAACAACGCAGCATATATCCGAAAGGGTAATAAAAGAGGCGCATGCGCTGCTAAAGCATACAGACTGGAGCATAGCCCAGGTGGCCAATGGCCTCGGGTTTGAAGAGCCTGCTTACTTTACCAATTTTTTTAAAAAATATACAGGGTCTTCGCCGGTGATGTCAAGGCTGGCAAGCGCGTAAAAGTTTATTTGCCAACTCTGAAAAGCTTTGGCTAAGAACGTATTGCTATTTTAAGGATTATGACGATCGAAATTATTTTTTCGTAGTTCATGAGTGATAACCTTAATAATCTTAATGCTTTACGCATATGCTGTTTCACTGTATTTTCAGAAATGTCGAGCCGGTTTGCTATTTCCTTAATAGAAAGATATTCCTGCCTGCTTAGTTTAAACACATTCCTGCATTGCGGGGGCAGTTTCTCAATATCCGAAATTAAATGATTTTCAAGATCTTTTATCTCCAGTGATTGTTCAGTCGTAATATCTTTTTCCTCATAATATATAGCCAGGTGCGCTTCATATTTTTTATGAACAAGGCTATGCCTGTAATGATCCAGTATCTTATTTTTAAGTATAGTGCTAAGATAGCCTGCAACCGATGAAATTTTGGAAACATCCTTCCGGTTGTTATAAAGGGTTAAAAAGGTGTCCTGCACAAACTCTTCCGAAATATCCCTGTCGTTGGTTTTTCGCATAGCGAGCGATAGCAATTGAGCAGCGTATCTTTTATAGATAACCTCAAAAGCAAATTCATCGCCTTGTTGCCAAAGTTGCATCAATTCTAAATCGCTATGCTCCACAATAAGTTAATAATACTTATGTTTTCCTGACAATTATAATGAATTATTTATTCGAATGGATTTACTGATCAATTTTTTATTTATTTAATAAAAAAATCATAAATAAGTAACACTTCCGTTTCGGCTTCTCGTCATGTATATATAAGCCGGTTATAATTAAACATTAATTCAACCCGATCTCTTTTTTAATGGAACATCACAGACTACAATATTTAATTGAACAATATTCAAAATCTCAAATAAATGCAGAAGAATTGCGTGAACTAAATCAATGGTATGAGTCTGTTGATTATGGTTCTAAGAGTTTTGATGCTTGGGTAAGGGAAACAAGGGGTGAAGAAGAACTTATAAATCAGCTTTATGACCGTTTTGATGTTAAAGTAAAGGCAAACAAACGTGTAATTAATTTACAGCGAACTTATAGGGCCATTGCCATAGCAGCCAGTATAACTATTGTTTTTTTGATTGGGTTCGCTTTAAATAAACGGCAAAAAATGCAGCTTACGGCAAAGGCCCATATAGAAAAACCTATTCTTCCAGGCTCGGAAAAAGCTATTCTTAGGCTGGCAAACGGCCAGCAAGTTGTGTTGGATAGCCAGGGAAAGGGAACCATTGCCAATCAATATGGTGTTTCTATCACCAAAAACAATAAAGGGCAAATCGTTTATAAAAACTCCGCAGGTTCATCTAAACTGGCTTATAGCTCCGATGTTTATAATACCATTGAAACCAAACGTGGAGGGCAATATAGCGTAGAGCTTCCGGATGGTACTAAGGTTTGGTTAAATGCCGCATCGTCATTAAAATATCCACTTCATTTTTCAAAAAATGAAAGAAGGGTTGAACTTACAGGAGAAGCTTATTTTGAGGTAGCTCACAATAAAAATCAGCCATTTAAAGTGGTCAGCAAAAATCAGGAAGTAAATGATTTAGGGACACATTTTAATATAAACGCATATGATGATGAACCGGCAGTAAGTACAACTTTACTCGAAGGAAGCATATCGATATGTAATCTATCATCCCGCAAATCGCAAATGCTTGTACCGGGCCAGCAGGCGGTTATTTCTAAAAATGATCTGAAGATCGGTACGGTGAATACCGAACAGGTAATATCCTGGAAAAAGGGTTATTTTTTGTTCGATAACATGGATATAAACAGCATCATGAGGGTAATAAGCCGATGGTATGATGTTGATATTAAATATACAGATATAGACAGGAATGAAACTTTTGGCGGCACGTTTTCACGCCAGGCAAACCTGACAGAAATTTTAGGCAATCTGCAACAGTTGGGGCATGTGCATTTTAAAATTGAAGGCAGGAAAATTACTATCAGCAAATAATTTATACCAAAATATAAGCATTTAATAAGTTTTAAGAAAGGAGGTGATTATTTAAGCAGCAATACTTAAACCAAAGATTACTAAACCAGGGGCGTTGAAGCCGCCCCTGGTAGCCAGCAAATTGCTGAAATCAGGTAATCAAAACGATTGTAGTTATCCAATTAGTTTATTTTAACCTAACATTCAAATGTATAAAAAAATTACTGAACTACTATTCAGGGGGAGTTCCCGTGTATTTTTCAATTTTATCTTAAAAATGAAACTGACCATATTTTTAATGATTATCAGTTTTTTACAAATAAAGGCTGAAACTTATGGGCAACTGGTGTCATTAAATGTGAAAAAAGCATCTTTAAATGAAATTGTTGCCAAGCTTAGAGAGCAGGCCGATATCGATTTTCTTTACAACAATATAACTGTTAAGGATTTTAAACCCGTAACAATTAAAATTAAAGACCAGGATATCCTCAAAGTTCTTGACGATTGTTTTAAAGATCAGCCCTTAACCTACAAGTTAGTTAACAAGGTTGTACTAATTACCTATAAAGCACAGCCAGAAAAAGGCAAAGCCGAAGGGGAAGTTGTAGCGGATATCCCGATACAGCAGCAAAAGATAACCGGTGCAGTGGGCGACAGCACTACCAAAGAAACGCTGCCAGGGGTAAGTGTGAGTATAGAAGGCACAGCATTGGGTACAATCACAGACAAAAATGGCCAATATAGCATAGATGTGCCTACGCCAAATTCAGTTTTGGTTTTTTCTTTCGTTGGTTACGGCATGCAAAAGATAGTTGCCGGCAGCAAAACAATTATTAATGTAAGCCTTGCAACCGTTCAAAACCAGCTTACTGATGTGGTGGTGGTGGGTTATGGTACCCGGACAAAGGGCGCAATTACAGGCGCTATATCAACCGTAAAATCCGACGTATTCGAAAACCGACCGATTAACAACGTGTATGACGCGCTGGAGGGCGAACTTCCAGGTGTAACTATCACACAAGGTAGTGGCCAGCCTAACGCCCAGGGGTATACACTACAGGTAAGGGGCTTTTCAAGCATTAATGGTACTACTTCTATCGGTGGTGAAGACCCGTTGATATTGATTGATGGTGTACCTGGCGATATGAGCACGCTAAACCCGAGAGATATCGCATCTGTGACTGTATTAAAAGATGCCGCCGCCGCCATATATGGCAACAGGGCTGCTGATGGAGTAATTCTTGTAACCACTAAGCAGGGAAGGAAAGGTCCGCTGCAAATAGATTACAACGTGACCGTTGGTGTGAAGCAGCCTACCTATCTGAAAAAAATGATGAATACCCTGCAATTTGCCACATTCCTGAATAATGGCTTAATAAATGCAGGGCAGCCAGGGTTCCCAAATTCTGTTTTTACCAATATAAAAAACAATGCGCCTGTTGATACATTGCAAGGCTGGAATTATGGCTTAGCAGGTTATCCGGGTTTTTATGGCAATACAGATTGGAACAAAGTGATCTATAAAGATGGAATCCAGGAGATGCACAACTTGTCCATTTCGGGTGGTGGCGAAAACAATACATTCATTGTTTCTGGCGGTTACGATCACGACGGTGGCACATTGCGTTTTGGTACCAACTATTCCGACCGTTATAACCTGCGATTCAATGACAACATGCATGTACTCAAAAACTTTGACCTGCAGACGCGGACAGAAATTCAAAATACGCTAACCAAAACGCCAACTGAGATTAATGAAGGATACGACAGCCCGTTGTACCAGGAATCAAATCAGTTTCCATACCAGCCCGTTTATAATCCGGCCGGGAATTTTTATGGCTATCAGGGGTACGAAAATCCGGCTCAGTCGCTTGCGGATGGCGGGCTAACCACCGTATGGTATACAGGGGTACATACCAATTTCCTGGCTAATTATACACCTATCCCGGGCTTAACCATTACTGGCCAGGCAGCCGTCAACCTTGATTTTAATAACGGGGATGCATTGTTGCCAACCTACACCCGTTATAATTGGGATAACGCCGTACAGGATATTCGTAACACACCAAATTCGGCAACTTATTCAAATAGCCGTACTACTTATCAGCTATACCAGGTTTACGCAGACTATGATAAGCAGTTTGGCGATCATAAAATTGACCTTACAATGGGTACTTCGCTGGAAAAAACATATAACGAAGGTCAATCTGTAACCGGGTATAACTTTCCTAATAATGATATTTTAACGCTTGATCTTGCAGATAAAACCAGTTTGGCTTACGTTAACTATACAGGGGATTTAAATAACCAAACCCTGGAATCATATTTTGGCCGGTTAAGTTATTCATACAAAAATAAATACATCCTGGACATAACTGCCCGTTCGGATGCCAGTACCAAGTTTGCACCTGGCGAGCGTTGGAGTGAATTATTTCCTTCGGCAGCATTTGCTTACAATTTGAGTGAGGAGAAATTTATTAAGGACCTGAATTTTTTCGATCAACTGAAGTTACGGGTATCTTATGGTAGAGCCGGTAACCAGAACATCAGTTCATTGGGGCTGTTTGATTATATCCCTTTGATCACTATCGGCGGTGTTTACCCACTTGGTTCGCCAAATGCGAATCTTCCGGGTGCGGTCGCTTCTCCTGCCTCACCAACAAGAACATGGGAAACGATCACCAACAAAAACATTGGTATTGATATGCAAATACTGAAATCAAAGTTGACTGCTTCATTTGATTACTTTAATAAGGTGAACAATGA
>Ga0302309_10000724_pt1 | contig 35208 bp, 39 predicted proteins | sample III_Palsa_N1_1_FD_200453 | JGI IMG/M metagenome (GOLD analysis project Ga0302309, IMG submission 200453) | Peat permafrost microbial communities from Stordalen Mire near Abisko, Sweden - III_Palsa_N1_1 | ecosystem: Environmental > Terrestrial > Soil > Palsa > Peat permafrost | place: Sweden... | reverse complement strand
AGCTATAAAAAAATACAGGGACGAAGTTGAACAGGTAGTTGAACAATAGTGATTAGAGATTAGTTAATTAGAGATTAGTTGGTTTGGCTGTCCAATACAAGGGCTGCTTAACATAATGAATCTCTAATCTCTAATCTCTAATCTCTAATCTCTAATCTCTAATCTCTAATCTCTAATCTCTAATCATTAATATGAACATATCAAACGAAACTAAAATAGGTGCCTTTACAGCTATCGCGATAACCATCCTGATATTAGGTTATAGTTTTTTAAGCGGTAGTGATGTTTTTTCGGGCAGCAATAAATTTTACGCTATATATAAAAGTGTTGAAGGCCTATCGGTATCCAAACCGGTTTTGGTAAACGGTTTCCAGATAGGCCGGGTTTCAAAAATGCAATTGCGAAATGACGGGCATACTATTGTTGAATTTAAGATCGACAAACAATATAATATTCCGGTAAATACGCTGGCAAAGCTGGTAAGCACTGACTTATTGGGCCAAAAAGCTATAGTTTTTGAATTAGGCACCAGTAAAGAGAATGCTGAAAACAAGGACACTTTACGCGCCGACGTACAGGGAAGTTTGGCCGAAAGCCTGCAACCTATTCAAACAAAGGCCGAAAACCTGATCACTAAATTAGATTCATCCCTGGCTGCTGTTAATAAAATATTGAACCCTGATTTTCAAAAAAATGTTGACAGGAGTTTTAATAGCATAGCCAATTCGCTGCAAACCTTAGAAGGCACAACCAAAAAGATAGATAATTTGGTGGGCGCTCAAACAGGACATATAAATGGCATATTATCCAATGCCGAAGATGTAACCGTCAATTTAAAAAACACTACCGGCAGTTTAACGGGTATTACCAATAATTTTCAAAAATTTAGTAGCGACCTGGCTAACTCAAATATTAAACAAACCCTGGACAATGCAAATAAAGCCGTAGCCGACCTGCAGCAAACCATGAGCAAGATCAACAGCAATAATGGCTCGTTAGGTTTATTGCTTCATAACGATACGCTGTACCGCAACCTGCAAAACGCATCTAAAAACCTCGATTTGCTATTTATTGATCTGAAAGCCAATCCAAAACGCTATGTCCACTTTTCGGTATTTGGAGGCGGAAAAAAATAGTTTAGATTTGAAATACAAAATTTTTATTATTGGTTGGCGCGTATTTTTTCATTTAGTATTCGAGATAAAAAAATCAATAAACAAAAAAAGGATATGCGGCGCATATCCTTTTTTTGTTTATTGACCAGGCTATTTTTTTACCTTAACCTTTTCAACTTTTACAACGTGCTTGGTTTTTGTACCGTTGTAACGCTTGTGCTTGCTAAATGTATTGTGCACTTTTTGCGGAATGTTGGTTGTTTTTTTAACCTTATCTTCCCTTTTAACTACAACTTGTTGTGCAAATGAAGTTATACCGATGGCAAATACCATTACTAATACGACTGCTAATTTTTTCATGATGCGGGTTTTTTTTATGTACCCGAATAACATCACATTATAGTAAATGTTTTACCGGCCCACAGAAAATTATTATTCAGTTGCCAAAACCTCTTTTATCAATATCTTTTGAGGCGGTTCGTAAACAACAGCTTTGTGTTTATCAGCGTAATCAATAAAGAATTGTTTTTTTGAGTCGCGGTATGAGCTTACGCCACCTATCATGCTTAATAATTTTATGTAGCACCAGGCAAGGTCAAGCTGGTATGGCTTAAATCCTGAGCGGGCGCTTTTTGGATATAGGTGGTGATTATTATGCCATTCGCCGGCTACATAGCCCGGCCATACCTGGTTTATCGACATGTCCTCGCGGTTATAATCTACGCCGTCACGACGTTTATCCTGGCCTTTGCCATGACCTTCATAATTAAAAGTACGCACGCCCACAGCCCAAAAACCTGCCGCGCCAAAAACAGCGCATGATAAGCCTATCCCTCCTATTAAATATAGTAAAATAAACCAGAAGCCCCAGTTTAAAATTACACCTATGATGGTGCGTGTGGGATTGGCAAGTGTGCCCCATATTTTATATTGAGCATAGGTATTAGTGGTAACACCTGTATGTTTCATCAAACCAACGCAGCGGGCGTAGTTTTTTTCGCTCATATCGCGGGCAATAGGCTGGTGATTTACATCCGCCAGGAAACAGTATAAAAACCCGCCGTTAGCATTGTAAGGATCGCCGGGCTGGTCTGACAGCGCGTGGTGAACGTGGTGTGATATGGCATAAATTTCCTCGGGAATAATTTTAAGCGTGAGGTTTTGCGTGAAAAAACGCCAAAAACTATTGCTGAATTTATAAGCGTTATGTGTACAATACCGATGATGCCATATAGTACCATGTGTACCCATAATGATCATACTGTAAACAAAGGCTACCGCCAGCAATTTGAATGAAAAATATTTAAAAAGAAACAAAATAAAAAAAGGGGCCAATACTACGATCAGCATCCAGCTAAAAAAGGAAAGCCAGTTCTTTTTATCTTTAAAAACGTTTAACCTTGAAAAAAACTCTTTAAAAATTTGCCCCGGATTGGGTTTTGAAAGGTCACCGCACTCATCCGTCCACCCGTAAGCAGGGGGCTCCAACACATTATTTAAAAACGCCATTATTAAATTAGGTTTAAACCCTGCTATTATTAGAGTTTGTAATCGGAGTGTAATATATGGAATAAAAAGCGGACCAAATACAATTAATTTTCAGAAAAGTTTTTATCGGTAAAAAAATGAAATCAAAAAAATTTATTTAGCCATAAAGCAACGTTCGCCTTCCAATAACTCCTCGCACGTGGTAAAATCATCCGGCATCGCAATTTGATCTATTTCCTGCTTATAATTTTGTTTGATCTGCTTGCGGCGGCGCGCTTCAATAAACCGCCTCACATGCTCACTGTTTTCAAGTATTAATCCCGGTATTTGTACCGGTTTGTTATTATCGTCTTTAGCAACCATTGTAAAATAACTGGTATTGGTGTGGTTTACAACGTTGGTCTTGATATTTTCAGATACTACCCGTATACCTACTACCAATGAGGTATTGCCCACATAATTTACCGATGCCATTAACGACACCAACTCACCAACTTCGACAGGCTGTAAAAAATCAACTGTATCAATTGACGCGGTTACACAATAATTACCGGCGTGTTTGGCTGCGCAAACGTAGGCTACTTTATCCATCAGCGACAGTAATATCCCCCCATGTATCTTACCCCCGAAGTTGGAATACGAGGGTATCATCAGTTCGGTAATAACTGTTTCAGAAAAGCTGACGTTTTTATAGGCTGAATGGTCGGGTAAGTCTGACATATTATTTTGATAAAAAGTTAACCATCAAAAATACATTATTGCCGCACTTTATTGAGATTACCGGTTGTATTTGTTTTCAATTACAAACAGTTTGTTGAATTTTAATTATTAACCTATAAATTGGCTGAAAATTTCTTTAAGTGAAAAATATTGTCTTTTTTGTGGTCACATTGCTTTATTTCAATACCTGTTTTTCGCAGGATGTGGTTAACCGTAAAAAAAACCTTACCGCTTTTGTGACCGAGAAATACCAAACGGTAATTGGAGCTAAAAACGAGGTAAAACAAGGTATTTACCAGGCCTTATACAATAAAATACCCATTGCCACGGGGCAGTTTACAAACAACAAAAAAACGGGTATATGGCATTTTTACAGCAGGTACGGACAATTGCTTGAAAACTATGATTACGGCACCGACTCGCTATTATTTGAAGCCAGGGAAGATACTACTTCTGCCTTACGATATTTCATGGATGCCAAATTAACCCCAACAGATCGTGTTACCAAACCTATAAGGCGGGGTGGCAGGTACTACGGCTATGTGCCTTATTTAAAACAATTTAAATTACCTGCAAATATAGCCAGTGACCGTGATGGATATTTTGCGGTGCTGGAGCTATTGGTAAGCCCCGGTGGCAGGCTTGCAGATTATAAAATACACCTCAAATTAGGAGGTGGTGATGAGCAAATCATACATATCGATATCGGTGTGCTTAATGAAGAAGATAAAAAGTTTATACCTGCTACGCTAAATAAACAGCCGGTAACCAGCAGGATATTTATACAATGCTATGTAAATAATTATGATGAGATAGATATGTTGTAACCAATAATCAACCTAATCAACTACCCTCCTATAGTCGCCATAGATTCATGCACACCTGTTTTTTCAATACGGCTGCGCTCTGCATCCCATCCGTCTTTTTCGCGATGGCTGAATGCGTTTAATAAACTTTCATGCAAGCCATCATCGCTTATGCCGTTACGCATCATATCCTTGATATTTAATACGCCGTCATCATATAAACAATTCTTCAATTCGCCCTGTGGTGTAATACGGATACGGTTGCAGGTACCGCAAAAAGTTCGCGAGTAGGCCGCTATAATACCAATGCTTCCTTTATGTCCCGGAATTTGATAATTGTATGCTGTTGAATAGGCAGGGTCCGGCAATTTTCTTGTCGCAGGAAATTTATTCATTATTTCTTCCAGTATACGTACATGGTCCCATTGTATACCGCTGTACTTGTGCCCGTCCCCATTAAAAGGCATTTCTTCGATAAAACGGACGCTTACCGGCGTATCTTTTGTTAACTCAACCAGGGGGATAATATCCTGCGTATTTTTACCACCCATTACAACGGCGTTTATTTTTACTTCAATATCATGTTTTAGTAATTGATCCAGTGTTAACATCACCTCTGCAAATTCATCCCGGCGGGTAATGGCAAAAAAACGACCCGCATCCAAGGTATCCAGGCTTAAATTAATCGTTTTTATGCCTAATTTCTTCAATTCCGGGATATGTGGCGCAGTTAAAACGCCGTTTGTGGTGAGGCTTAATTCTTTTAACCCGTTTAGTTTTGAAAGCGCGGTCAATAACTGCATGATATCCTTACGCACAAAGGGCTCACCGCCGGTTATTCGTATTTTTTCAATGCCCATTTTAACCAACAACGAGCAGCTTCGCAGCATTTCTTCAAAGGTCATTAATTCGCTTCGCGAAAGCCAGTTCAAGCCGTCTTCGGGCATACAATAAAAACAGCGCAGGTTGCACCTGTCTGTCACCGCCAGGCGCAGATAGTTAATTCTTCTGCCGTGATTATCTATGAGCAATTTCGTATTGTAAATTGAATATTACCGGGAACAATAGTCGGTAATTTAAGTTTGACCAACCTGTTCCCTTTGTAAAATTAACGTTTTTATTTTCTTTATAGTCCCGGTCACTTTTAATTGCCGGTGGGTTTCAAACCTGAAAGAATGAGAATTTCAAGGTATCCATGCCTTAACTATGTTAATCCAGGCAATTCCATTTAGTTTATAAATATTTGATAATAAATGTATTATAAAATAATTAACATTGAATTAGGTTAAGTTATGTTAACCCTCTGACCCGTCCTTTCCGGTTTATATTTTTTGGGATTTAATATTAAACACATCATTCAATGCCCTTTTTGCAGCGTGATACCCGCACATGCCGTGTACGCCGCCACCCGGAGGCGTAGATGATGAACAGATATAAATTCCTTTCGCTGACGTTCTATAAGGCGACCAGCGCAAGGCGGGACGGGTGAACAATTGCCCAATATCGATAATGCCCCCATTTATATCGCCGCCAATATAGTTGGGGTTATAATCCTGCATTTGTGCCGTGTCCATAGTATGCCTTGCAAGTATCCTGTCTTTAAAGCCGGGGGCAAAGCGTTCTACCTGGCTTTCTATCCTGCCGGTCATATCAATTGTTGAGCCGTTTGGAACATGGCAATAAGCCCAGGCGGTATGCTTCCCTTGCGGCGCGCGTGAATTATCAAACACACTTGGTTGCGCTAATAGAACAAACGGCCTTTCAGGATGATAGCCTTTGCTTGTCATTAACTCTGAATCCGCGATTTCTTCAAAGGTATTTCCTAAATGAATGGTACCGGCTTGCCTGCATTGTTCTGCTGTAAATGGTATCGGGCCATCCAGCGCCCAATCTATTTTAAATACACCCATGCCATAACGATAGCGTTCCAGTTGCCATTTGTAGATAGATGAAAATTTATGCCCTGAAATTTGAAGCAGTTGTTTTGGTGTAGTATCAAATAATATTGCGTGTGATGATGGCAATTGAGCCAGTGATTTTACGTATACACCCGTTTCTATTGTGCCGCCTAATGAAATAAAATGATTGCCTAAGGTTTTTGCTATGGACGCTGAACCGCCTTTTGGTATTGGCCAACCTTGCAGATGCCCGGCAGCCATCAGCACCAGGGCGATGGCCGAAGTATCTAAATTATTTAAAGGCTGCATGGAATGGGCTGCCATACCCGCAAATAAGCCGCGGGCTTCAATTGTTTTAAACCGCTTAGCGAAGGTAGTAGCTGAAGTCATTGCCTTCAACCCAAAACGGGCCATTGCAACCGGATGTTTTGGAAAATGCAGGGGGCCTAATACATCATTAGCAATTAGCGGCCAATCATTTACTATTGACTGCATAAATTGTATATAGGTTTGCCCATCAGCGCCAAACTGGGCGGCGGTTGTTTGTATAGAATGATGCAGAGAGGCAGAAGTACCGTTATCAAACGGATGTGCAGCAGCTAAACCGGGATAAATGTATTCCAACCCATGATCAGCTAAAGGCAACGTTTTAAAATAAGGCGATGCAACAGCCAGCGGATGAATAGCCGAACATATATCATGCACAAAGCCGGGCGATGTTAACTCTGCCGACCGCAAGCCACCGCCGATCGTATCTTTTCCCTCCAATAACAAAACGGATAGTCCCTGCTGCTGCATGAGTATAGCGGCAGCCAGGCCGTTAGGTCCTGAGCCAACCACAACTGCATCATAATCCCGTTTTTGTAATGCCATTTGTTAACAAAGCTAAAATTTGCTTTCGTTAACGGCAATATATTATAAAAACAAACGACCGCGTTTACACAGCCGTTTGTTTTTAGGTTTAAGTTGGTTGATTACCTTAATTAATGAGCTTCATGTTCGGTGTGACCGGCCTCTTCACCCTCATGTTCTTCTTCCTCACCTTCTTCTGCGCCTGGTTCGCCCAGGTCGTCGTCGGCTTCTATTTCATGTGCGTCATCTTCTGCTTCAATAGCGTGTTCAGCTTCTGCGGCATGGTCAGCATCGTATTCAGCTTCGTGGTCGTGCTGAGGGTCAATAACTGCATCATGTGCTAATTGTTCCTGTTGGTCTGTTGTTTCATTCATTGTTGTTTCCATGGTTTTTTATTTTAAGTTTATCACAATATAGGCAGGTGGTTTTAGCGCAACCTTTTTTTGAGGTTACCGAATTATTAATCTTTACTATCAATAAGTTTTTAGTGTTAAGCAGTTAAACAGTACCGGTAAAAAACAAAACCCGCACTTAAAAGTGCAGGTTTGTAATAGAGGAAAAGGGATTAAATGATTAAAGTTTATTCGTGTAAAACCAAGATAGCTTTTACAGATTTGTTCATTACCTGGTTTACAGTACTGCGGTTAAAAAGCCTGTAAACAATATTGTGATGATGCTTTACCAAACAAAGAATATCGGTTTTATTATTTTCAACAAATTCCAGTATTCCGTTTAACGGGCGGCTTTCATTAATGTAATTAAACTCCAGTTCGGTATTCTTTAAGAGATCACGCAGCTTACTCTCGCCGGTTTCTACTTGTTTAGTTTCAGCTTTCTCAGCAACGTATAAAACATTCATTTTTTCTGACCCGAAAGCTTCAGTCATTTCATTAAGCGCGTTAACATCCTCGGCTGATAACCTGGTTTCATAATCGGTAGCCAGTGTAATTACCGGTGACGGCGAAAATTTGCTTTCCAGTGGTATAATTAGCGTTGGGGTTTTAACTATCGAAACCATCATGCTGGCGTTACTGCCTACAATGCCGGTAATTCCGGTAGCGCCTGTTATACCCATAACCAGCAATTCTACATGGTGCTCATCAATATAACGGGTAATCACATTTTTTAAAAAGCCCACTCCACAAATGGTGGTTACTTCAATGTCTTTATATTCATCTTTTGCGGTATAGTTAGCGGCCCATGCTTTTAAAGCCTCGCGTTTGGTGTTATAGTAATCATCAATAAAAATAGCGTTGTAAGTATTGTTATTAATGCCTTCGGTAGGATGTATAGCATGTAATGCGCATACTTCCATATTAAGCACTTTGGCCAATGCCATTGCATATTCCATCGCGTTAGCAGCGCTGGTTGAAAAATCGGTGGCAACAAGTATTTGTTTCATTTTTTCGGAGTTTAAAATTACAATTAAATAAACAAGTGGAAAAACAGGAAGAATATTATTGCAAGCACAATAGCTACAGGCAGCGTTAATATCCAGGCCATACCAATACTTTTCAAAGTACCGTTATTTAAATTGCTTGCCCCTCCTGATGCCATCATCGACCCGGCTATACCGCTTGATAATACGTGCGTGGTACTTACCGGTAACCCCATATAAGTACTTATACCAATAGTTGATGCAGCGATTATTTCGGAAGTTGCTCCCTGGGCGTAATTCAAATGCTGGTTACCTATTTTTTCGCCAATAGTTACCACAATACGCTTCCAGCCAATCATCGTTCCAAGCCCCAGCGAAATTGATATGGTAGCAATTACCCAAATTGGAGCGAAATCAGTAATATTATTTAAATCTTTTGATACCGAGGTAAGTGTAGTCCTGTCTGGATTAGTCAATGTTATGTTTTTATCAGCCAATACAACGGTAATACCTTTTATTACGCTTTTTATTTCTTTACGGAACTTATAGGTTTTAACTGTATCCTTTGTATTTGTGATAGCCAATTGGGCTTTAACTTTTCCAAGCGCTGTATCCAGCTTCAGCATTTCTGTTTTAGAAGCAGCATCGGTTAATGTGGCTCTGCTCATTACCTGTTCGGTTTTATTGATTGACACCATCATCTTATCATTTGATATGGTATGGTTCACGGCAAACCTTGCCGGTAAAAAAGCGATCAGTATCAGCATCAATAAACCTACGCCTTTTTGACCATCATTACTGCCGTGGAAAAAGCTAACCAGCGTACAGGTAAGTATCAGCAGGCACCTGATCAAAAAAGGCGGCGTATCATTTTCGCCGGTCGGTATATGAAACAAAGCATTTGCTTTAACAACATGTTTTAAAAACAACATCAGTAATGCAGCCGCGCCAAAACCAAACAACGGCGAAAGGATCAATGACAAACCAATCTCTTTTCCTTTGTCCCAGTTTACACCAACACCGCCGTAATACCAGGTAAATGCCAAACTGGCCCCTATTAAAGCACCATACAGCGTATGCGAACTTGAACAGGGTATACCTAAATACCAGGTGCCTAAATTCCATACAATTGATGCCAGCAATACGGATATTACAAAACAGGCCCCAACACTAACCGGAAGCGCCATCAGGTTATCAATAGGCAACAGTTTTAGTATGCCCATTGCTACGGCTACCCCTCCTAAAAACACACCCATAAAGTTAAAAAAGCCCGACCACGGGATAGCATATACCGGCTTTAAAGCGCGGGTATATATTACCGTAGCTACAGCGTTGGCTGTATCATGAAACCCGTTTACGAACTCGAAACCTACGACTGCAAGTAAACAAAGAAAAAAAACGACCAGGACCGACCCGCTTAAAGCAATTTCGCCTATAAAGGGAAGAGTAATTGAATTTAGTATGAAAAGCATGATTTTGGGGGTTGATATTAATTGTGATTACTATATTACCAAAGAAATACATACAATGTGTATTTTTTGAAAACTTAAGATTATCAAATTGTTATCATACAGCAGGTTATATGAAACATTGGAACTTTATCGACTAAATAAATTTGTGGATATGTTTTACTGACTGGTATTAAAAGTTAATTTTAAACGCTTTTAAACAAATATTCCTTGTTAATTCTAAAACATCTGTATTTCACACTTAAATATTATCGTTTCAGCTAATTATTTTGCACTGTCAACTAATGCCCCTCAAAATATTGATCATCATCCCTTGCTACAACGAAGCTGTTTCGTTGCCTGTAGTTTTAGAAGAACTTGGGGCAATTAAACTTCCGGATGATCATAAAATAACAGCGATCGTAATTAATGATTGCTCGACTGATAATACCAGGGTAATTGCTGAAAAAAACAACACGAATGTAATAGACCTGCCAATGAATTTGGGTATCGGCGGGGCCGTGCAAACCGGGTTTAAATATGCGTTTAATCATAATTTCGACATGGCTATTCAATTGGATGGCGATGGCCAGCATCCGCCTTCTGAAATAATTAAGCTGGTAAATAATTATGAAAACCAGCCTGTAAATGTTATTATTGGTTCGCGGTTTATAAATGGCAATGGGTTTCAATCGTCTTTATTCAGACGGTTAGGGATACGCTATTTTTATTGGCTGAACAGGCTATTTACGGGTAATCGCATTTTTGACAGCACATCGGGTTTTAGGCTATTAGACAAGAAAGCGATAGAACTTGCTGCAGAAAATTACCCGAATGATTACCCTGAACCGGAATCGCTGGTGATATTTGCAAAAGCCAGTTTAATAATAAGGGAGATACCGGTAAATATGCGGGCGCGTTTAGGCGGAAAATCGTCTATCAACCGCGGCTCCTCCCTTTTTTATATGATTAAAGTAACTATAGGTATGTTGTTTTCATTTATACGTAATTAATTCAAGTCATGGCCCGTATACAGATCATTACCATCTTAGTCAATTTTATCTTCATCGCCTATATAGCCCGGCTAATCATTAAAGGCAAATTGAGAGAGGAGTACGCCATTGTATGGCTAATTTGCACGATAATATTAACCGTCTTTTCTTTTTGGCGCAATGGGCTCGAGGTGATGGCTAAGCTGTTGGGTGTATACGAAGCCCCCAACCTTGTATTTACCGGGGCAATATTCGCAATATTGGTTTATTTGCTGCATATAAGCGTGGTGGTATCCAAACTGCAAAACAACACCCGAAAACTCACACAGGAAATAGCATTGTTAAAAGAAGCGCTTGAGGATGAAAAGAAGACTGATAAATCTATTTAGCTACCCGTTTATAGGCTTCCTGCAAATTGTTTTTTAGCATTTGATTATTGGGGCTAAATTTTAATCCCTGCCTGCCCGCCGCTATAGCCCTATCCCGTTGACCTAATTTATTATAAGCGGCGCAAATATTATTATAGGCCAAATCATAACCGGGTTTTAATTTAAGGGCTTCATTGGCTGCGTCAATACATTGTTCATATCTCCCCACCTTGTAATAGGCCAGGCTTAGGTTAAGATATTTTTCTGCAGTCGGCACGGCTTTTACAGCACTTGCTTCTATTTCAAGTTTGCCTCTTTTAGTTTGCGATGCCTGTAGGTATTGCAATACTTCCGGGTTATTGGGTACAATTTTTAAAGTAGATTGGGCCATTTCTTTAAGCCGGTCCCAATTTTCCGTAGTTTCATAAACCTTCATCAGCAGCAAACGGGCGTCTAAATACCCGGGCGATATAGCTATAGCCTGGTTTAGCTGAAAAATGGCTTCATTATAACGTAACTGATCATTCAAAAATCGCCCGTAAAAAAAATGGGGGGCCTGGTAACCGGGGCCTAATTGTATGGCTTTTATAAAATAGAATTCAGCAGTAATTTTATCGCCGGTAGCGGCTTTTAAAATACCCATGTTTACATTTAACGCGTAATAATTTGGTAACAACCGCAAGGCACGGTTAAAATACAGGCCGGCAACCGGGTATTTCCCGTGTTCCATTTGCGTTAAGCCGTAATTCATGAGGCCGCGTCCGTTTAGCGGACTTTTTAGGGTAACATCATACCATAAGCTTTCTTCGGTATGCCACACTTTATTGCGCTGGTATGTGCCATATGCATAGCCAAACAACATGATCAAAACAGGAATAATAAACACTTGAGCCGCATTATTCACTCCTTTTGTTTTCAGCGTCTCTGCCCCTTTTATAACTAATAATCCGGTGGCCCATCCTACGCTCATTATCAAGCCCACAAACGGGAAAAACATACGGTGGTCATTCAGCACTTCGGCTAAGGGCACAACACTGGTTGGTATCAATGCTAAAAAGAACCATAAAATGCCAAAGCTTATGGGGCGCAACAGTTGCTTTTTTGAAGTATAAAACGCGAGGGCCAGCATTATTAAAATAAAAGCGGTACCAATAAAGAAACGAATGTTCCATATACCCGGTAATAAGCCCCAATCGCTATCGACGCTTAACCCTGTTGGTAAAAACAACATTCCGAAATAATGCAGTATAACAAATGGCTGTGTAATTAAATACAATAGCCGCGAACTACCCCCCGCCTGCCATGTTTTGGGTGTAAGCTTGTCAATAAGCAGGTACATCAAAGCGCAAAAAATAAAAGCAGGCAAGGCTTTAATTACCACCCCAAAAACTTGTTTAAGGTTTTGTTTTTTAACGATACCGCTTAGGCTGAGGTTGGCCTCAAACAGCAGTATATATATTAATAATAGCGGGGCAAACATAACAGCGGTTGGCTTGGCCAGCGCGCCGGCACCAATTGGCAGCAGGTACAAAAAGGTACGTTTGCAAAACGGCGAACTGGTATATAAAACAAATCCCAGCAGTACAAAAAGTGTTGAGATCAGGTCAGACCGTGCAATAACATAGTTAACCGTTTCGGCAATGGCCGGGTGCAACATATACCAGCCTGTGGCAATCAAGGCTATAAATGCGCTGCTGTTTTTAATTGAAGCCGATTGATAAACTTTATTATACAACAGGAACATTAAAATCCCTTGCAGCAGGAATAATATAAAAATGGATAAATGAAAATAAAACAGGTTATACCCGTTGCCAAGCCAATAATCAAACGCCAGCGAAGTAGTTACAACCGGCCTGTACGATTGATTTTGCGGTAATACGCTGCTGGTTGTGCCGTCCTTAAAAAAAAGCGGGATATTATTGATATTACGGATATAAGCGTTATTCTCTACCGAGTGCGAATCGTCAAAATGAAAAGCGTTATAGAAGTGGTTTGAATAGGTTATGGTGGTAACAGCCAGCATTATAATGATACCGGTCAGCAGGTATTTTTTTACAGGCGCCGGGATATTTTTTAGCATTTATAAAGCAGGATATTTTTATTGATAAACTTTTACAGACAGGGTAAATATAATTATTTAGGTTAATATGCATAGGAGATACGGCTTATGCCAATCACTTCAACATCATCAGGTTTGTTGGTGTGTAATTATTTGTGACTATATTAGCTTACCGTTATTACTTATGTCCAAACTTACACGCAAAATTCTTATAAATTTTTTCTTAATAGCTTGGCTATGTTTCTTTACCTGGGCAGGTGTAAACATTCTTTTAAGTAATCCAAAGCAAATAGCCAGGGATAAGGATTTTATAACTAATGAGATCAATCCAAATATCAAAACAATCGATAGTTTTAAATTTGCAAATCACAGATTACCAACTGTAGCAGAATTTCATAAAATCAAACATGGCAATTCGGATAATTTAGGTAACGCAAATTATGTAAAGCAGTATAAAGATGTTGATGATGATGTTAAAAGTTATGTCAAAAATATTGATTGGTCAGATAATTATGTATTAGGTGTGTGGAGAGGCGATTGGTGGGAATATTATATATCTTATCAACATAAATATGTAACCAATGATACCAGGCAATCAGATGGGTTTATCGCATTGTTAGAGTTTATTGTTATCGGACTTATTCCCTTATCATTATGGCTATGGTTTAATAGAAAAAACATTCCCTAAATTAGCTCCATGAAAACCACAAAAAACCTCCTCATCTATTGCAGCCTTATCTTTATGGCTGCACCCGCTATAGCCCAGGTATACAAAACCACATCACCTCTCGCACATACCTTTTCCATAGTAGCGCGTGATCCAAAAACTGGCGAAATGGCGGCGGCTGTGCAAAGTCATTGGTTTAGCGTGGGCAGTTTGGTTATCTGGGGCAAGTCGGGTGTTGGTGTGGTGGCTACGCAATCGTTTATTAAAAAATCATACGGGCCGCTGGGCCTGCAATTGATGGAACAGGGTAAAAAACCGCAGGATGCTTTAGATGAACTGTTAAAACAAGATGCGGGCCGCGAGGTTAGGCAGGTTGCGTTTTTAAATACAAAAGGCGAAACCGCTGTGTATACCGGCAAAAGCTGTATTGAATTTGCGCGGGATATTCACGGCGTAAACTTCTCTGTACAATCAAATATGATGCTTACCGACCAGGTTTGCATAGGCATGCAAAAAGCATGGTTAAAAAACGTAAATATGCCCCTTGCCGAGCGTGTATTGGAATGTTTGAAAGCCGCGCAAGCCGCCGGTGGTGATATCCGTGGCCGCCAGGCGGCGGCAATCATCGAAGTATCGGGCAAACCGGTAAAGGATGTGGGCGATGATAAACTTATTGATCTGCGTGTTGAAGACAGCGCCGACCCTATAACTGAACTGGCCCGTCTGCTTAAATTACACCGCGCCTATGAACACATGAACAATGGCGACCTACAGGTTGAAAAAGGCAATATGCAGCAGGCTATGTTAGAATATAGTACCGCTGAAAAGATGTTCCCTGCAAATTTGGAAATGAAATACTGGCATGCAATTACTTTAGCCAATAATAAAGGTGTTAAAGAAGCCGCCGTTATGTTAAAAGGAATATACGCGCATGACCCTAATTGGCGCGAACTTACCCGCAGGCTCCCAAAAGCCGGGCAGCTAACTGTATCACCTGCTGATTTAAAGCTGTTGTTGCAATAGTATAAGTAGTTTTGTTCAGAATACTATACATTCCCCTGTTCAAAACGGCGGGATAACTTAGCCTTAAAATACCTCTCATGGTTTCGCAAATCTTTTATTTATTAATTATTTAATTAATAAACGTGCTTCATAATTAACTTTTTAAATTTTTGGCTCTGAAATTGATATGTTTTTTTTACAAAATATAAAACCATGAAAACAACTATCAACTACAAAAAACCCATAACCTTATCTCTTTCATTTTTTTTATTAATGATGTTCGCGGTATTTAGCTGCTTTATATCGTGCCGGAGCAATGTTAATAATGCTACCCCTCCGGCCGGGGTAATGGCCGTAAATTCGGCACAGGCATCAACACCGCAGGATTTTTATATAGACAATACCAAGCAGAATAGTTCGGCTATCGCTTATACACAAAGTACAGGCTATTTTTATGTTATCGGCGGTAATCACCAAACACAGTTCGAAACATCATCCACCACTACTATAAGTGCTTCGGGGAGTTTTTCATTTGCCCCGGGTGCCTATTATTCAGTTTTTTATACTGACGCTAAAACAGCAAACGCATACCAGAACGACAGGACGATGCCCCAACAAGCCGATTCGCGGGTGCGGTTTATTAATTTAAGTACCGCTTTAAACTCAAATGTCGACGTTACAAGTACCGTGGGCGGGAAAACAAGTGGTTTAATAAGCGCCCTGGCCTACCAGGCAGCATCAGCCTATATGGAAGTGAGTTCGGCAAGTACTTTTTCACTTTCTGCTTCAGGGTCAAGTACAGTTTTGTTAAACATCCCGGTAGTTTTACAGGCGGGTAAAATATATACCATTTTTATTTCAGGCACAACTTCTACAACCATTACTTATTCACTGGTTGCTGAGAATTAATTTATAAGCTTATTTTCTTTAAATGCCTGCTGCGTTGTAGCGGGCATTTTTTTTATAGGGCTTGCACGTTTATCGCAAATCGATAAATAATTTCTTTATTTCAATAATATAGTTGTATAATTGCTTAACCAACCAATTATACAATGAAAATTAAAAATCCAAATCTAGTAATAAATATAACGGTAATTTGCAGTATTATATTAGCATTGGCTTCATGGTTTTTTTCTGCCAGAAATGAGAGTCAAATTTTTTGGAGTGTTCCCCCGCCCGATTTATCATTAGCGCCCGGCGAGGCTATTCCCGCTACAATTCCATACGGCAAGTATATACACTATAAAGATAGCATTGAAGCAGTTCGTTATTTAAAAAATGGAGAGGCCGGCGGTCTTGAAGGGGCTAACATGAACAATTTAATAGGCACCAGCTTTGGTTTGAGTTGTGATACGTGTGATTTAAAGTGGTACAACGCAAATGCTTTCTCTGACCAGGAGCATAAACATTATTATATCAATTTATCAGGTTGGACGATAAAAGATAAAGAAAGTGATTATTTCAGTGGCAATTTCGTACGGTTTTATGTAAAAAATAATCAATCTTATATTCATCAAAACGATGTTGATATTCCTGTCAAGTTTAGGTATAATCATAAGGGAGAGTTTTTGATGATACCCGTTAGCAATTCTGCAAAAACAATATTTAATGTATTTTTAACCATAGTTTTGATCGTATTGGGATTTTATCTTCTGTATGTAATTGTGTGCTTCATTTACTTTCTACTTGACCTGTCAAGAGGATTAGTATTTACCACCGAAAATTTAAGGCGTTTGCTTACTATAGCTATTAGTCTGCTGGCTTTTCCGATACTAATTTTACTGTTAAACTTATTGATCAAACTGGTATTCCTTGATTATTTCACAAAAGACGTGGTTTTAAATAATAATATATTTAAAGATAAATGGGAAAATATAGTAGCAGGTATTTTGTTCCTGTTGCTCTACAAAGCTTTCCGCCAGGGCAAGAAATTAAAAGACGAACAGGAACTAACCGTTTAGCCATGCCCATAATAGTTAATTTAGATGTAATGATGGCCAAACGAAAAATGTCATTAACCGAATTGAGCGAAAGGGTGGGCATTACGATGGCCAACTTATCCATACTTAAAACAGGCAAAGCCAAAGCCGTCCGCCTGGAAACGTTAGAAGCCATATGCCGTATTTTAAACTGCCAGCCGGGGGATTTACTGGAATATGTTGAAGATTGATCCTTGTTTAGTTGCAGTTAAAAGTAGCAGTAGGTAATTCTCCCACCACTATTAACTGCTATTGCCAACTGCTACTGCTAACTGCCACCTACTTCGCTTGCGGTAAATTCACTATAAAAGTAGCCCCTTCTCCGGGAACGGAATGTATTTGCAACATTCCTCTTAGTCCTTCAATTAAATGCTTAACCAGCGCCAGGCCAAAACCGTACCCGTGTTCGCCGCCGGTACCATCGGTTGATGAGGCTTTACCGTTAAGTATGGCATCAATAGCTGCTTTATTTAAACCAACGCCGGTATCGGCAACCTTTATTTGCAGCCGGTTGTTGTTTTCTTCGATAATCAAATTAAGGTCAACCATTATTTTCCCATTGCGTGGGGTAAACTTCATCGCGTTGGATATTAAGTTACCGGCTATTTGTAAAAGCTTATTTTTTGAGAAAGGTGTTGCCGCCGTTTCTGAGCTGATATTTATGGTAAAATTGATATTCTTATTTTTTGCCTGCGGCCGGTAAAGCTTTTCTAATTTATCTTTAAATAAAATCAAATTAAACTCTTCGCTGCCTAAAGTTTTGGGATTATCTGCACCCAATATTTCGTCGGCCAACTCCAGTATAGAGCGCCCGCTTTTATGTATCATGTTAATAAATTCTAAAACTTCGTCAATCTGGTTATCACGCCCCTGCTCGCTTATCACTTGCGCCAGGCCAATGATACCGCCCAGCGGACCGCGAATATCATGTGCTACTTTCTTTTTTGTTTCGTTGGCTTCGTCAAGCTTGCTTTTTAAAGCCGATATTACTTTAAAGGTTTTTAAACGATTAACAATTTCGCCGGCAATGATCTTTAACAGTTCAATTTTTTCAGGGCCCAGCGTTTGTTTATAGTTATTATCCAATACGCAAAGTGCGCCCAGGTTATGCCCCTGGTCTGTTGTTAAGGGTACGCCAAAATAATAGCGCAGGTTGGGTTCATCAACAACGTAAAACTTATCCTTAAAACGGCTGTCGGCGGCCAGGTCTGTTACTTCAAAATGGTCGCCAGTGGTTATGGTATACTGGCAAACAGAATCCTCGCGGGGCATCTGCTCAATTTCCAGTCCGTGGGTCGATATTGACCACTGTGTAAAAGTATCTACCAGGTTTACTAATGATATGTTGGTACCGGCAACTTTGGCGGCCAGTTTTGCCAAATCTTTAAAGCTATCGTGGTGGTTAGAGTAATCGAGGTCAAAGTCTGACAGGCTTAATATCCTGTCCATTTCGTTAGCTGGTATCGGCGCGTTGTTCATAGTAATTTGTCAGGTTGTTATATAAGGGTATTTGATTTCATGGTTTTTCAATCAATAATTTTGCCAACCAACAACAACCTTGTAATTGACTGTAATTAAACTCCATCGCTTAAAATTGGGGATATTATTAATTAATAATTGTTTCTTTTGAACCCCAAAGCAGGTAGATTTAACCACTTAAATAAAAATATGCAAACAGATTATTCGCAAAAATCAACCAACGACGAAATAAAGGCAAGGTTTGATAATGATGTGGAACGCTTCTCTAACCTTGACACCGGGCAGCTAACCACCATTGACGCGCCGCTTACTATGGAGCTTTGCACCGAAGCTGCCAGGTATGTTAACCCAAATGCTACCGAGCTATTGGATATTGGCTGCGGAGCAGGCAATTACACCCTGAAAATGTTAAGCAAGATCAACAACCTTAATTGTACGCTGAATGATTTGAGCATGCCCATGCTGCAACGTGCAAAAGAACGTGTATCAGCGCAAACCGTTGGTAAGGTCACCATTATACAGGAAGATATGCGTAACCTGGATTTGGCAGACAACCATTTTGACATTATTTTGGCCGCCGCTACCCTGCACCATTTACGTGACGATGCCGATTGGGAATTGGTTTTTGATAAGCTATATAAAACGCTAAAGCCGGGTGGTTCTTTCTGGATATCTGACCTTATCACCCACGATTCGCCGCCGTTAACTCAGTTGTTCAATAAAAATTACAGCGATTACCTGGAAAACCTCGGTGGACCGGAATACAGGCAAAAGGTGTTGGAGTACGTAGCCCATGAGGATACACCACGGTCGGTAAACTATCAGTTGGGTTTATTGAGCAAAGTTGGCTTCAGGCAAGTTGAAGTATTGCATAAAAACTCTCTTTTCGCGGCTTTTGGGGGGATAAAATAAGGAGTGGTAAAAAAGAAGCCCAGAGTCTTTAGTCGTAAGTACCGAGTTAGTTTGCCTTATGACTAAAGACTTTGGACTTAAGACTAATTACTTTTTTTCAGGAGGCGTAGAAGTAATTTCGCCAAATTCATTTACGTAGGCCATCATACTGTCAAGGTCGCTGCCGCCGGGGTTTTCTTTACGCTCCAGTTTGCGCTGCTCTTTTTCTTCCTTTTTCTTCTGCCTGTTTTTTTCGAGTTGCTTCTTCATGAAGGTAGCCTGTGACTTTGCCATAATTGATGTTTTTAGTTAAAAGCCTGTTCCTGTTTACCTATATGTTGATATATGGCAATGTTTCGCATTGCTTATGTTTGAAATGGATCGAATCTGTTTCGGCTGCAGTTACGGTACCTGTAGCAAGGGAGAAAAAGAAATCCGGCTCAAATAACCGATCAGCAGGTAAGCTACAAGGAAATAGCTGTATAAATATACCGTTGACGGCAAAGCTACGCAATTTTAGTGATTAGAAGGTTAGTTAGTTTCTTTTATATCTAACTTCATATATTTGATGTACTAAAACCACTTAATAAAACTTAACATTATGGATACTTCATTAATTACAACCAGCACCGGTTTAGAGGGTTACCGCATAACAAAACATTTAGGCGTGATAAGGGGGATAACGGTGCGCAGCCGCAGTGCGCTGGGCAATATAGCAGGCGGTTTCCAGTCGCTTTTTGGAGGCCGGCTTTCAATATATGTTGAGCTTTGTGAAAATTCGCGGGAAGAAGCTTATCGCTTGTTAATGCAGCATGCGCAGGCATTGGGTGCCAACGCCATCATTAATATGCGTTATGACGCTAATGAAATTATGCAGGGCGTTACCGAAGTACTGGCCTATGGTACCGCGGTTGTGGTAGAGAAACTTAATTGATTACACTGATTTCATTTTGATTACATCGATCCAAAATCGGTGTAATCAAAATGAAATCGGTGTAATCCCATTTAATTAAAATACGATAACGGTATATGCCTCCACATGCCGTGCGATAAATGGCCGGTAAGCAATTCGAATATAAGATACAGGGGCCAGAATATATAACATAATATCAGATCGATAATATTATGATTATAATACCAGTTTATCATTAACGCATAAAGGCCCAGTAACAGGTAAAGTATGCTTGTTTCTCTTTTCTTCATCATCCTTATTATTTACGGCTGTAAAATAATACATAAATATTAATACTTCAAAACGCCCGCAGTTGATCAATTTTTATAGCAGGGAAACTATTTTTTTAAGTTCAAACGCCTCAATTCGCGCCCAATAATCTTTAAAAGTTATCCACATATTAACAAAACCGCTTAAACAAGCTTAAAAAGGGCATTTTTTGGTTATAATTTTTAGCTATAAATATTCGCTTGTTACCTATAAAAAAGTATGTTTGTTAAAACAAATCACTCGTAACCCGGGTTAATCAATTAAACATTTAAAAACTTATCATGGGAACAATTACCGCGTATTCAGTAAAAACCAAAACAAAGAATGTACCAATGATCAATCCTGTTATTGATATAAAATCAGGCAGGTACATTGCAACCGGCGCAGACGCTGCCGGCAACAAAATGGCTGCTATTATGAGCAAAGCTACTGCTGAAGGTCATATTGCCAGCGGTGCAGCTAAAAAAGGTTCTGGCTGGTAAATAAAATTACCAGGTTAAAACCTGTTCAACAAAGCCGGATGTTAAAACAATACCCGGCTTTGTTATTTTCATCGCTTCCATTTTTTAAACGGATGGATGGACAAACTGGAATTATAATATCGTATATCGCCGGATACTTCAACGCTAATCCAACCGGGCAATTCAAATTCAGCAGCTTCATGCCCCAGTTCTATCTCTGCAACTATCAATCCCAAATTATCACCCAAAAATTCATCCACCTCCCATAAGTGGCCTGCAAAATTAATACGGTAGCGTTTTTTTTCTATCCATGATACTGCAAAACTATCCAGCAATTCAATTGCATCCCTTACCGGCAGCGGGTATTCATATTCGCTTCTGGATATGCCGGTTGTAGCACCTTTGATGGTCAGGTAGGCCTTTTCGCCTGCCATTCGCACCCGTATGGTTTTATCAACTTCGTTTACGATATATCCCTGCCGCAAATGTGTTGGTTCAGGTTTTGCCAATTGCCGCCAGTGTTCAGCATCTACCAAAAATTTCCTTTCTATCTCCATACTTATTGGTTAATAATTCATTGTTCATAGCCGGTATATGTTTAATTAGTAAATGTATTTACTATGACCAATTATCCATGATCCATTAACTAACATCAAACACTAATGCTTAAATAATGTTACACATCTATAATCAAAATTTTATGAAACAATCATTCAACGCCACTTTAACCGGCACATCCAGCCCGATAACCGGCATAGCAACGCAAACCAGCGCATTCGGAGCAGTTAATGCCTGGCAGTTTAACTCAATTGACGATTCTCTGCATTTAGTAATTGCAAAAGACGAAGATGGCAATTGGGAACGGATTACAGGAACAGAACCTTATCTTTCGGGCTGGACGGAAGAATTATCCCGGCAAATAAAAAAACATAGCTAAATTTGCACATGGAAAAACGTGAAATTGGAAAATCGGGCGTAAAGATACACCCGTTTGCTTTTGGTGGAAATGTATTTGGGTGGACTATTGACGAACAAACCTCATTCAATATTTTAGACGCATATATTGATATGGGACTTGATTTTATTGATACCGCCGATGTTTATTCTGCGTGGAAACCCGGCAATAAAGGGGGCGAATCTGAAACCATAATTGGCAACTGGCTAAAAAAAAGCGGTAAACGCAATAAGGTTATCATCGCCACCAAAGTAGGCAAACCAATGGGCGAGGGCATGAAAGGTTTATCAAAAGCCTACATTACAAAGGCAGTTGAAGCCTCATTACAGCGTTTGCAAACCGATCATATCGATCTGTATCAATCACATGATGATGATGAGGCTACTCCCCTTGCAGAAACCCTTGAAACTTATACCGATTTGATCAAACAGGGAAAAGTACGGGCAATTGGCGCGTCAAATTATAGTGGCGAACGACTGAAAGAGGCTTTACAGGTAAGCAAGGAAAATAACTTTGCTGCTTACCAATGCCTGCAACCTGAATATAATTTATATGAGCGTGAGCAATATGAAAAAGAACTGGAACCTGTTTGCCGTGAAAATAATATAGGGGTTATAAGCTATTATTCGCTTGCCAGCGGATTTTTGACGGGTAAATACCGGTCAGAAAGCGACCTGTCTAAAAGCCCCCGCGGACAAGGTGTAAAAAAATACCTAAATGACCGTGGCTTTAAAATATTAGCCGCGCTTGACCAGGTAGCTGCCGAATATAAAACCACGCCTGCATCTGCGGCTTTGGCATGGGTAATTGCCCGTCCCGGCATTACCGCGCCCATTGCCAGCGCCACAAGCATAAAACAACTGCATGAAACGGCGGCAGCCGTTAATCTTCATTTAAAAAGCGAGGCTATTGATTTGTTAACAAAGGCAAGCGGCTATTAGTTAAGAGCCAAGATGCAAGAATCAAGAGCTAAGATGCAAGAATCAAAAAAGCACAAGTAGCCAATGATAGCCCACGCTACAATGCCAAGGGTTGACACAGTTTATTTTACAGACCGCTACACATAAACGGAATTTTGTTAGTGCTCCCGGTCTTGATTCTTGGCTCTTGATTCTTGGCCCTTCAATGCAATCGATTGCAATAAAACTGTAATAATCCATAAAAGTTGCATTTGCAGGTAAATAGATTTTCTTATTTGCAGTATATTCAGTTAATTTGAAATACCAAACAAAACACCACATGAAAAGTAAAAAGCTCCTTACCCTGTTATTGCCTATTGTAGCAGTTGCAGGTTTCATCGTATTTAATGCGTTAAAAATCGATCCGCCAAAACATAAAAACGCCGCAGATAATGCCGGTCTAACACTGCCAGCGGGGTTTAAAGCTTCGTTAATAATAAGCTCTGTACCCGGCGGTGTTAGGGAAATGGCACCAACACCTAATGGCGATCTTTACCTTAAAGTAATGAACACCGCCAACAGGGCGGGAGTAATTCTAAGAAAAGGAATTATTTTGTTGCATGTTGATGGTGATAAGGCAACTATAAAAACAAGTTTTGGTAAGTTTATGGGGAGCGGTGTATATCTTAAAAATGGCTATTTATATGCATCGAACGATACAGACGTTTACCGGTTTAAACTAAACAGTAATTATGAGCCGGTTGATCCTGATCATCCTGAAAAACTGGTTGTCGGGTTAATAGCACGTAATGGTGAGCATCAGCCGAAGGCTATATTAGTGGATGATAATAACAATTTATATGTAAACATAGGCGCTTTCTCCAATTCATGCCAGGTAGAAGACCGCAAACTACATTCGATGGGCAAGCCGGGATGCCCCGTTTTAGATTCGGCAGCCGGTATATGGATGTTTAAGGCCGATAAAGTCGGTCAGCATTATAAGGATGGTATACGCTATGCAACTGGTTTAAGAAATGTGGTAGGCATGGATTGGAACAAGCAGGATAACCAGTTATTTGTAATGCAGCATGGTCGGGATGGTTTATATTCTATGTTCCCCGAATATTATGATGCTAAACAATCGGCTGAATTACCTGCAGAATGTCTGTATGCCTTAAAAAAAGGGGATAATGCCGGATGGCCTTATATTTATTATGACCAGATACAACATAAAAAAATTCTGGCACCCGAATATGGCGGCGACGGAAAAAAATCGGTGGATGATAAATACATCGACCCAGTAGCAGCTTACCCCGGTCATATGGCCCCGGATGGTTTACTGTTTTATACAGGAAGCCAGTTCCCTGAAAAATATAAAAATGGCGCGTTCATAGCTTTCCATGGTTCATGGAACAGAGCACCAGAGCCGCAGGCCGGCTTCTTCGTGGTTTTTCAACCTTTTAAAAACGGTAAACCCGATGGTAAATGGGAAGTATTTGCTAATGGTTTTGCCGGTACCCAGGCACAAACCGAGTCAGGACGTGCAGATCGCCGTCCCTGCGGATTAGCAATGGGACCGGATGGCTCCCTGTATGTGAGTGATGATACCGCAAACAAAGGCGGTGTTTATAAAATTACCTATCAAAAATAGAAATGAAATTATATAAAATTGCGGCCATTTGCGCCTTAACCCTTTTATCAAGCACTTCAATATTCGCGCAAGCTAAAAAGCCTGCAACCAGCCCAGCTACGGGCACCTTATCAGCAAGCATTGCCCGCGGTAAGTTAGTATATAGCAAAATTTGCGTTACCTGCCACATGGCGGACGGCCTGGGTGCGGGTGCCATGAACCCGCCGCTGGCTAAAACTGTTTATGTTTTAGGCGCTAAACCTAAACTGGCAGCCATCGTATTAAATGGTTTTAACGAAAGTATTGAAATAGATGGCAACACTTTCTCTAACGTCATGCCTTCACAGGATTTTTTGAAGGACCAAGAAATTGCTGATGTATTGACTTATGTACGTCATAGCTTTGGTAACAAAGCATCCGCCGTCACAGTAGCCGAGGTTAAAAAAGCAAGGGCAGCGAAGAAGTAAGTTCCTAAAAAGGAAACAAACTTAGTATCGAATAATTAATGTTGGGTATTGAATATTGAAGTAACCTTCGGCGTTCGAAATTAGGCATTCATTCGAGCCTATAAAATACTGTGTCAATCCTTGGCAGGTCCCCATGAGGTCTGCCAAAGGTTGACACAGTTTGTTTTAAAGACTCCTAAAAATAACTCTGGCGCTTGCCAATCTCTACCGATAGCTATTGGGCTCGCCAATTAACTAATCATCACTCTTTAAATTCCGCATTAATTTCCTTACTTTCCGTTTTTAATTAACGCTGACTATTAGCTATTAAAACCCGGTAACCGTATGAATATTAAGTTTCGCTTAATACTGATGAATTTTATGCAATATTTCATTTGGGGGGCGTGGCTGCTTACCATCGGTGCCTATTGGTTTCAAAATAAAGGGTGGTCGGGCGCGCAGTTCGGTGCCATCTTCTCCACCATGGGAATTTCAGCAATATTTATGCCCACCATAACCGGTATAATTGTTGATAAATTTATAAATGCCGAAAAGCTTTACGGCATAATGCATATTTTGGGGGCGATGGTGCTATTTAGCATCCCGCTTATAACCAATCCCACCACATTTTTCTGGGTGATATTGTTGAATATGGTATTCTATATGCCAACTTTATCTTTATCCATAACAGTTGCCTACTCAGCTTTAAAAACCAGCGGTAAGGATGTTGTAAAAGAATACCCGCCCATCCGCATTTGGGGAACCATAGGTTTTATAGCAGCGCTGTGGGCCGTAAGCCTTACGCATAACGAAACTTCGGCCAACCAGTTTTATATTGCTTCAGCAGTAGCCCTGGCGCTTGGCATTTATTCATTTACTCTTCCAAAATGTCCGCCGCTTTTAAACAAGGTTGATAATAAATCTATTGTAAACCTGTTGGGCTTAAACGCGTTCGCCCTATTTAAAACCCCTAAGTTTGCTGTATTTTTCGCATTCTCAATGCTTTTAGGGGCAGCCCTGCAACTTACTAATGCTTACGGCGATACATTTATACACGATTTTAACAATGTACCTGCCTATAAAGATTTGATCGCCGTAAAGTATCCGGCTATTATCATGTCCATTTCGCAGGTATCCGAAACGCTTTTCATCTTAGCTATCCCGTTCTTTCTGCGCAAATTCGGAATTAAATATGTAATGCTGTTTAGTATGCTTGCCTGGGTATTACGCTTCGGGCTATTTGCATTTAGCGACCCGGCGGGCGGCTTATGGATGATCGTCTCATCGTGCATTGTGTATGGAATGGCATTTGACTTTTTCAATATTTCAGGCTCTTTATTTGTTGAAACGCAAACAACACCCGAGATAAGGGGCAGTGCCCAGGGGTTATTTATGATGATGGTAAATGGTTTTGGGGCATTTTTTGGGAGTTTAATAAGCGGTGTAGTTATTCAAAACTTTTTCACTTATGCCGACCAAAGCAAAAACTGGCATGGCATCTGGCTTAGTTTTGCAGGATATGCCTTAGCAATAGCCATTATTTTCCCTTTTGTATTCAGATATAAACATAATGATGCATTGAAACATGCCATCAAACACGCATAAATAAACCAATGAAAAAACATTACCGTGCAGAAAATGATTGCCTTAATTGCGGCGCTACTTTACAGGGTAAGTTTTGCCACGTTTGCGGGCAGGAAAATTTGCAGATAAAGGAAAGCTTTGGCCACATGATGAACCATGCGGTAAGTGATTATTTTCATTTTGATGAAAAATTCTTCAATACGTTAAAACCTCTCCTGTTCAAACCCGGAAAGCTGACTAATGAATACATGGCAGGTAAGCGGGTGAGTTACCTGCACCCGGTGAAGATGTACATATTTATAAGCTTGATCTTCTTTATATTACTATTTAGCGACAAAGTTCAAACCAGCACTATACCCCGCAAAGCAGTTACCAAAGAGCAACCAACCAAGGCAGATTCAATTATTGCGAAAAATCCTAACCTTTCTGACGAAGAAAAAACCGTAGTATATAACAATTACAACTACTCCGTTAAAAAAAATAAAAACGGGAATGGAAACGACACTACGTACTATAATTTACAATCGTTTACAAAAATCACAGCGGATACTTCGTATGCACAATATCTTCTTAAACAATCAAAATTACCGGTAGGGAAGCGGGATGGTTTTTTTAAGAAGTTACTGATAAATAAGGTAATTGGTTGGAAAAAAAACAAAAATGGCAGCAGTGTATTACTGGAAACTTTTTACCATGACGTGCCGAAAATGATGTTCCTGTTATTGCCAATATTTGCGCTTATATTGAAAGTCACCTTCCGCAAAAATAAAAAGTTTTACATCGAACATTTGATCTACTCCTTTCATTTTCATTGCTTTCTTTTCTTATTACTATCGTTTTTTATGCTGCTAGAGTTGGCGGCCCCCACAAACTGGGATTTCATTAATCTGATCGCTATTATTTTAATCGCCTGGTATGCCTACCGTTCGTTAAGGGTGGTTTATAACCGGACACCATTCAGGACTGTTACCAAAATAATAGGTATGTATATTAGTTATTCAGTTGCTTTAGTAATTTGTATGAGCCTGTTATTTTTGATTATTGCAATTTTTGAAATATAGCTCCTTAAAACAACTTATATCCCAAACCTAAACTAAACAAATTGATATGGGTGGAGCCTGAACCATAGCTTTGGCTGGATAACCCTGCTTCATAACGTGCATCCAAAGAGATTTTTCGTATATCTATCCCTATACCCGTCTGCCATGCATAGTTTTGATCTTTATAATCAAGTTTTATAATATCGCTTGCCGCGCTGCTGTAGCTCTGGTCTTTATTTATCGCGAATGATACCACCGGCCCGGTATAAAACCTGGCACCAAAACCAAACGCCCCAATCTTACCGCCAAATAATAAAGGCACGTCAACACTGGTAAATTTAGCCTGGGTTGTTCCCGCAGCATTCATAATATTTACATCTTTACTGGTTAGGTAAGCTTCCGGCTGAAAATTAAAACCCAACGCGCCAACACGCAGCCATATACCGGCTAAATATCCTGCCTGGTTGCTGGTGTTAAACGTCCCGGTTTTTGAAAGGCTTGAAAAATCCATGCCCGCCTTTGCCCCAAATTGAAAGCTGGGTAAAAGTTGTGCAGATGCCATGTATAGATTGGCAAGAATAACTGCGAGTGTTAAGGAAAGTTTTTTCATAATTGAAGTTGAGTTATACAAAATACAAATTTTTGACCGGTAAAAACTTACTAAGTTTAACCGGGTTGCATTATTTTTATCAGGCAAAATAAAACTTTGCATACTAAAGACTTACGAAGTTTTGAAAACGTCGTAAGTCTAACAGGTACCTATGTCTGTATCACACCCGGATTAAACGCCCGTTCAATTGGCGAATGATTAGCCGCTTCAATACCCATCGATATGACTTTTCGTGTTTCCAGCGGGTCTATGATCCCATCAACCCATAACCGTGCGGCGGCATAATAGGGCGTGGTTTGCGCGTTGTACCGGTCGGTTATTTGTTTTAAAAGTTCAGCTTCCTTTTGTTCGTTTACATCTTCTCCCCGCGCCTTTAACCCGGCGGCTTGTATCTGCAATAGTGTTTTAGCTGCCTGTGAGCCGCCCATTACTGCTATTTTTGCCGATGGCCATGCATAAATTAATCGCGGATCATAAGCCTTGCCGCACATGGCATAATTACCCGCGCCGTATGAATTACCGATGATAATAGTAAGCTTAGGCACTACCGAATTAGCTACCGCGTTAACCATTTTTGCGCCATCCTTAATAATGCCGCCCTTTTCTGATTTACTGCCAACCATAAAGCCTGTCACGTCCTGTAAAAACACCAGCGGTATCTTTTTCTGGTTACAGTTCATAATAAACCGGGTAGCTTTGTCTGCCGAGTCGGAATAGATTACCCCGCCAAACTGCATTTCGCCTTTTCCTGACTTAATAATTTTACGCTGGTTGGCAACAATCCCAACCGCCCAGCCATCAATGCGACCTAAACCGCATATAATTGATTTACCATACAACTCTTTATATTCATCAAATTCAGAACCGTCTACCAGCCGCTTGATAATCTCGTTCATATCATACGCCTTTTCGCGATTGTCGGGCAACAGGCCGTAAATATCATTTTCATCCAGTTTTGGCGGTGCGGATTTTATACGGTCATATCCGGCTTTTGTAAAATCGCCGACCTTTCCCATGCTCTTTTTAATGGCATCCAAACAAGCTTTATCATTCGGAAATTTATAATCAGTAACACCTGATATTTCGCAATGTGTCGTTGCTCCGCCTAATGTTTCATTGTCCACTTCCTCGCCTATCGCCGACTTTACCAAATACGATCCCGCTAAAAAAACAGAACCCGTGCCCTCAACAATCATTGCCTCGTCGCTCATTATGGGCAAATAAGCCCCCCCGGCCACGCACGAACCCATGATAGCAGCAATTTGAATAATGCCCATGCTGCTCATCATAGCGTTGTTGCGGAATATGCGTCCGAAATGTTCTTTATCCGGGAATATCTCATCCTGCATTGGCAAATAAACCCCTGCGGAATCAACCAGGTAAATAATAGGCAAGCGGTTTTCCATAGCTATTTCCTGTGCGCGCAGGTTTTTCTTGGCCGTTATCGGGAACCATGCACCTGCCTTAACCGTGGCATCATTAGCAACTATGATACATTGCCTGCCAGATACATAACCAATACCCGTTATTACCCCGCCCGAGGGGCAGCCGCCGTGTTCGGCATACATACCATCCGCAGTAAAAGCGCCTATTTCAAGCCAAGGTTTATTTTCATCTATTAAATAAGCTACACGTTCGCGGACAAGCATTTTGCCTTTTTCTTTTTGCTTTGCAGCGGCCTTTTCGCCACCACCCAGGTATATTTTTTTAAGCCGGGTATTTAGCTCATACACCAGTTGCTTGTTAATATCTTCGTTTTTGTTAAATTCAATATCCATAATTGGTTTGTGGTAGATTGGGAATTTACGAAAGTACAAATAATTAAGCAGGCCGTTTTTTCACCGGCGATATTGACTTGGCTATTGTTTGACCTTTAATGAATTGTTGGCCCGGTTTTAACCTGCTAATTGCGTTTGCATAGGCATTCTGTAACAGCAGCTTTATTTCTTTTTCCAGAAAGTCGTTTATGTTTTTTATGGTAATGTAACGATATAAACTTCCGTTACCGGTTAGTATATTATATGGGTCTGGTATTTCGCTGCCCCGGTTAAAGCCAAAGTTTAGGTATTTGGCAAAAACAGCCATACTGCAAAATACCTCGCCCGCTTTATCGGTTAACGAAAGGCTAAATGCAAGCGCATTATAGTTATCATAGATCAGTTCATTACTTTCGGGGTAAAGCGTCCATATAAAATCGCGTAACCATAACGCTGTTTGTTGAACGTGGTCGGGATAAGGCATTAAAAACTTTATCAAATCGGTGATTTCTTCCTTTCCCATTATTCAAATTTACTATTTATGTTCTTAAAATTAACTTGAACAAAATAAATGTAATATTTATATTACAAATTACTTGCATAAATAAAAATCAGTTCGTACATTCGCATCACTATTGATTAAACCCCTAACAAAATGATTATTCTAACGGCAATATACCTTTTGAAGAGATTTAACGTGGTTGCACGTTTAAACAACTTAGTATTAATTACGAGAGTGCCTGTTTTTGCAATAGCTTAAAAATTCCCTTCCCCCCGGTCAGTCTCTTTAACCATTCAAAAATTCGCTAAATCCGCTTTATTTCGTGAAATTAGTGCTTTTTATTTAGGTAAGATTTCTGTCTTTGAACCAAACTTCATCGGGTTCTATTTTGCAATTTTCCATTAGGGTAACCAATTCAATAGCATCTGCCGAAGTCAACACCAGTTTGCGGTTAGCCGGTTTTAAAAAGTGTTGCTCCACCATTACATCCATTTGTTGCAGCAAAAAATCGTAAAAGCCACTTACATTTAAAATGCCTATGGGATGATTATGCAACCCAAGTTGCAGCCAGGTTAGTACTTCAAAAAATTCTTCGAGTGTTCCAAAACCACCCGGCAACATGATTACCCCATCGCATAAGTCGCTCATCAATTGCTTGCGCTGGTGCATGTTATCCACTATATGGAGTTCAGTTAACCCCGCATGGCCAACTTCTTTGTCAAGCAGAAATTGAGGGATTATACCAATCGCTTTCCCGCCTTTATTCAATACTGCATCAGCCAGTAAACCCATTACCCCTACCCTGCCACCTCCAAATATTAAAGTAATATCGCGGTTTACCATTACTTCGGCCAATAATTCGACCGCCTCTTTTAATATAGGGTCATTATTATAATTGGCACCGCAGAATACGCAAACTGCTTTCATTAAGGATATTATGTTAAAAAAGGTTAATCTTATTTATAAGCCAAAAATACTTTTTTATATTTGATAGAATGACTGTCAAAGGCATAATATTACTCCTGTTAATTGGTTTTTCTGCTACTCATACAGTAAAAAGCCAGGCTTTACAGGCACAACAAGGGGCAATTTTTAGAGCAGGAACAAATGAACTTTTGCTTAATGTTCAAATAATTAACAAACAAAATCCATATAAAGTTAAACCGAACGGATTTGGCACATTCAGTATTTTAGCCAAACAAGGGGATACGTTGGAAATTACCGGCGATGGTTATAACGAAGATACTTGTATAGTAAGCAATTTTTCATTTAAAAACATCTACCTAAAACCATCTTCAAACGAGTTAAAAGAGGTAGTGATCTCAGTCAGTTCATTACAACAAGATTTACAGGAAGCGCAAAACGGCTATCGTAAAAAGGCTGTATTTTATACAGGCGCACCGCATTATTACTACATTTTTTTAAAACCAATGACCTTTATTTACGAGAACTTTAAAAGTGAAGTAATACAGGCCAGGCATTTTAAAAAGTTTGCCCATGAGCAGTTAGAAAATGATAAAATATACCAGCGATTTAATAGCTACACCATTAAAAAAGCGATACCTATCAACGATGAAGAATTAGGTGATTTTAAATCAGCTTATTATCCTACCGTCAAGCAAATAACAGCCTGGAGTGATTATGATTTGGATGTATATCTAAAAAAATCTTACAAAGATTATTTAGAAAAAAGCCAAAACGAAAAACTAATCTCTAATTAACTATTCTCTATTCACTACCTCGTATAATTCGGCGCTTCCTTAGTTATCGTTATATCATGGGGATGCGACTCTCGTATGCCCGATGCGGTTATCCGCACAAATTTTGCTTTTTGCAGGGCTTCAATATCCTTTGCGCCGCAATAGCCCATGCTGGCGCGTAAGCCGCCTACAAACTGGTAAATCACCTCGGCTAATGTGCCTTTATAGGGCACACGGCCTACAATACCTTCGGGCACCAGCTTTTTAATATCATCCTCTACATCCTGGAAATAACGGTCTTTTGAGCCTTGTTCCATCGCCTCAATTGAACCCATGCCCCGGTATGATTTAAACCTGCGGCCTTCATATATAATGCTTTCGCCCGGCGACTCTTCAACCCCGGCAAATAATGATCCTGCCATAATCGTACCCGCACCTGCCGCGATAGCTTTTGGAATATCACCGGTGTGCTTAATTCCGCCATCGGCAATAACCGGAACGCCTGTACCCCTTAATGCCTTGGCGCATTCATATACTGCATATAGCTGCGGAACACCGACACCGGCTATAATACGCGTAGTACAAATAGAACCCGGGCCAATACCTACCTTTACCCCATCGGCACCGGCATTGGCTAAGGCTAATGCTGCTTCGCCTGTTGCTACATTACCCACAATAACCTGCAAGTCGGGATATTTGGCTTTAACTTCTTTTAATTTATCAATCACACCTTTTGAATGGCCGTGGGCAGTATCTATAGTAATAACATCAACCCCGGCTTTTACCAGGGCATCTACCCTATCCAAAGTATCAGCGGTAACACCAACCGCAGCGCCTACACGTAGGCGGCCATGCTCATCCTTACAGGCATTCGGGAAGTTTTTAAACTTCTGGATATCTTTGAAAGTTATCAAACCTATCAGCTTACCATCTACATCAACAACCGGCAGCTTTTCTATTTTATGGCTTTGCAGTATTTCTTCGGCCTGTGTTAGCGTTGTGCCTTTTGCGGCCGTTATTAAACCAACTTTCGTCATTACTTCCTGCACCGGCCTGCTCATTACTTTTTGAAAGCGAAGGTCGCGGTTGGTGATGATGCCTTTCAACATTCCTTCCTTATCAATTACAGGTATGCCGCCTATCTTAAATTCCTTCATTATTTTAACCGCATCGGCAACAACCGCGCTTTCATGCAGCGTAACCGGGTCCTGTATCATGCCGCTTTCTGAACGCTTTACCTTGCGTACCTCATCGGCCTGGCGGTCAATGCTCATATTTTTATGCAACATCCCAAGGCCACCGGCCTGTGCCATTGAAATGGCCATCAGCGCTTCGGTAACCGTATCCATAGCAGCGGAAACTAAGGGAATATTCAGCCTGATCTTTTTGGTTAAAAAAGAGCCGGTATCCACGTCACGCGGTAAAACTTCTGAATAAGCGGGGAGTAGTAATACGTCGTCGTAGGTTAAACCTTCGCCAACAAATTTAGATGGGTCGTTGAGCATAGCAAATAATTATTTGGAGTTATTATTTGCCGGGCAAAGCTAATTATTTATTTCGGATTTAGGAAGTAGGATATCGGAATTATATATAAATAACAGATAGATGACTCGTGAGCGAAAGTTGTGACAATAATATTATTTTTTTATTTAGTTTTGAAAAGGGATGTGCTGCATTTGTACACCCGGCCACCAATTATTAAATAAGCATGACAACATCATTTACTTTAAAAAGACAAGTATTAGCGCTTTCGGTTTTAATAAGCGCGTTCAATTGCCAGGCGCAAACCGCAGTTAAACAGGAGATAGATAAAATAAACACACCCGCCATTGGGCTGGCCCCGTTACGTTTCCTTGCCTCTGACGAGTTGAAAGGGCGTGCAACTATGCGCCCCGAAATAAATATAGCTGCGCGTTATATTAGTGAGGCCTACAGAAGCTTAGGATTGAAGGAATTGCCGGGAACGAGCGACTATTTTCAAAATTTTGAACTTAATAATATCACACCTGCAAAAAACGGCGTAATTACTATAAACGGAAAAGCTTATAATATAGGTGCCGGTATGACAGAGGTACAGGGAGGCGACGTAAAGCTAAATGCCCAGGTGATATATGCCGGCCATGGCAATAAAGATGATTTGGATAAACTTGACCTGAAAGGCAAGATCGTAATCACCGACATTGGCCAGAATGACTCGACCAATGCCCGCGCTGCCGGCGGCATGACAGCGGGAAAAGCTAAAATGGTGCAGGATAAAGGCGGCATAGCACTGATAGAACGCGTTAAACCCGTAGCCAATAACACCGGGGCGCAAGGTGGACGCAATAGAGGCGGCGGCGGCGGGCGCAGGGTAGTGAGCGGCAAAAATACGCCTCCCACCCTCCCTGCTTTTACGATAACCGATGCCGACGGCAGTTTGCTGGCGGCAGTGAAAGGGCAACCGGCTACCGCTGCTATAGATATTTCAGGAAGTGTAACCGTATCGACTCCTGTAAAAAATGTGGTTGCATATTTGGAAGGCACAGATCCCAAATTAAAAAATGAATACGTTGTATTATCCGCACATTACGATCATCTCGGTGTATTAAAGGGTGGAAAGATGGAAGAAGGTAAGTTAGACAGCATTTATAACGGCGCGCGCGATAACGCCATTGGTACTACTGCCGTAATTGACGCTGCCCGCTATTTTACGTTGCACCCAACAAAACGCTCTATTATGTTCGTTGCGTACACAGGTGAAGAAATAGGCGAGCTCGGCAGCAAATATTTTGCTTCAGACCCACCCGTACCGCTTGAACAAATGGTGTATAACCTGAATATTGATAACGCGAGCTATAACGATACCAAGCTTGTTTCGGTAATTGGTTTAGGGCGCACATCCGAAGATGACCTCATCAGGAAAGCATGTACAGCTTATGGATTGACCGCATTACCCGACCCGGCCCCTGAGCAAAACCTGTTTGACCGCAGCGATAATACACAACTGGCGGTTAAAGGTATCCCGGCCCCTACTTTTAGTCTTGGTATGAAAGCATTTGACGCGGAGATAAACAAACGTTACCATCAGCTAAGTGATGAAGTTGGCAATTTTGACCTTGATTACGCCATGAAATACATTAATTCGTTCATTCTGTCGGCAAAATATATTGGCGACGACCCCAAAGAGATATTCTGGGTAAAAGGTGACAAATATGAACCAGCCTGGAAAGCCCTGCATAACAAAAAATAAGCAATGCCTCACAGGCCATTTTTGTCTGAAC
>Ga0302309_10000723_pt1 | contig 35260 bp, 34 predicted proteins | sample III_Palsa_N1_1_FD_200453 | JGI IMG/M metagenome (GOLD analysis project Ga0302309, IMG submission 200453) | Peat permafrost microbial communities from Stordalen Mire near Abisko, Sweden - III_Palsa_N1_1 | ecosystem: Environmental > Terrestrial > Soil > Palsa > Peat permafrost | place: Sweden... | reverse complement strand
TTTGGTGCTATCAAATATGCAATTAAGAAACAATTAGAGGCACCTGGATTTTATGGGTTAACTTAAACTCGCAGAGGACCCTGCGCATGGAAGAAGATTTTCGTTGCCGATGGTCCTCTGCGAGAGACCATTCGGGACTTAATAGTTTTTAGCTTTCTGCATTCCGCTTCTACAAATAATAACCCTGTCCATCACTTTTTATCTTCCCTGCATCTAACAGCAGTCGAATAACTGCTATACGCTCTTTTTCCGTCCCGCTTTTAATAGACGTGACCAGCGTAGCTGTATCCATCGGCGACACGCTCAACAACTCCGCTATCTCATTAGTAATTACATCGCCAATCTCGGCGGCATTGCGTTCGCGTTTTTCGGCAAGGCAGATGTCGCATACGCCGCATTTTGGCGCGTTATCTTCATCAAAATAGGCCAGCAGCATTTGGCTACGGCATTTTTTGTGGGTGACATAAGCAAAAACGGCCTCTATTTTATTGCGATAATTGGTTTTGCGCTGCTCAATGAGTTTTTTGTTGATGTGCAACTCCTTTTCATGCAGGCGCGGGCGTATCCAGGTAATTTGCGGGTGATCGGTTTGCTGTAAATAGTTAAGAACGCCAAAGTCCTGCAAGCGGCTCAAGCCTTCCATTACCTGCTGTACGCTCATATTGCTGCGCCGGGCCAGGTCGAACTCGCGCAGGCGCACATAATTTTCAAACGCGCCGCCGTAAGAGCGCAGCAGGGTTTTAATGAACGGGTCCCAGGCGGGGTTTTGTATCTGGAAGTTATACAGTTCCTCGTTCAGTACCTCAAACCTGAACCGCGAAGGCAGGAACACGCTTTCGTTAAAGGCCAGGTATTCATCCTGCTCTAAAAACTTTAATGCGCTTAACGTTTTAACCGGGTCGAGGCTGTACCGGGCGCAAAAATCGCCGATATCCAGGTCAAAGCTAACGCCGGTGCCGGCACCGTAGGCCAGATGATAATAGTTTGCCAGCGAATGGTACACCCGCCTTATTTCATCCAACGATGGAAAACTCAACTCAAATTTCTTTTCTTCTTTATACCTGTCGGCGTTATTGTATACCAGGACCGCGTAGGCCTTATGCTCATCGCGCCCGGCCCGGCCCGCCTCCTGGTAATACGCTTCCAGGCTTTCGGGTATATCCTTATGGATCACAAAGCGTACATCCGGCTTGTCTATTCCCATCCCAAAAGCGTTTGTCGCGACAATAATACGGGTACGGTTGCTGATCCAGTTATCCTGCTTTTTGGAGCGCTCATCTACGTTCAACCCGGCGTGGTAATGGTCGGCCTTTATGCCGTTCTCGTTATAAAATTTGGCTATTTCGGCTGTTTCTTTACGACTGCGCACATACACAATGCCGCTTCCTTTAACGCCGTTGGCTACATCCAGCAATTTGCGCAGCTTATTCTCCTCGTTCAAAACCGCGTAGCTGATATTGCGCCGCTCAAAACTTTTCCGGAAGATATTAGGCTGCTTAAACCGCAGCTTTTGCTGTATATCTTCCTGTACCTCGGCAGTAGCAGTGGCGGTAAGCGCCAGTACTGGTACATCGGGATGTAATTCGCGCAGGTCGGCAATATGCAGGTACGGTGGTCGAAAATCATAACCCCATTGCGAAATACAATGTGCTTCATCAACCGCAATGAGGTTTACGTTCATGTATTTAATCCGCTCGCGGACCAGTTCACTCAACAAGCGCTCGGGCGACAAATAAAAAAACTTCACCGGCTTGTACACGCAATCATCCAGTGCAATATCGATCTCCCTTTTGCTCATCCCCGAAACAATAGATACCGCCTCAATACCTTTGGCCTTTAAATTCTCTACCTGGTCCTTCATCAGCGCTATTAGCGGTGAAACCACTATACACAAACCCTCCTTTGCCATCGCCGGCACCTGGAAGCATACCGATTTACCGCCACCTGTAGGCAGTAGCGCCAGCGTATCATGCCCCAGCAAAACGGATTTGATGATCTCCTCCTGCATCGGCCTGAAGCTGTCGTGGTTCCAGTATTGTTTCAGAATCTCGTGGAGGGTCATGGGTTGGTGAGTAGTTGATTGGGTTTATTAGGTGAGTGGTTCTGCTGTGAATTCTTTTTGGCAGCAAGATAGTGGATTTATATTGGCTGTTAAAGGGGAAATGGAATATTTGGGGCGTTCCCGCTGATAGAGCGGGCGGGCTTTCCAGGGCTGCGCTGCGCTCCGGGCCGCCGATAGGCGGGCTAAACCCTTCCAATCTAACGCTTTTGCCTGAATCAGAATTTACAGAATTAGTGAATGGTCAGAATTTTAATTCATTCTGTTAATTCACTAATTCTGTAAATTTTGATTCAGACAATGAGTCAAACGGGTCGCATACACCCCTCTCACTTTATTTTGTGACATTCTCAAAACCATCATATTCCTTCAATAGTTTTAACTTCGCAGCTTAAAACATTACTGGCTAATGAAGTTCTTGTATATACCCCTCATATTCCTGCTGATCGCCGTCAATGCCAACGCCCAGAAATGGAACGTTGAAAACCCGCCTGGCACCTCAAAAAAAGTTACTATTACTACCGACGAAGGCACCTGGATGAACCTGGATGTAAGTCCGGATGGTAAAACCATTGTGTTCGACCTGTTAGGCGATATTTACAGCATGCCTGTAACAGGAGGTAAGGCAACGCTGCTGGCCGGCGGTAAAGCCTGGGAGATACAGCCGCGTTTTAGTCCCGATGGCAAGCTCATTTCTTACACCAGCGACAAGGAAGGCGGCGACAACATCTGGATAATGAACGCTGATGGCAGTGATAAGCATTCTATAACCCACGAAAGTTTCAGGCTATTAAATAATGCCTCGTGGACGCCTGACGGTTTATACCTGGTTGCACGTAAGCATTTTACCAATACCCGCTCGTTAGGTGCAGGTGAAATATGGCTGTACAGCAAAAATGGCGGCGATGGCATACAACTCACCAAACGCAAAAACGACGAACAGGATGCCGGCGAGCCCATTGTATCGCCCGATGGTAAATATGTTTACTGGAGCGAGGACGTAACGCCCGGGCCGCATTTTCAATACAATAAAGACCCTAATAAAGGGATATATGCCATAAGGGGTTTAAATAACCAAACCGGCGAAATTACTACCGTAGCAAGCGGCGGCGGCGGCGCCTGTCGTCCGCAAATATCGCCGGATGGCAAATTGATGGCTTTTGTAAAACGCGTAAGGCTAAAATCGGTCATCTACCTGCACAATATGGCGACGGGCGAGGAATGGCCGATTTATGATGATCTTTCACACGATCAGCAGGAAACCTGGGCGGTTTTCGGCGTTTATCCAAATTTCGCCTGGACGCCAGATAGTAAAAACCTTATTTTTTATGCCAAAGGCAAAATATGGAACCTCGATATCAATTCACTTAACACAACTAATATCCCTTTCGAGGTTACTTCGCAGCAAACCATAAGTGATGCGCTGCATTTTCCGCAAAAAGTTTTCCAGGATGAGTTTACGGCGAAGATGATCCGCCAACTGGCTACTTCTGCGGATGGTAAAACAGTGGCATTTAACGCTGCCGGTTATATCTACACCAAAACACTGCCCGACGGCGTTCCGCAACGCATCACCAGCACCAACGATTTTGAATATTCTCCTGATTTTAGCCCGGATGGGAAATCACTGGTTTATGTCGATTGGACGGATGAATTAAAGGCATCGGTTAATAAAATAGACCTTACCACACACATAGTTAGCCGCTTAACAATAGATAAAGGCTTTTACTATTCGCCCAAATTTTCCAACAAGGGCGATAAGATCATTTATGTAAAAGGTGTTGGTAATGAGGTTTCGGGTTTTGCATTTGGTGGGAATCCGGGCATTTATATTATCCCGGCAACAGGTGGTGTACCCAAAATGGTGATCGGAGATGGCATCGAGCCACAATTCTCTACCAACGATGCGAAAATATTTTACCAGAGCGGCGACGGCGACAAAAAAGCCTTTATGGTGATGGACACCACCGGCGCTAACCAGCATGAATTATATACATCCAAATACGCCACGCAGTTCGCGCCAAGCCCGGATGGTAAATGGATGGCTTTTACTGAATTGTTCAACTGTTACATAACCCCAATGGTAATGACCGGCAACGCGCAGGACCTTTCGGAAAATAATAAAGCCATCCCCCTTACTAAAATTACCAAAGATGCCGGCACTTACCTGCATTGGAGCAAGGACAGTAAGAGTATTATGTGGACCTTAGGGCCAAAGTACTACATTCGTAACGTTGACGAGGCGTTTAGCGGCAGTACGGCGGATACGACCGGTACTGACATCAATCTCAAACTAAAAACAGATGTGCCCGATGGCCGGGTCGCCTTTAAAAATGTGCGCATTATTACTATGAAGGATGATGAAGTGATTGAGAATGGTACCATTGTCATCGACCAGAACAAAATAAGCGCCATTGGCAAAGCCAGCGATATACAGATACCTGCCGATGCCAAAATTTACGATATGACGGGCAAAACCATTATGCCGGGTATTGTGGATGTACACGCGCACCTACACCCCAGTCCTGATGGCATTTCGCCGCAGCAGGATTGGAATTATTATGCAAACCTCTCTTACGGTGTAACCACCGCGCATGACCCTTCGACCAATACCGAAATGGTTTTTAGCCAGGCCGAAATGGTAAAAGCCGGGCACATGGTGGGGCCGAGGATATATTCGACAGGCACCATACTTTACGGCGCAGATGGCGATTTTAAGGCCGTTATAAACAGTTTAGATGATGCCCGTTCGAATATCCGCAGGTTAAAGGATGTGGGCGCATTCTCGGTAAAAAGTTATAACCAGCCCCGCCGCGAGCAACGCCAGGAGATCATTGCTGCTGCCCGTGAACTACAAATGGAAGTGGTGCCTGAAGGCGGCTCGACCTTCGAAACTAATTTAAACATGATACTCGACGGGCATACCGGCATTGAGCATAACCTGCCCGTTTGGCCGGTTTATAAGGATGTGATCTCGTTGTGGAACGCTAGTAAATCGGGCTATACGCCTACGCTGATCGTGAGCTACGGTACGCAGTTCGGCGAAAATTACTGGTATGATCGCACTGATGTTTGGAAAGACCAGCACCTGCTCAATTTTACCCCGCAATATATTGTGGACGAACGCTCACGCCGTCGCACCGAATCGGAATACGGTGATTACGGGCACATCGAAATATCAAAATACGTAAAACAGATCAGCGATGGCGGCACAAAGGTAAACCTCGGCTCGCATGGACAATTGCAAGGCCTTGGCGCACATTGGGAACTTTGGATGCTGGCGCAGGGCGGTATGACACCGTTACAGGCCATCCGTTGCGCTACTATGGATGGTGCGTCTTACTTAGGCATGGATAAAGAAATCGGCTCGCTTGAAGTTGGCAAACTTGCCGACCTGATCGTACTGAATGATAACCCCCTGGACGACATCCGCAACAGCGATCACATCAAATACGTAATGGAAAATGGCCGTTTGTATGATTCGGATTCGATGAACGAAACTGGTAACCATGATAAACCACGCCTGCACTTTTGGTGGCAAATGACGCATGGAGAAACACTGAATATCCCGATTGGAAATGTGCAGACGTATCAGTTTAGTGAGGAGGATGAATAACTATGATTACACCGATTAGTTTATGATTGCACCAATGTGCATTTTAACGTGTGTGTATAGATTAACTTTATTCTGGGATGAGAAAAATAAAAATCAGACATTAACTTCCGAAGTTTTCAAAACTTCGGAAGTTTGTTCGCTAACAGTTGAAGAATAACAGATTTACGAAGTTTTAGAAACTTCGTAAATCAATATCTAATCCCGAAGTACCGGTTTCTATGATATAAATAGATATACATCGGTGTAATCATAAACTAATCGGTGAAATCCCAATCATATTCCTCTCCGCTTCATCTCCTTCACAATCAAACCCAACTCCCGGCTCATTTGACCAGCGATAGCAGTGTTTTCCTGTGCGCGGCGGAAAAGGTAGGGTAATACAGCCTTTATCGGGCCATAGGGTACGTATTTAACTACATTATAACCGGCATCGGCCAGGTTAAAACTTAGGTTATCGCTCATGCCCAACAGTTGCGAGAAATATACATGCGGATTTTTAGGGTCGATGTTTCTATCGTTCAACAACTCGGCCAGTAGCTGGCAGCTTTTTTCGTTATGTGTGCCGGCAACTATCGCTACCCGGTCGATATGTTTTATGCTGAATTTTAGCGCTTCGTTATAATCCCTGTCGGCTGCTTCTTTGGTTGGCTGTATAGGCGAGGGGTAGCCCATTTCTTCTGCCCGTTTACGCTCTTTTTCCATATAAGCGCCGCGAACTATCTTAGCGCCCAAGATGAAATTATCGTCAACCGCCTGGTCGTAATCGTTTTTTAACGATTGCAGTTTATCATGGCGGTAGAGCTGGTAGGTATTATAAACAATGGCTTTCTCTTTGTTAAAACGCTCCATCATATCCAAAGCCAGCAGGTCGATAGTTTTTTGTATCCAGGTTTCCTCGGCATCTATCATCACCGGTACACCTGTTTTGTAAGCCTTCTCACATATCGTCAAAACCCGGTGCTGTACTTTTTTCCACTCTGCTTTTTCGGTAACAGTTAGCTCCAGGCCTGCATCCAGTTTTTCCAGCAGCGAGAAACGGCCCACGCCGGTAATTTTAAATACAGTTATCGGCACCGCTTTATCACCCGATGCGCGTACTATAGTACGGATGATCTCGTCGCGGGTATTATCAAACACAGCTTCTTCGTCTTCACCTTCGATGGAGTAATCTAATATAGTGCCAACGCCGCTGTTATACAGGTTTTTTATAGTACTGTTACAGCCTTCAATGGTTTCGCCTCCGCAGAAATGTTTAAAAATAGTGCCTTTTATGAGCGGCTTAATAGGCAGGCCTATCGCGATAGCAAAATTTGTCATCGGGGGGCCTATTTTTACTAAGAAATTAACATTAATAATCCTGAAGAGCCAGTAAGCTCTTTTAAGATCAGAATTGGAAGAATGGCGAAAAGCGATCTCTGTATTTTCGAAAGAAAGATTACGGATCGGAGATGCTTTTCGGTCAGTTAAATTAGAAAGCATAAATACAAATGTAGAAAATACCTGATAACATCATCCATTATTCTGCGAATAGTTTATTTTTGCCGCACCATGATTGAATTTAAGCTGGAAGGCGATCACATCCCCTTGATACAACTATTAAAGGCCACTAACCTGGTACAAACAGGCGGCGAAGCGCAAATAGTTGTAACTGAGGGTTTGGTGAAATACAACGGACAGGTTGATTACCGCAAACGCCTAAAAGTACGCCTGGGCGACACGGTTGAATTCGATAATAACAAGATCGTGGTGATATAATTATGAATACCCTCCAAAGCATCGGTTACCCCATATATTTTAACGACAGCCTTAACGAACTGGTAAAATTTATCAGGCAAGGCAATTATTCCCGCTTTTTTTTACTGACGGACGAGAACACAGCCCAACACTGCCTGCCGCTTGTGCAGGGAAAGATCGGCGGCATGGACAATTTCGATATCATCGAGATAAATGCCGGTGAGGAAAGCAAGGATATTGATTTTTGCATTGGTGTATGGAAGATGCTGATAGATTTTGGCGCCGACCGTAAAAGCCTGGTGATAAACCTGGGCGGCGGTGTGATCAGTGATCTCGGCGGTTTTGCGGCTTCCACCTTTAAACGCGGGATCGATTTTGTGCATGTGCCAACTACGCTGCTTTCGCAGGTTGATGCCTCGGTTGGCGGTAAAACAGGGATCGACATCGACAGTATAAAAAATATCATAGGCACATTTACACAGCCTAAAGCTGTTTTTATTGAATATGAGTTTTTAAACTCATTGCCCGACAGGCAAATACTTTCCGGCCTGGCAGAAATGCTGAAGCACGGTTTAATATGTGATGCCGCTTACTGGGATCAACTAAAAGATAGCGACCTCAGCCGGCCATCGGCAGAATTGATCTACCGCTCGGTTGAGATCAAGAACGAGGTGGTGATTGCCGACCCGAAAGAAAACGATATACGCAAAAGCCTTAATTTCGGGCATACTGTGGGCCATGCTGTGGAAACTTACTCGCTGCTAAACGACGATGTTAATCATCTATCACATGGTGAGGCTATTGCCATTGGCATGATATGCGAAGCTTGGCTTTCATACAAAAAAACCGGCTTAAGCGAAGCGGAGCTGGATGAAATTGTAGCCGTAATAAGCGGGCTATACCCGCGCTATTTTATTGAAGAAGCAGCCAACGAAGACTTGTACAAGTTGATGCAGAAGGATAAAAAGAACCAGAACGGCAAAATAAATTGCACTTTGCTGTCAAAGATCGGCCAATACAGTATTGATAATATTTGCACAGAAGCCGAACTTTGTGAAAGTTTAAGCTATTATGCTGCACTTTAATTTGTGAGACTTATAATCTCGATGAAGTGAATTCAAATTGGCGCATTTCACAAGGCGTTCCTACGGAATGCTTTTGCCTGGTTCATTTTCTGCTACCTACCCACAAAACGTCCCTACGGGACGAACTGCATATCTTATTCGTCCCGTAGGGACGTCTGGTCGGTAGGTAGAAAAATAACAAAGATATTTTACGTTCCATCGGAACGTTTGATAATCAGGCGACAATTTGAATTGCAGCGGCACCAAAATGTTTTTTGAAAATTATTATTTAAATTTGACTGTATGAGGCGGATAAATCATTTAAAGGAACTGGTTGCTGATATCAAGAAAACGGATGAAATGATCTCGTTACATAAAAATAATGATGGCCCTGAAATTATGGCGATGCAGTACGAAGCCCTGAAAGCCAAACAGGTTGGAGAATTGATTGATGAGCTGGCTACTTCGCCATTTCAGTCGGTTGAAAGTTTCTCGGTTATTAAACTCATCATCAGTAAATATTATCCGCTAATCAATACAGATAAACTTGAGCAAAAAGAGCTGAGAGAATTAGCTATGACTATTTGAGTTTAAGCTATTATGCCCCATTTTAATATCTCTAACTTAGATCATCGCGATTACGCCGTTATTGTACTGGTAGCGTTACTGGTAGGGCTCACGCTTGCCGAAATGTGGCTCAGCTACCGTGAAGACCGCAAGTTTTACGAAAAGCGCGATACGCTAACCAATATTTACCTAACTACGCTGGCGTTTATACTTAACCTGGTCACCAAGTTCCTCACTTTTTTTGTGCTGGATTTTGCATGGCATTATCGCCTGTTTGTTATAAGCAATCCCTTTATTTACTGGATAGTACTGGTTGCAGCGCAGGATTTTTTATACTGGGTGCTGCATTACGTAGGGCATTACTCCCGCTTGTTTTGGGCTATTCATGTTACGCACCATTCTTCAGAGCATTTTAATTTAACCACCGGTTTCCGTTCAACTGTTTTTGAGCCGCTTTACCGCGCGTTTTTTTATGTGCCGCTTGCGCTGATGGGTTTTAGCGCTATCGATATACTATACGCTTACCTGCTTACGCAGCTTTACGGCAATATTGTGCACACGCAATACAATGTTCGTTTGCCCAAATGGTACGGTTGGATATTTGTAACGCCCTCGCACCACCGTGTGCACCATGCCTCAAACATTCCTTACCTCGATAAAAACATGGGGATGATGTTTATCATATGGGACAGGCTGTTCGGTACCTTCCGCGAAGAAAACTTAACAGAGCCAATCAAATACGGCCTAACCAAACAACCGGAAAACCTCGGTCCGGTAAATATCCTTTTCCACGAATGGAAAGCATTGCTGCACGATGTGAAGCGGGCCCCCGGCTTTAAAAATAAGCTGCTCTATTTCTTTAACCCGCCCGGCTGGAGCCATGACGGCAGTACGCAAACGGCAAGGGTGCTGCAAAGGGAGTATAAAGAAACTGCATAATCTTTTTGGGCGCATTTTTAGGTTCTCCTTGTTCATAAATTAATATTTAATACTCAATTTTAAAATATTCTATTGATAATCAATTAATTATAGATTATTTAAAGTTTTTTTATCGTAATTTTTATCTTTCCTATTGCAACGTACGTTTTTAATACATACCTTTGATATATGATATTAAAAAGTGATACAGGAATCGGGATGATACCCACTAAAACCGAGATGGATGTGCTGCAGGTTTTATGGCAATTCGGCCCGTCGACAGTGAGGTTTGTGCATGATAAGCTGAATGAACAAAAAGAAGCCGTGATCTATACATCTACGTTAAAACTGATGCAGGTGATGAAGGAAAAAGGGATGCTTAACCGTGATGAAAGCCAGATGAAGCATGTGTATAGTGCGGCGGTTGAAGAAGAAAAAGTAAAAGGCAATTTATTAGGCCGTTTTGTAGATAATATGTACAACGGCTCACCAAGCAGCCTGATGATGGCCCTGCTGGGTAACGATAAAACATCTGCCGAAGAACTGCAAAAAATAAAGGACCTGCTAAACAACATGGAATAACAACAATATGCAACTGATGACAATAAGCACCGGGCAACATTTTATACAGGCATTCAGCTGGATGCTGGTGCATTCGTTATGGCAGGGCTTGCTGTTATCGGCAGTTACTTATTTAGTATTGATGCTTGGCAGAAAGGCGACATCCGCCGTGCGTTATAACCTGGTGTTTATGCTGCTTTTGCTGTTTGTTGCCGGTTGCATGGTTACATTTATATGGGAGTGGTCGAAAATGCCGGTGCGCGGCGCTGTTATCTATATAGGCGGTAGTCAATCGGTACATACTGCTACCTGGCTCAAAACCTTTGTTCGTACCTGCGTAGCATATTTCACGGCAAATTCGCCACTTATTGTACTGCTGTGGTTTGTGATGTTCCTGTACCGTTCGGTGCGCATGATGGGTGGGGCGTTATACCTTAGTCGCGCCAAACGCCGGTTTATTTACCCGCCTTCGGATGCATGGAAGGCTAAAGTAAACCTGTTTTGTAAAAAGCTGCAACTGGATCGAGCCGTTCAATTGTTCGAGTCGGGCTATGTGAATGTACCTATGGTTATCGGTCACCTTAAGCCGGTTATTCTCATCCCCATGGGCTTGCTTGCCGGGTTGCCGCCGGGACAGGTAGAGGCGGTGCTGCTGCATGAGTTGGCACACATCCGTCGGAATGATTATGTGGTAAATTGCCTGCAAACCATTGCTGAAACCGTGTTTTTCTTTAACCCGGGATTGTTATGGATATCATCCGTATTACGCGATGAGCGGGAAAACTGCTGTGACGACATCGCGCTGGCGCAAACCCAAAATAAAAAAGAATTTGTACAGGCGCTTATCAGCTTTAAAGAATACGCGCTGAACAGGGAGGCTTATGCTGTAGCTTTCCCCGGCAATAAGAACAGCCTGCTTAACCGCGCCAGCCGTATCCTCTATAACAAAAATAATAAACCCGGTAACGGTGAGAAAATGTTCTTTTTGGCAGGTATTGTAGCACTTGTCATTGTACTAACTACCGCCGCTATTGCCGAAATGCATATTGCCAGGCATAGTGTGGCCAATAGACACATGCATATTGTAAATATGCCTCCTGATAAACCAGCCCGAAAGGTGCCTGTTGAAACTATTCCTGCCAAGCATATAGCATATCGCAAAGCCACTAAACCTAACAGGACGTTTATTTCGAAAGACTCTGTACCGAAAGATATGGCCATTGCTGCTGATACGGTTAGTAAAGATATTTTCCAGCCAATAAAAAAGAAAAAAGCCCCCCATTCGGTATATCAGCAATGGGACGTTAGGCAAAAGCCGCAGCATCCTCAACTGCCTCAACTGCCACCTCCGCCTAAAAAAGAACTGGAGCAGGCCCGTAAAAATGAAGATGAGCTGCAAGCAAAAAAAAGCCAGTTCCAGGCCTTACAGGATCAAATACAGGCTAAAAAAGACCAGGAGCAGGCGCTAAAAGATCAGTCCCAGGCCAAAATGGACCAGGTACAAGCGGCAAAAGATCAGGTTCAGGCCAGAAGTGACCAGGAGCAAGCGATGAAAGACCAGGTTCAGGCCATGAAAGAATCAGAACAAGCCAAGGAGCAGGCAAAAAAAGTAAAATTGCAGCTGGATATACAAACCCAACAGGATAAGGAGCAAGCTATGGGAAATAACGCAAGTGTAAATTAATCAAATCTTCCTAAACCGGGAAATGAAAGCAGGGTGCGCACCTGTCGTAATGAACGGTTCATAATAAATCATCATCAAATTCAAATTTCTTAAAAACCGCCCTTGAGCGGAGTGGAATATTATTGACCAAAAAAAATTAATGCAACGAAAAAATGAAAACGAATTATATCAGTAAAAGCATCATTATGCTGGCCATTATGGCGGCAACAGTAAGCGCAAAGGCGCAGCAGGCAGATTCTGTGAAACGTTCTGAAAACTTCGGCGAAATGACAGATCACACTAAAACCGGTGAAAAACGTGAACGTATCAACACACATTGGCACGACAAAGAATACAATATGACATTGCTAAACGGCAAAATGACGGAGTTGTACGTGGATGGCGAAAAAATCCCCCCTGCAAAATGGGGACAATACAGCAACGCAATAGCCGCTATAAAAGAACAAGTACGCAAAGACCGTATACAAGCGCAAAAAGATCAGGCCCAGGCCAAATTAGACCAAATACAGGCAAAGCGTGACCAGGAGCAGGCGAAACTGGACCAGGTACAGGCAAGAAAAGAGCAGGCCGAAGCAATGCGGGAACAGGAGGAGGCCAAACTGGACCGGGAGCAAGCAGAAAAGGACAAAGTACAAGCAGAGAAAGACCAGGAGCAAGCACAGAAAGACCAGGTGCAGGCTGTAAAAGACCAGGAACAAGCGCAGAGAGACCAGGTGCAGGCAGTAAAAGACCAGGAGCAAGCCAAAAAAGACCAGGCCCAGGCGGCAGAAGACCAACGCCAGCTAAAGCTAATGATAGATGACCTTGTAGCCGACAAAATAGCGCCCGACGAGCAAAGCGTACATACGATTACCATGAATGCCGATGGAATGACCGTGAATGGCGCGAAACAGCCTGATGATGTATTTAAACGGTATAAGGATAAATACCCCCGTTTCTCCACAGGTAATTTTAGCTATGGCAGTACAACTGATGGTAATGGTTTCCACATAAGCCATATGACGAAGTGATGGAAAGAATCACTTTGAAAAAGAGTTGTTTTAGAAATCCCCTCTCGAGAGGGGGTGTGTAAGCCTTGCGCGGTGGCAGGGGTGTGTTTATGCGCTATGCAATCCTATCTCTTTGCTATAACACACCCCCGCAGCCGCACATTTCCCAACGCGCCCCCTCTCAAGAGGGGAGCTAAACCAGCAACAGCAAATTTTTAAAAACGATATTCCTTAGAACTTTAAAATTGAAAATATCATGAAAACTCTAAAATTGTTTATCCCGGTTATAGGCTTGCTGCTGCAATTTGGTGTGGCAAAGGCAGGCGTTATTCAAAACGAAGGCATATTTACAAAAACACATGCCATTGATACTTATGTAGATGCGGTAATGCGAGGCCGGCTGGATGGGCTTGATGAGGTGGTAGATGCCTCGGCAAAGTTTACTTTAAAAGGCCTTAATCATTTGTATAGTTTTAACAAGCAACAAATGATGGGCTACTTAAAAGCCAATCACGATGTGGAGATGAATTGCACGGCCAGCACATCGGTGGTAGAAAACAACGGCGACCTGGTAGTGGTAAAAGTGGCTATGCAATTCCCGGATTTTACGCGTAGTAATTATGTAAGCATAGCCAATACCGGCTTTGGCTGGAAGATCATAAACGTATATTCGGTATATGACAATTATCCTGTAACAAAAGCTATGGCTAATTTGTCTAACTGAAGTATGGCCCAGGTAGTTACCGCTTTTTGATAAGTGTTGCGGCCAATTGCCGAAAGCTGTAAAGTATGCGTTTTTCTCATGAATGGCTCCCTGTAGTTGACAATGCAGGGAGCTTTTTTTGTTTAGGCTGAATGTAAAAAAACAGTATCTTGGTTGCCATAATGATAGAACAACAAACCTACAAACCGCGTTTTTGGGTGGTTATTAATTCAAATTTTTCCGCTTTAATATTTTTAGGCGTGGGGATTTTCTTCATGTGGCATTATTCTTCTTTAGTCCCGCGCGCTGCTGTAATATTTGCAGGCAGTGTTACATTTATCCCATTTGTACTATTCATATTTCCTATTTATCGTTACTTTATTGTTTCAAAAGAAGTATTGCTGCTCTCAGACAACGACGATATTTTCTACTTTGGTGATCAGGGAAATGAAGTGAAATATAATAAGAAAGACATCGAACGAATACTAATATATCAACCTGGAGGTGGTGGTTATGGAAAAACAAGGTACCATTTTTTTTATGTATATGAACTTCACTTAAGAGACGGTAGAAAAATCAAGTTTTCCAATATGTTCATATCTGAACAGGACGTAATTAATAGCTTCGATGTAGATTTAATCAGGTATAGTACTAATAATACCTTTTTCAGGATATAAAATATCAATACTATATTAATGTCATACAGCCAATGGCTGTTTCCCTGCCAGCTTCAAATCGCTTATCCCCCAATCCTGCAACACACTAATAACCGGCATTAGCGTAAGCCCATGTGGCGTTAGCTTATATTCTACCCTTGGCGGTACTTCGGGATAGATAATGCGCTCCAGTATGCCGTCTTCTTCCAGTTCGCGCAGCTGGTTCACCAGCATTTGCTTGCTGATGAGCGGCAGCGCCCTTTGCAGTTTGCTAAAGCGGTTGCAGTTTTTGCTTACTGCGTAAATGATCAGTATTTTCCATTTACCGCCTATTTTGTTCATACAGTGCGTTACCGGGCAGTTATAAGGGTTAAAATCCTTGTTTTTTCGCTTGTTTTCCATTGGTCTGAAAAAATGTACTATGATCTATAATACAGACTACTTGCATTAGTTAGACAAAGCTATCAACTTTGTACAAAACAACAGCATCATCATGACCATTGACGAAACCAAACAATTCATCCAGGGTGCCGAATGGGTTAGCATTACCACCGAAGTGCGACCCAGCATCACCAAAAATCCCGCAGGCGATATACAGCCTTTCTTTTGCTCACGTATATTCAGCTATTCGCCCGGCGACAGGTTTGACTGTACGTTGATCAACTATGCCGATGCCAATGGTAAAGTGCCGCTGGTGAAGTTTGTGATAAAAGGACATAACAGGTGGCTGGAACCGCACCCCATTGCCGAAGGCGCATACAAAGTTGATTATGTGGCCGATGTGGCTTACGAGGTAACGCCCCTGCACCAGGGCTTTGCAGATGCCATTAACAGGCTGCCTTCGGCAGGTGTTGACAAATGGGAAGTTGGCGTAATGCAGGATATAAAAGGCAAAATATTTCTCCTGTTTGGTTTAACACAAGAACAGGTTTATGTTGACTATGATTTGGTGTACGTGTACGATAACCTGCTTTTTAACGGCAGCAAGAATGTAGATGGTCGCCCGTTTGATAAGCCGGAGAATAGGCCGACTAATTTACAGGCGCCGTTGGTGAGGAGGTAGGTTGCTACGCGTATAGTTTGATAGCCGTTCAGTCCATTATCCACGCGACCCGGTAGACTCACCCGACTGCTCCGCCTATCGGCGGATGGTCGCCCTCTCTTCGCTGCGCGGAAAGAGGGCAAAGCCATTAAGTTACACAAAATATTTCCGTTTAATATGTAGTTACCCTCTTTGCGGCTTGCCGCAGAGAGGGTGGTCGAGCGTAGCAACGACCGGGTGAGTCTACCGGGTCGCGTTTAATAAAGAAGTGGTAACACTACCCCAGCAAATTCTTCCAACTCACCAAATCACCGATTATCCTGTCCAACTGCTCTGCCGGAACGCGTTCCTGCTGCATGGTATCGCGGTAACGGATGGTTACGGTATTGTCTTCAAGCGTTTGATGATCTACCGTAATGCAGAATGGCGTGCCGATAGCATCCTGCCTGCGGTAACGCTTGCCGATGGCATCTTTTTCCTCGTATTGCAGGTTAAAATCAACCTTCAGGCGGTCCATTATCTCGCGGGCTTTTTCGGGCAGACCATCTTTTTTGGTTAGCGGGAATATGGCTGCTTTAACCGGCGCTAAACATGGGTGCAGGCGCAATACGGTACGGCTGTCCTGTTTTTCAGGGGTGCTTAAGTCTTCTTCCTCGTAGGCGTTTATCATCGTCAGCAAAAACATCCTATCCAAACCTATCGAGGTTTCTATCACATACGGCACATAGTTCTGGTTTATTTCAGGGTCGAAATATTGCAGCTTTTTGCCCGAATATTGCTGGTGCTGGCTTAAATCGAAATCGGTACGGCTGTGAATACCTTCTACTTCTTTAAAGCCGAAAGGAAATTCAAATTCGATATCAAAAGCAGCATCAGCATAATGCGCCAGCTTAGTGTGTTCATGGTAACGGTATTTTTCAGGTGCGGTGCCTAAAGCCAGGTGCCATTGCAGGCGGGTTTCTTTCCATTTGTCAAACCATTCCTTCTGTGTACCGGGGCGAACAAAGAATTGCATTTCCATCTGTTCAAACTCACGCATGCGAATAATAAACTGCCTTGCGATCACCTCGTTACGGAATGCTTTGCCAATCTGCGCTATACCAAACGGTATCTTCATACGGCCGGATTTCTGCACATTGAGGTAATTTACAAATATACCCTGCGCCGTTTCAGGGCGGAGGTATATGGTGTCCGACTCATCGGCAACAGCGCCCACCTGTGTGCTAAACATCAGGTTAAACTGGCGCACGTCCGTCCAGTTAGCGGTGCCACCAAGCGGATCGACAATCTTATGTTCTATAATGAGTTCGCGCAGGCGGGGGAGGTCTTCAGCTTTCAACGCATTATCCATTTCAATTTGCAATTCCTCGGCGAGGTCGGTTTTGCCTTCCTCATCGTATTTGGCAATGCGGTCTTCCAGCAGTTGGTCAGCGCGATAGCGTTTTTTACTGTCCTTGTTATCAATCATCGGGTCGCTGAAACCATCCACGTGGCCGCTGGCCTTCCAGATTTTGGGGTGCATAAATATGGCGCTGTCAATCCCAACAATGTTGTCATTCATTTGCACCATTGCCTTCCACCAATAAGTTTTGATGTTGTTCTTCAGTTCGGCCCCGTTTTGCCCGTAATCGTATACGGCGCTTAGTCCGTCATAAATCTCGCTCGATGGGAAAACAAAACCATACTCCTTGGCATGGGCTATCACATTTTTAAACAGTTCGTCGGTTGATTTGCTCATAATAGCCGCAAAGATAGTTTTTAAGGTGAAAGGTTAAAAGGGTAAAGGTAAAAGGTGAAAATGTGGATTGTGTCGGGGACGAATAGCGCGAAAATAGATTTTAGATATGAGATGTAAGATTATTTCCTCTACTAGTTTGAACAGTTAATTGAACCGAAATACCAAAACTGCTCAAAATCAACACTTTTTAGGACTTTTTTTAAGATTTTTGGACTAATTATTTATACGGCAATAGAAATATAGCATCTTTTATATTTTATTGATTTACAGTGTATTAAATATTTATCTTTTTATAAAGTGTAGCGCTGTAGCTACGAATACGAGTATACGCGGGCTACAAAAGCTACGCTGACAAAATCGTGTCAGCGGTTTTTTCATTACAGCAACCTGCCTGTTTGGTTCATAGCTTGATCAAAGTCGACAGCTTGTTGAGGGTTGTTTTTAAAATCTGACATTCGTTCGCGTACTGTAATGTCGTCGCAGGGTCTCTCGCAGAGGACCCTGCGCTTTTTAATCAGATAGTTTGAAAGCATCCGTGCGCAGGGTCCTCTGCGAGAGACCCTGCGGGGACGTAATCAGATAGTTTGAAAGCATCCGTGCGCAGGGTCCTCTGCGAGAGACCCTGCGGGGACGTAAAATCAGATAGTTTGAAAGCATCCGTGCGCAGGGTCCTCTGCGAGAGACCCTGCGGGGACGTAAAAACATACCGCAACGTCTCGGTATTTATAACCGGTGAATATAGTGCCGATGGGTTCGATCATATTATTTATATGGCTTATATAATGGATAAGCAAAACAGGGGTATACAGATATATATGGATATGACAAAAAGTGTACAAAATATATGCAATAACGAGTTTATGGATTTTATCCGTTCGGTAAAAGAGATAAACTAAGGCTACGCACCATTTCTTTTCCTGCCTCCGGGCGTTGGTTTGAATAGCACTATTGCGAGATTTTTTTAATTTCGAAACATAATTAACCGCTATATCATATCACATGAAGAAAACCTTACTCCTAACATTTTTCCTGGGAATCGTCACGTTTTGCGTGAAAGCGCAATTGCCGTCAACCAGCGGCAAATTCAGCGTGGGGCTTGAAACTGGATTTCCGTTGGGAAGTGCAAATGATACCTATTGGTTGGCAATAGGTGGATCGATGAAATATGAAAAGCCAATTAACCTCGACTTGTCTGTTAGTATTTCGGCAGGGTATACCGACTTTAATTATACAAAAGCAATCAAGACTGCTATTAGTGAAGCCGGGGGAAATAGTTCGGGCGAGAATTTTGTTCCGATCAAGGTAGGCCTTAAACATTTTTTTAATCCGCAGGATGATCCGGGTTTTTTTGCCGAGGGACAGGTTGGTGCTTCCATATCCACAGAGAAAGGCGCTGGTGCGGCTTTTATATTTGCACCCGGCGCAGGCTATGAATTTGAGAGTGGTTTTGAAGCAGGCTTACGTTATGAAGGTTGGTTTAAAGACGGGAGCCTCAACCAGATCGGCTTAAAGTTGGCTTATAATTTTTAAAAATAAGTAATCATTAATCTGAACTATTTCGGTCACTTTTCCAAATATCGGGATTGCGGCTGGTATGCAAAACGGCGGAGATGACAATCAGTTTCAATGAATGGTCGATTGAATAATGGATCATGAATGGAAAAACATCTAAAACAGCGGTCCTTATATTGTCATATCTAACCGGTGCCAATTCTGGATCATCTTTTATCAGCTTTATTTTTTGACGAATTTGAGTGGTAAATCTTTTGCCAAGCCCGGGCTGTTCATTATTGTACCAAAGTGCAGCTTCTTTTATATCGTGATTAGCAAGAGGCAGGATAACAGCCTTATACATTACAGTAACCTGTCGGTTTCGTCCATGGCTTCATCAAAGTCGATAGCTTGTTGAGGGTTGTTTTTAAAATCTGCCATCCGCTCGCGTACTATTTCCTTGTGCCAATCCGGAATGTTTATTTCTTCCAGTTCAATACCCTTAAATTTACTTTTCAGCTCATTCCATTCCTGTATAGGTATATATACCCCTGTAGTCTCGCCGTTGCTGTCGGAAATAAATTGCACATTCATGTTTTTCAAATATCGTATTATCAAAATTAGCTATAAATTCTCATTCCTTTATTTAATAACTTTCGGTTGTTTTGCTTTGTTTCGTCAATATCCGCCTCAAAACTGCAACAAGCAGTTAGTATAACTTGTAAGATTATAAAACCAAACGCAGCTAAATTCATTTGTATAGATAATTATTCAGCCGCATCATGGACCACATCGTCAAAATCCTTTCCACTCATAAAGTACTGTACAACGTAAGGCAGTTTAATGTTGAAAAACCCAAAGGTTTCATATTTACACCCGGCCAGGCTATTGACCTGAGCATAAACCAGCCGGACTGGAAAGATAAAAAGAACCCGTTCACTTTTACTGCGCTGCAAGCCGACCCATATTTACAGTTCACCATAAAAATATACCCGCATCACAAAGAAGGCGTTACCCGCCATCTTGATACGTTAAGAGAAGGCGATGAACTCATTATCAGCGATGCCTGGGGCGCCATTGAATACAAAGGGCCCGGTTATTTTATAGCAGGCGGCGCAGGCATTACACCGTTTATTGCCATACTGCGGCAGCTTTATTTAGATAAAAAGATTGCGGGTAATACCCTGTACTTCTCCAATAAAACCAGCAACGATATTATACTGGAAGATGAGCTGAAACTGATGCTTGGCGACAACGCACATTTTGTTACCACCGGTGAAAAAGGCGATGGCGATCACCGTAAGATCGACATGGATTTTTTGATACAGGAAGGGATCGATACCACCAAACATTTTTACGTATGCGGCCCGGATGAAATGGTACAGCAGCTTACCGAAATATTAGGCAAGCTGGGTGCGGAAGCGGATTCTGTTGTGTTTGAGAAGTAGAGGTTGGTGACTAGTGATTGGAGGTTAGAGATTAGGCCTGGCACTTCGTTAATTTCAGCATACAAAAAAGCCGCCGCAGGATACCCCGCAACGGCTTAACCAAACTAATTAACTATATTCCCCTGTATTATTTATTGTTGAGCCACAAGCCGGTGATTTTGCTTACGGCGTTGTAGTCGTTTAAATTAACATGATTTTGCCTTATAACTGCGGCTGCTGTGCCTGCTATAACTACCACTTTAAATGAATAGGTTGAAATGTCATAGGTAGATAACACCGGTATAGTCGCGGCCGCGTTGAGCTGTACAAAGAAATAATGCAGCCTCACCGTACCTACGTTTGTTTCGTAGGCAATCTCGTAATTGAAGTTTCCGCTGCCATCGGTAAACTCATAAGGTAATGGTGCCCATTGGTTTGTATTATCGCTTGTATTGGGTGTAAAGTATACCATTACCACGCCATCATTCAATATGCTTTGGGTAATAGAGGGTACGCTGTTGTCGCTATACCGGGTAAAATACTCGGTATAACTTGTTGGAGTGGTTTGGAATTCATATTGTGAGTTCCATATCCACTGGCTGTTGGTAATGCTGAATGTTGTAGTTAGCACATTGGCATTTCCCGGAGGCCCTTGCGGCCCTGTGGCACCAGTAGCTCCTGTTGCGCCTGTAGCGCCGGCAGGCCCCTGTGGCCCCTGAAGGTTGAGCGGTATGCCCCAGCCCGCAGAAGTTTTGGGCCCATAAAAGAAATAGTTGGTTACGTCCAGGTAATAATCGCCGGCATTGCCTGTTGTGGTGGGCGGTGCGCCGCTGCCGCTGTATATTTTGCTGCCTGCTGCACCTGCTACACCTGTAGCGCCCGTAGCGCCTGTTGCACCTTTAGCACCGGTTGCGCCTGTAGCCCCTGTAGCACCAGCAGCACCCGTTGAGCCGGCAGGGCCAACCAGGGATAAGCCTGTTCCCCAGCCACCGTCATTTTTTGGCCCATAAAATATACCGGTAGTGATGTCGATATAAAAGTCGCCTATCGCGCCGGTGCTGGCGGATGGAATGGTAGTTCCGCTATAAATTACGCTGCCATTAGCGCCATTCGCGCCCGTAGGCCCTGCTGGGCCTACGGGGCCTTGTGAGCCTGTAGCGCCTGTAGCCCCGGTTGCGCCTTGCGGCCCGTTAGAACCATCCTTACCGCACGACGGCAACATAGCCGCCGCGGTAAGGACCAATAGGTAGATGATTAATTTTTTCATAGGTCTGTTTTTTGAATTGAAATAATAATCCAAAGTAAAGGACTATGAAAAGCGGGGGCAAGAGTACATGTACGTATATACGGTACGGTAATTACCTAATAGTTAATCGGGTTAAATATTCTGCAATAAATTAGTCATGCGCGGTAAAACATTAACACATTGTTTAGTAGTTTGAAATTTAGCTTATATTTATACCCGTATTTTAACATTATAAACCAAACCGGATGAAATGTCACTACAGCATTGCTTACCTTATTTTATTTATCGCGATCAGCTTTTCTTCTTGTAAAAAGAGCGGGAGCAATCCTATTAGCGGTTACGATACTTATGTGCTGGGGACTGAAGACAGCCATACGGTTTATTGGAAAAACGGCAATACTGTGGAGGTGCAGCCGGTTAATAATTCCAATTTCGGGGGGCGCATCAGGGTGTTTAATGGCGATGTGTATATCCCCGGTAATGTGCAGGTTAATGATACCCTCCATGCAATTTATAATAAAAATGGTGTAATTACCGACCTCGGGCCAGGCACTGCAGTTGATATTGCTATTAGCGGTAGCGATGTATATGTAGTGGGCGAAATTTATTCGGGAACAGGATTTAAGGCTGCTTTTTGGAAAAACGGTGTTATAACAACGTACGACGAAGGTATTATCAACTGTATTACAATAGCAAATGGCGATGTTTATATGGGCGGCACAATTTATTCGGCAACCCAGGGTACACAGGCAACTTACTGGAAAAACGGGGTGCAAACAGCGCTGCAATATGGTTTTGGAGTAAATGACATGGTTATATCAAACGGCGATTTTTATGCCGTGGGTAGTGGTGATGCTAGCGGCCATACTGCATTGTACTGGAAAAACGGGCAGCCAACCGTAATAGGCGATATAAACACATTGCTTACATCCATTTCGGTATCGGGCAGTGATGTATACGTGGCCGGGCGTGCATTTCAAACCGCAACCGTTGGCGCGTATTGGAAAAACGGTAACATCAATGTAGTGAATGGCACCGGTGAAGTGACCGGGATATATGTATCCGGCAGTGATATCATCATGTCGGCGAATGAAACCTATGCACCGGGCTACGTGGGTGTACAGGTGCCTGCAAAATCATTCCTTATTGAAAATGGTAATATGATAACATTAGCATCAAGCGAGCCTCCTGCATCTGCAACCGCTACCGATGATTTGTGTGTAGTACAACATTGATAAACATCAAAAGCCGCCGTATAAAATCTCACATCTCATATCTCACATCTCAAATCTATCACATAACTTTACCGCCATGAGCATCAGCGTTGAAGGACTGACCAAAATTTACGGCAAACAAAAGGCGGTTGATAATATCAGTTTCAGCGCCGGGCCGGGTGTATTGGGCTTTTTAGGGCCTAATGGCGCCGGCAAATCCACCACCATGAAGATTTTGACCTGCTTTATCCCGCAAACATCAGGCAAGGCATCGGTTTGCGGGTATGATGTGGAAACACAATCGCTCGATGTTCGCAAACATATTGGCTACCTGCCCGAAAGCAACTCGCTGTACCTGGATATGTATGTAAAAGAAGCGCTGGGTTTTATTGCAAATATTCATGGCCTGCAATCGCCACAAAAACGCATTGCCGAAGTAATTGAACAAACCGGACTCGGCCCCGAACAACATAAAAAGATAGGCCAGCTGTCAAAGGGCTATCGCCAAAGGGTAGGGCTGGCGCAGGCTATTATCCACAATCCAGAAGTACTGATACTGGATGAGCCAACGTCCGGCCTCGACCCTAACCAACTCATCGGCATTCGGCAACTTATCCTCGACCTTGGCAAAACCAAAACCATTATTCTTTCCACCCACATTATGCAGGAAGTGGAAGCCGTTTGCAGCCAGGTGATCATCATTAATAAAGGCGAAATTGTGGCTAACGACAGTCTACAGGGTTTAAGGGCTGGAAACAAAGGCAAATCACTTGAACAAATATTTATCGGGCTGACCAATTTGCAGCACGCATAAGTAACATGGTTATTACGCTGGATTTGCTTTATAATTTTCTTGCAGCTTAATCGTTTTATAGCATCCAATTATTATTTTTGGCAGTAATTATAACCTTCAACATACCCTAACCATGAGAAAAATTTTACTCTTATTAACGGTTTTATCAGTACTTATTACCAGGTCATATGCGCAAACTGAAACAACCACAGTCACTCCGCCTGCGTTGCTAAGTGTTGGCATAGACGTTGGCTCGGCATTAAGCCCGGAGAATAATATTTATTCCACAACCACAGGCTTATCGTTTAAATTGGAATTGCCATTTCAAAATCCACGCGCTTTTTTTACCATTACGGCAGCGTACAGTAATTATAACACAAAAAGCACTCCAGCTACCGATACATTACAAAACGGGCATTACATACCACTGCTCATCGGCTTTAAATACTTTATAACCAAAAATGTGTACCTGGAAGGCGATATAGGCGACTCATATAACATCAACTCCGGTTATATGGGCTATCAGAATGCTTTCACCTATTCACCGGTGGCAGGTTTTGCTATCCCGCTTACTAAGACCAATACGGCTGTCGATATCGGCGTACGCTACGAAAGCCGCATTTCAGGCGATGGCAATATTAACCAGGCTGCTATAAGGGTAGCGTATAAGTTTGGGTTGTAAGGAAGACAAAACACCAACCATGTCATTGAGCGGGTTGAGAGGTGGCTATGTGCAGCGAAGCAAACTCGTCGCTATGTAAAATGATGAGTTTGCTTCGTCGCCCCATCACGCTGATCCTCCCGCTTCTCGCAATGACATGGTTTTTATTTTGCTCCAACTCATCTTTGCCTTCACGTGTGAGGCTGTCTCAAAAATCGATTTTATCAAAATTGCACCAAATAATATTTGCCTCTGCGCTCTTTGTGTTCTCATCTCAGTGACCTTTGTGGTAAAAAATTAACCACAGAGATCACAAAGAAGGCACAGAGAAACACAAAGTTTTTATAGCTAAAAATATAATTTGGCTCATCCTTTTCTATTTTCCTTGTGAGACAGCCTCTTTGTTTTCTAACCGTTGGAGAATAACAGATTTACGAAGTTTCCAAAACTTCGTAAATCAATATCATGCAGCAAAATCCTAATCACTATTTAGCTTCACGTATTAATATTGTAATTTCGGCGTTTCAGTCGTAAATAAATACACGTGTTCAGTATACTAAAAAAAGAGATATCCTCGTACCTCAGCTCGCTGGTTGCTTATGTTACCATCGGCGTATTTTTGGTGGTTTTAGGGCTGTTTTTGTGGGTAGTGCCGTCATCAAGCATACTGGATTATGGCTATGCCGGCCTCGATAGTCTATTCACCATCGTCCCTTACCTGTTCCTGTTTCTTATCCCTGCCATTACCATGCGCTCCATGGCCGAGGAACGCCGCGAGGGTACTTTTGAACTATTGTTAACACGTCCGCTTACCGATTGGCAGATCGTACTTGGCAAGTACCTGGCAGGTTTATTACTGGTGCTGTTCGCGCTCATCCCTACGCTGGTGTATTATTACTCGGTATGGACGCTGGGCAATCCGCAAGGCAATATCGATACCGGTGCTGTTATTGGTTCCTATATCGGGTTGTTTTTGTTGGGCGCATCATTTACGGCTATCGGTTTATTTGCTTCATCCATCAGCAAAAACCAGGTCATCGCTTTTACCATCGCTGCTTTCCTGTGCGCGTTTGTTTATATTGGATTGGACTTGATCGGACAGCTACAATTCCTGCAAAATTTCGCGCTGGAAGATTTCGGCATTAATGAACATTACCAATCGGTAAGCCGCGGTGTTTTGGATACCCGCGATTTGGTATATTTCATTATCCTGTCGGCCGTTTTTATATGGCTCACGTTATTTGTAATGCTAAGGCAACGGCAAAAAACCGTCATTAACAAAACAACCATCGGCATAGTTGTGGGGATAATTGTTTTAGTGCTGATATCGTCGTTAACCTTTACCCGTTTTGATTTTACCAAAGAAAAGCGCTTTACCATATCGCCTATAAGCCGGCAAATAATGGAAAGCCTTGATAAGCCGGTTAAGGTGACGGTTTATTTAAAGGGTGAGAATTTTCAGCCCTGGATGAAACGGTTGCAGCGCGACACACGCGATATGCTGAGCGACCTGCAGGCTTATACGCATGGCAAACTGCAGTTTAATTTTGTAGACCCGACGGCGGGAATAAAAAACCTGTCGGAAGACCAGCAGAAGACGATTTTCGATTCGCTGGAAGCGAAGGGGATAACAGGGCAGGGCTTCAGCATTAAAACCGATAACGGGATAGCCCAGATGCTCATTTTCCCCGAGGCATTAGTTGAATACCAGGGGCAATACATTACGGTTAACCTTTTGCAATCGCGTATTGGGCTTTCGGAGGATGATATTACCAAAAACTCAGTTCAGAACCTGGAATACGGGTTTTCATCAGCAATAAAAAAAGTCACCAGCGGCGGCAAAGCTATTATTGCTTTTACAGAAGGGCACCACGAATTAAAGGATATACAACTTTACGGAGCTATAAAATCACTTTCGGACGGGTATAATGTAGGCCGTGTTGACTTGAAAACTATCCCTTTCGATAGCCTGCTGAATGTTAAGCTGGTTATTGTGGATAAGCCCGACTCGCCATTTACTGAAGTGGAGAAATTTAAGCTCGACCAATATATTATGCGGGGTGGCAGGGTAGTTTGGGCGATTGACCAGGTGAATGCGGAGCTGGACAGTATGCGCGGCGCGAGGAACGAGGAAATGTCGTTCCCGAAACAGCTGAATTTAGACGACCAGCTTTTTGTGTACGGCGTACGTATTAATTACGATTTAATAGCCGACTACAACTGCGCGCAGATACCCGTTGCTACCGGCAACGTTGGCGGGCAGCCGCAATTGCAAATGGTGCCCTGGCTGCTTTACCCCATCATTATGCCGCTATCGACAAACCCGATAGTAAAGAACCTGGAAGGTATAAGGCTGGAGTTTGCCAGTACGATTGATACCCTCGCTATAAAAAATGTGAAGAAAACGGTGCTGTTGGCATCATCGCCCTATAATACAAAACTGAGTGTGCCTAAATTGCTTACTTTGGATGCACTGGAACAGGAACCTGATCCACAAAAATTTCAGAGTACGCCGAAAACGGTAGGGGTTTTACTGGAAGGAAAATTTCAGTCTGATTTTCTGAACCGTTCGGCGCCTGGAGGGCTGACTGACAAAATTAATATATTGCAGGAAAGCAAACCCACCAAAATGATCGTGATCAGCGATGGGGATGTGTTCAAAAACCAGGTTGCTTCAGATGGCTCGCCGTACCAGCTCGGCTATGATGAATATAGCCGACAAACCTTCGGTAACAAGGATTTACTGCTGAATATTGCCGATTACATGACCGACGACCCACGGCTGATGACCCTGCGTACCAAAGAGATACAGGTACGTTTGCTGAACCGCGCCGTTATACGCGACGAAAAGCTAAAATGGCAAATCATAAACACCATAGCGCCCTTGTGCTTAGTGTTAATATTTGCTATTTTTCAACATTATTTACGCAGAAGAAAGTATGCACATTAAATTTTATACTTTTGATTTGACTAATTCCACAACGATATGAGATTTATTGTTTCTACATCAACATTACTTAAACAATTGCAGGCTGTAAGCGGCGCGCTGAGCAACAGCACCGTGTTACCTATACTGGAGAATTTTTTGTTTGAGATAAAGGATGGGAACTTAACTATTTCGGCCACCGACCTGCAAACCAGCATGACTACCTCATTGACGGTTGAAGCTAAGGAGAACGGCCGCATCGCTATTCCATCGCGTATATTACTCGATACACTAAAATCGTTGCCTGAGCAGCCCATAAGTTTTTCGGTTGATGATAATACATTCGCCATTGAAATAAGCGCGGGCGATGGTAAATACAAACTGAGCGGTGAGAACGGCGAGGATTTCCCGAAGATACCAACTGTAGAGAATGCTTCATCGGTAAACCTGCCGGCGTCGGTTCTGGCCGAGGCCATTAACAAAACCATTTTCGCGGTAAGTAACGATGAGCTGCGCCCGGCAATGACGGGTGTTTACTGCCAGCTTTCAACTTCATACTTAACCTTTGTAGCTACCGACGCGCATAAACTGGTGCGTTATCGCCGCAAGGATGCCAAGGCGGCAAGTACTGCATCGTTCATTCTGCCTAAAAAGGCCTTAACGCTACTAAAATCGGCTTTACCGGCTGATGATGTGAATGTATCGGTTGAATATAACAGCACAAGCGCATTTTTTAAATTTAACAACATAAACCTGGTTTGCCGCCTCATTGATGAGCGCTACCCGGATTATGAAGCTGTTATCCCACTGAATAACCCGAATAAATTAACTATCGATCGCCTGGCGTTTTTAGGTTCATTGAGCCGTGTGGCTATTTATGCCAATAAAACCACCCACCAGGTGAGGTTGAAAATAAACGGCAGCGAATTGAATATATCATCAGAAGATATTGATTTCGCTAACGAAGCACACGAGCGTTTAAGCTGCCAGTACGAAGGTGAAGATATGGAGATTGGTTTCAACGCCCGTTTCCTGATAGAAATGCTGAAAAACCTGAGCGGTGAAGAAGTATTGCTCGAAATGTCGACCCCAAACCGTGCCGGTTTATTGTTACCGCAGGGCGGCGACGAGAACGAGGATGTGCTGATGCTGGTAATGCCGGTGATGCTGAATAGCTATGCTTAGTTGGTGATTTGTGCCTGGTGATTAGTAATTAGGTAACCGATCCACAAATCACTGATCACTGGTTACAAATCACAAAAAAGTCCGGTTATTTACCGGACTTTTTTGTTCATTCGCATAACAATTTGCTTATTGAGCGTTATTAGTATTATTCAAATGAATTACAGGCTACTTATATTATTTTTTTTGATCGGTTTAACAGTGCTTGGTGCCTGCAAAAAAAGTTATATCGTTGCTAACACACCTACAAACCCGCCCAAGTTGAATGTGATCAATGCCACAGCCGACACCCTGGATTATTTTATAAACGGTGCCCGGCAAAATAACCAGGCTGATATAACCCCCGGTGGCGCAACCTACTATATGAGCGTACTTTTTGGCACCGGAAATTATTCATTTAAAAAAGCAGGTAGTACGGCAACATTGTTCGGTACATCGTTAACGCTTGATACCGGTGTCAATGCCTATTACACGCTTTTTGTTTGCGGCGAATCGGCAGCTAAGACATTTAGTGAGCAGTATAATATATCTGACAGCACGGCCATCAATACTTCAGCAGTGCGTTTTGTGAATGCCTCGCCTAATGCGGGTGCAATAAACATTACAGTGAGCAAGGGTACCAGCGTTAGTTTGACGAATTGTGCCTTTAAATATGTAAGCAATTATATAGCGATAAAAGATACTGTTAACGAAGTAAAAGTTTATAACACAAGCACCGGCACGGCGCTTTTGGATACGACTTTTACATTTATTAATGGTGAAAGTTATACATTATTTACCCAGGGTACGCCTGGTGGTAAAGGCAATTCGGCGTTTAGCATGGTGCAATTGGTAAATCAGGCGGCAACACTCGTACAATGAGATCGAAAAACAATAACACTTTTTTTATATTCCTTGCACTGTTTTTTACGGTTGTATTTGTGCTGCCGTTTATGATGTCGTGCAGTAAAAGCGGCGTGGTAAACGGGGCTACATCCAATACGCAATTGGAGGTGATAAATGTTAGCCCCGATGTTGGCCCGGTAGACATATATGCCGGTGTTGATTTTGTTAAACAAAACACCAGTTCATTTATCTATAATAATCCGGGAAGCTATTTTTATATCAGTCCGGGTGATTCGGTGTTAGAGATCAGGACGGCACAGGAGTCAAGCGCTAGTATTATTACATTGCATGAGCCTAATCTTTTATCAAATACAAAATATTCGATATTTGTAACCGGGTTATTCTCAAACAGCTCTATTTCAAATATTTTTACTGTTGATGATACGGTTAAACCCAAATCAATTACCGAAGGTTACGGTGAACTGAGGTTTGTAAATGCCAGTATCCTGGCGCAATATAGCAGCCTCGATGTTACGGCAAATGGTACGGTGGCATTTTCAGGAATAAAGTATAAACAAATATCACCTTATATTCAATTACCGGCAGGCAATTACAATTTTCAGATCTATCCCACCGGCTATCCAACGTTGGTGTTTTCTACACCCAGCACGCAATCTGTTACCATACAGGATGGCGGCCTTTATACCTTATATTCCTATGGAGTTGTAGGGCAAACCGATACGGCGGTAGTTAATGCGGCGGTAATTACAAACCGTTAAGCAGCTTAAAGCAGAAGGCCACTTTAAGTCGGAATTTAAATATTCGGAGCATATGCGCTGCTTTATATTCGTTTTATTATTATATTTTTGCAGCAAAAAATTGAAAAACCTTGGAACTGATAAAGCAACTCATTGATTTTATACTGCATATTGATAAGCACCTGGAGGTAATTACCAACCAATACCAGGGCTGGACATATCTTATACTATTTGTGATCATTTTTGCCGAAACAGGCTTTGTGGTTACACCATTCCTGCCGGGTGATTCACTTTTATTTGCAGCAGGTGCGTTAATAGCCAACGGCAATTCCGGGCTTGATATAAAATTACTCGGCCTGATACTTATCATAGCGGCATTTACCGGCAATACGCTCAATTATTATATCGGTAGCCTTTTAGGCCCGAAGGTTTTTAAGGAGAAGAATAAAGTCCTGAAGCTGGACTATTACCTCGAAACCAAAGCATTTTTTGATAAACATGGCGGCAAAGCCGTTATCCTGAGCCGTTTTATGCCTATTATCCGTACCATAGCGCCTTTTGTAGCCGGTGTAGGTAAAATGCCTGTCGCGCGTTACAGCCTGTACAATATTATTGGCGGTACGGCATGGATAATCCTTTTCCTGGCCGGTGGCTATTTATTAGGTAATGTAAGCTTTATTAAAACACATATTTCCCTGTTAGGCATCGTTATTATCCTGCTTTCGGTAGTGCCTGCTATTTGGGCTGCAATAAAAGCACGTTCGGCCAAAAAAAGCAAGGCTGCTTAATCGCTAAATAGCCTTTTCATCTTTCTTTTTCGATACCTGTACCAAACGGAATAGGAGATTGCAAGCGTCATATAAACAAATCCCGACTCGCCGGAAAGAGATAATGGTAACAACCAGGCAAGTGCGATAGACGTAAGGCCAGTAATTACGGTGATGAGATTGCCATAGCTATATGAGTTGGTTGCAAATATTTCTATCGGCGACAGGTTTAATTCTCCGGCATATTTTACCGCATTGCGGTACATCAGGAAAAACAACAGGCCGATAGCCGCGAAGCCGGCACCATAAATAGTCATCAAAACAGGCGTGTCGGCTGCATGTATCATTTCCTGTGAATGCCCGTTTTGGGTAAAAGTATTGTCGTAGAATAACAGCCCGAACAGAAATTTAAGCGGGTAAGCGTAAACCAGCACCACAAAAAGCAACATGCCATTTAAGGCAACTGTCCAGTTGTCTTTCAATCCGTACCGCCTGAAGAAAATATTCTGGTCGTTCCAGATATTGAAGATTACTGCAAAACAGGCAGCAAAACTGATAGTGCCCTTCATGGTCTCATACAATTCGGTAAAAGTTTTTGGCACTTCAAGCGATACGATGATAAGGGTAACCGCAAAAGCAAACACCGCATCGCTGAATGTTTCCAGTCTCGAAGGTTCATGGCTGCGCCACTCAATGGTTTGCCGCTTTTCGGTAAGTTTTGCCGCTTTTACCCGCATGTTTTAGTTGTTAGCTAAAACTACAATTTTCCTGGCTTTAAAAAAAATTAACGGCCCTAAAAGACCAGTAAAGGCTAATGGGATAGCCTTGATTTTAGGATTAAATTTTATTTACTACTATCAATTTATCACCCTTAAAGATGTGCGGTTTGGCCCAATATTTAGTTCCGCCCCAAAGGCGTGCCACCTTAAGCTTGACCAGGTTTGGGGCATGCGGACCTTCATTCATTGGATCGGCAATATATATTTGATCTGTTTTTGGATCGATATAATAATCAGTTGATGTTCTGAACATATCAAAATTGCTGATGCCTTCTTTTATCCAAAAATATCCTGATGCCGAATCCGGAATCCCATTAAACTGCAGGCAAGGGTTTTTTTTTTTCGCATGCCGCATAAAGGCTTTTACCTCTGGCAGGGCAGCTATTTGTTTAATTGCCCAACTGGCGTCCTTCGCCGGTTTGGTTTTATGTTGATAATGAATTTCGCCCTTACCGCATATTGTTGTAATCAATATAAAAAAAGTGATAATGGGTATGTAACTTCTCATTTGCTATTGCTCCTTTAAAACTACAACTTTCCCCGCTTTAAAAAAAACCTCTTCCTTATCTAATGCTGATCTCTGGGTTGGTGTTAAAGGTGTAGCAATGAGCTTGTTCAAATCCGGCTGACCGGCATCAACCCAGGCCGAGTACCAGAAACTGCCGACTGATAATATGGATGAGCGTATCCGCCGCTGGATCATGCCGTTCAGCATGTTCATATAGGCGTGGCTGTATGCTTCGGAATAATCCTGTATCATTTTACTGCCGTGCTTAACCATTACATATTTTTTATCCGGCGGAAAGGTTTTATTCAGCATCGCCTCAAACCGCAAAACAGAATCGACTTCCTTATATGAACTTCGGCAGATGCGAAAGGCTTCTTTAAGCGGGTCATCGATATAACGTGCCTTGCCGATATAGTAATTCCAGTTATTGCCGAATAGTTCGGGTATGCGGCTTTCCCAAAAAGCATGGATACCGGTTTGATTGCTAAGCTGCCCGTTGTAGTTGAGAGTAAGGTGCAGCGGCACATGTGCATCTGCCAGGTAATGACCCAAATTGGCCGAGGTATTTAAAATATCAGTAGTATCATGCGCTTTGAAGGCTTTTACCAGGTGATAATATTCAAAAACGATGGTCCAGGGAACGGTTCCATATTTATCCAGCGTATCCGCAGTGTATTTACGTACAGCATCATCCCAGTTTTGCGGTATAACACCGAAAGGATTTTTGCCGTAATGATCGGCATCCAGAAAATGGCGCGGCGCTTCGGCAGAGTCTACATAACGGCGTTTATCGGCGGCTACGGCATGTGCGGTAAGGTAATCGATGTTGGCCTTGTAAAAACTGCTCATGCCTTTTGGTAGCGTAAACACCGCCAGCCGGCCTATGCGGTAATGCGCGAAAAATCCCCAGGAAGAACAGAGTATCAACAACAATAACCCACAAACAAGCCGAAAGGCATATTTCATTCTATTCCGACTGGTTTTGCTGATTGTATTTGTAATGTAATTCCTTAAGTGTTTCGGCCGATGCGTCATCGAATGAAGCGCCATAACCGGTTACGAGTGTGCCTTTTATACCGCCTGTTGATGCAAGCGCATAAACGGTAGCCTCATCTGCGGGATCGGATGGGCCTTCGTAACGGTACAGGTCGGTTATTTCAAAATCAGTTGCGGGGTAGCTTTCACTTTCGGCAGTAAGCTGGTTATCGCTCAAATCAAAATCGAGTGTATAGCCTTGTTTTTTTAATTCGTTTATAGCTTCGGTGACGGTGTCGTAGTGGAATTTTTGTTTCATGGTAGGATGATAGATTTAATGATAAATTTATAAAAAACCTGGAAAATTCATGTGTGCAGGCTATTGAAAATTGTTGTCATGATGTTGTTCACAAACGTTTGCGCAATGATTTATATCAAGATGTTATATTATCGGGGTACTTTTAAGTAATTATAAACAAATATTTTTTAAACTATAAAAAATTGATATTTCCTTATGGATAGAAGAGAATTTATCAGCACGGGTACAGTGCTTGCTGCGGGCATCAGTGTTTTGCCATCGTCGGCAGTATTTGGCCGCGATATGGATAAGGTTCGTTTGGGCTATATCGGCGTCGGCTTGCGCGGGCGCAATCACATTCAGGAAGGTTTATTGCGTAATGATGTAGAGATTGTAGCCATTTGCGATACGCAGGAGCAATCCCTTTCTGAATGCCGCAAACAGTTTGTTGCCGCCGGCAAAACGCCGCCAAAAGAGTACACAGGCAGTGTGGATGCCTACAAAGGCCTGCTCGACCGTAAGGATATTGATGCAGTTATTATCGCTACGCCGTGGCAGTTCCACAAACCGATGGCAGTTGATGCCATGAAGGCCGGTAAATACGTGGGCTGCGAGGTGATAGCAGGCATTACGCTGGATGATCACTGGGATATTGTAAAAACCCACGAGGAAACCGGTGTGCCCTACATGACTTTGGAGAATGTTTGCTACCGCCGGGATGTAATGGCCGTTTTAAATATGGCAAGGCAGAACCTGTTCGGCGAGATGATACATTTGGAAGGCGGTTACCAGCATAACCTGCGAACGGTGCTTTTTAACGATGGAGTGAATTATTATGGGCATGGTGTGGAGTTTGGCCCTAAAGCCATCAGCGAGGCGCAGTGGCGCACACAATTTAACATTGACCGTAATGCCGATATTTATCCAACTCACGGCGTCGGCCCGTTGATGCATTACGCCAATATTAACTACGGCAACAGGTTTACCAACCTGGTATCGTTCTCGTCAAAGGCGCGTGGTTTGGCAGCTTATGTTGAGGAAACTGCGCCGGGCAACCCGAATGCGAAGATCAATTATAAAAATGGCGATGTAATTACCACCATGATCAACTGCGCGAATGGCGAAACGGTGCTGCTTTCGCACGATACGCATTTGCCGAGGCCATATTCACTGGGTTTCAGGGTGCAGGGCACTAAGGGCTTATGGATGGATGTGGTGAATTCTGTTTATATAGAAGGGCAGTCGAAAGTTGAGGATAAATGGGATGTTGCCGATAGCTGGCTGGAAAAATACGACCATCCGCTTTGGGTAAAATACAACAAGCAGGCCGAAGGCGCGGGGCATGGCGGCATGGACTGGTTTGTATTTAATGCTTTTGTTGAATCGGTAAAGCGGAAGGTGCAAACGCCTATCGATGTGTATGATTCGGTTACCATGAGCGTAATAACCCCCTTATCGGAAAAGTCTATCGCCGAAGGCAATATGCCTCAACAATTCCCTGATTTTACAAAAGGAAAATGGAAAGAAAGAGTGAACAAGTTTGCGTTAACAAACGATTATTGATCTCAGTTTGCAGTTCTTAATTGGCAGTTTGCCCAAATTATTAATAGTAAACTGCAAACTTACAACTGCAAACTACCTGTCAGTGTGTGCCAAGGCGTTTTACGTATTTTTCTACGGCCGCGGCTGCGGTTGTTCCGCCGGTTTGAACTGCTTTAAGCAATTCGTCCATGCTGATGCCAAATTTTTTCGACCAATGGTTTAACTCCTGGTCTCTTTCAATATGGAGCGCCTTGTTATCGGGCACCTGGATTTGAGCTTGATTTTCCATGTTTATTGCATTTAAAAAATATGTACAAGGTAAGTAATGTTATTTTGGTGAATGTTAATTTTGTATTAACAAAGAGTTAATTGGGCGTTAAATATTGTATAGTAATCTCCTATAAAAAGCGAGTGGACGGCCAGGCGGATGCTGCTTTGATATATCATACTGATAGATATTTTTTCTTTTGAAATTATGCTTGCATTATTAAATTTATCATCCTATATTTGCAGTCCGAAAAATAAAATACAAGAACG
>Ga0302309_10000722_pt1 | contig 35292 bp, 28 predicted proteins | sample III_Palsa_N1_1_FD_200453 | JGI IMG/M metagenome (GOLD analysis project Ga0302309, IMG submission 200453) | Peat permafrost microbial communities from Stordalen Mire near Abisko, Sweden - III_Palsa_N1_1 | ecosystem: Environmental > Terrestrial > Soil > Palsa > Peat permafrost | place: Sweden... | reverse complement strand
GGAAATAACTGAAAGCGATAAAACGGCTAAACTCAACCTAAGGATAAAATCTTTCATAACAATCAATAATTCAATAATTACTTTTTCGCCAACGTATATTCGCCCCAAAAATCAGTTGTCGTATCTAAATCCTGGTCAAGGTCTGTACTGACCGGGTCACCGTGCGAATAATCAAAAGTAACGGTATAGCCCAAGCCCCTTTGCTCAATCCGCTGACTGTTTAGTTTAATATTATAATTAAATTTTTGAAGATCGGCTATTGAAAGCCCCAGAAATTTTAATGGCACAGCTAATTCGTAAGTAAAAACTCCTTTATTATCAAACGCTGCGGCTACTTTTATATGCTGTTCATTGTATACCGAAATAAGCGTATCGGCCAAATCATTTACGCCTTTTACTTTAATTGTTGTTGAATTAGCATTGTATGTTTTGTTGGCTATAGCTACCGTCGAATCAGTACGTGTAAGCACCTCGTCGCGCATTCCCCTGGGCTTATAAGCTATTTTATCGCCGGCGTTGTTTAAAATACTTAATAAATAATTTCTGCCAACCAGCGGATAGGTAATGGCTATGTTCCCGGCGGCATTATCATTCTTTTTCCCGCTATTATTTACCATTAAAGTCAGGCCTACTGTAAGTATTTTCTGAATAATGCGTGGCTTTTCAGCCTGTACGATTAGGTACAGGTTTTCATTGTCGTTTGCCATTGTATAAAAAATATCGGTGGCTTTGTTATAAGCCTGTAGTTGCCCGTCCCATTCGCCTGCTTTGCCATCAATTTTTAGCGTAGCCGGGGCGCGCACGCTTATTTGCTGCACATTTAGAAGTTTTTGCGCATAGCTGATGGACGAAACAATAGAAAACAATAGAACGGTCAATGCCGTTTTGTTTGTCGTTGGTTTTAGGTTTTTCATAATCATAAAGTTAAGTTAATAATTATTTCTTCGCCAAAGTATATTCTGCCCAAAAATCTGTCGGCATGGATTGCCTTGCCCCAAGCTTAGCCGCAGGGATTACAGGTAGAGACGGGTTACGGTTAATAGTGAAAATAGTTTTAGGGCCAATGTATTTAACCACATCGGGGCCAAATGGATTTGTACCGTTTAGCTGGATATGATAGGCAAATTTTGTTTCATCATTTGCCGATAATAAAAGGTGCTTAAGCGAAACACGCAATTCAAAAGTATAATGCGCCCTGATGTCGAACCTGCCGGTAGCAAGTATACCATTTTCATTAAACACGGATATGAGCGTGTCTATACCCGTAACGCCAGTAACCCTGATCAGTTTGCACATTTTATCCAACTGGTGGTTGTTATCTGATTGCATGTTTTTAACGTCTTCAGTTGTGGTATCAAGGCCCGTCGGGTTGGGAAAATCAAAAGTAATGGCGCTTGTACCCTTAGGTACCAGGTAAGCCGGGTAGGTGATGCTGATACCATCTTTATCGGTTTTCTTCAATGATCTCTGAATAGTAAATGTTAAGCCAGCGCCTGTTATACGGTTAATCGCAACCGGTTCAATTGCCTGGACCAACAAATACAGGTTATCGTCATCGTTTGACAAAGTGTAAAAAATGTCAGTGGCATGGTTATATGCAAGGAACTGGTTGTTCCATTCGTTTGCCCTCCCGTCGATCCTTACTTTAGCCGGAGCGCGAAAACTTATTGCCTGTTTGGTAGGAAGCTTTACTTTTTTTGCCTTAACAGCAACTTCATGAAGCGAAATGTTTTTTGAAGATCTGTTGCTGTCGGTTTTTAAATCAGCCGGTGTGCGCAGCCCTCCCCGCTGACCACCAGCAAGAGACTGCGCAGTGGCTGTAACACTAAACACTAAAACTAATAAAAAGGATAAAATGGATTTAACAGGGGTATTATTTAGTGTTTTCATCAGGATAAGGTATAGGCATCATTTTTTGGCTAAGGTGTAATCGCCCCAAAAATCAGTTACAGAATCCAGGTCGGGATCAGCATCCATCATTTGACCAGAAGCACGATCCATATAGTTACCTGTTGTGTAACCCCTGTTATTTAATTTAATGTTATAGCTAAACTTTTGAAGCCTATCAATCGAGAGCCCCACATATTTTAATGGAAGCGCTAATTCATAAGTGTATCCCCCTTTATTATCAAATATAGCAGCTACTTTAATTTGGTGTTCATTATATATCGAAATGGTATCGGGTATATCATTTATACCTCCTGTTTTGATGTTTTTTGCACGATCGTAAAAAGCCTTGTTAGCCAATACAACGGTCGAATCGGTACGGGTAAGCGTCACCATTCGAGGGCGTGCAGGGCCGGAGGCTCCGGGTGAGCCACTCCAAACATCTTTATCACCCGCTTTTCTTAAAATATCGTAAATAAAGTCGAAGTTTATTAACGGATAAATGATAGTTGCGTTTTCTTTAGCTTTATCACTTTTTTTCCCTGCATTGTTTACCGTGAAAGTAACACCCGAACTTAGTATTTTCTCTATTACCCTTGGCTTTGCTGCCTGTACCACTAAATACAGGTTTTCATCATCGTTGGCGATTGTATAATACACATCGGTAGATTTATTATAAGCTTGTAGCTGGCCGCCCCATTCATCCGCTTTGCCGTCAATTTTTAGGGTAGCCGGGGCACGTACACTGGTTTGCTGCACGGCGGGTAGTTTTTGTGCGTAGGTAAGGTTTGTAGCCAGCGCAATTAATGTGATAAGGTTTAGGGATATTGATTTCATGGCTGTAAGATATAGGGGTTCATGTCATATTTACTAACGTATCGTAAACTTACGAATATATCGTATATTAAAACAAATTTATTTTGGTGATGCTATCTAATTGTTACAATACTGTCTGAACCATGATTAAACAGATTTAAGGATTAACATGATTATAATTCAGCGACAAGAATCCTGGGCATCTTTAAATCTGTTTAATCAAGGTTCAGACAACAAAATTTATCCCCATTTTATTTAAAAAAATTATGACCTTGCACTGTCAAAATAATTACACCTATAAATGAAGAAAATAACAGATGCTAATGCCCGGCAATACACGCTGATATTAATTGTTGTTACTTTTTTTATCCGCTTGCTGATTGCCGCTTATACCGGGTTGGGCAATGGCGAGTCGTATTATTTTCGCGGAGCTGTTCATTTGGATTGGAGTTATTTCGACCAGCCGCCCTTGTTTTTTTGGCTGGGCGGATTAAGTATCCGGGTATTCGGTTTAAATAATTTTGGCCTGCGTTTCCCAACAGTTTTAATGTTTGCAGGCACAAGCTGGTATTTGTACCTCATCACCAAAAAACTGTTTAACGCAGCGGCCGGTTTTTGGGCGGTAGTGGTAATGAATTTAAGCGCGTTATTTACCGTAGGCGTTGCCTGCTGGTACCAGCCCGATGGTCCGCTGATGTTCTTTTGGCTGTTAAGCACTTTTTATATCATCAAAGTTTTGGGTATTGGTGAAGATAAGCCACTCGGCCCAAAAACCGACAACCGCCGGGTTTATATGCTATGGATCATCGTTGGCATTTGCATGGGGTTGGCCACGCTAAGTAAATACCATGTGCTTTTTTTGTTTGCCGGGGTATTTATGTTTATCGCTACCAACAAAAAACAGCGTCACTGGCTTACGCATCCGGGGCCGTACCTGGCTATAGTTATCACAATTTTAATGGCGTTCCCGGTAATTTGGTGGAACTATCAACACAACTGGATATCATTTGTATGGCAAGGCTCAAGGGCCGGAACGCGCGATGAGGCGTTTAAAATACATTTCGACTGGTTCTTCCGCAGTATAGGCGGGCAGGCGGCATGGCTGCTGCCGTGGATATGGTTCCCAACCATAAGACAACTTTTTGCCACTTATAAGCAACGCCTTCAGGCAATATATAGCTTTACCTTTTGGATGTCGGTATTGCCTATTGTGTTTTTTACGGTGTTAACCTTATGGGCCGACCTCCAATACCATTTTCACTGGCAGGCACCGGGCTATATGATGTTGTTTATGCCTTTAGGCTTTGTTATTGACAAAGCTTTAAACGGAACTGACGAGCGCCGCAAACGCCTTACCCGCCGATGGCTTAATTTTTCTGTTTACTTTACTGTTATTACCATCACCGTGCTCGGCCTGCACCTGGTTACGGGTTTTTGGCAAAGCTATGGCCCTAAATGGGTGGTAAGCCTGGGCGGAGGAAAAATTGACCCCACCATTCAAGGCGTGGATTACGACGACATTATGACCCGCTTTGAAAAAGAAGGCTGGATAAATAACGACAAAGTTTTTGCAGGCAGTACCCGCTGGTGGCTGGCCGGCAAGGTAGACTGGGCGCTGAAAGGTAAAAAGGATATTATTGTATTTAACCGCGACCCGCGAAACCTGGCCTTTTTGGTTGACCCAAAAACATTAATTGGTAAAGATGCCGTACTCATCGGCGAAAACAGCGCCTATAACGAAACCATTAAAGAAGATGGCACCCCGTTTTTCGATAGTATTAAACAGGTAGCCGATATCCCCATTATCCGTGGCGGCAGGGTAGAAGAGCATTTGCAGGTATTTTATTGTACTAATTTTCATGAAGCTAAACACTCGTTGATGGATTATCCGTTGTATCGGCAGTTGATGGGATTGCCGCCATTTGGGGAGTAGCGTATAGCCCCCCTTTAAACGGCGCAGCCCTCATGAACACCTTTAAAAACAAACAAAAGTGAATAATCTCCCCCGCAAGGGGATATTTTGATTTTCTTATAAAAGAAGGAGTATCTTTAAATAAATGATGATTTAAAGTCTCCCCCAACCGGGGGGAGATTTAGAGGGGGGCTAAATGTTTATTATTTAAGAAAGCACAATGTCAGAAACCACAACTACAAAAAACTCCGCCCGGCGCATTCTAATAGCCAGCCTGACGGGAACTACCATAGAGTTTTTTGATTTTTATATTTATGCCACTGCGGCGGTGCTGGTTTTCCCCAAGCTGTTTTTCCCCTCGGCCAATCCTGCATCGGCTACGCTTCAATCGTTGGCTACCTTTGCTTTGGCATTTTTTGCACGACCATTGGGCGCGGCTTTGTTTGGGCATTTTGGCGACCGCAATGGTCGAAAGGCTACCCTGGTTGCCGCGCTCATGACGATGGGGCCCTCTACCGTAGCCATTGGTTTGCTGCCCACTTACCAGTCGATAGGTATAGCTGCGCCGATATTGCTGGCCCTGTTTCGTTTTGGGCAGGGCCTGGGCTTGGGCGGCGAATGGGGAGGCGCGGTATTGCTGGCTACCGAGAATGCGCCACCGGGTAAAAAAGCATGGTATGGTATGTTCCCCCAATTAGGCGCACCCATCGGGTTCTTAATTTCAAGTGGCACCTTCCTGCTGTTGAGCAAAACCATGACCGATCAGCAATTTTTCGATTACGGTTGGCGTATCCCTTTTATAGCCAGTGCCATATTGGTTTGGGTGGGCCTTTACGTACGCCTGAAGATTACTGAAACACCCGACTTTTTGAAAGTCATCGAAAAGAATGAACGGGTAAGATTGCCCGTGATAAATGTATTCGTCAAACATACAAAAGCCATCATATTAGGTACCGTTGCTACCATTACCACGTTTTTGCTGTTTTATTTAATGACGGTATTTACATTAAGCTGGGGCACATCAATGCTGCATTATTTAAAAACAGATTTCCTGGTGGGGCAAATGATATCCATGTTGTTTTTTGGGTTGGCGATCCCGCTGTCAGCCGTATTAGCTGACCGCTATGGCCGTGCCAAAGTGCTAATCGTTGCGACCGTCGGGATAATGATTTTTGGTTTATTCTTTTCGCAACTGTTTAGCACCGGTAACTGGTATATAACCGTATTGTTTTTGGTAACAGGTATGTTTTTAATGGGCCTTACCTACGGTCCGCTGGGTACGGCGCTTGCCGAGATATTTTCGGCGCAGGTACGCTACACAGGTGCATCGTTATGCTTTACGCTGGCAGGCATATTGGGCGCTTCGTTAACGCCATACCTGGCAACCACACTGGCCAATAATTACGGGCTGCCAAGCGTTGGGTATTACTTGTCTGTTGCTGCGGCGCTTACCTTGGTAGCGTTAATTGCTGCACGGCCTTTGATGGGTGAGCATTTAAGCGACAACGAAGAATCTTAAATTGGATCATTTAACATTGATATGAACATACAAGAACAAATAGAGGCGTATATTACCAGCCAACCTGCACCAAAGCGGAGTGATATGCATGCGTTGCACTATCACATACTTCAGGTTTTACCGGGTTGTAAATTATGGTTCGACAATGGTAAAAACAGTGAAGGTAAAACGGTTAGTAACCCTAATATAGGTTATGGATTCTACACCATAAAATATGCTGATGGAAAGACCAGGGATTTTTTTCAAATTGGTTTGAGCGCAAACACAACCGGGATATCTGTCTATATCCTCGGTATCAAAGATAAGGCCTACTTAGCCCAAACATTTGGAAAAGAAATAGGCAAGGCCAGCGTGACCGGATATTGCATTAAGTTTAAAACGCTAAAAGATATAAACATTGATATACTTGAAGCGGCAATACGGTATGGGGTTGAGGTGACCAATGAAAATTAAATTCCCGTCGCCGTAAATGACCCGCTGTCTGATTCCTAACTTCGGACGAATATGCCCGTAGTCTTTAACTACAGGATGCCCTATCTCTGTTAGTCCGGATTTGCAATCCCGGACTAACGTTTACGGGGATTTGCAATCCCATAACGTAACTATAAATTTTTCATACGCGGATTGAAAATCCGCAGATGTTTTAGTCCGGGATTATAAATCCGGACTAACCTTAGACGGAAAACCAAAAAAGTCTCCCCTTTAGGGGAGATTTAGAGGGGCTTCATTTCTTCAACAACAACTCCTTCTTCAAAAACTCTGCCGCTGCGGTATTTACCTTTACAATATCCGCATAACGCATCCAGTGGTGCGAGTCGCCGGGGATGACCATGTATTCAAAACGGGGGCTGCCCTTTTGTTCAAACCTCCTGATGAGCGAAACACCCGCACTGAAATTAACATTGCGGTCATCGTCACCATGAATGATCATGGTAGGGGATGTCCAATTATCTAATAATTCAGGCGAGTCGCCGTGAATAATAACACCCGCTTTAAATAATTTAGAATCCCGTGCCAGTGCGGTTGCCGCCAATGCGCCGCCTGCCGAGCCGCCAAATACGCCAAATCGTGCGGTATCCACATCCGGCTGCGAGGCCAGCCATACGCCGCCTGCTTTAACATCTACATAATTAGCCCCCTGCGCCGGGCGTTGAAAATCATAACCGTAACCAATGCCCTGCCTGTAATTTACCGACAGCACCTCAAAACCCATGCTTACCAAATATTGTTCCAGCGCATAATCAATGGAATAGTAATCCATATAATGCCAGCCTAACAGCATTTGGCGCTGTGGGCCGCCATGAATATATACCAGCGCCGGTTTTTTGGCCGGGCCGCCCTGAGGTACAAATAACTGCGCGTGTACGGTAGTGCCATCCGGCGATTTATAAATAATTTGTTTGGGTATAGCCATTTGCTTAACCGGGAAATTGGCCGCCAGCAATTTTTGGCCTATCAGTTTTTCTTTATGGGTTGTTAATGAGGTTATAGCGGCCACCAACGGACGTTGCCCTGTTGAACTGAAATAAGCTATTGTCGAGCCATCACCTGTTATTACCGGCGATGTTTCCAGCCCTTCGCCCGTAGTGATCTCTTCCACGGCGGGTTTATCAACCGGTACTTTAAATATATGCCTGCGGTCGATATCCAGACCTTTATCAGGGCCGGTATTGGCCATATATATGATGGACTTGCCATCGCCGCTTAGTTTTGGTTCTTCAACCTCAAAATCACCGGGTGTTAACAGCAGGGGAGTAGGGTTATCAGCCTTTGTGCTGATAGTATATAAATGCGGCCAGCCATCGGCATACGATTGAAACGTCATATTATCCATCGTGGCCCAATGGAACTCTTCAAATGAATTACGTTGTCCTTGCGGCAGTTTGAAAAAAGGCGCCCCCTTGCCGGTAGTTAAATCGGCTATCCAAAGTACGCGATTTCCACCACGGCCACCGCCTCCTCCGCGCTGGCCTTGGTTAGTAGCAGTAGCAGCGCCTGTTAGAGTTGCAGTAGGTGCCGCTGCCCTATTTCTTCCGCCGCCACCACCTGGCGTTGCCGCAGTGCCGTTAGCACCGGCAGGCGGCCCGCTGGCAGCCACAAAGCCACTTCCAGGTGCGGCTGTTTGTGCCGGAGGATTGCCAGGACTGCGTGTAAACGCTATCTTCTTCCCGTCAGGCGACCACTCCGGGTTGGCATCCCTTGCGAAAGCGGGTAATACCCATTCTATTGAAGTATCATCATTGGTATACAGCCCGATAAAGGAATGATCGGTACGATTTGCTTCAAATGCCAGCTTCGTACCATCCGGCGACCATTGCAGGCCGCTGCAAGTACCCAATATCGTCAGCATTTCGGCTTGTTTTATACCGCTGGTTGGGCCTACCCATATTTGCCCGTCCTTAACAAAAGCTACGCGTTTATTTGAAACTACTGGGTAATCACCTTCACCCAATAATTTTGGTACGCCACCCGCGAATGGTATAGTCCATACTTCTATTTTATGCGCTATCGGGTCGTTTGCAGGGTTTACCACACGACTGCGGTCGTAATTGCCGCTATGTTCGCCGCCACGTACATAAACTACGTATTTGCCGTCCTTGGTTATGGTAACGGTAGTTAGTTCCTGCCCATCGTCTTTTGTATAATTGGTTAGCTTCCGTAAAATAAAATTTGGCCCGCTGGCAACATAAATGTTCCGCCGGCCCTGTTCTTCAACTGTATAAGCAATTTTTGAACCTGTTGCCGAGCTGGTTAACTCGCGTGGAAATGGATAGTTTGTTACATCAGCCATGCTGAAACTTTGCGCAGACGATGTTTGGGAATTGAACAACAAGGCACAGGCGGCCAATGCGAAAAGGCAGGTAATTTTTTTCATGAATAAGATCAGTTAATAAATTACTGTGAATTTATGATTTTTTGTGATAAAACAAATGGAAATGGCAATTTATTGTTTGAAGCCGGGATTGATTCACAATCTATTTAAAAAACATCCAGCTTACCCCAAGTTTTAGTAAATGATCTTGCTGCGGGTAGCGGTTCACGGTGTAATACCCGCTGCTAAATATGCCCTGGTCGGCATAATCATACATCACAAAAATATTGGTACGCTGCAAGGTAGCTTTCAAATATACGGCGGCCACCGGGTAGGATGAAAAGGTAACATTAGGCCCGTTATAAAACTGGCCTAAACCGATGGCGTATGAGGGTGCTACGTATGCGGAGTTAAAACGCACATTCATACCCATAGTGGTGTGCAATACGCCAAATAAAAAGGTATTGTAATACAAACTGCTATAAGTATACAACGAGGGGATACGCAGGGTGTTTTGATAATCCGTTTTTTCATAAACTACATAATTATCAAAGTGCCATTTTCCCCAGGCAAGGTTTTTACTCACACTTAATTTAAGCAGGTTAATATCATTGCCTAACTGCATGGGCATTGCATCAGGGCCGCCTGTTGGAGAAGCGAAATAAAGGTAATCGGAAATTAAAAAATACTCGGCTTTCAGATCTAACTGTAGCGCGTCGTTAATATAATTAAACGATAAGCTGGTGGTTTTTTGGTTTTTGAACGAGTTATGAAAAATATAGTTGTTAGATATCCAATCGGTATATACTAATGGCGGCGAACTGTTTTGTACATAACCATCCAAAATTATTTTACCCGTTTTTTTACTACCGGAGATAAGCGCTTTGGCATCATATAAAAAATTGCCAAAATCTCGCCCCAAGGCTATCTGGTTAATATTAGCGTCCAGCGCAACCTTATCACTAAAGCGGTAACTCGCTTTTCCCTTAACAGTTATATCCTGGAAGGATACGTTTTGCATCCTGTCTTCCTGGCTTATTTTATAGCCGCTTGCGTTAACGGTACTGTCGTTAACATATTGTGTATAGTGATATATGTCCTGCGTAAGCCCCAAATCCAGCTTAAACTCATTTTTTACAAGCTGGTTTGATTTCCCCCTGAGATAAAAACTATAGGAAAAATCATTTTGTAAATGCGATACTGTAAGCGAATCTCTCGCCCAATTGGAAGCGAAATAATAATCGGGCAACACATTATAGGTATCAGCGTCGTCAGACAGAAATTCATATTTCTGCACATTGTAGGAAAAAGTATAAGCTATGCGCTGCGTAGGGCGTACATTGCTGGTGGCGGCTTGCCCTTTTGTTGTATCAACCCGGCCTATATAATAAAACTGTTTGATATAAAAAGTGCTGTTTTTCCAGTTCTCAAAAGTGTTGGGCAGGGGTACCGGCTCGGTAGGTTTGTCAAACGAGCCTTTGGCGCTTGTAAAAAGCGAATCATCCATTATAGCGCCGGATTCGGGCGATTTTAAATTGTTAAATACTAAGGCAGCCAATAAGTTATACCGCTTGTTTTTTGATTCGTGCCAGGTATAAACGTCGGCATTTAAATCGCTCACATTTTGCCCCAACAATTGGTAACTGTAAAACCCGCGCGATCCGATGAAATTGAGGTTAAAGCCAACATTCCAGTATGGATTAATATTTTGAGTGTGGATTACTTTAAATACCTGTTCGGTTGTGCCGCCCGAAACCAGCGTAAGGACAGTAAAAGGAACACGCGCCCGGTAATATTGAATATCCTGCGGAGTAATCATGTAGGCATCCAAAGCATGCAGGCCCACATCAAACCCTATGGTTTTAGACGGGTCAAACAATAAGTCTTTTTCGGCCGTTCCCAGGTTGCCTAAATTGATCTTAGGCGATTTAGGCTGATAAAGCGGGCTGTAATTTTCAAAATTGGTAAGGCCGGTATCAATGGGGAATAATTGTGTGCTGTCATTCAGCAAACGCTCATTAGTTACCCTTATAAATTTTGAGTTATAAACAATACTATCCCTTCCTCTTTCTTCCTTTTTGCGCAAGGTGTCTATTATCTGGTCATTGGTTAGCGGTGTCTTTATTGTCGATGTATCCTGCCTATAGATATTCTGCTGGTTATTTTGCTGGTTATTAGGTGGATAGCCCGTATTTTGCGCAAAAACTGACTGTGCAGATAAACCTACCAGCAACAAAAGAATATATTTAAGTTTATTTGGCATTAAAGACCGGCGATCAGATTTTTAAGTATCAATGTCATTTTTGGCTCCGCCTCGCGGGCTACTTCTAATATTTCTTCTACCGAAACCGGCTTTAATATTTCAGGGAAACCCTCATCCGTTAATACGGATACGGCAAATACAGGCAACCCCATGTGGTTTGCTACTACCACTTCGGGCACGGTACTCATTCCAACTGCGTCACCGCCTATTATCCGCAAATATTTATATTCAGCCCGCGTTTCCAGGTTAGGGCCGGTTACAGCTACATAAACTCCCTTATGGCATACAATATTGTTTGCTTTGGCGATAGCCAGGGCTTTATCTATCATATCGTGTCTATAAGGTTCGCTCATATCAGGGAAACGAGGGCCCAATTCTGATTCATTTCGGCCCAATAACGGATTATCTGGCTGTAAATTAATATGGTCCTCAATTACCATCAGGTCGCCTTTTTTAAAGGCCGGGTTTAATGAGCCGCTGGCATTTGATACCAGCAGGGTTTTTATGCCCAGCATTTTCATCACCCTTACCGGGAAGGTAATTTGCTGCATAGTATATCCTTCATAATAATGAAGCCTGCCCTGCATAGCCACTATTTTTTTGCCCGCAAGCATACCAAATATCAATTTACCCGAATGAAACTCCAATGTAGAAATCGGAAAATCGGGAATATTAGCATACATCAATTGTTTTTCAACCGCTACTTCGCTTACCAGGCCGCCAAGGCCGGTACCTAAAATTATACCTATCTCTGGCTCAAAATCGCCTATGCGGCTTTTAATGTATTGTGTTGTTTGTTGTATGTTCTCTAACATAGTTTATCAATAATTGATCAAATTGCTGTTGCCCGTTGTTTACAAAATTTACACCTATGGGCAGTACCAGCACCGGGATTTGGTTAACAAGCGGCAGCAGTTCTTGTTCTCCTAAACGCTGTGCATCTTTTTCTGTTGTAATGATCAGTTTTTTTTCTGATGTGCAGGCCGCAAATTCACCGGCAAGTTTACTGATATTTTTTAAGCTAAACCGGTGGTGGTCGGGATATTTATGATGAATAACCTGCTGCGCATGGTTACTAAGATATTTTGCCAAAGGCACCGCATTTGCTATCCCGGTAAGCAGGAATACTGTTGTGTTCGGATCGATCGCCTGGTCAGCCACATTTCCGGTCATATCCTGCAAGGGTTGATAGGCAATTGACGAAAAAAATACCTGCTGATAATTCAAAGGTTTAAGCTGCGCAGTTATTTTATCCTGCTCATTCAAAGTAAGCGTTTCGGGGCATTTGCTCACTACCAGCACATCGGCCCGCCAGCGCCCGCTAAATGGCTCGCGCATATCTCCTGCCGGTAATAGCAAATGCGGGTTGTTTATATGGTTATAATCAAACAATAAAATGCTAAAGCCCGGCTTAACGGCACGGTGCTGGTAAGCATCATCTAATAAAATAAGGTTATGATGGGGAAGTAGCTGCTTTATTCCGTTCACCCTCTTTTCGCAAACGGCTACCGTAATATCCGGAAATTTATGTTTGAACTGGGCGGGTTCGTCGCCTATTGTAGTGGCAGTGGCGGTTGCAGTGGCAGTTTGGAAACCTTTGGTATTGCGGCCATAGCCACGGCTTAAGGTAGCCAGCTTATAATCGTTTTTAAACAGGCGGATCAAATATTCGGTCACGGGGCTTTTGCCTGCGCCGCCGATGGCTAAGTTGCCTACAGATATAACAGGAACATTAAATTCATGGCTTTTAAACAGGCCCGTATCATAGCACCAGTTGCGCATGATAACTACCAGGCCGTAGATCAAAGAAAACGGAAATAAAAGCAGGCGCAGGTATTTCATATATAGCTGCAAAGATATAAAAACGGTTTGACAGGTATCCGTGTGCAGGTAGATTTGCATTTATGTAGACGCGTCGTAGAGACGTGATGCATCGCGTCTCTACGACGCGTCTACATAATTAAAACATCAATTGTCTTCCCTGTTGTGGATAAATAAGGTTCAATCCGAACTTATTTTCAATCTTTAATTCTCTTTTAATCTTTAATATACTGGTAAACGGTGGTTTTAAATGTGTTACAACCACATTCAAATTCTTTAGCGCGTCCGCACCGGTTAATTTGCCCAAAGCATTCATTTCTGTCATCAATAATTTTGGTGTAAGGTGCCCGAACAAAGTTTTATCTGGCTGCTCATCCGCGAAGGAGACTTCGATCATTATTGCCTTTAATTTTTTCGCTTTTATCAGCGGCGTTATAGCTTCCCATAAGTTTTGCAGGTTATGGCTTTTTTCTATTTCATCAGCCCCGGTATCACCTAAATATAGCAGGTAATTGCCCTTGCTTTGCACCAAGAAAGCAGTACTTGTTAAATTGGAATGACTTAACGGGAAAGCTTTTACTTTCACCGAAGTATTATCAATATCCGTTTCAACACCGGGAGAAAGCACCTTGTAGGTGTATTTTTTTAACTGCGGGGTTTCGCCCTCATTGGCAAAATTGGCCCAGCTCGTCCAGGTAAAATAATGGGTTTTGATGGTTTCTATACAATCGGCAAAGGCATAAATATTTTTTGCGCTGTCGTCGGGCGAGTTGATGATAAGTCCCGCAACGTGGTCAAGATGCGAATGAGAGATGAAATAGCCTTTGATATATTTTTTGAGCACTTCATCAGCAGGGATAGTGAAAACTTTATTCTGAATGGCTTTTTCAATACCATAATGCAATGTGCCTGCATCAAGGCAGATGTAATTATTTGTCCCAACCGGAGCAATCATATAAGCCGACAGGTTACTTTCGTCAATGCCGCCTAAAACACCCAACGGGACTATTTTAAATGATTTTTGAGCCTGCGCCTGGGCGAAAATAGCTATTGATAAAAATAGCAGGAGCAGGGTTTTATGTTTAGGATACATAGGTTGTCGCTTTTGTCTGAACTGAGATTTATAGGATTTGAGGATGGCCACGATTCCTATCGGCCTTTTTAATCAAGCTGCATCATGTTAATCTATAAATCCGTTAAATCATGGTTCAGACAATTTCTGCAACTAAATTAATACTAAATATCCAGCCCTAAATATTAACGTAATAAATTAATTTTGCGGCTATGATGAAAGCCAGTCAAATTGCTGCAAAAGTTATGGTACGTTTATTTTTTATATTGGTGCTGATTGCCGTCTTCCCGTTTATGGAGGGCGATAACCATAAATTGCAGAACCTTTACTTTACCACACGTCATAGCTGGATATTTGTGTTCCCGATCATATTGATAGTGGGCTTTATAGGTTTGTTAGTTTATTGTACTGTCAAAAAATACAGGGAAATGGAAATGAATTGGTTGCTGGTGCTGAATACACTGATATTATTAGCCTACGGCGCTACATTATATATTCGTGTCTGGCACCTGGTTAAGTAAATTTAGCCCGCCATCCAACTAATCTCTAATTACCAATCTCTAATCACTAATCTACTCCGTTTTCATCTTCTTCTCGGCATATTTTTTATACTCATAATCGCCGCCAAGCAGATAGCCCCATGGCTTAAGGCTGTCAATACGGTCGAAAATGATTTTAAAGATGGCTATCATCGGTATAGATAAAAACATGCCGGATAATCCCCATATCATTTCGCCTACAACAATGCCTAAAAAGGTGATCAATGCGTTGAGCCTTACCTTTGAACCTACAATGGTTGGTAACAGCAGATTGGAATCTACCGCATGTATGCCCAGCACACTTGCGCCTACCCAAATGGCATCGCTTACCGCGCCGGTGGCAAAAGTGATGAGCACACTTAAAAACAAAGCGGTAAAAATACCAAGGTAAGGGATGATGTTAAATAAGCCAACAATAATGCCTAACAGCGCGGCGTATTTTATACCGATCATCCAAAACGCCGTACAAGCCACGCTGGCCACTACCACCATCTCAATTAACAGGCCCAATATATATTGACGTAATATTTTTTGTATATTTTCAACTATATCGTGTACGGTAGGTTCGTTACGGTGCCCAAAAGCCTGCAGGATAAACTTAAACAACAGCCTGCGGTAAAACAGGATGAAGAAAGTAAATATCATGATAAACAGGTAAAACAGCATCAATGATGATACTGCCCCAAATGTGGTTCCCACAACTTCGGTGCCTGATGCGATGATCTTTTTGCCTGCATTTTCTACATAATTTTCCTGGTTTATGAGACTGATGTGTGTTATTCCTTGTATCCACTCTGCAACATTTCTGGTTGATTGGCCAACCTGTTTTTGAAGCATGGGCCAGTCGCTGGTTAGCTTTGATATTTGGGTACCTACCAGGTATAGAATACCACCAATAAAAGCAACCAATAATAAGATGGATAAAAGTGATGACAGGCTGCGCGGTAACTTTAATTTTGTTTCTAAAAAGCCTGATACGGGCAGCAAAAGTATAGCAAACAGGAAACCGAACACCAGCGGATCAAGCACTTCCTTGCCTTGTACAACCAAAAAACCAAGCGCTAATAAACCTATCAGCACTAACGATAAACGTTCATAAAATGGGGCAGTGGTTTTTGGGGTAGTCATACAATAATTGAATTAGGGTAAATAAATTGTGAATTTTATGTTTTGAAGATACAAATAATATTGTGCTGGGGATAGATTCGTCAACTTTTAAAAAGTTGACGAATCTTATACCGTCAATCTTTCCAGCACTTCTTTTATATAACGGTCCATTATTTCGGCCGGCTGCTTACTGAATGCTTGCGTAACGCGGTTAGCCAAAACAATATTGAACGATAATGCTTTATGCCCCAAAATTGCCGCCAAACCGTATATGCCGGCTGTTTCCATTTCTAAATTGGTAATACGCCGGCCATTCGACTTGAAGTTTTGTATAATTTCCATCAGTTCGGGCATTGCCGATATGGCCCTCACTTGCCGTCCCTGCGGTGCATAAAAGCCGGGCGCGGTAATGGTAATTCCGGGCTGTATGCCTGCGCCAAGCGTATTTAACAAAGCTTCGCTGGCTGAAGCAATATAAGGCGTAAGTTTATAATTATAACCGCGCGACAAAATATATTCAAACGATTCTAACAAAACCTCTTCGGCTATGGACAGCTTTTGTTTATAATAATGCATTAATGTGTCAAAGCCGAAAGCCGCCCCGGAAACCAGCAAACTGTCAACAGGAATATCAGTTTGTACAGCCCCCGTTGTGCCTATGCGGATAATATTAAGGCTTTTCAGGTTGGGGTTTACCAGCCGTGTATTAAAGTCAATATTGACCAATGCGTCCAGTTCATTTAATACAATGTCGATATTGTCGGTGCCAATACCGGTTGAAATTACCGTTAAGCGTTTATTGCCGATACGGCCGGTATGGGTAACAAATTCGCGTTTGGACTTTTTATATTCAATATGGTCAAAGTATTTGCTTATACCCTCAACCCGGTCCTGGTCGCCAACGGTTATTACCGTATCTGCCACATCGCCCGGTTGCAGGTTTAAATGATAGGCGCTGCCATCGGCGTTTAAAATCAAATCGGTTTCTGAAATTCGGTCCATCATGGACAAATGTAGGTTACCTGCGCGTAAAATAAAACTGGCAAATATTTTGCAGGTGCTTTTGTTATTTACCTAAAATTAAACATCATGGCAAAATATTCTGAAAAAGCAGGCGACAAAGTAGAAAAAGTCATGCACGAAATGAAAGAAGGCAAACTAAAAAGCGGCAGCGGTAAAAAAGTAACCAGCAGAAAACAGGCGGTTGCTATCGGGCTATCTGAGGCAAGAAAAGAAGGGGCTAAGGTGCCGAAGAAGAGCTAATCGTTTCCATCAAACTTCCGAAGTTTATAAAACTTCGGAAGTTTAGTTTTAACGTGATGTAAAGGCATCCATTATCTTCATCACAATTACCGCTTCTTCAATTGAACAGGGATTTGGCCCGTTATCGTTAAAGTAATCAACCACTTTTTCAATCATAGGTTGCTGAACGTGCTGCAAGGGAGCAAATGTTGTTGTTTTATCTTCGGTTTCATTTTTGCAGCTTACAGTATGGCCGAAAAATGGGAAGCGAATACTGCCCTTTGTGCCAATAATTTCACATTGGTCAGTAACTTCACTTTCGGCAACATTAAAGCACCATGAGCCATTTACGGCCACCTTGTTTTTAAAAATGATATGCCCGGCAACATGGTCATCGGCAGTATTTAAGCCGGATTGGTTTAGTGAATATCCGCTATAGTATTCAGGTTCGCCAAAATAAAACAACATTTGGTCAAGCTGATGCGGGGCGAGATCGTGAAAATAGCCGCCGCCCGAAAGTACGGGGTTTACACGCCAGTTATCTTCAACATCAGGAACTAATGCAGGCTTAGCGTTTTGCCATAGTTTGATCTGCACGGTGCGTATTTCGCCAATAGCGCCCTTATTTATCAGGTCCTTTATAAACAAAAACATGGGTTGAGCGCGGCGGTAATGCGCTACTGTTAAACGACAGTTAGTTTGTTTAACAGCCTCCGCCATTTCCCGCGCTTCATCGGCATTTAGGGTTACTGGTTTCTCTACATATACGTTAAAACCTTTTTGTAACGCGGTTAACGCATATTCCAGATGGGATGCTGGGGGAGTAGCTATATAAATTGCATTTATTTCAGCATTATTCATTAACTCGTTTGCATCAGCATACCACTTACCTACACCATGTCTGCGGGCATAGTCGGCAGCCTTTTCGGCATTGCGGCGCATAACGGCAATTAACTTGCTTCCCGGTACTTTGTTAAATGCCGGACCGCTTTTTATTTCGGTTACATCGCCGCAGCCTATTATGCCCCAATTAATATTATTCATATACTATAAAAGTAAAAATAGAATTTATAACTTTGAGAAAAGGTATTTAAACAAATAATATTGTATGAATATTAAAAGACCATTAATCCCGGAGAAAGCATTTATACCTCTTGGTTTATTTATTATTTGCGGAACTTTCCTGGTTAGCCACGACTGGATAAAAATGCCCGACTTTGTGACAGGCTCGTTAATGGGTTTAGGAATTGGCCTGGAAATAATGGGCGTTATTAATTTAAAAAAAGCGCGGTAAAACATAGGGCTGACCTATGTCACCTCGGCAACAACAAAAGTGCTTCCGCCAACAAACACAAGGTCGCTATCCTGCGCGTTATTTTGCGCTGCGGCCAATGCCTCTTTTACCGAATTATAGGCATTACCATATAATTCAAAACTTTCAGCATGATTTTTTAATGTTTCAGCCTCAAGCCCACGTGGGATATCGGGTTTGCAAAAATAATAAACAGCGTTTTTAGGCAGCATGGATAAAACCTTACCGCTATCCTTATCATTTACCATGCCTATAACAAAATGCAGTTGCTCATAAGCTACATTCGCGATATTCTTTAAAACCTCCGCTATGCCATCAGGATTATGCCCTGTATCGCATATGGTTAGGGGAGAAGTGCTGATGATTTCCCAGCGACCATGCAATCCTGTTAACGATCTAACCTGCCGCAAAGCCGTTTGTATATGTTCATCAGTAATATGAAAGCCCTGCCTGCGCAATTCATCGACGGCTGATAATACCGTTTTTATGTTTTTAAGCTGGTAAGTTCCCGGCAGGTCGAGGTGTAAATAATGTGTAGTGCGCGAAGCTTTTTGAGGATAGGCTACTATATCTAAAAATTCGCCGTTACCTTTAGCCTTTAACCTCTCACTCTTAACCTCCGCTTCTACGTCCCATTCATCTGATGCAAAGCTAATCTTCGTATCCTCCTGCTGTGCTTTTGTAATAAATATATCCTCGACTTCCGGTTGTCTTTCACCTATTATCACCGGGACATTGGGTTTAATTATACCTGCTTTTTCGGCAGCTATCAGTTGCAGGGTATCGCCCAGGATATTCATGTGGTCCCAGCCAATATTGGTAATTACGGATAGGAGCGGGGTAATAATATTTGTCGAATCCAACCGTCCGCCCAGGCCAACTTCAATAACGGCAATGTCAACCTTCTCCCGTGCGAACAGGTCAAAAGCCAGCGCTACGGTCATTTCAAAAAAGGAGGGGTTGATGGTTTCAAAATCACTTTTGTATTGGGCTACAAAGCCGATCACATCTTTTTCGGAGATCATTTGCCCGTCGATACGGACGCGCTCCCTGAAATCTTTTAAATGCGGCGAGGTGTATAGCCCGGTTTTATAACCCGCTGTTTGCAAAATAGCCGCCAGCATATGCGAGGTGGAACCTTTACCGTTTGTGCCGCCTACGTGTATGGATTTTAATTTATTTTGAGGATTATCGAGGAGATCGCATAATGCGATGGTATTATCCAGGTTGGCTTTGTAAGCAGATGAACCCACACGCGTAAACATGGGCAATTGTGCATATAAATAATCGAGGGTTTGCAGATAGTTCATGGATCATGGTTCATGGAACCAATGGCAAATCTATGAACTATGAACCATTAACTATCAACTAAAATCAATCTACATTAAACCTAAAAGTCATTTCACCTTTTTGGTTACCGCTGGCCGGAGACGGAGACGTAAATTTGGAATTTTTGATCGCTTCCTCACAATTTTGCATTAGGTCAAGCGAAGCCCGTGTTTTGCTTTTGTTAATATGGGTTTCTAACACGTTGCCATTTTGATCGATAGTGAAACCAATAACAACTACTCCTGGAACCCGGCGCGTGTTTTTTACATCAGGCTGTTTTACAAAGCTCCAGTTTGACAAGCTAAGCCCGTTTCCCGATCCTCCCGGCCCGTAATTATCGCTTATTGTTGAGCCATTAGGACTTCCCTGGTTGCCGGCCGTGCTGGTTGTGCCATCGCCCGCCCCCGAACCTTTGTTGGTATTTCCTTTAAACAAAGCAGCCTGGTTTACCACCTCTTTGGGTGCCGGTTTAGTTGTTTGGGTAACTACTTCCTTGCTTGTCTTTTTTGATTTATCGTTAACCGATGGTGCATCTTCGTCATTTTGGGTGACGATCTTTTTATCACTGTTATCTTCTTTTGTTTTTTCGTCGGTTGGTGGTGCCGGTGTTACTTTATCGGGCTGAGTATGGTTGGCTTTTGCAGCTATTGAGGCCTCTTCAACACTTGTGAAATCAGTACCCATACCGGCATCTGTGGTTCCATAATTTACCAATATACCGCCGGTACCCGTCTCGGGCAGTGGCGGGTTTGAAAAAACAATAAGATAGCACAAGGCCATTATAGCAGCCAGGATAATGCCTGTTGCTAAAAACGCCTTGGGGTAATTATTTTCTTCCTGGTAGATCATTATTCAGTTTGCAGTTTGCAGTTTACAGTTTACAGTTTACAGTTTTGTGCAGATATTATATTACTGCCAACTGCTAACCGCCCACAGCAAACTGTTCTATTTAGATTCCGTTGCCAATACTAATTTAATATCTAATTTATGCGCTATGTCCATTACCTGTACAACATCCTGTATGGCAACGGTTTTATCTACATTTAAAACTATGGTTAGATCAGGTGCCAGGCTTTTATAAGCAGATAAGGCGGTTTGCATCCCTGATATGCCCACTTCCTTTTTGTCAACATAATACTTTAAGTCCTTTGTTATAGATACGTGTACCGTTTTCTTCGATATAGCCTTCCCACTTGATGATTTTGGCAGTAATAGCTTGATAACGTTGGGATTGGTTACTGTCGAAGCGATGAGGAAAAACAACAGCAGGAAAAACATGATGTCGTTCATGGCCGAGGTATGTATCTCGGCCGAGGCGCCTTTTTTTCTTTTTCTCAGGTTCATTTGCTCGGTTCTTCTAACAGGTCAATAAACTCAATGGCATCGGTTTCCAGGCTTAATATCACCTTTTCTACCATCATATTTAAAATATGATAACATACATAGGCCACAATACCTACAAAAAGACCTGCTGCCGATGTTACCATCTTTACATACAAACCGCCCGATATATTACCCATGCTGATATTATCAGTTAATGATATGCTGTAAAATATCTTAATTACCCCAATAATGGTACCCAAAAAACCAAACATGGGGGCAATACCTGCCACGATGCCCAGTATGCCTATGTTTTTCTCCAGTTTGGCTACCTCCAGCTTGCCTACGTTTTCAATGGCACCTTCAATATCCTTGATAGGCCGGCCTATACGCAATAGGCCTTTTTGCAGCATCCGGCCCAGCGGCGTATTACTGTTACGGCAAATAGCTATGGCCGATTGTAAATTGCCCGAATGAATGCTCTCGCGAATTTGTATCATCAGGTTTGATTCGTTTTTTGATGCTTTGCGGATAGTAAAATACCTTTCAAAAAATATAACCAAACCTAAAACGGCTAAAATGCCTATCGGCACCATTACCCAGCCGCCTTTAACCAGCATATCGCCAAAGTGTAATTCCTGGTTGGGTAATGCTGTTAATTGGGCTGCGCCGTGATTAGCGGTGTCTATTAATTTACCGGCGGTGTCCGCTACAGTTTGAAAAAATAATAATGTCATTTCTTTTGTCTGATTTGTGTTAAATAAGCGCCTGTTATTCCTTTGTTTTTGAAAACGGCAACGGCAGCCTCGGCCTCGGCATCGCTTTTATAAGCGCCAACCGCTATATTAATACTCGAACTATGCGTATTTGGCACTATAAAAGCATCTATCCCCTTAGTTTTAAGCCTGCTAATCTCAGCGTCGGCCTGTGCCTGTGTACTGCATGCGGTAGCTATTACTACCCAAGGTTTGCTATAATCAAAACTTCCAGGGGCTGATTGCTGCACCGGCGCGCTTACAGGGTTACTTTGTTTAACGGGAACATCAGCCGGTTTATTTTGCTTAGCCGGAACTTCAACGGGTTTTGTTTCTTTTGCCTGGGTTTGGGCAGGCAGTGTCTGTTTGAGTTGAGCCGCTTTGGCTGCCCTTACCTGCTTAATAGAATCGGCTGTTTTTATTTTTTGAGCCGCTTTAGCCGCTTTAACCTGTTTGATTGAATCGGCTGTTTTAGCTTTTTGGGCAATCTTAGCAGCTTTATTCTGTTTGATTAAGTCGGCAGCGTTAACTTTTTTTAGTGAGTCGGCAGTTTTAATTTGCTTAACAGAATCAGCCGCCTTGACTTTTTTAATAGAATCCAGGGCGACGCTATCCAATACAGGCGGCGGCATTACAGCTTCAGGCTCTTTTTGCTTCACCACAACAGGTGTAACAGTCTTTTTTAAGCCGATGAGCGCCTTTGCCTTATCAAACTGGGCGGGATAATATCTGTATAATCCTAATATTGCTGCCCCCAGCACAACTAATACAATAAGCAAAATTATCAGTCCGTACGGGCGTTTCGGTGTTTCATCATAATCACCTGCATCCTCCTGTTCATTAAGTATGGGTGAACCTTTTACAATTGTTTCGCCTGTAGGGGGCTTATTTTTTGCATTAAACTCATCAATAAGCGCCTGCTTGATTTTGCTGATCTCGGCAGCGGGTGGTGGGGGCGGCGCGGTATTGGTACTGGAGGCAAAAGTGGCAGCCGCCGGTTTTGGCGTGGGCCTGGCAGTTGTCACAGGTCGCTGCGTCGGCAAAGGCGTTGGAGCGGGTGTTTCTACAGGCCCCTGCCCGATCTTCAATATATTAACAGGTGGATATCCAAAAAATGCAGGATCGTTAGTTACCTGTTCAGCCGTGTTAAACATCAACTTTCCCTGTTCTGTATAAAACGATCCTAAATTAGCTATCGGTACCTCTTTAACTAATGCATCCTCCCTGATAGCGGCGATATATTTTTCGGTAAAGTATTTTGACGATGCCAGTGATATATTCTTTTTATCGGCAATATATTGTGTTAATGTATCATCGTCCTCCAACTGTTGCGGATCAAACTGCACCCGGTGATGAGGCGGATAAAATTTACCCTCACTTTCATCATAATAGCCAGGCATATATGCCTGTACTAAATAACCCAGGCCCGGTACACTTATTTCGCCGTGCTGCTCAAGCAGTTCGCTTATATAAAAGCTTATATCCATTTGCTAAAAGTAAAGGTTTAATTATAAACATCAAAAAAACCTGCCCGGCAGTTGTTAAAAGCTTAAACCCGCGCCACCAAATATATTAAATCCATAGTCAGGATAGTACAGCCAGGTTTGATTAACGCTATTTAAAATATTATTCACCTTGCCAAAAATAAATATCCTGCTGTTAACCTTATATTCAACGCCACCGCTAAGGTCGACAAATGAACTTATCGGAGTAATGCTATACCCGTTGATGGTGCTGAGTGATGGGCCACCCGGAACTATGGTGGGTGAAAACGCCCGATCGAATGTTGAACCACGGATCAATAGCGAGCCGGTAATTTTTACCTGGTCGGTAATTTGGATTGACGTTCCGGCGGTTAGCTTAAATTTAGGCAGGTTCCAGGCCTGTGCTTCGGTAGCCATCTGGTAATCTTTAAACTCTACCCGGCCAAAAATATTTAAATCGGCCGATGGTTTAAAATCCAGTTCGCCATTAAAACCGTTTACGCGCGAATTGCCGTTATCATATATCACCGCGAATTTGTTTATGGTTGAAGTAAAATCGCTTACAAAAAGGGGCATATCACCAATGCTGTTGCGGTATATATCCGCTTTAAAGCTAAGGGCTGGTGCCAGTGTTCCCTTTAGGCCCGCGCTGATGTCTAATCTGTCAACCGAGTTTTTGATAGCAATATCCTGGCCGATAAACGGGTTTAACGCTGAAAGATCACGGAGGGATGTTTTGTTCACATCGCCTTTGGCTTCAACAAACAAGCGCACATATTTGGGTATTACCTGCAATTCGGCCTTGGCCGCCGGAAAAATGTAAAAGTGTGACGTAAAGCCAAATTCATCAACTATGTTAATACCCGCGTCAATTTTATAATTATCGCCCTGGAATTTAAGATAAGGGTTAACTCTTAATATGCTGTTGTTATATGAGTATAGACTGTCGTTTTGCGTGCTTAAGTCGGCCGACCCGCTTATACCCGCGTAAAACTGGTTTATGGTTTGATTTAAAAAGCCGGATAATACAATGTTATTTTCTTTAGCCTTATAGGCATCGCTGTAGGTATAGCCCTTTAGTTTTAGGGCGTAGGTGAAGTCGTTGTCAATATCTTTGTAGTTTTTGGCAATTTCGCCCTCGCCGCTTAATATGCTAAAATGTTGCTTGCCGGGGTCGAAGTTTAACGGCATAGGGTTGTCCAAATTATAACCATAAAAATAATTGGTATTGTAGTTATAGTCAATATGGCCGCTTAACGCATTATCGCCGGTAATGCTTTTGCCAAATATGCCAACGCCATCCTTACTTTCATTTTGCTTATAAAGTGTACCGTCCTGGGCAAAATGTTTAACGTAGCCGCCTACCTGCAGGGCCTCATCACGACCGTTGGTAATATATGCTTCGCCGTAGGTTGTTTTTAAATTGCCTATGCCTAATTTTACATAATTTGGCATCAATGCCGAATCTTTTTCGGCAGGTATCTTCATTGCGTTTAACTGCTTGATCTCCTCGTTTTTCTCCAGTCGTTTATCAAGCGGCGCGTAGGTTAATGGCGCTTTAAAAGGTACTTTATCTTCCATCTCGGGGTTACGGCGTATCTTAACTGCGTCGGCCAGCACAGGCTTGTAAGCTGTGTTCACAACAATTTCTTCAAAAAGATTACCCTGGTTGGCATCCTGTAGTTTATTGGCGGCAGCATCATTGTCTTTAGTAATATCTGCATTTGATTTGGCTGCTGCTTCGCCTAAATTTTTAGCCTCCGTTTTTTGTACAACAGCCGCAGGTTTAACTACGGGCCTGCTTACCGGTTTATTAACAATTTTAGCCGGGGCTTTTTTAGCGGCAGCCTTTTTAGCATGACCTTTTTTGACCACTTTTTTAGTGATATGCTGTGTTTGTTGTGCTGTAGCCGGAACAAAGTATAATGCAAGTACTAAGGTAAGCAGCGTATAAGTGTATTTTAGTTTCATGTGCCTGTCTTAATTTATTCTTCGTTTCCCGGTTTTTTCTGTGTGCTGTCCGGTTTTACCTGTTGGTTATCACCGGGTTTGGGTGGTGATAATATATCCAGCTTTTGTTTGGCCGTGGATAAAATATCATCATCGCCCTTATAATTATCTATAATGCTTTGCAGTGTTGCCTTTGCCTGAAAAGTGTCTTTTAGTTTTACATAGTTGTCAGCAAGTAAAATAAAGGCCTTAGCTACCCAGTAATCATAATTTGATAGATCTTTTTGCAGGTCGAAGCAAGTTTTTTGAGATGCTTTATATTGCTTTTTCAGGTATTCAATATTGGCCAGGTTATATTTGGCCTCGGCAGCGGCCACTGTTTTTGTATTGCTAACGGTATAATCAAATTCATTTACAGCGCTGGTGGTATCGCCTTTTTGCAGGTATGCCAGTCCGGCATATAAGCCCGTTTTAAATTTATCTTCCTGGGCCGATTTTTCATTATCCCTTACCAGCTTAACATATTTAAGCGCGTCGTCCGGCGATTGCATTTCTGCGTAACATAACAGCAGGTTATTAATGGCGAAGGAGTAATCGGCTTTATACTCCGAAGTGGTTTCCAGTTTTTTCAGAAATACCACCGCATCATTATATATTTTTTGCGCTATATATAATTTAGCCATGCTGATGAGCGATTGCTCGGTATAAGCGCTTGTCCAGTCGTTTAATATTACGTTATAATCTATAACCGCTTCATCGGGCCTGTTAAGCTGTACCAGGCTTTGTGCCCGTATAAACCTTGCCTGCTTATCATATATTGGCTTAGTTGGAAACTTATCAAAGTAAGCGTTTATTGCCGATACCGTTGCCTGCCATTCGTCGCGTAAATACAGGTTATTTGCTGCGGTGAACATAATGCCTTCCTGCTGGGCGGCTGTGTAATTACCCAGCGGGGTAGTGGTTGCATAGGCCAAAAATGTTTGCGCATCGCCCTTGTCGGTATAAATTTTTTCAATTTGTTTTAACGCTAACTTAGCTTCATCTGTTGAAGGGTAATCTTTAATAACCTGTTTAAATGATTCAATTGCCGCGTCATCATTATTGGCAGTATAATCTATCAGCCCGATAGTAACCAGCGCCCGCGGGATATAGCTGCTGCGCGGATACTTTTGTATCATTGCCTGCAGGTCGGCTTTAGCTGTGGCACCGTCGTTTTTTAAGAAGTAGGTATAAGCTATCTCAAAATCTGCATCGTCTGCATAATCCGATTTTGGAAACTTATTTAATACGTCAGTAAGCGTGCTGATCTTGGCATCCGGGTCACTCTGTAAACCCTGTATCATCCCCCGCTGAAATAACGCATAATCTTCACCTTTGCTATGTTCTGAAATGATCCTGTCGTAGTACTCCATAGCTTTTCCGTAGCTCTTTAACACAAAATAGCTATCGCCAATGCGGGTTATAGCGTCGTTAATGGTATTTTGATCGGTTGAGCCTCCATCTACAAACCGTTCAAAATAAGAAGCAGCCTGCTTGTATTTTTCAGCCCCAAATTCTGCATAGCCCATGGCGTAATTGGCATAATTGTACACATCGGTTTGTTTTGCCTGCGGCATGGCCAAAAACTTCTCAAAATTGTCAACGGCTTCGCCATATTTACGTACCTCATACATGGCCTCGGCCATCCAGTAAACAGTTAATACCCTTATCTTCGGGTCAACCGGGTTCTTTAACGACCTTAAAAAGATACCGATGGCGTTTTCAAAGGCACGTTCGTTATAAAATTCCAGTCCGCGGTAATAAGTTACTTTTTGATAGGCTATTTGGGCGCTTACATTTTTATTGGGGATAGGCTCCAGTATATCAACAGCTTCTTTATAATTGCGTGAGTTTAACAGCACTTCGCCCAGCAATATCTTCATTTCTTCACTACGCGACTGCGGATAGTTTTTTAAATACAACCGGGTAGCATCCAGCGCCTGCACGTTAAAATCAAGCTCGTAGGATAGTTTGGCATATTCATATAAGGCATCCTCCTGCAACTGCGGATCGAAAGTTAACTTTGATGCCATCATGAACGCGTTCCGGGCACTTTGGTTATCATTCATCTTTAAAAATACATCCCCTAATTTATAGCTCCCGTTTTGGCTATATATATCCTTTTGATCAACCAGTTTTTTTAACTCGACAGCAGCTTTGGCGTAAAGGCCGGTTTTATCAAACGCATAACCCATCTGGTAACTATCCTGCGTACTTTGCGTTTTACCCAGGTCTTCATCCTCAAAACGGGTATAATATTTTACAGCGTTTGGGTAGTCGGATTTTGCAAAATACGAAGCGCCAATAATACGAAGCATCTCTGTTTCATGCTGCTGGTGTGTTGTATTGATAATCGGTATGGCATAGCCGATCACATCATCATAACGCTTGTCTAAAAAGTAAACCGCAGTAATATAATATGGATAGCTGTTTTGGTATTTTTTTGAATTTTTAAGCTTTTCAAAGTTTAACAGTGCTAAATGATAATCAAGGTTGAGGTAAGCTATGTAGGCGAAATAATAAGTAGCATCATCCATAAACGGCGAGCGTTTATTTTTTATCTCGCTGAATAATAGTTGCGCATTTTTATAGTCATTTAAAGCAAAATAGGCGTATCCTTTTCTAAACTTGTATTCGGTGTTGCTTAGTCCGTTCAAATCAACGGCATTTACTCTGTTAAACCAAAGTAATGTTTCTTTGTACAACCCCTTTTTTGAATATGACCTACCGATTTCAAAATAAGCCATTTTGGTCAGCGGATTTTCAGGATGCTCTTTAATGAACTTTAAAAACAAGCTTTCCGCGTCATCATTGCCCAGCTCAAGTGCGCATAAAGCGATATAATATTGTGCGTTTTCTTTTAATAAGGTCAGTTCTGTTTCAAACTGGGGCTGGTTGCTTGTTTTTAACCTTGATTCATCTACCTGCCTGAATTGTTCGGCCGCCGCCGCATACTTTTCCTTATCCAGCAAATCCATAGCAGTATGGTAAGTGCGGTATATTTGGAATGATTGGTCTTGCTGCGCGTATACAGGAAAAACAAATAATATAGGGAGAAACAGAAGGATGTATTTGAATTTCATCATAAAAGCTTATAAATGACAGGCTAAATTAGCTAAACGAAAAAATGTAATTAACATAAGTAATTAACAAATGTGGATAACACGTTTTTAACGAAAGTACCGGTTTTGGTGGTATGCTTGTGGAAAACTTTTAATTAATTTTTGCGTTACAGATTATCCATGTTTTGAAAAATTAAAATACTGCTGCACAGAGGTTTTCGGTTTTTACACGCAGCAGTATTTTAATTAAATTACCTTAGTTCTGTTTTCCAATTTCAACCCGGCGGTTTAATTCTTTTCCGGCTTCGGTGCTGTTGTCCCCGATGGGGTTACTGGTACCATAACCTTTTGAAGCAATATTATTGGGGCTGACACCTGCATTTATTAAATAGGTTTTAACCGAATTGGCCCTGTCTTCAGATAATATCATATTATGTTTTTCTGTCCCTTCTATAGATGCATATCCTTTTAAAAAAAACTTAACCGACGGATTAATTTTCATTTCGGCTGCCGCTCTATCCAAAAGTGGGTAGGAATCAGTTTTCAATATAGCCGAATTAAATTCAAATTGAATATTGCTGAAATCGTAAACCGGCTTTTTTGCGGGCGGTGATGCAGGTACCGATGCTACGGGCGCAGGTTTGGTTACCGGCGTGGGCGGAACAACAGGTTTCGGCGTTTCTGCGACGGGTGCTGGTTTTTGGACTATTTTTTTTGCTTTGCAGGCTTGCATTGAAATTATGACAGATAAAAAGATGATAAGCGCGAAATTTGATTTTATGAATTTCATAACGAAAAATATTTTGAATACGAATTAAAAATTAGTGAATAATGCAGTGTGATCACCAACAAAAGTTGTGGTTTTTTTGTTGCTTGAATTTGTAGTTTGGGAGGGTGTTATGACAAATATGCTTTGCAGCTGCCGCCTACTTAAAAATTTCGAATCGGCAGGTTAACAGCAAACTATGATCCGATGAGCAATTGACTTAAATAGTCAAAACGCCATTATCTTTATCATAAAATTAACGTGAATTTACATAAACCCCATACCTGAAACCGACATCAAATTCTGAGCGTACAAAACGAGAGGTAAGAACCCTGTAGATTATGAAATACTTTTTGCTGAGGCGATATTGACCTTATTTTTACGCTGAATAGACTATAGCCGATAAAAATAATAATTAAACATTTTGCAACACTGCGGGGTATATTAAGGCGGTCAGTATCGAAAGACGATTTATCAAAAAACTTTAATGAATTATTTTTTTGAACACTGATGAATTTCACAAATGAGCCACACGCCGCACCCTTTACGTAGAATGTTTTTGAATTAAAGCAGGTAGAACGGACAACAAAAAAGGTGTTTGAAAACGCTACAAAAAGATATGCAATTAAAAAAAGTAGCGCCAAATGTTTAAAAAGTGGAGATGATTTAAGTGCCCTCATGCTAAATCGCTAAACATCCTAATTAGTCGTACAAAACTATGTATAAAAATACATCCGTCAATAATTAATATTCATTATTTATAAAACTTTTAGCTTACTATAAAACTTTAGTCAATAATAGATTATTTTCACCAAGTATTTTATTATAATCAAATGCCGGGCATTTACGAAAGGATCCAGAAATTTAACGCGCCGCTTTTACCGGATATGGTTAAACTGAAGTATAAGGCGATGAGCGAAAATGTATTCAGCTTTTTTAGGGGTACATGTCATTTGTTTTATGAAGACCTGTCCCATAAAAACAACTTGCCGCCCTCGCCACTGGCCTGGTTATGCGGCGATCTGCACCTCGAAAATTTCGGTAGCTATAAAGGCGACAACAAACTGGTTTACTTTGATCTGAACGATTTTGACGAGGGCATATTAGCACCCGCAAACTGGGAACTGGCGCGGATATTAACCAGTATATTCATTGCCTTTGATAACCTGGAGATCGAAGAGGTAAAAGCGTTAAACATGGCGCAAATGTTTTTAAAAAGCTATTCGCAAATGCTGGTTAAAGGCAAGGCAATTAACATTGATCCGCGCACGGCTAAAGGTATTGTTTGCGATTTTTTAACCGCCGTTGCCAAACGCAAACAAAAGGACTTGCTAAAAAAGCGTACCGAATTAAAAAAGAAGAAGCTGATCTTATCAGAGAAGCATGAAAAACAATTTGAGTTAGATAAAACCTTAAAAAAAGAACTGGCAAAACATATTAATGATTGGATAGCCAACAGTAATGATGGGCCATACAATTATGAGGTGGTGAACAGCATATTCAGGCTGGCGGGTACCGGTAGCATTGGGGTAAAGCGTTACCTGTTTTTATTGAAGAGTTTGAACACAAAAAATAAATACCTGTTGCTGGATATGAAGCAGGCGCGGCCATCATCATTACAACCTTACGTAAACGTGAGGCAGCCTCAATGGGAGTCGGATGCCGAACGGGTAACCTGTATACAGCAGCGTATGCAAAATACCTTACCGGCATTGCTGGGTACCACTATTTTTAAGGATGAGCCCTATGTTTTGCAGCAAATGCAGCCCATGGAAGACCGCATTAATTTTGAGCTGATAAAAGACCAGTACCGCGATATTTACCAGGTAATTGATGATATGGCGCTGTTAACCGCGTCGGCACAGTTACGCAGCGGCGGCAGGCAGGGATCGGCTATAACGGATGACCTGATCGCGTTTGGCCAAAATAACCAATGGCAGGAAGTAGTTTTGCAATACGCCTTAAAGTATGCTAAGCAGGTTAAGAAGGATTATGGGGAGTTTGTTGAGGCGTTGAGTTAATTGAGTTGCAGTTGCAGTAAATTAGCCCGACAATTTAGGCAAAATGCTAATGACCGCTACTGCTACTAAAAACTGCCACTTAAATTACGCCGCCAATTGTCTTTCAATGCTATTTAGCAACACGCTAATATCAAATGGTTTGGCAATAAAATCGTCGGGTGCGCCATTTTGGTGATATGGGGTTACTATATTATGGCTGGCAGAGATCATAATAACAGGTATATCATGTGTCTCCTGTTTGCTTTTTACATCCTTACATAACTCACGCCCATCCATATTACCCAGCATGATATCCAGTAATATCAGATCAGGCATATGCTCCTTTATCTTATCAAACAAAAAATGACCGTCATTCAGTGTATTAACTTCGTACCCTGAATCTTCTAAAATATATTGAAGGACCTCTAAAATGTCCTTGTCGTCATCTACTACTAATATGGTTTGCATCTTCATGATATATAAATCGTATTCTTAATTATGTAGTTGCAATTCCTGTACCAATATTAATTTAAAGCTAATTTTATTTCAATAATATTGTATTAATAAATCATAATAATGTAAAAAGCCCCATATTGGGGCTTTTTATGCGTGGTATAATTTTCACAAATAATGTAGGATGACTAATTTAATAACCCTGGTAATTCTTATAATTCAGTATACCAGGGCAATATGTTCAGTAAACAAAGCATAATTGCTTAGTACCCAAATATTTGTTTTAAGTCTGGCTTTATTAATTCGCCGTATTTTTTTAAATCATCGTCGCTTACCTTTTTATCCGAAGCAACAATACAATAAGTATAAGGCTTGTCTTTCAATTCTTTATCGTGGAAGTTTTTAATATCCTCCATAGTTATTTTGGGCAGCGTTTCATAGGCAACTTTGCGCTCGTCATAGTCCAGCCCTTTGCGTTTGGCGGCCATATAACTTAACAAAATATTATCTTGTATGATACGCCCGGTTTCTAACGATTTTTTAACATTGTCTTTAGCTGCTATAAATCCTTTTTCCGATTCGGGCATATCATTAAGCAGTTCGTTCATGCTTTTGATAGCCTCGTTCAGCTTGTCGGCTTGCGAGCCTACATAAGCTACAAAAATATCCCGGTCATCTTTTTTAGCTGGTGCAGCATACTGGGCCTGGGTAGAATAAGCCAGCGCTTTCGATTCGCGTATGGTTTGGAAAACTATACTGCTGATACCGGCTCCAAAATAGTTATTGAACAAGGTAATTTCAATTGCTTTTTTGGGGTCGTATTCTTCTTCGGCGCGTTCCCAATAAATCTCGGCCTGTACCATATCATAGGTGGCAAACAATACTGTATTTTTATTGACAGATTGTTTTTCAAATTTTTTGGCCTCGGGGTATGGGGTAAATTTGGTCGGCACCGCGTGCAGTTTGGTAAGCGTGGCAGCTGCCTGCACCGCTGGCTGCGGGCCATAGTATAAAATAGTGTGCTTATAATTGCCCAGGCTATGTAATATGGCAACAAGGTCGTCTGCTTTTACCGCGTCAATTTCCTCATCAGTAAGTACGTAATTGAACGGGTTTACAGGGCCATACTCGGCATAACTCCGCAAGCCCGATATAATCGATGCCTTGTTTTGCTTTGCATTGTCTCTGGATCTTTTTAACCTTGCTTTTAAACCTGCCAATGCTTTCTCATCAGGCTTGCAATGCGCTACCAGGTCTTCGTATAATTTAACCGACTGGCTAAAGTTTTCCTGCAATCCGCTTATGCTTACCTGTGTTTGCTCTGCTCCCGCATTTAAACTGTATGACGATGCCAGTTTATAAAACGCCACACTAAAATCCTCAGATGTTTTGGTATCTGTGCCTAAAAATTGCAGGTATTGGGTGGCCAGCGATAACAGTTTGTTGTTCCATGTGCCCATATCATACTGGTAGTACAGGGTGAACAAAGTATTGTCCTTGTTTTGGGTCGCCAATAATTCAGCAGGCCCAACTTTTGCGTGTTGTATACTTTTGGCATAATCAACCCAAACAGGTTTTACGCTGCCCGACGGCATATCGTTAATATATTTAACATAGGGCGACTGTAAAGTAGCGTTCGTTTCAACCGGCGTAATGGGTGGCTTTTCAACTTTGATAATGCTCTTGTCTTCGCCCAAATGTTTGTAGGCTACTACATAGTCATTATCATTGAGGTATTTATTGGCAAAGGCTACAATTTGCGCTTTGGTTATTTTTGACAGTTCGCTCGTCGATGCAACAACATCTTTCCAGTCGACACAGCTGGTAAAGGCATCCATTAAATCGCCTGCGCGCGACAGGTAATTTTCATTCGACTGGATGATAGATTTCTTTTGGTTGGTAACGATAGATGTGATCAAATCATCAGCAAACTCGCCCTTTCTCAATTTGCTAATCTCGGCAAGCATCAGGTCTTTCACTTCATCAAGCGATTGCCCTTTTACCGGGTTGCCCCTTAAAACAAGTTCGCTGTAATCCATCATTGTTGACGATCTTGCCGATGCGCTCAGCAGTTTTTGTTTTTTGGTAAGGTCAAGGTCAAATAACCCGGCTTTGCCGTTGGTTAAAATGGATGCCACCAGGTCAAGCAAACGGGCATCGCGGGTACCGGCACCGGGGAACCTGAAACCGATGGTTAAGTTTTCTGGGTTTGGCCCGTAAACATCCAGCTTAATAGGGCTGGTAATAGGTTTCTCCGGGTCAAACGTATATGGCGGAATAGGTTTGCGCTGCATATAATTAAAATGCTGCGCCACGTTTTTTATCATTTCATCCGGGTTAAAATCGCCCGATAAAATGAGACCCATATTATTAGGTACATAATATGAATAATAATAATTACGTATGGCTTTTAATGATGGGTTCTTTAAATGCTCAATAGTGCCAATGGTAGTTTGCCGGCCATAATTGTTATTCGGGAACATGGCCGCGTCCATCGCTTCCGAAACTTTTTCGGCATCATTGTCCAGCCCGCGGTTCTTTTCTTCGTACACTGCCTCCAGTTCGGTATGGAAAATACGCAAAACAGGGTTGCGGAAACGTTCGGCCTGCATGGTCAAAAATTTATCGATTGATGTATTCGGGATATTTTCGGTATAAACCGTTTCTTCTATTGATGTAAAAGCATTGCTGCTTTGCCCGCCCATGGCGGCCATCATTTTATCATACTCGTTGGCTATGGCATATTTTGCCGCCTCGCCCGAAGTCTTGTCTATCTCTTTATATATGTCTTTGCGTTTGGCCTCGTCCTTTGTTGAGTTGTATCGCTCATAAAGGTTGTCTATTTGGTCCAAATAAGGCTTTTCTTTGGCCCAGTCCAGCGTACCGAATTTATCTGTGCCTTTAAACATCATGTGTTCCAGGTAATGTGCCAGCCCGGTATGGTCTGACGGATCGGTTTTACTGCCGGCCTTTACAGCTATATAAGCCTGTATGCGCGGCCTTAATGCAGTAGGACTTAAAATTACGGTCAGCCCGTTTTTTAAAGTGTAAAAGCGGGAATGTGTTGGGTCACCGGTTACATATTTGTAGGTATAGCCATTTGCGGTAACTTGTTTCCACGCAAAGGTGTTTTGTGCTGATAACTTGACGGTGGCTGTTAACAGCAAACCGAAAAGGAAAATTCTTTGTTTCATATATGATAAGTTTGAATGATAAATGTATTTAAAAATATTGGATTGTCATAAAATAGATTGGTGCAAATGGATGACTGTCTGACCTGCCTGATTTTCTTTTTCAATAAAAACCAAACAAAAACGTTATATAATTAACTTTGTGCAATTCAACAGCTAATGAGCCGTGTTAGAAAACGAAATTTACTGATAGTTATCATTCTTATCCTGTTTATCGGATCATTTGCACGGCATAGGTATACAGCAGGGGAGATCACGATCAGCGGGGAACTGCAAAATAAGCAGATGACAGAAATTTCAGGCATCGCGGCGTCTGGCATATTTAAAAATATTTACTACATCCACAATGACAGCGGCGACACGAGCCGCTTTTTTGCCATATCGCCCAATGGTGAACTGAAAAGCACTATTTACTTCAATGGCGATCCAAAGGAAATATTGGGTGTGCGCGACTGCGAAGATATAGCTGTAGGCATTGGGCCGGTACCCGGCAAAAGCTATGTATATATGGGTGATATTGGAGATAATTCATCCGACAGGAAATATATTACCATTTACCGTATGGAAGAAAAACCCTCATGGGCAAAGGATAGCGTAATAACTACTACGGCCGTTCCACTGCATTTAAAATACCCGGACGG
>Ga0302309_10000721_pt1 | contig 35341 bp, 40 predicted proteins | sample III_Palsa_N1_1_FD_200453 | JGI IMG/M metagenome (GOLD analysis project Ga0302309, IMG submission 200453) | Peat permafrost microbial communities from Stordalen Mire near Abisko, Sweden - III_Palsa_N1_1 | ecosystem: Environmental > Terrestrial > Soil > Palsa > Peat permafrost | place: Sweden... | reverse complement strand
AAAAACTAAACGGACTTAAATTAACCTCGCCGTTTTTGTCAATAGTGGATACAAAGCATATTGGCCGGGGTGCAATGGCATAGTGCAAATAAACTTGCATTTCTGCCGGTGTCAACGATGATGCATCAATAGTTCTTAACTTCATTCAAATTTTTATTTAAAGCTTAATCATCCTAATAGCTATTTTCTTTGATTCAGTATCGACCGTATGATAATAACTTTAGGCAATTGGTCGGCTTATTGTTGCAACACGTAAATATACACAATAGCCTTTTTAAAGGTTTACATAAAACAAACCTATAGCAAACCTATGAGAGCACAATATTTTAAACATCGTCATTGGGCTGATTTTTCCAAAGACACCAACGATATAGGCCGCCCCTTGTTTTGGCCAAAAGATAACGCAAGATAACCATTTTTTATACAGACTATACGATAAGCAGGAATCCGAATTTCCTGCTTTTATAAACACTATCTCAGGGCGGAGATGGTGGAAAAGGTCAGGATGGCGGAAACGGCCAGGATGGCGATACAGGGGGGAATGGCGGAAACATTATTGTTATTTATTCGCCAGCAGTTAAACCATTTCTAAACCTGATTAAAGCAATTAGTATTGCGGGTAAAGGGGGATCTGGGGGTAGGGCCGGCAAAGGTGGCATGGGTGGAAGCGGGGGCGCCGGAAACCCGAATGGGAATAATGGTTTAAATGGGCAGGATGGCAGATCCGGCTACGATGGCGCTGATGGGCAGACGGGAGATGTGACTTTTACAATGACCAGTCCATGAAGTAAACCGAAGCATTTTTTAAGTAAGTGCAAAATAAAGGTATCTGCCCCCTCAATAAATGTCTCGCCACTATATATAACACCGTCCATATCAATCAAAAGTCCGTGTTTCATAAGTATTGTTGTATTTGTTATATCAGCCATAAAATTATAATATAAAGATAGCATTGTTATAAGCAATGCGGGCTGTCAAAACAACTCTCTTAAACTGCAACGTGCTTTATCTCAATTTCATTACATAATATTTTGTAGCTGTGGTGTAGCGCGTTAATAGCTCTTTCAATATTCGCGTCAAAAACACCTATATTTTTCCTGCGTGTAAAGGTGGAAATATCAAACCCCCGTTTTTGAAGGTAATATTTTGATATGGTTGGATACACATGGTGCATAACCTCCATATTTTGAATAAAAAACTGTTGTACGGCCGCTACCTGTTGGTTAAGTGATTGATTATTATACTTATTGCACAACCAAACAATTAATTCAGGAAAGAAATTCCCCTGGATACATGATAATCCTGCCACGCCCGCTTTTAAAGATGCTACCGCATGCCCCATGTAGGCATCATATAAACCAAATTCATATCCTGCGGTAGCAGCAATTTTTGCCCTGACCTGGTTAATATCAAGACAAGTGTCTTTATGATAAGTTACCCGCCCCGTTGCCACTATCCGGCCTAATTGCTCCGGACTTATTAACCTTTTATATGGCACCGGGCATTCATAAAAACCCAGCGGGATGCTTTCTGTTAGTCCCAGCAATTTAAACACATTCGCTTCAAACACTTCGTCTTTATCTGTTTCCCGAGCCAGCAGCCCGGTAATGCCGATTACCGCTTGTACGCCGGTAGCATAAACTTTTTTTATAAAATCGGCCTGTTGTTGCAAATCCGTTCCAAATGTTCCGGTAGCTACTACCGGAACTTGCCCGCCGGCTGCTTTTATAACTTCTTCAATTACTTGAACCCGCTCCGTTTCAGAAAGCTCGAACATCTCGCTCGATAAACAATTGGCAAACAAACCCGCAGCGCCAGATTCAATATATAACTCCGTCAGCTTTGCTAAACCATAAAAATCTATATCCCCATTATCCTTAAATGGTGTAAGCATTACCGGGATAAATCCCTTATCTGATTTATTGATCGTTTTCATTTATTTTTGAGTTATAATATGCATGGGTTTGTTTTTTAGTTTCGAGATCAATGTTCCCGACAGAAAGATGGCGAGTGTGCCAACTACGATGACCATATTGGCATCTAAGGGATTTTTTAGATAGGAAAACTGATTTGGGATCAAGTAGGATAATGACATCCAGATAATAACCATTACGCCTATAATGGTAGCCGCAAATGCTTCTATATTGCCGGTTTTTTTACTTATTATACCTAAAAGAAACAGGCCGAGCATCCCCCCGGCGAAAACACCAGAGAGCTGCCACCAAATATCTAATATGCTTTTTACGCCGATCATGGCAATACCGCATGCCATACCTGCTAATCCGAAAATGACGGTGAAGATGTGCAGCAATTGCAGCGTTTGTGCGGAGCTGTTCCCAGGCTTAAAATACCTTTTATAAATATCTTCAGAAAAAACAGTTGCTGAAGAGTTCATGCCTGAGCTGATGGTACTCATGGCGGCCGAAAGGATGGCTGAAACAATCAGACCGATCAAACCGGTTGGGATCATGGTAACCATAAAGTGCGGCATTACCTTATCGCCGTAGTCCGAAGGCAGTAAGGTGTCTGCCAGGTGCTTTATATCAACAGTTGACGCACCTGCGCCCAGGCGTTCAGCCGCAACCTGGAGTTTGACCGGATCGATCATGCCGGGGTTAACCTGATAGTAAGCATATAAGCAGGTGCCAATAATAAAAAACAATAAGGAGGCGGGTACATAGATCCAAACGCAAAGCCATACCGAGCTGGAAGCCTCTGTTGTTGATGTAGCGGTATGGTAACGCTGTACGTAGTTTTGATCCATACCAAAATTGTTTAAATTTATAAAGAAGCCATACAAAAGTACAACCCAAAAAGTAGCCTGGGTAAAATCAGGCGCAAAACTCCCTAAGCTGAACTTATGATCCCTGTGGCCGATTTCAATAATTTTGGCAACGCCGCCCGGCATATTGGTTATCACTAAGTAAATAATAAGCACCGCACCAAGCGTTTTTAATATCCCCTGTACCACCTCCGTCCATATTACGGCCGCCATACCGCCAAGCACTGTATAAACAATAATGCAAATGCCGGTGATCAGCATTATCATTTCCATACTATAACCTGTTAGCGCCTGCAGCGTTAGTGAGATACCAAAAAATATTGATCCCATACGGGCTAATTGCGTAAGCAAAAAACAAACTACCGCATAGGTGCGCGCCCATGGGCCAAAGCGTTTCTCCAGGTTGGAGTAGGCCGAAACTTCGCCGGTGCTGCGGTAAAACGGCACAAAATACTTTGCGGCTATACCAGCGGCAAATGGCATGGAAATACTGAATACGAAAGCGTTCCAGTTGCCGCCAAAAGCTTTACCGGGAACACCCAGAAAGGTATTGCTGCTTAAAAAAGTGGCATAGATCGACAGCCCGATCGCCCAGCCCGGTATGGATCCTGATGCGCTGGAATATTGTTCCGGGTTTTTATTTTTTCGCGAAAAATAAATCCCGACCGCGATCATCCCTATAAGATAAAGCGCAATGACAACCAAATCAAGTATCGGGAGGCTTTTCATATTTATTATCATTTTATAATGCCAGGATCCATACCGGAACCTGCGTCATTTATAAATGAAGCGTTAATAATTAGTTGGAAACAAAGCTATTTTAAAATCAGGGGCCAGCTATTTGATATATTGGCTATAACTTATAGGATATTATCACAATTTTGATAGATTGGCTATAATTTATAATAGATTATTACAATTGATTTAAATAAAGGGCTCAACTAAAAAACAAAAAACCACCTGAGCCAAGTGGTTTTTTGCTTTGATAGCCATTTTAACATTTGGCCGGATCAGTCTATGGAAGTTTACCGCTAAAAACGCCCAGCCCGGTACAGGCATCCCATCCGGAGCCTGCACTATAACCTGTTCCTGCAGAAGTAGTGTCATTATTTCTAGAGGTAATATCCCGGCAGGAGTTAGCCTTAGCATACAGCTGCGGGTGAATATATCCGGCGGATGCTTTTTGTTGTTCATTTATCAGGGCTATCAACCCGGCCATGAGCGGGGCTACGGCACTGGTGCCACCTATAACCATTTCCTGGCCGTCAACCAATACTTTATAACCGGTATCCGGGTCGGCATCGGCGGCTACATCGGGTACGCCCCTGCCCTTGAATTGCGTATCTATTTCTAAAGGCACACTGGCATTCGCCTGGTAATCGGGCAAGGCAAAATAAGTGCTTACGCCTCCGCCCGATGCTGAATCATCGGATTCATGCCAAACCACTTCTGATGTGATCTGATTATTGCTTACTTCCAGTTTTGTACCGCCGCAGGCCAGCGCATAGGGGCTTGATGCCGGGAAATCCACATGTACCTTGCCATCCGTTTCACCATCCCTTGAACCGCTATCGCCGGAGGCTATACAAATACTAACGCCTAAAGCAGCAGCTGTTTTAAAGGCTTCGTTAAAGTTATCAAGTGCCTGTTCCGTCCAGTTCACTTCTGCCGATCCCCAACTGATGGAAATAACCGACGGCTTATTTTCTGTATCGTGTACGGCCTGGGTAATCGCATCCAAAAATCCCTGGTCGGTATTAGGCGTAAAATAAACTACAATATTTGCACCCGGCGCAATGGTTCCTGCTACCTCTATATCGAGCATCACCTCGCCATCGGCCCCATCGGCGGTTGTGGGGCTGTTCGTTCCGCCGTCAACACTTACCGCCTTTACAGACGGCTCGGTAATGCCCAGGCTTTTGAAATAATTGCTGATATCCGCCGTGCGAAACCCGCCGCCCAGCTCAATAATACCTATGCATTCCCCTTTCCCGGTTACACCTGTCGGGAACCCATATATTTTCGCTAACTGATCAGGGGTAAAAGATTGCGGGGCCTGGGCATGAGAAACAACTTTACCATCTTTTTTGGCTACCTGGAACATTGGCCTTGCCACCGGGCGGTTGTCGAGGCCAAACACGCCTACAATAATATTCTTCAGATCAGCAGGAATATAAATATCACCCTGCCTTACACGAATGGCATTTTCTTCGCCGTCCGCAGCCGCGGATAATTCCACTGCGAATGCTGCTTCCATATCCGCAATGGTTCCGCTTAAAACAATATTCCGACGGGGAAGGCTAACAAATACGGTGCGCAGGTTATGTTGTTTTGCAAATTCTTCAATCTTATCCGCATCTGTTTTTGCAGCACCAAATTCGTCTCCGTAATTATTCAGGGTAATCCTTTTGCCTGATCTTATTAATTCTTCGGGCGATTTTTTCCTGCGGATGCAGATGGTAACTTCAATAGATTCACTCTTGTCGATACTGCTATTGATGGCCCCGGTGTGCGGCATTTTATGGCTGCCATTTAATACGATTTTATCTGGATTTGACATATGCAAGGTGGATTAAATAAGCTTGCATAAAATTAAGGTTTAAAAAAGATAAAAAGCTACGGATTCAATATAAAAATTAACTTATAGGTAAATTAGTAGTCCGTTAACATTAATTTTTAACTGATAAGAGTACGAGTAAAAAAATGCATGTTATGGTAAAAAAGATACCTATCATTGGACGGGACTTGAACCCGCACCCTCAAATTAACGTGAGTTAGATATAACCTTTTCGCAAAATAAGATATGCCCTGTAAGGGCCACCCCTTTGTAGAAAAATATTATAAGGAAAAGAATATTGCCCCGTCAGGGGCTACCCACAAAGGGTAGCCCCTGACGGGGCAAAAAGCAACATTAATTTCTTTTCTACAAAGAGGTAGCCCCGCTGGGGCAATAGATATTTTTATATCGAACTTAACTTAACAATTAAGCCGTAGCTACCAGTTTATTAAGGCTCCTGTAAACATAAGTATTAAAAATATGCCTGCGTGCAAACCTGCCCGGCGAGTCGGCGTTGATCAGTTTGCGGTAAACTTCTTTGGGCACATCAAAATATTCATACACGCTGTCATCAGCAAAATATATTTTAAGTACCTGTGCTTTATATTCAAAATCCAATATGCCCGAGCTGGCGGTGGTATTGCTATATTCTTCAGCGGATTGGTTAAGCGTTTCGGGGGCGATGCTTACCAAAAAGTGGTAGGCTTCTATAATGGTTTTGCTTTTTTCTTCGGCCTGTAATTTTTCTTCGGCGCTATCCTGAAATTTATCCGGATGCCAGGTTTTCATCAGGCTTCTGTAAACAACCTTCAATTCCTGTAACTCTGCGTCTTTATTTACCCCTAAAAGTTTCCTGTAGTCAATAATTTTTTTCATGCTATCAATTCGTTAACTTATTGTCGTTGAAGTGATAGCATAATAAATTGTTTACGCGCCTATTCAAGAAAATAATTTTGCAAAGGTACGCTTTAATTCCTTTAAATTACGCTATAGCGTATCTATTTACAGGGAAATCGTTTTTAATATTTCGAAGGGCTGGATATTTAGGCTAAAGCCGAAATGCTTGATAAACCGAAACCGTTGGCTGAAGCCAAACGGCAATGATGAAAATTCATTGCCGCCCCATTTATGGGACGGATACTTATTAAAATTTAAAAGGCTTTAGCCAAACGTTCGCCGAAATTTTAAAAAAACCATTTCCCGGCATCTATTTAAAAACAGCACCATACATCTATAAAAAAATAGGCCATTCAAAAGAACAGCCTATTTACATACAATTTATTTTATCACAGATAAATTAACATTTACCTATGGATGCGGCGGATGTGGCGGCGGTGGGGGCAAACGTAAATGGATCCTTAAAGGGCGATGCCTCCTATGATACCTGCGGTGATGCCTGCGAAACGGGAATGGCGGGCGTGGTGGCGGTGGTGGTGGTCTGCGGATCTGCAAAAAGGTTGAATTTACAGTAAGTTCAATACTTTTTGCATTTGCAAACTGCACGCTAACGGTTAACAGTAATGCAACAATGACGATTTTTAGATATTTCATTTTATAAAGCTTAGCATAATTGTTTGATAACATTAAATATAAAACAAATGTTTTTAATATCAGCCTAAAAAACAAAAAACATAAACTACTTATAAAGCGTATTATACAAAAAATCAGCTACAAACTGCCCGGCTTGCAGCCAGCGTTGCTGTGTACCCTTACCACCTGAAAAGAGCGGATCAAAATGCTTTTGCAGCTCGTGCGAGTAACCTTCAAATATCTTTAATTCATTAGGTATGCCCAATGTGGTTGCTTTATCATGTATGTCTTCGCCACCAAATAAAGGTGCGGTTTTGTGAGTTGGCGCTACCAGGCCATCATTACTGCCCAGCGCGCTTACGATGGGCACACGAGCATTTTTCAGCCAGTCGAGGTTATATATGGCACCCCAAAAGTTTATTACCGCGGCTACTTTAGCCCTGCCGTGCGGATCATTAACCGCGGCAGAATCATTTGATATTTTAGCCAAATCAGCCAACTCGGCATTGCTGCTATAGGCTGCCTGCAGGGCAATAATACCCCCTGCCGAGTTCCCGGCGAGTATGATCTTATCCGGGTCGATATGATAACGGGCGGCATTTCTTTTAAAATATTCAATCGCCAGCTTTGCATCCTGTACGGCATAGTAGCTGCTTTTCAATAATTCATCAAAATGAAAAAGCGGGTTCTTTTTGCTCAGGCGATAGTTGATGCTTGCACAAACATACCCGCGCTGGGCAAAGGTTTTGCTCCATAGCTCAACGCCTTTAGCCGTTTTCGAGCCAAATTTAAAACCGCCGCCATGCATCCAGATGATCAGGGGGCGATGCTGCGCGTCATCCCCTTTTGGCTGGTATAGGTCAAACAAATAGTCCTTTTTTTCGTCTTTAGGGGCATTGGGCTGATAGCTTTGGTTTTCATCAACTGTGGTTTCCTGAAAGATGATGTCTTTATACCGGTGTTTGGTTTGTGCCTGTGCAGTTATAACGATACAAATAAGGGCGATGGATACGGATATTTTTTTTAGCATTATTAATCTGTTGAAAATCAATATACGTTACAATCAGGCCGGGCGGATGTTTTAATAAGGGCGTTTATTAAGACAATGACCGTGCTTGCTAAATTTTATTAAATTTGAACCTGGTACAAATATCGCTTTGAAAACATGGTAGCAGGTTTGGGTATTGATATGATCGAGGTGGATAGGATCGCTGTAAAAATAAATAAGGAAAGCGGTTTTCGCGAGTTGATATTTTCGGCAAATGAAATAGCTTACTGCGAGTCGAAAACTAATAAATTTGAGAATTATGCCGCACGCTTTGCCGCTAAAGAAGCCTTTTTTAAAGCATTGGGCACCGGCTGGCTTGAAGGAACGGCATTTAATGAAGTTGAGGTTATACATGCAGATAACGGCAAGCCTGAATTAGTATTTTCAGGCAATACGGCACAAATTATTAATGCAATGGTGTTTATTAATATTTCAGTTTCGTTATCGCATATTAAGGCAATGGCTTCGGCAGTAGTAATTATTGAGAAATAAATGGCATCACAGGTACAAGATCAGCAGGCAGATAAGGCACAGGAGCAAAAGTTAAAGGAATTGTTGATATATATTTCGCAAAACTCCCCGTTCTATCGGGAATTATTCGCGAAGCACCATATCGATATATCAAGCATAAAAACCGTAGCTGATCTTTCACTCATCCCCCCTACTACCAAAGACGACCTGCAACAGCGCAACAACGATTTTTTATGCGTTCCGGCTGAAAAGGTAGTGGAATATACCTCTACTTCGGGCACCTTAGGCAGCCCGGTAACCATCGCGCTTACCGAAAACGACCTGACCCGCCTGGCATTTAATGAGTATAACTCCTTTTTATGTGCCGATGGCTCCGAAGATGACACCTACCAGCTCATGCTCACACTCGACAGGCAGTTTATGGCTGGTATCGCTTATTATTTAGGCATCCGTAAGCTGGGTGCGGGCATTATCCGTTTAGGGCCGGGTGTGCCGTCATTGCAATGGGAAACCATCAGGCGGTTAAAGCCTACCGCTATTGTTGCCGTGCCCTCGTTTATTTTAAAGCTGATACAATACGCGAAAGATACCGGCATCAATATCAACGAAACATCGGTTAAAAAAGCCATTTGTATTGGTGAGAACATCCGCAATCCTGACTTTTCACTAAATATTTTAGGGCGGAAGATAACCGAGGCCTGGGATATTAAATTATATTCTACCTACGCGTCCACCGAAATGCAAACCGCTTTTACCGAATGCGGCGAAGGGCGCGGGGGGCATTATCAGCCTGAACTGGTTATTATTGAACTGCTTGATGAAAACAACCAACAAGTAACGCCCGGCACGCCCGGCGAAGTAACTGTAACCACCCTTGGCGTAGAAGGCATGCCCCTGCTCCGTTACAAAACAGGCGATATTTGCATGTACTATGATGAGCCCTGTGCCTGTGGCCGGAAAAGCCTGCGTTTATCATCCATTATTGGCCGTAAAAAGCAGATGATAAAATTTAAAGGAACAACGCTTTATCCCCCTGCTTTATTCGACCTGCTGAATGAAATGGCTGAGATACTTGATTTTGTGATAGAAGTATATTCTAATGATATAGGGCTCGACCAGGTGTTGCTGTATTTGGTGCCCACCGAAGAAAGCGAAGAGTGCGACCACCGCATCAGGGCTTATTTACAGGCACGTTTGCGCGTTAGCCCGCATATTAAATATTTAAGTGCCGAGGCCCTGCAAAAAATGCAATTCAGCGAAGCCAGCCGTAAGGCTATTAAATTTATTGATAAAAGGAGCTAAACCTTTAGCGCTTATATCAATGAAATAATAAGATTATGGCAGTTCCGAAAACTACATGATGAATATTAATTTAACCATCTTTTCATACATTTACATACCTAACAAATAGTATTTGATTACCACGTTATATGGATGTTAAAAAACTTATTTTAAAACTCGGGTATCTAAAATTCACGGTTTTTCAACTATCGCCGATAAGTCACGAAGATTTATTGAACAAAATAATACTACGGCTCACCGAATTAGATTACAATATTATTAGTAGTTCATTTGAAAAGATTGTATTCAATTCTTTCAGAGAAAAAGTCAGGAAAGTTAGGAGTGTTAGAGTTGTATCTGTAACAAAATATTCAAAGAAAATAGATATAGGTTTATTTGATTTATATAATTCAGAAAACGGCACAACTATCAAATTATCTTATTTTGTAACAATAATTAGCGAAATTATTATGTTTTTAGCGTTGTGTATTCTTGCATTATTAACCGATTATTTCGTTCTTTTTCTTAGTATAGTTTTGTTAATAAGAATTCTGATAAAAGTAAATAAGTTGAAACACGTCAGTAAACATTTGATTACCACTATTATTTAAAATTAAATTTAATCTAACACATTGCCCTTTTTTGTGTTAATCCCTTTTGTATTTAATTTATACATTTACCTTCTGAAAATTTATTAATTTTTTATACAAAACTTGCCCGTGATACTTGTTGGACAAAGCCCGCTCACTTTAGACGATTTCTCTGAAATATTATTTAATAACCAAAAGGTAGCTATTGATGAGACTGCTTTAAACAGGGTTAAAACCAATTTCCAGTTCCTGCAAAAGTTTTCATCCAATAAGCTCATCTATGGTATAAACACCGGTTTTGGCCCAATGGCGCAATACAAGGTGAACGAGGAAAATATTTTACAGCTTCAGTATAACCTTATCCGCAGCCATTCATCGGGCAGCGGCAAATTGATGACGGCAGAACTTTCGAAAGCCTTAATGATAGCCCGTTTAAGCAGCTTTATGCAGGCCTATTCGGGTGTGCATACCGAGGTGATAGAATTATTGAAAGAACTCATCAACAATAACATTAGTCCATGCATTTATGAGCATGGCGGCGTGGGCGCCAGCGGCGATCTGGTACAGCTGGCCCATTTAGGCCTGGTTTTAATTGGCGAAGGCGAGGTATTATTTGAAGGTAGCGTTCATCCTACTATCGAAATGTTCAACCGTTTTAAGATAAAACCACTGTCGATTCACATTCGCGAAGGTTTGGCTATTTTGAATGGCACTTCGGCCATGACGGGTATCGGGATGATCAACATTATACAGGCGAGAAAGCTTTTGGGCTGGTCGGTTTTATTTTCATCCATGATCAACGAGATAGTTGAGGCCTTTGACGATCATTATTCGCAGGAATTAAATATTGTAAAACATCATAAAGGCCAAAATAAAATAGCCGCCATTATGCGCGATATTTTAAAGGACAGCAAAATGATCCGCGACCGTTCGGAACATTTATATAACCCCGACAACCTCGACCAGGAGATATTTGAGGATAAAGTACAGGAATACTACTCGCTGCGTTGTGTTACGCAGGTTTTAGGGCCTATTTATGATACCATAACACAGGCAGAAGCTGTGGTGGTGAATGAGTTAAACTCGGTAAATGATAACCCGGTTATCGATCACGAAAATCATAATATTTTCCACGGCGGTAATTTTCATGGTGATTATGTTTCGCTGGAGATGGATAAACTAAAAATCGCCATCACCAAGCTATCCATGCTTTCAGAAAGGCAGTTAAACTACCTGTTGAACAATAAGCTCAATCAAAAACTGCCGCCATTTGTAAATTTGGGTGTGCTGGGATTTAACTTCGGCATGCAGGGCATGCAGTTTACTGCCACCTCAACCGTTGCCGAAAATCAAACGCTGTCCTTCCCGATGTATGTGCATAGCATCCCTAACAATAACGATAACCAGGATATTGTAAGCATGGGTTGTAATGCCGCGCTGATGACAAAAAGGGTTGTTGATAATTCGTTTGAAGTGCTCGCCATACAATTAATGACCATTTTACAGGCGATCGATTACCTGGAATGCCAGGACAGGCTGTCAAAAACCTCGCGCTCGCTATATGACAAGGCAAGGGCGATATTCCCCAAATTTATTGAGGATGAGCCAAAATATAAGGATCTGAAAAAGATCAAGGACTTTTTGGAAAGTTCAAACCATATTAATGCTTTTGCAGAATGAAATGCGCGTTGATCACCGGCGGCTCAAGAGGGATTGGCAGGGCTATCTGTACCAAAATGGCTACTTTGGGTTATTATGTACTGGTAAATTATAAAAGCAATACCGATGAAGCCGGTAAAACACTTTCGCTGATCAAAGATAGTGGCGGGAACGGAGAACTATTGCCGTTTGATGTTGCCGATAAAGACCAGATAAAGCAAATATTAGGCGACTGGTTGCAAAACAACGAAGAAAAATATATCGAAGTACTGGTAAACAATGCCGGCATCCGCGATGATAGCCTGATGGCCTGGATGGCGGAGGAACAATGGGATAATGTACTAAAAACCAATCTGGATAGCTTTTTTTATGTTACCCGGCTGGTTTTAAACGGCATGCTCACCCGCAAATACGGGCGTATTATTAATGTGGTATCCCTCTCGGGCTTAAAAGGTTTGGCGGGGCAAACTAATTATTCTGCCGCAAAAGCCGGTGTAATTGGCGCAACCAAGGCCCTTGCACAGGAAGTTGGCCGGCAAGGGATTACCGTTAATGCATTAGCCCCGGGTTTTATCAAAACCGATATGACCCAGGATCTTGATGAAAAAGAATTAAAGGCGATCATCCCCGTAAAACGCTTTGGCCTGCCCGCAGAAGTGGCACATGCTGCCGCGTTCCTGGCTTCGCCGGAGGCAGCTTATATTACGGCGCAGGTGCTTTCCATAAACGGCGGCCTATATTCCTGACCTATGACTTTCCCGGTAGAAGATATCCTCCCGCTCATACCACAAAAACCGCCGTTTGTAATGGTTGGTGAATTGCTGTATAGCGATGAAAACAGCACACGCAGCAGTTTCAGTATCGGCGCGGATAATATATTTGTTAAAGATGGCATTTTTCAGGAAGGTGGTTTAATGGAAAACATTGCCCAAACCGCCGCTTTAAGGGCCGGGTATATGGCACATATACAAAATCAGCCTGTAAAATTGGGCTACATAGGCGCGGTTAAAGACTTTGAAATATTCGTTTTGCCAAAAGTGAATGATGTGCTGATAACAGAAATAAATATCATTGATCAGATCTTTGATGTTACAATTATTTCGGGCAAAGTATGGCGCGAAGAACAGCTAATAGCACAATGCGAGATGAAGGTATTTTCCGTTAACGAATAAGAGGATAAGCGGGATGAGTGAAATAATTGAACCTGATGTTTTTGTAGTGGCCGATAATGTTTTATCGCCATTGGGTACAACAACTGCCGAAAATTTCGCGAAGCTGAAAGACAACCTATCCGCTGTAAAACAGCATAGCGACACCGCTATTTCGCCGCTGCCTTTTTTTGCGTCATTATTTGATAAGAATGAGCAATTTATAGCATCCAATGAACATAGCTATACCAAATTCGAGCAGTTATTGATTGCATCAATTACCGGGGCTTTGCAAGGCTGCACTATTGATGTAAGCGATAAAAAAACCATACTCATCATCTCATCCACAAAAGGAAATATCAGTTTGCTTGAAAACGAAGCCGATAGTGCAGAGTTAAGATCAAGAATAGCATTATCAACATCAGCAAAATTAGTGGCTGATTATTTTGGGTTTAAAAATAAGCCTGTGGTGATCTCCAACGCCTGTATTTCTGGCGTATTGGGTATTATTACAGCCATGCGCCTGCTGCGATCGGGGGATTATGAAACCGCGGTTATTGCCGGGGCGGATGTTATTTCGGAATTCATCATGTCGGGCTTTCAATCATTCCAGGCGCTTAGCGCGCAAATGTGCAAGCCATTTGATCAATCACACGACGGATTGAACCTTGGCGAAGGCGCGGGTACCATCATTTTATCAACCTATAAAAAATACGCGCAACATATTAAAGTAAAAGGCGGCTCGGTAAGTAACGATGCCAACCATATTTCGGGGCCATCGCGCACCGGGCATGAGCTTGCCGGCGCTATAAATAAAGCGATGGAAGATGCGAACGTTTCATCAGCGGCTATCGGGTTTATTTCCGCACATGGCACAGCAACGGTTTATAACGATGAAATGGAGGCCAATGCTATTAACATATCAGGGTTGCGATCGGTGCCCTTAAACAGTTTAAAGGGCTATTACGGGCATACTTTGGGCGCGGCAGGGCTAATCGAGTCCATCATCTCTGTCCAATCATTAAAACAAAACCTTTTTTTACCCACTATGGGTTTTAAAAGTGTTGGCGATGATGGTAAAGTGAATATATGCTCTGCTCCTACACAGATCAAAGCACAAAACATTCTTAAAACAGCATCAGGTTTTGGCGGTTGTAACGCTGCGGTGGTTTTTGGCAAATAATAAATATTTTTGAGCGACAGGTTTAACAGGAATAAAATTGCTTACAGAAAAATATATAACGGCATATTGCAGCATCAATAGCGGCACTGTGAGCAAAAACGGGCTGAAAGTGTTTGAGAACGGTGCCGATCTCTCTGCTTTTTTGATTGCTGCTTACCAGCACTTGCAGCTTAATTATCCAAAATTTTATAAAATGGATAATTTAAGCAAACTGGGGTGGCTTACAGCCGAGGTTTTGCTAAAAGATAGCTTTCAAAAAGACAATTACCAGCCGGAAGATACCGGGGTGATACTGGCCAACGCCAACAGCAGTTTGGATGATGACCTTAAGTATTTTGAAAGCATTAAGGATGTTGCCAGCCCATCGTTATTTGTTTATACTTTGCCCAATATTGTTATCGGCGAAATTTGCATCCGTAACCATTTTAAGGGTGAGCAGGCTTTTTATATCCAGGATGCTTTTGATACGGATTTTATAGCGCAACAGGTAAATTACCTGCTTGATAAAAATATTTTACAAGCCTGTATTTGCGGCTGGGTTGATGTTGTTGGGCAGGAGTACAAAGCGGTATTGTTTTTGGTTGAAAAGAAAAAGAGTGATAGGCCGATGGTATTTTCGGCGAAACATATGAATGATATTTTTAAAAAAACCGGGGATTAGCTATGGGTACATCAGTTTATGTGGCGGGTATTGGTGTGATCTCGGCTATAGGCAATAATGTTGCCGAGAACCTTGCATCGCTTGAAATGGAGCAGGCAGGTATGGCTGATATTACTTTGTTTGATACCATCCACCAAAAACAACTGCCAGTTGCCGAAGTAAAATTAAGCAATAATGAATTGGCCGCGATAACAGGTTTGCCTGCAAATATCAGCCGCACTGCCTTATTAAGCATGGCTGCTGCTAAAGAGGCATTGGCCGATGCCGCGATTGACAATTTTGATGCTTTACGCAGCGGGTTTGTTTCGGCCAATTCGGTTGGTGGTATGGATAAGAGCGAGGACTTTTTTGTGGATTTTTTGGCTGATAACAACAAGGGCAAGCTACGCAATGTATTTGACCACGAATGCGGCAGCATGACCGAACTTGTAGCCGACAAGCTGGGCATCAGCGATTTTATGACGACTATAAGCACCGCGTGTTCCTCATCGGCAAATGCCATATTTTATGCCGCCCGGCTTATAAAAAACGATGTGCTTGATGTGGTAATAGCCGGTGGCACCGACGCGCTTACCAAGTTCACCCTTAATGGCTTTAACACGCTGATGATTTTGGATAAAGAGTTTTGCAAACCCTTTGATGAACACCGCGAAGGCTTGAACCTTGGCGAAGGATCGGGCTATGTGGTGCTGGTATCTGAAAAGGTGGCAAAAACGCTAAGCAAACAGCCCTATTGTACCTTAAGTGGCTATAGCAACAGTAACGACGCCTTTCATCAAACCGCTTCATCGCCTGATGGTACAGGCTCCTATCTGGCGATGCAGGGCGCTTTAAAAAAGAGCGGACTTATCCCGTCAGACATCAGTTACATCAACCTGCACGGCACCGGAACGCCCAATAACGACAGCGCAGAAGGTACTGCCATTAAAAGGCTTTTTGAGCCTGTATATCCACCTATGAGCTCTACAAAATCTTACACCGGTCATACGCTTGGCGCGAGTGGTGGCATCGAGGCGGTGTTTTCTGTTCTCGCCATAAAAAACAGTGTTATTTATCCTAATCTGCGTTTTAAAACCCGTATGGATGAACTGCCTTTTGAACCTGAAAAGAAATTTTTAACCGGGCAGGATATCAACCACGTCATGTCGAACTCATTTGGTTTTGGCGGCAATTGTACCTCACTTATATTTTCGAAGATCTGATATGAAAATATACATCCGTTCAGCCGCCTGCATATCGCCGCAAGAAACCTTTAATAGCGAAGGCTTTTTAAATGATACCATTGAATACACTGGCACCCGTTTAAAAGCTATCGAGCCTGATTATAAAGCATACATCGACCCAAAACAGATACGGCGTATGAGCCATGTGATAAAAATGGGGGTGGCTGCCGCTAAAGATTGTTTAAGCAGAGCTAACGTTGATATGCCCGGCGCGATAATTACCGGTACAGCTTTTGGCTGTATGGAGGATACGGTCACATTCTTGACCCGCATAGTTGAACAGAACGAAGAATTGCTGCCACCGACAGCCTTTATACAATCAACCCACAATACGGTTGCGGCGCAAATTGCTTTATTGCTGAAATGCCATAACTACAACAGCACTTTTGTACATAAAGGCGTGTCGTTTGAAAGCGCTTTGTTTGATGCCATGATGCTTTTAAAGGAACAGGAAGCCGACAATATTTTGGTTGGTGGTACTGAGGAAATGGTTGATGCCAGCTTTAAAGTGCTAACACGGCTGGGTTTGTACAGGCGGCAACCGACTTCAAATCTTTCGTTATTTGAAAGCACCGCTAAAGGCACCATAGGCGGCGAAGGCGCTGCTTTCTTTCTTCTTGGCACACAATCTTCGGCGGATAATTTGGCCGCGCTTACGGGGCTTAAAACGCTTTATAAACCCAAGTCAATTGCCGATAGTATCACCGCCTTCCTGCAGTCACATGATTTAACAATTGATGATATTGATTTGGTGATCACAGGTAAAAACGGCGATATTAAAAACGATGAGGTTTACAAGCAACTGAACAATTCCCTGTTTAAAAACACAGCGTTGGCAAATTATAAACACCTGTGCGGCGAGTATCCTGTTTCATCGTCGTTCGCGTTGTGGATGGCGGCAAATATGGTAAAGCGGGGTACCATTCCGGCTGTTGTTGTGGAAAGGCGAACACAGGTTTTATCGCCTAAAAAAGTATTGATCTATAACCACTATCAAAACAAATATCATTCATTAATGCTCATTAACGCCATTTGATATGCCTGCTTTGAATAATGATATATTCAGTATTGAAAATATAGCGCATGAAAATGGCACTGTAAAAGCAACGCTGGGCATAAATGTTCAAAGCGAGGTTTTCAAAGGGCATTTTCCCGGTCAGCCGGTGTTACCCGGCGCTTGTATGCTACAGGTGGTAAAGGATATTTTAGAAATTGTGCTAAACAGTACTTTCCAATTAAAAAAAGCCGATCACCTTAAATTTACCAGCATGATTGTACCCTCCATAAATGATATGGTACAACTGGAATTATCCTACAAAACACTTGATAACAGCATGATCGTTACCGCCAAATTATTTGCAAGTGATGTGGTATGCTTTAAATTTCAGGGGAGTTTTATAAAAGGGTGATGGTTGATTTATTTTTGTTTACATATACAAAGTTGCCTGTTATAGTATAAATTTGTATATATAAAGGATTAACTCATGAAAGTATTATTAGACATAAAAGACAACAAGGCTGATTTTGTAATGGAACTTCTTCAAAATCTTTCTTTTGTAAAAGCAGAAGCGATCAGTCCGGCTAAAGCTCGTTTTTTACATGAGTTTAAACAGGCTGCTGATGAAGTAAACTTAGCTAAACAAGGAAAAATAAAACTTAAAACTGCCGAACAGTTGTTGAATGAGTTATAATATTGAGATCACTGCTTTGTTTGAAAAGCAGCTTAAACGGCTTATTAAAAAATTCCCTTCTCTTAAAAAGGAATTTGCCGAACTCATCAATTTGCTTAAAGAGAGCCCCAAACAGGGTACATCTGTTGGAAATAATTGTTACAAAATACGTTTAGCTATCGCATCTAAGGGTAAGGGAAAATCAGGCGGTGCCAGGGTAATAACTCATATACAAGTTAGCAAACAGTAATTTATCTATTTTCTATTTATGACAAGTCAGAACAAAGTGACATTACTGATAACAACTTAAATGAATGGGTTAAAATGATAAACTAATCTTGTTCAATAAGTTCTACCAACATCTTACGATCTTATTTCTTACTATGCTCCTGAATATAGTCAGCCATAGTAGCTACATCTACCAGCACCTTGCGGCCTTCGCGCGGATCCCGGATATCTATGCCGTACTCCTTTTTCAAAAGAACGATCAGCTCCAGCGAATCGATAGAATCCAAGCCTAAGCCATCACCAAATAATGGTTCGGTATCTTTAATATCCTCAGGGGTAAGATCGGTAAGGTTTAGAAATTGTATGATCTGGCGTTTTAGCTGTTCTTTTAGTTCGGTAGTATCCATAGCGGCAATTATATCAAATTTTTTCTTTTAAGGCCCCAAAAAGTTATTAATTGAAGCACTACGGTTATAATAAATAAAGGGATGATATTGTTTACCACGTCCTTAAGTTTCCCACCCTCTAAAAACAGCGAATAATAGGCCTGCAGGCACCAATGCATAGGCGAAAAGTTAGCCGCGGTTTTAGCAAAGCCCGCCATGGCAAAACTGGGCACCATTAAGCCGCCAATACATGCCAGTATCACTATCGATACTGCACCAAAACCGTTGGCCTGCTCCTGCGTATCGGCAAAAACACCTACGCAAATAGCATAGCTCACCGCGCACCAGCCGCATATTATGGTTACTATAATCAAAGCCAGCAGATCGGAGGGTAAATTAAGCGCAGGCAACCCTAAGTATGGAAACAGCCAGATCCCCATAGAGAATATTACCGCGGCCTGCAGCATGGTAACTGCCAGGTAAGTGATCTGCTTTGAAAATATGCCTGTAAGGTAGTTGGTTGGCAAGGTTTTTAGCCTTATAAAACTGCCGCTCACTTTTTCCCTAACCACACTACCACCTAATGACATGATCACGAAAAACATGGCGAAGATAGTCCAGGCGGGTACATTATGCTGGGTAGCGTTTGGTGTAGCGCGGGTACCATCCCTTGAAACAGGTATCTCGTTAATTGCCGTATTATTGTTCAGCATTTCGTTTTCCAGTTGCTCAGGCAATTGCTTTTCGTTGATGGAGAAGTAAAGGCTGCGCAGCGTTTCACGGCTTTCAACCAATTGTAAGGCGCTGCGGATACCGCCCTGCACCGATAACCTTAACGATTCCTGCAGAATAGGGTTATAATAGATGGTAAGCGGGTCAACATCGCCTGCTTTTTTAACGGTATCGCCTGCTAATCCAAAACTGGTAAGCGCCTTGCCTGCTATGCTTTTTGATTTGGCATCAACCTTAGCCGAAAAATTTGACGGGATAATAACACCCAGCATGGCATCATCATCATGCATGGCATCGGCCATTTGCTGTTCAGTTTTATCGGCAGGCATTAATGATACTTTGAACATGCCTATTTTCCCAATAGCTTTTATCAGTTGAATGCTGGCCTGGCCGGTATCGGTATTACAGATTAATACGGGCAGCTTATTTTTATTTACTAACTGAAAGGTGCTGTTTTGAATGCTGGTAACCACAACCACCAATATAATAGGCATAACGAACATCAGCGAGATACCCACTTTATCGCGCAGCAAAACACGCACATCCTTTACTATTGTTGCCCAAAGTTTAAACATCAGTTCCTGTATTCCTTCCCTGTTAAATTTAAAAACAAATGTTCAAGGCTATCTTTCTTATAATCCTGTAACATTTTATCCAAATTGTCCTGCGCTATTATTTTGCCGTTGTCAATTAACGCTACCGATTCGCACAAACCCTCGGCCTCATTCAACTGGTGCGATGTATAAATAAGCGTGGTGCCATTTTTATTTAGTTCGAGCAGGTAATTGATAATGGCGTGCCCGGTTTGCACATCAACACCGACCGTTGGTTCATCTAAAAACAATATCTGTGGGTTATGGATAACGCCAATAGCCAGGTTGATCCTGCGCTTCATTCCTCCCGAGAATTTTTGCACCTGCTTATCCCTCACCTCATTCAATCCTAATATATTCAGCAATTCATTTGTCCGGGTTTTTATGGTGTGTTTATTCAAACCTGCCCAGGCTCCAAAAAATTCCAGGTTCTCAACCGGACTTAGTTCCTGGTAAAAAGAAAAATCCTGCGGAACAAAACCGAATAATTTGTTGATAGCATTGTTATTTTGTTTGCCTATCTCGTGCCCCATCAGTTTGATATGGCCATGATCTGCCGAAAGTAAACCCGTCATCAAACTGATGAGCGTAGTTTTGCCCGCGCCATTAGGGCCGAACAACCCAAACCGCGAGCCTTTTTCTATCTTAAGGTTAAGATCTGAAAAAGAGACACCATCGTTCCCGGGATAGTGGAAACCCATATTTTCAATCTCAATAGCGAATGGGTTTGTTACTGCCATTTTATTTTCTTTAGGGTTTCAAAAGCCTTTTTTTCAACCGCTGCAATTTCCAGCAGGTAATCGCCCATTATATTAAAATCTTCCTGGCTGCCAATGCGGCCTTTATATATCCCCGCTGCGTGTACTGCCGCGTTCCGCCACATATCGCCTGCCTCAGTAAATATTACGGAAATTTCCTGCAATTGGTTTCCCGGTAAATAATTATCGGCTTCCTGCAAAAAGGCAGCATAAATATAACGGAATCCGCCGCCGCCGGTGCCAATTTCTTCCTGCATGCGCACCATCTGGGCTAGGTACAGGCCTGCTTTTTGCAATCCCAGCTTATCGCGCCACTTTTTTATCTTGTTGCCGGTGCTTTTTATGCCCGATACCCCTGCAAAACTACCGGGGATATAGAGCATGTTATGCACGTTCTTTTTTATCCCGCTTTTTATGGCTTGTTTAATGGTATCATCGCTAATATCAACGCCTTGCTTTGGATAATAGATATGGCCTTTAGGCGCTAAAGCGCCTTTTGCAAAACGCACCCGCTCCAATTCATAGCTGCCCATTACGTTGGTAGTTTCCATAATGGGGTCGCTTATCAAATATTTATCATTATCGCGGCCATAAACAACCAGGTTATGGGCATTAAAATGGAAACGGTACTCTTTGGGGAAATAAGGCAGATAATATACCCCAACCTGGCAGCCAACAGGGTTGCCGTTATCAAGGCACTCATTCAAATAGATTTCTGCTTTTTCTTTCGAGCTGAATTTTTTGGAGATAACCGGGATACCCAGCGATTTGCAGGTGCGGTTAAATATGTAGCCCGGCAGCGTGCGGAAGGCTATTGCAGGTCCGTTGTTTATTTTTATAAATGGGATGTAGGCAAAAAATAAACCCGCGCCAATGCCAAAGGCCAGCGGCTCGGTTATTTTTCCCTGCGAAGTATTTCTTAATAAATTACTGGTTACCCCCGATTCACAATGTGCGGCCTGATGGTGTTCAAACTCAATCTTCATGAATGGTCATACTTTTAAGGTCAGCAACGCTGGTGTTAAACGCTTCCGCGTATTTTTGTAATTTTTCTTCGGATAGCTTATCAAAGACGGCGGGTTTTAAATGCCTTTTTACCTGCCATTTCCAAAAGCCGGTATAGCCTGCCAAAATGCTTATATCCATCAGCCTGTACTCCATAAAAAACAATAGCTGACTGGCTTCCTTATCCAGCACTTTTTGTTTTGCTGCCGCGATGCGTTTTTGAATGTCCTCCCAGGCAATATCAAGGGCATTTATTTTCACATCCCAGCCCTGGCTTAAAGCCGCCACGTACTTACCCGAACTATCCGTAGCGTAGCAAAGCTCTTTTGTGATTTTGCCGAGCGAACTTAAATCCTGTGGTACATCATCCTTTTTCATAGCCTTTGTTAGCAAACGGTAAGCATGGCATACATGTACGAGAAGCGCGCGCTTTCGGGTACAAGCAACAGTATTTTTTCGCCGACCTTGAGCTTACCGCTTTTGAAAAGCTCATCAATCATCAGGTAAACCGATGCCGCGCCCACATTACCTACGGTATATAAGTTAATGAACCATTTTTCATAAGGGATGCCGCCGCCGTATTCCTCGATCATATCGTAGATCTTCGGCCTGAAAAAATCACTGGATATATGCGGTAAAAAATAGTCGATATCCTGTACCGTAAGGCCTTTCTTTTCAAATATCTCCTTTATTTTTCTGCCGCCTAAGGGCACAATGTTGTCACTCAATAAAGTTATATCCTGTTTTACGCTGAAGATGGATTTTGTCATGATCTCCTCAGGCGTATAATCCATAAAGCCTTTTAATGAGCCGTCCTCCTGCTTATCGCCGCCCATATACATGCAGGTATTCATCTCGTTGGCGTATGATACACCTTCTATCCAATCAATTTTAAGGCTTAGGCCTTTTGGGTTGGGTTTATCGGTCAATAAAAATGCCGATGCGCCATCAGAAAGCATCCATCTTAAAAAATCCTTTTGAAAAGCGATGAAAGGGTTTTCTTCCATCTCTATCAGCTTTTGTGCCTCCTCTTCAAATACCTCCGAAACCAGCAATCCCGAAAACCGTTCGGAACCTGTAGCTACGGCTGTTTTAACTTCGCCTGCTTTTATGGCCAGGTAGGCATACTTAAGCGCATGCATGCCCGCGCAGCAAACGCCCGATGGCGATACGACTTCGATACCACCCGCTTCGGGCAGCCAGCCATGTGTCATTACGCCGTGGCTTGGCATCATCTGGTCGGGCGATGAGGTACCGCAGGACAGCAATTCTATCTGTTTTAGCTTTTCGGCATCATTATCAAACAAAGCCCTTACCGCCAGCGCTGTCATCTGTGCATTGGTATGGGTTGATTTATGTTCTTTGGTGAGCGCGTAATACCTGTTGGTGATACCGTTATTGCGCAGTACTATTTTTTTTGACTTTGATGGCTTGTTATTAATATACCCCAGGTATGATTCCATTTCGTCGTTTGAAACGGGCTCATTCGGAAAAAATGCCGCGGTATGATTAATATAAACACTATTATCAGACATATGATGTATCAGTTAATTACTTGTAAGTATTTTAATTTTTTAGCTTTAATCCTGTTTGATGAAAATGGTTTTAAAAATATGGCATCCAATGTAAGCAGCACCGGGGCACCTAAAAATAATGCAATAAAAAGATAATATTTAAATGCGGCAAGCCAGGGCACCCTATTTTTGCGCTTCGAAATAAATTTTGCCCAAACGGCAAATATGGGCTTCGCCCTGGCCTCGATAAACATTAGCCTATAATTTATTTCAACGGCTTTTTGTTTTAATAAATCGTCCTGCAAATTTTCCCAATCACCATTTTCAATATACTGGTTAATGGTTTGCCCGAATATTTCCGTATGGGCTATATCCTGTTCATCTACGCCAGGTTTGGGGAAAATATTCAGGTACCGGTCTTTTTTGCCCGATAGCATCCAATAAAAAATGGTGATAAAACTTACCACGTTGGGGTGCTTATCAACCAATGCAATATTACCCACTAATTTTGCCCCGGCATCACTTAGCATTTTGCGTACTCGGACGTAAGCATTGATCCACATATTGCGGGCCGCGCTGATGGTTATTACCGGGGTGTCCTTTAGCAATGCTTTAAAGTTTTCGGTATGCAGCAAGGAATTACAGGGTATGCTGGGCGATAAGAACCAGGGCTGATAACCCATGATGATCAGATCGTACTTTTCCTCTTTAAACGCTATTGGCTCCAGCGGCGCGGCAACACCCAAAACACACGATGGCATTACCGAGAAGAAACGGCTGCCTGTCCACGGGAAATTATAATCCTCCACAGGCTTTATCACCACTTTTTCAACTGACTGCCCTTCCTTAATCAGCGGTGCCGTTAATGAATCTATGATCTCCCCCATCTGGCCCGACTGCGTGTAATAAATAGCTAAGATCTTTTTATTCATTTTAAGGCAAAGTTAGAAACTATCGGCATTCAGCACTTTTGAATTTTTGCAATAATCAAGTATCGCCTTTTGGACAACAGGGGATAAATTTTTATAGTTTTTTTGAACGATAGCCTTATCCGTTTCAATATCCGCGTGATACCTTACGATTTTTGGGGCATGCTCCTCAATGGCGAGCCTTAAAAAATGGTATTCGGTATTATCCGGATCAGCCGCAATAGCTGTTTCGAGTTTGATACGCCCTGCCTTAAAAAGCTTCAGCTTTTTTGCCGGGCCGCTTATCACATCGGCCTTTTTCATAAGCAAAGCGCCCTCATAGCCTTCTTTGTTAGCTGATGAAGAATTTTGCACAACCAGTATCTGATCATCAATAGCGGCTATATCGCCTGATGCCATCGCATTATAAAATACAGACTTTTCGAATTTTTGCTGGGCAATGCCCTTTGTTGCAGAAGCGATAAGGAACAGGAAAACAGCGGTAAACACTATCCTCCATTTTATATTAATTCTCATTTTATCAAACATAATTAAATGTACAGGCTATAACAAACCTATTAAATATCCCCTAATAAATTATCGTTAAAATAATACTGCACATACGCCTCATTAACATATTATTATGATAATTGTTATAATATATAATCGCCGGGTATTAAAATTACCTTACTTTTTACTTACTTTGAAGTTGCAATTTTTAATTGATTAGTTTTCGGCCCCAAACATTAACAATACAGACGGGTTACAGCTACAATAGTTTAAAGCAGTGTGAATGGATAAAAATCTACAATTCAAAGGCTTATGGGCAGTTATACTTGGCGGATCGAGCGGGTTCGGTTATGCGGCGGTGGAAAAGCTGGCCAAACACGGCATGAACGTGGCTGTACTTTACCGCGAAAACGCGGCTTCGGAAAAAATATTGAAGGATAAATTCACGATCATAGCCAAAGAAAATTCAACTACCATACTGCCTTATAACATTAACGCGCTTGATACCGCGGGCAGGGCTTTATTTATAGAGGAGTTTAGTGCCCATGCCGACAAAAACAGCGTTAAATTATTACTCCATAGCATAGCACGCGGCAATTTAAAGCCATTAACCATTAAGGATGCCAGTGTTGAGGATGAAGCTTATAATGAGCTGTCGATTGAAGATATACAAATGACAACCTATGCCATGTCGACCAGTTTGCTTGACTGGACGAGGGCATTGCTAAAAGCTGAACTGTTTAATGCTGATGGCCGCATTATAGGGCTTACCAGCGAGGGCGCGCATAAATATTGGGAAGGTTACGCGGCGGTATCCATTGCCAAAGCATCGTTAGAGAGCCTTGCAAAATATATGGCAGTTGAATTTAGCGCCTACGGTATAAAAACCAATGTGATACAGGCGGGCGTTACCGAAACGGCATCGCTGAAAAAGATACCCGGCAGCGAAAAATTAATTAAAGCCGGTATTAAAAGAAACCCGCTTGGCAGAATTACAAAACCAGAAGACGTTGCCGGTGTTATTTACCTGCTATGTACAGATGAGTCTTTTTGGATCAACGGGTCACTCATTCATGTAGATGGCGGAGAACATTGCCGTTAAAATAAATTTTATACAAGTACATGAACAATCACATATTAAACCATTTGCCATATAAATCGTCTTTCCGCTTTGTAGATAATATATCGTCGCTGAGCGAAGAGGAAGTTAAGGGTGAATACACATTGAAAGAGGACGCTTTTTTTTATGAAGACCATTTTGCGGGCAACCCGGTTACGCCGGGCGTTATCATCACCGAAATTATGGCCCAGATAGGTTTGGTGGTATTAGGGATATTTTTGGTGCTTAAGGAAACTGAATTTAATTTTCAGGATGATGATTCGCTGTACCCGCTGCTTACCTCAACAGATGTTTCGTTTTATAAAATGGTTTTACCCGGGCAAAAAGTTACTGTGATTTCTAAAAAACAATATTTTCGCTACGGCAAACTTAAGTGCTATGTAGAGATGCTGGATAGCTCAAAGGAACTTGTTGCCAAAGGCATGTTTTCGGGAATTATAAAACATATTAACGTTAAAAATGGGTAAGCGTGTAGTGGTAACCGGCATGGGCGTGGTTGCCCCTAATGGAATAGGGCTGCCTGCTTTTTTGCATGCCATACAAAATGGCCTGTCGGGCGTAAAATTTATGCCACATTACCGCGAGCTTAATTTTAGCTGCCAGCTGGCTGGTATGCCCGATTTTAAATGGGACAGCCTGACAAATTATATTTCGGATGTTACCCTGCATGGCTTAAAAGGTACAAATATAGGCTACGGATTAGTAGCCGCGCTTGATGCCTGGGCCGATTCGGGCATGCCCTATGATACGGATGCGCCGCGCTGGGAAACCGGCTGCGTTTTTGGCAACAGCATTGCCGATACCGAAGCCATGAAGAATGTAATTATCCGCGTTGACAATAAAGAAGCAAGAAAATTAGGCTCGCGCGTGGTTGAGCAAGCTATGAATAGTGGTGTAACCTCCTATATATCGGGCCGCTTAGGTTTAGGCAATAAAGTTATTACCAATTCGGCGGCCTGCGCAACAGGCACCCAGGCTATTTTAATGGGTTACGAATATATAAAACACGGCTATGCCCAACGGATGCTGGTTGGCAGCGCCGAGCATGTAGATACTTATGTTTATGGTGCGTTCGACTCGATGCGGGTATTATCGCGCAAGTTTAATGATAGCCCCGAAAAGGCTTCGAGGCCGATGAGTTTAACGGCGGCCGGCTTTATACCCGGCTCAGGCGCTGGGGCGCTGGTTTTGGAAGATCTTGATTTTGCTTTAGCACGAAATGCAAAAATTTATGCCGAAGTTTTAGGCGGGTCGAGCAATTCGGGCGGCCAGCGTTTGGGTGGCACCATGACGGCGGCTAACTCAACCGGGGTTATCCGCTGCATAAACGAGTCATTGGCAAGCTCAGGCATTGAGGCACAACGGATTGACCTGATTAGCGGGCACCTGACCGCTACAAATGCCGACAGGCAGGAAATACAAAATTGGAGCGATGCCCTTGGTAAAAAGGGGAATGATTTTCCCTATATCAACTCTTTAAAATCAATGATAGGGCATTGCCTTAGCGCAGCCGGGTCAATTGAAACAGTGGCATCAATATTGCAGATAGCACATGAGTTTGTACATCCGAACTTAAACCTTGATGATCCTAACCCCGAAATCACCAATATTGTAAGTGCAGATCGTATACCTGTGAAAATGATAAAAAAAGAAGTTAACATTGTAGCTAAAGCGAATTTTGGTTTTGGCGATGTTAATTCCTGCTTAATACTTTCAAAATATAATTAAATAATGACCAGACAAGAGATTTTAACTGAACTAAAAAAGGTGATAGCGCCTTACACTACTAACAAAGAGATGCTGGCCGATATTAATGAAGACACCGATTTGATAAGGGATTTAAAGATAAACTCTGCCAATTTGGTGGATATAATTATTGATGCTGAGGCAAAGTATGATATTGAGATCGATTACGATGCTGCCGATAAAATGATGAATGTAGGCACCTGTATTGATGTAATAAGCGAAAGACTTAAATGATAAGCACGGGTAACGATATTATATCATTAAACGCTATAAATATTACCCGTACAAAACAACCCAGGTTTTACTCAAAAATACTTTCCGGTGCCGAAAGATCGCTGTATAACACCCCTGAATTTGCAGCGATACCCTTAGCCAGCTTTGTTTGGCTTTTATGGTCGGTAAAAGAATCAGCCTACAAATTTCTGAAAAGGATTGATCCCGAACTGGTTTTCACCCCCATTAAGTTTGAGGTTGAGCAATTGCATGTACCCGCTACATTTACAATTACCCACGTTGAGCCGGAAGAATTTGAGGGGCTTGGTTTTGATGACAGACCCGTTTTGAAAGGCATTCTATCAAAAGGGGATATTAAACTTTATTCCAGATCGTTGGTGTATGATAACCTCATCCTCTCGGTAGTGAACAGCACTGATGATTTTGACAATATTTACTGGGGCATAAAATCAATAGGCAATGCAGATCATCATACCCAATCAGCAGCGGTACGGGAATTTTTAGTTGCCAGTTTACAAAATGTTTTGGATGATGAAGATATCACCATCAGTAAAACCCCGCAAGGCATCCCTGTTTTGTTAAGCGGTGGAAAGGTTACCCAAATACCTGTTTCACTCTCGCACCACGAGCATTTGATCGCTTATTCTTTTCAGTTGAATAAATAAGCCCAAAAGGCCTTAATGCATTTATAGGCGGCACTGCTCAATTATTAAATTCATTATATTTATCTCAACAAAAAAACACCTCAGGCCAAACCATTTACCCCAATTTTAAGTTTAGTAATTATGGACACTAACAGATTATCATCAACACTTGCTGCTGCATTAAACCAGCAAATGACCAACGAGGCGCATAACGCCCAGATCTATCTTGCTTACGCATCATGGGCCAGCGATAAAGGATATGACGGCATTGCCAACTTCCTGTTCAGGCATGCCAACGAGGAGCGCAATCACATGATGAAATTTTTAGAGTACATACTTAAACGTGGCGCGAAAGTGGTAGTTACAGCCATACCCGCACCAGGCCCCGACCCATCAAGCGTGAATGATTGCTTTGAGAAGGTGTTTAAATCTGAAGTGGAAAATACCAAATCCATTTACGACATTGTAAACATGAGCATGGCCGAAAAAGATTGGGCAACCTGGAATTTTATACAATGGTTTGTAAAGGAACAAACGGAAGAAGAAACACTTGCGCTTGACCTGTTATCGAAAATAAAAGTGGCCGGCGGCCCTAATGCTAATCATGATGCATTGTATACGCTGAATAATGAGCTGGGAAAAACCCCTGACGATGCCACGCTGGCACAGGATGTAACGGTGGAAAAACCTTAAATACCGTATTAATAACACCATCACCATATTAACCCCGGCACGTACCTGAATGTATAAGCCGGGGTTATTTTTTTGAGGAAATCATTACCGTGATACTCCGGAAAGTTTGTGATTTGTAAAAAAACATAATAGATTTTAGCCGGGTAACAGTTTTGTTACTTTTGCTTATCATGTATAAAGCGTCGTTTATATTTTTACTGCTTTTGTTTAAAATGCTGCCTGCAAGCGCCCAAACCGACTGGAAGCTAAATACTGACAATGATGGGATAAAAGTATTTACCAGCATTGTACCGGGTTCAAAAATAAAGGCAGTTAAAGTAGAGTGTGAATTTAAGGCAACAGCATCGCAGTTTGTGGCCGTGCTGTTTGATATCAAAGCTTCGCCGGAATGGTTATACCATACCAGGTTTTGTACGGTAGTAAAGCAAGTTTCGCCAGCCGACCTTTATTATTATTCGGAAGTTAACTTACCCTGGCCTGCCGAGAACAGGGATTTTGTATCGCATTTAACCGTTAGCCAAAATAAGGATAGTAAAGTAGTTACTGTTGATGGCCCGGCTGTACCCGGCTTTGTACCGCTAAAAAATGGTTTAGTAAGGGTAGATCATTCGGGCAGCGAATGGCTCATTACGCCTTTGGGCAACGATGAGATAAAAGTTAAATACACTTTACATGTTGACCCCGGAGGCGAGCTGCCAGCCTGGCTCATAAATATGTTTGCTGCCGAGGGGCCTTTGCAGATATTTAAAAATATAAAAATGCAACTGCAAAAACCGGCCTATAAAAGCGCGGTTTTGCCATTTATTGAGAATTAAAACGGGCGGTAATGTTTACCGGGTTAAACCTCATCCCGTTCAACCGTAATTTTGCACTCGGTAATTATGGCGGCCATTGCACCTATAGCGGCCAGTACAGGCAGTACTATAACGCCTACTACACCAACCGTTAACGGAAAATGCGCCAGTTCTTTACCGTTCTTATCGGCAATACTTATCTTTCTTACATTGCCTTCGGCTATCAGCTCCTTTACTTTGTTCAGCAGGTTCTCGCCGGTTATGTTAAATGATTCTTTGGTCATGATGCTGTTATTTTATAGTACTAAGTTATAGCAAACAATTATTCCTATAGCATACATATCGGCGTAAGCATGGTTTTTTTCGGTTACATTCCTTAGGAGCATCGGTAAACAGTAATTTCACTTCACTGTGTAATGATACACATGCCTGCCTATGTTGCCGTTTTCATCAATACCTTCAACCACTACGCGGTAGGTACCGGCATCGGCGGCATTGTAAAAATTAAACGAGGCATCGCCTTTATCGTCGGTTATTAGTTCGGGTTGCCAGTAAATGGTGGTACGATGGTCGGGATGATTATCGGCTGTGGCCTTATATTTTGGCGAGTAGAAGGTACGGGCTTTATGAAAGCCATAAAAAGTATAATTTATGGAGCCATCTGCATTAACGCTGGTGCCCCTGTTTTCATCGCCGCGTTTGGTGGTGATAATTATAGCCCCGGCAGCGGCGTTTGAGCCATAAACAGCTACCAAAGAATGACTCACCAATACCTCGATACTACTGATATCGAGCGGGTCGATTAAACTCAATGGTGACGCCCCCGTTGTACTTTGTTGCGTTGGTATGCCATCAATAATTAATAACATTGGTTTCCGGGTACCGCTGGTAAGCTCAACAGGCGAGTGCAAACTGTAAATAATACCATTTGAATAGGTAACACCATGTAATAAAGCAGTTAAGCAATCAAATAAATTCGTACACGCGAAAAGTTTATCGCCCAGTATTACCTGATCGGCATTGCCGGGGCCGTTTAAATTGCTGCTATGGGCAAGCTGCGGAGAAAGTGTATACTCCTTTGTGCTTTTAATGCTTACCTGCTTAAGCACAATACCTGTTTTCATACTACCACTTTGCTGCTCATAGCGTTTATGCATTTCGGCAGCTACAGCGGCTGTAATGTCATTAAGGCTGGTATCAGGACTATTCATTTTTGTCACCGCCGGATAGTCGGGTTTATTTATCTCGATATTAACTTTATCGCTATTATTTTTTTTGATGGCATGCAGCACCAGTTTAACTGTATCAACCAAATAAAGACCGGTAAAATTAAAATTGCCGTTCGCATCGGTTGTAGTATCCCTTACAACGTTTTGTTTGGTTGATAGTAAGCTTATATGGCCATTGGGTACAGGTTTGCCCCCAATTGTTTTTACAGTGCCCGATAATCCCGGCAAATTCTCGGGCTGATAGGTTGGCGGCGGGGCTGTATCATCAAAAACCTGCTTCCATTCGAAGCCCCTATAGCCTTGTGTAAGCATCAATACATCCAGGTTAGCCAGTATATCGGGTGTTGGGGATGTAAAATAATAGTTGGGCTGTTCCACATAACCTTTCAGATCAGACGTTAGCAGCAGGTTGCTTAAAATAGTGCTTTCATTATTCTCGTTAACCGGTACCTTATTTTCATCGGTAACCGATACCGAAAAGTGTCCTTGAACCGGGCTGCCATCACTATTACCGGCATTTACTTTAATATTTACAGCAGCCTTTGGCGCGTAGCTGGGTTTATCGCTGCTTACATCAAGCTGAAGCTGATCGAAATTTTGTATGAATACCAAGCGCTCGCTAAGAGGTTCGCCCGAAGGTGAGAACAGGCTGAGCTTTGCAATACCCGTATGCAGTTCGCGCCTGTAAATATCAACAGGCACAACCATATTATCCAGTTTGGTTATAATGCTGGTAACCGTGCCGCCCGAGTAAATGATGAGTGTATAATCTTTATTCTTATTCACTTTAAAATAGTTTTTACCGGCAACTATCTTTACAAATACTTTAAGCGTTGAATCGTTATTAACCGATAAAACGATGCCATTGGCATTTGCAGCGGGCAGGTCGAGCACATCCTGTACGCCGTTCGGATAGGTTACCTTCGCTTTATAGGTTTTTCCTTCTTCGGGATTGATATAAAAATAGCCCATCCCTAAGTGCATAGTCGAAAATGAGGTTACCTGCTTATTATCGTTATCAAACACCTCCCCTTTTACATTTAAGCCCAGGCCATTTGCGCCGATAGCCTTAAATGCTACTTTTGACCGTACACCAGCAATAAGATTGCCCCCTTCGGGGAAAAACTGGATATCGGGCTTAGCGGTAGTGGCTGTTAACGGAGTGATGTTTGCCGGTATTTTACTTTTTATAACCGATTCAACAGATAATATCTTATCAAAAAACTGTGTTTCATTTGCATTGCGCATCCATTGGGTATAAGCTCTTACCCGGTAATTCCCTCTTGGTAACGAATCGGGCAATACAAAATCGCCCCAGGCAATGCCATTATTTATCTCCAGTTTAATTGATTGATTTGTTTTATTATCGCCGTCTATCAAATCAACATGCAAAACACCGCTCAGGAGCGAAAGCTCGTGCTTTTCGCCTTCGGTAATATATGCTTTAAAATACATGGTATCGCCCGCAGCGTAATAGGGTTTATCAAAATGCAGGTAAGCTTTTTCAATAACATGGCCTGTAGCATACTTTTCAAGTTTTGCAATAACATTTTTTGATACCGTACTATCAACAGGCGGCCCGGTAGTTTCATCCGGATAATAATCAATAGGCAAAAGGCTGGCTACTCTTTGGTATTGCCAAACACCCGTATAATATATGTCGTAGGGGTTGGTAACAACGCCATTACGATCAATAAAAACAAATGGACTATTAAAGCTTATTAAGGTAACTTCGGTATTTTTAGGATTAACTACGTGGGCTATTTTTATATTATTATCAAAATGATGGTCTTCGTTATACGTAACAAACAGGCCATCCATTTCACATCCAACAGCGTACATACCCGGCACATTGGTGCCATTTAATATTGCCTGCTGTGCCAGGCCATAAGGCCATAACGATGAAAGGTCTTTTGATACTTTAAGCTCTCGTTTCCAATAATTTAATGAGTCCCGATATTTTCGGTCTTTTAGGTACAACGAATCGCGAACATTAAAAGCCGAAGCGAGTATTTTTTCGCAACGCGCTATTCTTGCATATATCACACTATCTGTTGGCCTGTTAGGGTTTGCGTAGTGTGCCCATTGCTGTACCTTAAAACCTTCTTCGGCTATATTGCCGGCTATTACCGCGCGAAAAAAATGCATGGCCGAGTTTTTATACACTTCCAGTCGCTGTTTTTGCCAGCGCCGTTGTTGCGATGGGGTACCTGTAAGCGGTACAAATAAATTGCTGCCACGGTATTTTATGTTGGGATTTTTCGGGTCATTAACCCATACAAAATCATCAACCTTGTATTTGATCTTATAACCCAGGGCATCATTTTCAATCTCCAGGTAATCCGTTGATGATGCTGTAAGCGTGTTTGTTTTTTCGTCGTAATCAAGATCGAGCACTTCGGGGTTTAATATTTTACATTCATCAGCCAGTTTGCTTGTATCTAAAAATTGCTTTTTAAACATGGTGAGGTATTGATCCCTGTTAGGATCGGGTTTTATAACTACCTCTTTAAGAATTTTGGATTGCGGGCTCAGATAAATATCATCCAACTTAACATTGCCGTTATCAACCGACACCATTTGGCTAAAAGTATCGTAACCTACAACTGATACAATGATAGCATACTTGCCGCTTTTTACACCGTTTAGTGTAAACGCGCCGTTAGCAGTGGTTGTATTGCCAATAGTGGCATTATTTATAAATACATCGGCATTTGCTATGGGCTTTTTATCGCTCATATCCAATATTCTGCCCGAAATGGTGTACTGCGCGAAACTGCTTAATGGTAATAAGAAAAGAAAAAAGATAAAGATCCGCGCTATAGAATTATCATACATTTTTGACAACTTGTATATTGATGATAGGTTGAATAGTTTATTAACCAGCGATTAAGGTTTACAAGCACTAATATAATGGAATTTTGCGAAAAGAATTATTTTGATTGATGAAAGGTGAAATCAATCAAAAATAGTAACAAAATATTTACTGAAAAAAAAATCACCCAGTGCAAACATTTTCTTTATAAGATATGTTTTTTATATAAACGCTCCCCATGAACACTTATAAAGAAAACGACCTGGTGATATATACCGACAGCAAAGGCAACCACATTGATACCTTTGTAATATTTGATACCGATGCCCAAACAGGCTTAACGCATATCAATCATTTTAATTTAAAAGTAAAATTGGCCGACCTGCAACTTCACCCGGGATCGGTTAAGGGAGCTACCATTCCACTGGCTGATGAATTGAGCTTTAAGCTGTTTACCCAGCTAAAGAAAAAGTACACCCGAAAAGACACCGCCCCAAAAACAAGTACTGCGGTGATATTATACCATGATATTACCCAGCCGAAATTGGCCAACGCTTCATAAACGCTAGAGCTTTAGTAAAAAAACAAAGCTATTTGGCTGAGTTAATAACCGACAGAATATTACCTGCGGGATCTTTAAACCAGGCCTGGGTGATATGTTCGAACCTGGAAATTCCTTTTGCATCCGTTTTAAGCTGCGGGTAGTCGTAATGTTCAAAGCTGATGCCTTTTGCTGTTAACTCATCAACCGCTTTTTCTACATCAGCTACCGGGAAATTAAGTACGGTATAGGTAGCCGGCTCGTGATTGGGTTTGGGATAGATCATTATCGTATTGCCATTACCTTCGATGTTCAGGGAGATCAGATCCATCATTTCAATTGTAACATCAATCCCAAGTTTGTTTTGATAAAACTCCTTAGCCTTTTGGATATCATTAACCGAAAAACTGCTGAATGCTTTGGTGTGCTTAAACATGATCATTAAATTTAGTTATACCATTGGTTGATAATCGAGCAGCACGGTGCCGCTTTTAAATACCCTTGTATTAACAAGTTTTAGTTCGAGCTTTTGTTTGATATTTTTAAATATGGGTGTGCCCGCGCCAATAGCCACCGGGTTTATCATTACCTGGTACGTATCTATCAAACCCGCTGATGCAAGCTGACTGAGGATGCTGCCGCTGCCCAGTATGGTCATGTCTTTAGCGGATGTTTGCTTTAACTTTTTTACTTCATCAATAAGGTTAATACTCACCCTTGTATTGTTCCAATCAGCCTTTTTTAGTGTTGTTGAAAAAACTATTTTTTCGGCGCTGTTCATGCCTGCCGCTACCTTGGGTAATTTTTCCATAGCCATTGGTGTTGGCCAAAAGCCGGCCATCATTTCGTAAGTAACGCGCCCGAACAAAAGCATGTTATCCGCTTGCAGCGACCCGGCAGAAAACTCAGCTTCTTCACTGTTATGCTTGTTCCAACTGATGTCGTCATTTAACCCCTTATAATAGCCGTCGAGCGATATGAAATTGAATACCGTTAATTTTGCCATGATATTTGCTAATTGGTTCAATACAAATTTATGAAAACAAAAACAGGGTTAACAGGGCTAAACAGGACAAAGTAAAGGGGGT
>Ga0302309_10000720_pt1 | contig 35343 bp, 38 predicted proteins | sample III_Palsa_N1_1_FD_200453 | JGI IMG/M metagenome (GOLD analysis project Ga0302309, IMG submission 200453) | Peat permafrost microbial communities from Stordalen Mire near Abisko, Sweden - III_Palsa_N1_1 | ecosystem: Environmental > Terrestrial > Soil > Palsa > Peat permafrost | place: Sweden... | reverse complement strand
CGCGAGGCAGGCGTGCGGTGGACGCTGGAAGATTTCGAGCCGGCCTCGGTGCACACGCCGGTGATCGCCGACCTGCTGCCGGCTGGCCGCTATACCGCGGTGGAGCTGTTCGGCGCCGGTGGCAGCGCTCGTGTGGCGCAGGAACTGATCGCCGCCGGCATGCTGGAGGATGCACCCACCGTCACCGGCCGTAGCCTGTTTACCGAAGCCGCCGCCGCGCCGCGCGCGGCAGGTCAGGATGTAGTGCATCCCGTCAGTCGGCCGCTGAAACCGCGCGGCGGCTATTCCATCCTCTACGGCAATCTCGCCCCGGACGGCTGCATCCTCAAGCTCGCCGGTATGGACAGCGGCCACTTCGAAGGCACCGCGCGCGTATTCGAGAGCGAGGAGGAAGCGTTCGCCGCCGTACAAGGCGATCGCATCCGCGCCGGCGATGTCATCGTGATCCGCAACGAAGGGCCAGCCGGCGGACCCGGCATGCGCGAGATGCTCGGCGTGACGGCGGCGCTGGTCGGCCGTGGCCTCGGCAACGACGTGGCGCTGATCACCGACGGCCGCTTCTCCGGCGCGACGCACGGCTTCATGGTCGGCCATATCGCTCCAGAAGCGGCACGCGGCGGCCCGATCGCCCTGCTGCGCGAAGGCGATCGCATAGTGATCGATGCCGAACATCGCGAGCTGCGCACCAGTGCCGATCTGGAAGCCCGTCGGGCGAGCTGGCAACCGCGCAAGCCGAAAGTCACCCATGGCGCGCTCGCCAAGTACGCGCTCCTGGTCGGCTCGGCTTCCGACGGCGCCACGACCAATCAAGCTACGGACGTCCAGACGTCCGCTCGTCATAACGCAGAAACCACCTACTCAGCCACCGCCATCACCGAACCTGCAGGAGTCACCGCATGAGCACCAGCACCTCACCTAATACCTTGAAGGCCGCCCGCATCGCCGTGCTCGGCTACGGCAGTCAGGGCCGCGCGCACGCATTGAACCTGCGCGATTCCGGCCTCGACGTCGTGGTCGGTCTGCGCAAAGGCGGCCCGTCCTGGCAGCGCGCGCAAGCCGAAGGCTTTGCCGTGGCCGAACCGGCCGAGGCCGTGCGTGACGCTGACCTGGTCGCCGTGCTGACCCCGGACATGGTGCAGCCGACCCTATACAAGGAATCGATTGAACCGAACATCAAGCCTGGGGCAGCGCTGCTGTTCGCACATGGCTTCAACGTGCACTTCAAACAAATCGATCCGCGCAAGGACATCGACGTGATCCTGGTCGCGCCCAAGGGCCCGGGCGCGCTGGTTCGCAGCGAGTACGAGCGTGGCCGTGGCGTCCCCTGCATCTGGGCGGTGCATCAGGATGTCAGTGGTCACGCCGAGGCCAGGACGAAAGGTTATGCAGATGGCATCGGCGGCGGCCGCGCGATGATCATCGAAACCGACTTCAAGGAAGAAACCGAGACCGACCTGTTCGGCGAGCAGGCCGTGCTGTGCGGCGGCGCCAGCGAGCTGGTGATCAAGGGTTTCGAGACCCTGGTCGAGGCCGGCTACCAGCCGGAAATCGCTTACTACGAAGTGATGCACGAGCTGAAGCTGATCGTCGACCTGTTCTACGAAGGCGGCCTCACGCGAATGCTCGAGTTCGTCTCCGAGACTGCGCAGTACGGTGACTACGTCAGCGGCCCGCGGATCGTCGACGCCGGCACCAAGCAGCGCATGAGGGAAGTCCTCGACGATATTCAAGACGGCACCTTCGCACGCAACTGGACGGCTGAATACAAAGCTGGCCTGCCGAACTATAAACGGCTCAAGCAGGCCGACCTCGACCACCCGATCGAACAGGTGGGCGCAAAGCTGCGCGCGCGCATGCCGTGGTTGCAGAGCGGGCCTGCGTCTGTAGCGGCAGCGGTCGCAGCGCCGCTGAAGAAAGTGAGCTGACGTTCCTGGCTCCTCCCCCTGCTCGCAGGGGGAGGTTGGAAGAGGGTTGTCCGAGCTTGCGGAAGATCAACAGCACCCCACCCCAACCCTCCCCTGCATGCAGGGGAGGGGGCACGGCAAAAACCCCTCTCGCAAGCAGAGGAGGCAACTGCACACCGCCCCTCAAGGAATCCTGTTTGTGAATGCGCAACCGCTGAAAACCGAGCTCGAAACGACTCGCCACGTGCGCGCCGGCCAGCCGATGAGCGGCGCCGAGGTGATCGTGCAGGTATTCGCCGACGAGGGCGTCGGGGTGCTGTTCGGCTATTCCGGTGGCGCCATTCTGCCGGTGTACGACGCGGTATTCCGCTACAACGCGATCCACCTGAAAGACGACGGCGACGAGTCGATGCCGCTGATCGTACCGGCCAACGAACAGGGCGCAGGATTCATGGCGGCGGGCTACGCACGCGCCTCCGGCAAGGTCGGCGTGGCGGTGGTCACCTCCGGCCCCGGCGCGACAAACATGGTCACACCAGTACGTGACTCGATGGCCGATTCGATTCCGCTGGTAGTGATCTGCGGCCAGGTGGCCAGCAGCTCGATCGGCAGCGACGCATTCCAGGAGGCGCCGATCAGCAACATCATGGGCGCCTGTGCAAAACATGTCTTCCTGGTCACTGACGCCAGTCAGCTGGAAGCGACCATGCGCACCGCGTTCACGCTTGCGCGCAGCGGTCGGCCCGGGCCGGTCGTGGTCGACGTGCCGAAGGATGTGCAGAACACCGCGCTCACTTTCCATGGCAGCGGCGAGCTGGCATTGGCCGGCTACCGTGCACGGCTGCATGCGGTGGAACAGGCGGCGCTGAGCGATGCCGACTGCGCCGCCTTCTTCGCTGGATTGATGCAGGCGAAACGTCCACTGATTTACGCCGGCGGCGGCGTGATCGCCGCTGGTGCGGCAACGGCTCTACGCGCGTTCGTCGACACATTCGGGTTGCCAGTGACTACCACGCTGATGGGACTTGGCGCGTTCGACACCACCGATCCGCTGGCCTTGCACATGCTCGGCATGCACGGCACCGCGTACGCGAATTACGCGGTGGAGGACTGCGACTTCGTACTCACCCTTGGCGCGCGCTTCGACGACCGTGTTGCCGGCGTGCCGGAGAAGTTCGCACCGCGGGCGAAGTTCATCGCACAACTCGACATCGATCCGGCCGAGATCGGCAAAGTGAAGCCGGTGCACTGGCATCACGTTGGCCCGTTGGCGCGCGCGCTGGAGCGGCTCACCGCGTATGGCCGCGCACACGCCCTGCGTCCGTCACTCGATGCCTGGCATGCGCATGTGGCGCAGCTGAAATGCGTACACGCGATGAACTATGACCACGACAGCGCGCTGATCCAGCCGTATGCGGTGCTGCAGGCGATCAACCGGCATACCGACGGCCGCGCGATCATCAGCACCGGTGTCGGCCAGCATCAGATGTGGGCGGCGCAGTATTTCGACTTCCGTGCGCCGCGGCATTGGCTTAGCTCCGGCTCGATGGGCACGATGGGCTTCGGTCTGCCGGCGGCAATCGGTGCGCAGTTCGCTCATCGGGACAAGCTCGTCATCGACATCGACGGCGACGCCAGCATCCGCATGAACATCGGCGAGCTGGAGACCGTCACGACCTACGCGTTGCCGGTGAAGGTAGTGGTGCTCAACAACGTCGGCGACGGCATGGTGCGGCAGTGGCAGAAACTATTCTTCAAGGGCCGCTTCGCCGCCTCCGACAAGAGCCTGCACAAGAAGGATTTCGTGCTCGCCGCGCAGGCCGACGGCTTCGCCTGGGCACGACGGCTCGAGTGCAAGGAGGAGTTGGAGGCGACGATCGCTGACTTCCTCGCGTTCGATGGGCCGGCGTTTCTGGAGGTGATGATCGATCCGGATGCCGGCGTGTATCCGATGGTTGGCCCCGGGGCGAGCTACGCGCAGATGATCACTGGCGATTTCATTGCTTCGCGCAGTGCGCCAACACCACACGAGACCACTGCCAGCGGGATGTTCTGACGTTCGTTGTTCTGAAGTTCGTCGTCCCGGCGCGGGCCGGGATCCAGTCACTTGACCGCTCAATGATGTTCCTGGGTTCCTGCCTTCGCAGGAATGACGAGCAAAAAAAAAGCAAACGCAGCGAAGCCAATGCATGAGGTACAGCCATGAACCACACTCTTTCCATCCTGTTGCAGAACGAAGCCGGTGCGCTGGTGCGCGTGGCCGGGTTGTTCGCCGCGCGTGGCTACAACATCGACACGCTGACCGTCGCCGCGACGCATGATCCGGCGGTCTCGCGCCTGACGCTGAGCCTGCAGTGCGACGATATCGCGCTTACCCAGATCCTGCAGCAGACGCGCAAGCTGGTCGACGTGTTGCAGGTGGCGCATCCGGCGGCGGCGCTGGCGGCATGACCACCACCGCTGCGCTGCTCAAGGATGAGGATGGCGTAGCGGCCACCGATCTGCTCTCGCGGATTCGTGCCGCTCGGGTCTACGAGGTGGCACAGGAATCAGCACTGGAGCCCGCACCGCTGCTCAGCGCGCGACTCGGCCAGCAGGTGTTGCTCAAGCGCGAAGATCAGCAGCCGGTGTTCTCGTTCAAGCTGCGCGGCGCGTACAACCGCATGGTGCAGCTGGATGCGACGCAACGCGCACTCGGGGTGATCGCCGCTTCGGCTGGCAACCATGCGCAGGGCGTTGCGGTGGCCGCGGCGAAGCTGGGTATCCACGCCATCATCGTGATGCCGGTGACCGCACCCCAGGTCAAGGTGGACGCGGTACGCCGGCTTGGCGGCGCGATGGTGGAGATCGTGCTGGTCGGCGACTCCTTCAGCGATGCGCAGGCTGCGGCCGCGCAGTTGCAGACCGAACGCGGCGCCATCTTCGTGCATCCGTTCGACGATCTGGCGGTCATCGCTGGCCAGGGTACGGTGGCGCTTGAGATTCTGCGCCAGCATCCGGGCCCGCTGCACGCGGTGTTTGTGCCAGTCGGCGGCGGCGGACTGCTCGCTGGTGTAGCGGCATGCATCAAGGCACTGCGCCCGCAGGTGCAGGTGATCGGCGTGCAGGCAGCGGACGCCGACGCGATGGCGCGTTCGCTGGAAGCTGGCGAGCGAGTTGTGCTGAACGAGGTCGGCCTGTTCGCCGACGGCACGGCGGTGAAGCAAGTTGGCGTGCACACGTTCGCGTTGTGCCAACAGCATGTGGACGCGATGCTGCGGGTGGACAACGATGCGATCTGCGCGGCGATCCGCGACATCTACCAGGACACCCGCAGCGTGCCGGAACCGTCCGGTGCGCTGGCGTTGGCGGGACTGAAGCAATACGTCACCACCCACGGCGACAGCAACGATGGCGCACTGGTGGCGATCGTCTCCGGCGCCAACATGAATTTCGATCGCCTGCGTTTCATTGCCGAGCGCGCCGAGCTGGGCGAGCAGCGCGAGGCTGTGTTCGCGGTGACCATCCCTGAGCAGCGCGGCAGCTTCCGACGTTTCTGCGCTGCGCTCGGGCAGCACAACATCACCGAGTTCAACTACCGCATCGGCGACGCCAGCCAGGCGCATATCTTTGTCGGCGTGCAGACCGCCAGCCGCGACGAACGCGAGGCGCTGGTCGCCGCATTCCGCACGCAGGAGTTCGGCGTGCTCGATCTCACCGACGACGAGCTGGCCAAGCTACATCTGCGCCACATGATCGGCGGGCGCTCCGCACTGGCGCAGGATGAACGGCTGTACCGTTTCGAATTTCCCGAGCGTCCCGGCGCACTCACCTGCTTCCTCGCTCAGCTGCACCCGGACTGGAACATCAGCCTGTTTCATTACCGCAATCACGGCGCCGACTACGGTCGCATCCTGGTCGGCATCCAGGTACCCGACACCGAACAACCGCTGTTCCAGCGTTTTGTTGCCACTCTGGGTTATCCGTACGTGGACGAGAGCGCGCACCCGGCGTATCGATTGCTGCTGCGCGACTGAACCCCATTCCGCGGCAGCCCATCCGCTAGCTGGTGACGCCGCCACCCTCGGCATCCAGCTCGAACACGTGGTTGTCGTAGTCGGTGAAGTACAACGCCGTGCCGCCTCGCGCAAACTGACACTCGAGGCCGAGCATCCTCAGCTTGTTCGCACAAATGAGCTGTTCGGCCTTGCCCACCGCCAGCGCGATATGGTCCCCGTTGCAGGCCGCGGGCGGCTCGCCCTGCACCAGCACGAAGCAGGTACCACCCAGCTGCACCAGGTTGCCGTGGCCGCCGTCATCCTGGCCGGCTGTGACGATGGCATCGTCGAACAGCCGCGCGTATAACGCAGCGCTTCGTGCCGGGTTGCGAACCATCAGCGCGATATGGTCGATAGCCTTGGGCATGGGAAGGCTCCGCGATGACACTATGGAGGCGATATCGTGATCCTCGCACCATGAACGTATGCGATCGATGACCATTTCGGGTGCCCCGTCACGCCACCAAGGGCCTTGGCTCACGCTAAACTGGTCTGATGGCTTCTTCCCCCCGCAAACGCCAGCAACGCAAACCAGTACCTTCGCTGGCTACGCGCCAGCACCCCGGCGCGGCCAAAGGCGCTGCCAAAAAGCCAGTGCGCCCGGCGGACAGTTCCACCCGCGCCACCCGGGTACTCGGCTGGCTGCTGCAGAACTTGCCGGCACACCATCGCGAGAAAGCGCTGGACTATCTGGTGCTGACCCGGATGGATCGGCCGATCGGTGCCCTGCTGCTGCTGTGGCCAACCTGGTGGGCACTGTGGCTGGCCGCCAGCGATTTCCCGCCGTGGAAGCCGCTGATCATTTTCACGCTCGGCGTGTTCGCGATGCGCGCGGCTGGCTGCGCGATCAACGACTATGCCGACCGCAAGCTCGACCCACAGGTGGCGCGCACCGCCGGCCGGCCGATCGCCAGTGGTCGGGTAACCCCGCGCGAGGCATTGATCGTGTTTGCCGCGCTGCTCGTATTCGCCTTCGTGCTGGTGCTGTTCACCAACAAACTGACGATCGAACTGTCGTTTGCCGGAGCTGCGCTGGCCGCGCTGTATCCGTTCACCAAGCGCTACACCTATATGCCGCAGGTGGTGCTCGGCGCCGCGTTCGGCTGGTCGATCCCAATGGCGTTTGCAGCGGTGACGAACGGTGTGCCACCGATTGGCTGGCTGTTGTTCATCGGCAACATCCTGTGGTCGGTGATCTACGACACCGAGTACGCGATGGTCGATCGCGAGGATGATCTGAAAGTCGGCGCACGCTCCACCGCGATCCTGTTCGGCGATGCCGACCTGCCGATCCTCGGCGTGCTGATGGGTACGTTTCTGCTGACCATGCTGTTCGTCGGCCAGCGCGCTGCGCTGGGCTGGCCCTACTGGCTAGGCCTGCTCGTCGCTGCCGGCCTGTTCGGTTATCAACTATGGCTGATCCGTAACCGCCAACGTGACGCCTGCCTCGCCGCGTTCCGCCACAATAACTGGCTTGGTTTGACCTTGTGGATCGGCATGGTGATCGCGCTGGCGGTGCGCTAAAGAACTAGGGGCGGGGGCGCAATGGCAAGTCCCTGACCCTCCACCGCACCCCCTCATCCGCGGTGCGAAGGCGCCCGTGCCAGCGCCCATACATCCACCCGCTGCACGCCGGCCCGCTTGAGCACGCGCGCACATTCGGCCAGCGTGGCGCCGGTAGTCATTACATCGTCAAGGATCGCGACATGCGCGGGCAACTCGACGCCCGTGCGCAGCGCGAAGGCGCCGCGCACATTACGCCGGCGACTGACCGCGTCCAACTCTGTCTGCGCCTCGGTGATGCGCGTGCGCTGCAGCACGTCGTGACGCAGTGGCACATCAAGTGCGCGCGCCAGCGGCCGGGCCAGCTCCAGCGCTATGTTAAACACAACCCATTTGCTATTCGACGAGGTAGCGCAGACTCTTTCCTCGTCACATAATCCTTTGTCGCTATGTGAGGTCATGCGCCCATGCGTTTACTTTACGTTCAGTTTTGAACCGACGGCGCCGCGAGATTCTTTTTGTGAAGCCTGGAAGCCAGGCGTCGATTGGATATTTACCGCGGTAGTTATCCAATGTCGTTCGATAGATGGTCGGGCCACTGCTCAAATGATGGAACGACTGGTCTTGTCAGCGAGCGGCATCTGCGTAGCAGACGATCAAGCGACAATCTCGGGAGGTCTGCTTCCGGCCGAGGCTGTGTGAAAACGCAAAGTCGGAGTTCGATGCGGCTGAGCGATCAGCGCAACCCCAAATGGCGCGGACGACAAAGTGCCGACGACAATCAATGATTCAGGCGAGGATCGCCTGGATCGGGTCATGTCGTGGAGCCTGGCCGCGGAAAGACTCGCGTAAATCTCGAAGGAATGCATTGTCGCGCGATAGACCCTTCGCAAGTGATCGAATCTGCTCGTCCAAGCGCCACTGGTAAGCAGCTGGCTTGAAGATGAGGCCATCACCACCTGTCGGGCAAACCCACTTTCCGCTAACCGCGCAGCAACTTGGAGTTCTCACATAGTCTGTCCGTGATTTCTCGCATAGTTAGTCTCACGCGGGTGATTCGAGCGGTAACGAGCCTTGTGCGGCCTGCGGCAAAGCGCCAGTCGGGATATCCCTAGCGGAGGGGCTGCTCCTCTCGTTCGCGAGGGTCGAGTCGGACGCGTGTACACGCAAGGGGTACGCCAGCAATTTGTTGATAGCGCAACTTCCGCTGTCGCCTCGAAAGCTGGAGTTCTGATTGCCTCAGTGGCTGGAGGCGCCAGTGATTACTGGCGCGTTCTCCCTTGCCCCCGGCACCGACTGCCGCCCGGTCGGCAGTCGGTGCCGGTCCTTGTTGCGGCCAAACTATGCTTTCCAAGAAATCATAGTTTGGCCATTTCGGCCAACTTATGCTTTCCGCCACAAAGTACGCATCCCATTAAAGATTGAGCGCTCTGTTCAGTGAAGTTTGAGCGATGGCAAGGCAAGCACAAGATTGCCGGACTGGTGATCGTGCGGCGGCGGCGCCCATCAGGGGCCTTTGCAGCGTTAGAAGGGCGCGCCCCGATCGAGCCGGCGCTGCCGGTTTCGTTCCGTGCTTGGGCGTGGACAGCGGTGCCTTTCACCCGTCGATCGGGAAATCAATGCGGGCGCCCGTAGCATGCTCTCCCGCGTTCCCGAGGACGAACGGCGAACGCCTCGTCGCGCCGGCATTATTTCTCGGAGTTTAATTAGAACCTAGCGTGATGCACGCTCAGTGCGAACGCCTTGGATCAGGCCGCAGGACACCGATTGATGCTAGCCACGCATTGACCAGGAAGACATATCAGATATAGCTTAGGGAACAGCTCGGGCCGTCCAGCCGTATTTTTCGAAGATTTTTTCACCTGACGGGCTCGCCAAGAAGTCAACGAATGCCCGCGCTCGTGGATCTCCTGCACCGTGTCTGGTCAGTACCACGCCACAATCCCTGTATAGGCGATACTGTGGCTCCAGAGGCACAACCTGTGCAAGACCAGGATGCGCGATGGACCAGATCGGGAAAATGATCCATGCATCAATCGACGGGTCTGTCTCCCACGCTTTGACAGCCTCTGCACTGTTACCGGCATAGACGGCAATGTGCGAGCGGAAATTTGCCACCGTCCGGATATCACCATCGCGACCGGCGATGTCCTCCCAGAGGCCCACCTGGCCTGCGCCATTAACGACCATGATCTTGGTGCCTAAATGCAACAAGTCGTGAAATCCATGGATGCGCTTGGGGTTGCCCGGCCGCACGAGGATGCCGGCGGGACGCAGGTACAAAAGGCGTACCGTGTCTGGCAAAAGCTGACTAGCGAAGGCGGTGAGAAAATCGCTCATCATCGCTTCCGAGCCGCTGTAAACGATCGCACCGTCGCTTTGCATGTCGCGGGCCCACTTGAGGGTTGGACCCGCCGTAACCTGAACATCGATGCCTTGCTGCTTCCCAAAGACGGAAGCCGCTTCTTGCATCGCAGGGGCGGGCCCACCCGGACCGTACACATGCAATGTCTCGGTAGCACTTAAAGAGGTCGACACCATGAGCGTCGCGATTGCTGAGAAGAGAAATGCCTTGAACATGAACGGCCTCCAGGGGGGCATAAGTGGCGGCAACGCGCGTATCAGCGCCATGAAGTAAAAAGGCCATGCGTCGGCCATACCGAATCATCATCGTTTCGTTGGCAAAGGCATCGCGGTGCCAGGAAGATCGTGGCCATCGTTTGGTGGCGGCAGATAAGCCTGAACGAGATCGTCGAGGTCCGTGCCCGTGAAGGTGCCTTCGTGGCGCAAGACGACACGTCCACCCGGCGCAAGCACAACGGTAGTTGGGATCACGGCGATACCATCGAACACCTGACGCAGACGACCCGATGAATCCCATCCTTGGGGATACGTGACGTGGGTCTTGGCCGCGGCGGCGCCTGCTAATGCCGGATCGTCATAGGGCATGGCCACGCCCACGACACTTAACCCCGATGTTTCGAAGTGCAGGTACGTCTGCTGAAAAGCCGGGAGCTCTGCCACACATGCCGCACAGTCGGGTGACCAGAAGTTGATGACGACGACGTGCTCACGCCATGCCGGCAATGAGAGCGGCCTGCCGTCAAACCCAGACACAGGCAATTGAAGGTGATCGTAGACGCGAACTCCATGCACATCTGGCCAGATGGTTGCCAGGCAGGCCGCCGTGATCAACAGGATCATGGCGGCCGTGCCCCAACGAAACCGCTTCACGGAAGCGTCAGGGGAAGCGTCCACGAACGACCATTCACAGATGTCAGTTGTAACGCGTAATGCCCCTTCTCCAGCAGTGAAGCGCTCGGATCAGCCGGCAAGGTCACGGTCGCCATGGATCCGATCGGCCCCACCAAACCAAACGGCCCGACGTGGATCTTCTGATAGTCGTAGTCGTTGCGGAATGCCTGTTTTGGAAGCTTCGAAAGTTGTTCAGCCGACCAGGTTCGCAGAATGGTGCCATTGGTATTCAAGAGCGTGGCGCGAACGATATTGGACGGCGCTTCTGGCGTGCCCGCATCCACATAGGCCTTGAACGTTACCTCGCTTTGCGGCGTCAGTTGGCCTTGGCTGAGCGACCAGTGGTGGGTGGTCGGACTGACTGGGCCGCCATGGAAAGGGGTCACTACAGAACCCCGATAGTAGCTATAGGTCCCCACGATGAAGATCACGCTGATCGCCAGCAGGATGGCACCCAACTTCCCGAACGCGCGTTCGCTCATCGGCAGTGGTGACGTACCGCCCAACCATTGAAACCAACGCGCTTGGGTCAAACGCGGCCATGTGCGAGCCAACCAGCTGTCCACCGACCACGCACCACCACCGGCAAGCAGGAGCGACACGCCCATGCCGAAATTGCAGGCAGCCATGGTCCATTCATCGATACACGTCGCACCCTGCCACCCAAATAGAAGCATCAGCATGAAGGCGAGACCTATGGAGCAGGCGGCCGCCAATCGGGTCAGTGTGCCCGTAAGCAACATGAGCCCCACGATCAGCTCGACAGCGCTGAAGACGATCACGCTCGTGTAAAGCCAAACGAAATGTTGCAGCAGCCAGGACACGACGTGATCCAGGCCGAATAAGGCGCCAGGCATGGCGGTCTGAAACTTGTAGGCCATCCAGTGCGGCGCATCAGGATTAAGCTTCGATGGTGCATAGAAGAAGCGGCGCGAGCCTCCTCCCCAGTAGATCCAACCCTGGACGAACCGGACAGTGACCAGCGCGATCGCTGCCAGGCGCCAGGCTTGCTGGAAGCCAGCATTCTGTTTGATAGCAAGGGACGTGTTCATAGGAGTGATCCTGTTATGGAAGTCTGCGTCATTGCTTCGCTTCACGACCCGGGCTGGGAAGCGCTGTAAGGTTTGAATCCATAGCGCTCAAAAATGGCCAGGCCTTGATCCGAGCGGACGAAATCCAGCCAACGCTGCGCCGCCTTCGCATGCGCTGTACCTTTGACCATCGCGCCAGCGTAAATAGCGGTGGTGTTCTGGGCTGGCGGAATATCGACGTGGCTGATGAGATGGCCGGCCTGTTCCTGGAAAATGGCTTCCGACTGCCAGGTCACGCCGGCATCCACACGGCCCTGCATGATCCACAGCGGTGTCTGGCGATGATGGATGTGCGTCAGTTCAGTCGTACCTTGCTGAACTTTTGTGTCGTACACCTGCGTTTCCAGCGACTTGCCGCCGGCCTTGTTCAAGGATGCTTCGATTTGTCGGGCAATCCCTTCGAATTCGGGATTAGGCATCGCCAGCTTGAGACTGGGGCGGCTCAAATCCAAAAGCCCCGTAATGGCGGCGGGATTGCCCGCAGCCACCATGATGGTCAACGTGTTGGTGGCATAGGGCACCGCCGGGGCTTGCAACAGCCCGTCGTCAATCTGTTTCTTCACTGCCTCGAGCCCGGCGAGGTAGACGTCCGGCTTGACGGTCCAGGTCATGTTGCCCACTGTCACCGTACCGCCTGCTTTCATCTGGCGCACCAATAGACCTGGCGGGATCGTCTCCCAATACAACCGCCCCTTGTATTCGGGGTACTTCGCTTCGAAAGCCTCCACCAGCGGCGCCATCGCGAAGAAATAGTTACCGCCGACATACAACGACAGTGCCGGATGGTCCGGATTACCGTGGAAATCCGCCAGGCTGTCAGCATCTGGAACCGTGAATTCGAAACCGCGGCTACCTGCATCGTTGTTCTGGCCGTGCTGCCATGGCGGGGTCAGATCGGACGTTTCCGTCGTCTGGGCACTGGCGTTGCCGGGGAATGCTGCGCCGGTCACACCGGCCAGCGCCAAGGCCGTTGTGAAGATCTTAAGTTTGACAGACATGCGTTTCTCCTAAGGGGCACTGCGGGAGCGCCCCCTTTTTTTGAAACATGAAGAGCAAAGATCGGTGCTTTACATCTGCAGCAGGTCGTAACCCTGATGCTCGAGCGTCGTGATCGTCGTCAGTGCGGACAGAGCCAGCGTGACGTGCGCATCCACCCAGCCATATTGGAACTGGTTTTCGGCTACCGCCTGACCGCAGACCGCCACATCCACACCGGCTTTGCGTAGTTTCTCTATCAAAGGCAGATTGGGATTAGCCACGCCATAGGCGGCACGGTATTGCGCATCGTTGAGTACCAACGGCGTCGCGGCACCGGATGCGACCGCGACAAACTTCAAATGGCTCAAGGGAGCACCCGCGGCCACATAGAGATTGACCGTGCGGGCCACATGATCGAGCGCGGGGTTGACCATGTCAGGCGACTTCGGGGCTTGTGACAGGGCGAATACGATTTTGTAGGTCTGGTCGGTGACCGGCTTATAAGCTGCATCGGGCAGATAGTGGATCTTGCCGTAGCCGGTGATGGCTGGTGTGCTCCAGAAGCCAGCCGGCTGGTCGGCGGCGGCGGCCGCCACCGACATCATGAGACCGGCGGCAGCAAGTACTAAGGAAAGACGGCGCATGGCATAACTCCTGCGTAAGCGTAAGTGACGAGAGACAAACGTTGTCCAACTATTGAACGGTACAAAGTGTGGGTCCGGCCATTTCGTATATCTAATACAACTACGTGCGGTCACACATATAGAAGATGCATATGAACCCCCATCATTCGGGCATCTTCAACGCCATCGCCGAAACGGGCAGCATCTCTGCTTCTGCGCAGCGGCTGCATATCTTTTCGAGGGCTTTCCCAGAGGCATGCGCATGACGCAGGCCAGCGAAGTGCTGCGTGAATATGCTAATCGTCTATTCAACATCTCCCGAACGGCCGAAGCGGCAATGTGGGAAATCGCAGACGCCCACATGGGGCTGTTGTCGATCGGTGCCAGCAACGCACGAGGCTCGTGGGAAACACCGAGCAGGTCTCTCAAAGTGTGGTGGACATGCGTTTCAAAGAACTGGCTGCCTCGCCGATAAAATTGCACACCGTATGCACGACAGACGCTCTGGATACGGGCAACCAAATGACGTCGTAATGGCAGAGTAGGTCTCGTTCAGCACCCGAATGCGGGGACGATGATCAAGCCGCATCAGCCGTCGCCTTGGGCTTTACCAGGCACCGTACTGCGATCACCCCCAACTCATAAAGCAAGCACATCGGGATCGCCAGCAAGATCATTGATGTGATGTCCGGTGGCGTGATGAAAGCAGAGACAGCAAAGGCACCGACGAAAGCATAGCGACGAGCGTTGCGAAGTTTCGCGAGGTCGATAACGCCCGCCGCAGCGAGGATCACCACGGCCACCGGGACCTCAAAGCAAAGGCCGAAAGCGAAGAACATCAGCATCACGAAATCGAGGTAATGCGTGATGTCAGTCATCATCTCTACACCCTGTGGCGTCATCGCCGTTAGGAAGCGAAACGTTGCCGGCAGCACGAGGAAATACGCAAACGCGCAACCGAGGTAGAACAGTACGAGTGCGGCGACGAGCAACACTCGAGCGAGTCGCCTCTCCCGTTTGTACAGTCCGGAGCTGACGAACGCCCATAGCTGGTACAGGATCATCGGCATGCTGATGAAAAGCGACGTATAGAACGCCAACTTCAATGGCGTGACAAACGGACTGGCCACTTCAGTGGCAATCAGATGTGCGCCTTGTGGCAGCCGGGACACCAGCGGCGCGGCCAGTTCGCTGTAAAGCCTGTTTGCAAGCGGCACCAGTGCCAGCAGCACAAGCAGCACGGTGCAGACCGCCGTGAGCAATCGCGAGCGCAGCTCAAGTAGATGCGAAAACAAGCCCCTCTGAATATCGACGTCGAGCTCAGACACCGCCATGCATGTATTCCTTCGCAACGGTGTGATTCAAGTTGACGCGATCCGATACGAGATGGGCTGGCTCGCTAATATTGAGCTCGACGCGATCCAAAGTGGCTTCGCTTCCTAGTGTTTCCTTCGACACATCGGTGAGCTCAGCTTCTTCGGAGCGCAATGAGGCAATCGACTCCACGATGGCTCCGGGAGCGATCTCGGCGGCAGCTTGCGCCAACGGCGCTCGTACATCGTCAACGACGGACTTCACCTCGGCTTGCACGGCCTCGGCGCGTATGGCTGCCTCGCGCGCGGCACGTTTGAGTTCTTCGATCTGCAGCTCGCGCTCCACCTCGGCACGCACACCATCCCAGCCATTACGCACGCGACGCAACAGCGCGCCGGCGGTGCGCGCCGCACCGGGTAGTTTTTCCGGGCCAAGCACGATCAACGCCACAAGTGCGAGCAGCACCAACTTGCCGAGGCCAATCTCGATCATCGCGTGGACTGTCCTTCTGTGCTCATGTTGACTCGTACGAGTCGTGCTTATGTTGCGTCCCGTTGGCGGAGCTCGCCGATGCGGACAGAGGTGGATCAGCCTTCAGCTGCTTCTGCTCTTTCCGCTTGATGTCCTCATCGTCACTCTGCATGGCCTTCTTGAAGCCACGCACGGCGTTGCCGATATCGGGTCCGATCTTGCTCAGCTTGCCGGTGCCAAACACTACCAAGACAACGACAAGCAGAATGGCCCAATGCCAAAAACTATCCAAACCCATATCAACTCCTACATGGACGGTGTCGGGGGCCAACTAAGAACCCAGCCCCGACCACCCGTAAATCAATGTCAGATGCACTTCCCATGACAGTTCCCGAAGCGGCCACGACGATCCCACCTCGGACAGCCTAGCTCGATCAACGCCAGTAGTGCTTCCCACGGCGCAACCTTTTCCATCACGCCCAGGAACCGCTCGCGCCGCGCCGGCCGAAACTCAACGACGCAAACGAACGCTGTTTCATGGAGGGGGCACTTCCTGGAGACTGGTCGCCATGATGCCCGGGGCGCGGAATCGATCAGAGCATCCCTAAGCCGCGGCGGTAGCGACGCAACATTCGTCGCGATCGCCGCGGCCGTTCTAAAGATGTTTTCGATCAGAAACGATCGACGTCAACGATTGCCTGGGCAAAGTCCTGCGGCGCCTCTTGGGGTAGGTTGTGACCGACACCGCCACCGATGTCTCGATGTGCGTATTTGCCGGTGAATTTCTTCGCATAGGCTGCGGCGGGTGGGTGCGCGGCGCCGTTGTCACTACCTTCAAGCGTGATTGTCGGTACGGCAATATTGGGCGCTGCAGCTAAACGCTGCTCAAGAGCATCGAATTGCGGTTCGCCTTTGGAGAGCCCAAGGAACCAGCGATAATGATTAATCGTGATTTCGGCGAAGTCGGGGTTTTCAAACGATGCTGCGCTGCGCTCATAGGTGTCGTCACTGAAGTTCCACTTCGGCGAAGCGGTCGTCCAAATGAGCCTGTTAAAGTCCTTCCAATTCTTCTCGTAGCCGAGCTTGCCGCGGTCTGTAGCGAAATACCATACGTACCACCATTGTTGCTCGATCTTAGGCGGCAGCGGAACTGCGAAGAGAGGTTGGCCAGCGATGATGTAGCCGCTGACGGAGACCAACGCCTTGCAGCGCTCCGGCCAGAGCGCGGCGATTTGGCAAGCGCAATTCGCACCCCAGTCAAAACCACCAAAAACTGCATTCTTAATCTTCAGCGCATCCATCAACGCAATGATGTCGATCGCATTTCTTACCTGCTGCCCATTTCTGTACGTATCGGCTGAAAGAAAGCGGGTCGTACCATAGCCGCGGAAATGCGGAATGATTACTCGATAGCCTTGCGATGCGAGCAATGGCGCAACGTCCGCGAAACTATGGATGTCGTAGGGCCAGCCGTGCAGGAGTATGACGACGGGACCGTCGGCGGGGCCCGCTTCTGCATATCCCATATTCAGGACACCGGCGTTGATCTGCTTGATCGCGCCGAATGACGAGTGGCTACCTGGCGTGACCGGCGGAACAGTTACCGGCGATTTCGACACGCCGGATTTCGCAAAGGCATTCCCCATCGAAATGAACGGAGCCGCTGCCATCGTCAGGGCGGCTACGCCGAGAAAATTGCGTCGTTGAGTATCGGTTTCATTGGTCATGACTTCTCTCTCGTCAAAGTTGTGTAGTTGCAGAAAAGCAAGAATCACGGTGATCTAACGCTAGCGCAGGCCTCGCCTGATGTTTAACTCTCACTGCGCGTATCGCGTAATGACGAAATCGTGATCTTTCGCCAGCGATTGGTGACAGGCAAAGCACGTTTTATGCTCCGCCAACGAGGTCGGCTTACCATTTACGAAGCGACCAAATCCCCAGCCGCCAGTGGCGGCATATTTCTTCGAGTCTTTCACCATAAACTGGACTGTCGTCGCTTGCCCAGGAAAGCTGGCTGTCGTAAAGAACGTCGACGGTACGCGCTTCCAGGCCACCTTCGCCAGAATGGTTCCATCAGGAAATGGCAATGTACCCTTGCGAAATGCTTGGAAGCCGGTGGGGTTGCCGAAGATGATGCGTAGCTCGTCAAGCGGTGGCGCCTCAAGAGAGGGTGCGATCGCCTGCCACTCCCGATAGCCCGAAGGAATCGTGACACCGTAGATAGGAGATGTATTTTCATTCGCCGCGCTGTTTGCGGTCGGCGTATTTGCGGGTTGGTTGGAAGAAGCCACGGCTAGCGCGCCTATTCCCAATAGGCTTCCCGAGAGAGCCATTGCGGCGCCCGTAACAAGCGAGACTTTGAGCGAGCGATTCATCGGGATGGGCACTTCTCGTGTTTTGTCGGCAGGTCGGCCCATTAGAGGCTCGTACCTTGTCTTGGGTGTGTCCGCAAAGGCATCGATTTGTATCGATTTGTATCGACAAATACCGTCTGCCGTAGAAGCGACGCATCGCTTCGATCTCGTACAGCGCATCCTCCATGGCCGGGTTGCTCAACGCGTACCACTGCTGCATCAAGTGGATCCGCAGCATCGTCGCGGCGGGCATTGGTGGGCGGCCACGATAACCCGGCCCCGGACAGCTTGGCTCGATCAATGCCAGCAGTACTCCCCACGGCATAACTTTGTCCACCTCGCCTAGGGACCGCTCGCGCCGCGTCGGCTTCTTCGACTAGAAACTCAACGACGCAAACGAACGCCATTTCATGGAGGGAGGCGTTTCCTGGAGACTGGTCGCAATGAAGCCTGAGGCGTGGAATAGATCAGAGCATCCTTAGGCGCCACTCCACATGAGTCACGTGAGAATCGACATCAGCAGTTGTCCGCAGACGATCCATACCGTGGCCAAGAACCTGGATCGCCAACGCAACCTGCCTCCGCCGCCGCTGGGCGCCGCGAAGGTGCCAGCCGATCAGCCGGACAGCGGAGGTAGTCGCAACTCGACCTCCAGGCCGCCGCCTTCGCGATTGCGTAGCGACAATTCGCCGCCGAGGACCATAGAGAGCTGGTGAACGATGGCCAGGCCAAGCCCGGTTCCCCCAGTTTCGCGGCTGCGCGATCCTTCTACGCGATAGAACGGCTGGAGCACCGCTTCCAATTCATGCGTCGGAATGCCCGGTCCGCGATCCAGTACCGATATCAGGAGGAGCTGCCTACCACCTCCCTGAACGGTGAGCTCGGCCGCGCCGGCGTAGGCGATAGCGTTATCCAGCAGGTTGCTGACCGCCCGCCGTAACGCATGCGGGCGCGTTACGACCTGTTTGCCAACGTGGCCGGAGAGCGTCACGGTCTTGCCCGCGTCCTGGTAGTCACAGATCAGGCAGTCGAGGAACGCATCCGGATCGATCCGACACGGCGGTTCGGACGAACCATGCATGCTGCGCGCATACGCAACGCTTTCGCGAACCAGGTGTTGCATTACACCGAGGTCACCGTTGAGGCGGTCGCGTTCGGGCAAGTCGTCCATCGACTCGATTCGAAGCGCCATCCGGGTAATCGGGATCTGCAGATCGTGTGAGATGGCGGCCAGGATCTGCAAACGCTCACGCAAGTGTTCCGTAATGCGCTCCTGCATGGCATTGAAGGCGGCGATCGCAAAGGCGACTTCCGTGGGACCGCCCTCTTCGAGCCGCGTCGCACCACCGCTGAGGGTCAGCGTTTCGGCGGCTCGCGCCAGACGTGCGAGCGGACGCGTCGCAAGCCTTACGGCGAGCAGAGCGCACAGCAAAAGAAGCGTCATCTGGACGGCGAAGACGAACGGAAGCCAACTCGCGATCGGCAGGATCGAAGGTGTGATATCGATCGTCAGTGGCGCGCCATCGTGCAACCTGACATGCAACTGGAAGCGTCCGGAACGCGTCGAGACCATGTTCGCGTGCCACGAAAAGCGGCCGTCGAGCTTGGAGGCAATGAGACCAGTGATCTCGCGGGAAGTACCCGTCGATAGCTCACCACCGCCGAGTCCCGGCCCGAGAATGTAGCGATAGGTCCTGCGTTCCAGCAGGGGAAGCCAGGATGCGCGTTCAGCCGCAGGGACCCGATCGAGCAATGCCACCGCCGTTGCAACGTCCAGCTCAATACTGCCCAGCAGCATCGTCTTGGAGCTTTCGTAACGCTCAAGGAATAGCAACCCGAACGACAGGCCGTGCGCCACGAACACACCCGCGAACAGGATCAGGTAGAGCCGCGCCGCCATTGACCGCGGCCGCAGGCGCGAAGCGGCCGCGCGGAGCGCCTTCATGCATCTCCACCGACGAGGGTGACCGGCTGGCAGAATACGTAGCCTTCGCTCCTGACCGTCTTGATGTACGTCTGTTCCCGCGGGTCGTCAAGCAATCGCTGACGCAAGCGACACACCAGTAGATCGATCGAGCGGTCGAACGGTTCAGCGTCTCGTCCCCGAGTCAGGTTGAGCAGCTGATCACGCGTTAGCACACATTGCTTGTGGTCGATGAACGCACTGAGCAGCCGGAACTCCGCACCACTCAGGGCGACGATGGTGCCGTCCTCATCGAGCAGGTGCCGCGCTATTGTATCGAGCCGCCACGCGCCGAAGGCGATCAGCCGAGTGGCGTCTGTCACTCGCAAATTGGGCGGCAGCATCCTGGTGCGCCGCATCACTGCCTTGATCCGGGCAAGCAACTCACGCATGGAAAATGGTTTCACCACGTAATCGTCGGCACCCATTTCTAGGCCGACGATCCGGTCGGTTTCGTCGTCCCGGGAAGTCAACATAACGATGGGAACTGATCGATGCTTGCCGGTACGAAGGTTCCGACACAGCAGCAATCCGTCATCGCCTGGCATTATCACGTCCAGAACGATCAGGTCGACAGGGCAGATGTCGAGCGTCGCCCACATCTCGCGCCCACTGGCAACCGTCGAAGCGCGAAGACCATTCTTGCGAAGGTAAGCGGCGACCAATTCGCGGATGTCTTGGTCGTCATCGACGACCAAGATGTGGTCGATCTGCTCCATGAATTTCCGATAACGAAAGGACGGCGTCCGATAGTTCAAGCTTAGTCTCCTTAGCATGAACCTGCGAGAGATTCAGAGTTTCGCGCCCGGCGCGCCTAGGATGACGTCGGCGACCGCCTCCGGCTTTCGGCAGCCGCACAACGCGTGACGAATGTCGGCATACCCATCCACGCGACGCCTACCTTCATCAGACTATGGCTCGAAGGCGGTGCACATCGTATAGCCTCGATCCGCGAATGCCTTTGGCATTCGGGGCCCATGCGCTTACGGCCAGCAGGGCGCAGGCGTACATCGCGACCATGCATTTGAGCGTGACCTCCATGACGATTCCTCTTGGTGAGTTTGATGCCCCGCTATCTCAGTAGGCTAAACAAGGCCTGGCAGATATTGATTGAACCATGCGCCAGCACGCGCCGATTAAGCTAAGAGGTGATCGGGTGATCATCTTCCAGTGAAAAATCAGCCAAACGTGAACGCAAAAGTCTCCACGCCCGGATCGATAAACTCGATCTCAAACTGTCGATCTACAATGGGTCTCGGTTGCCGGATCAGCTGATACATTCGCTGCTCGGTCAGCGTGCCGTAGCCTTGGGCATCAACATCAATCCCGTGAGCGGCGCCCGGTGGCTTTCCATCGATGAGTACGCGAAATCGCAGGGATGTTCCGAGCGCTACCGGTCCCATGACGAGATGCAGATCGCGCGCGTGAAAGCGGTACACAATGCGCCCGTCGGCCTTGTTCAGCACCGTGGCCTGCTTGCCCATCGTCCAGTCGCCGGAAAGGGCCCAGTGATTGAGGTCCAACTGTGCGGGGACCGCATAGATGCGGGGCTTGTCCGGTGCCGCACCGCCTGGAGACACGAAGTTTTCGGTGCGCGCGTACCCGACGTAGTTTTCTTGAGACTGCAGGTCGCCCCAATCGGCGGCAGCTTCGACACCCGCAGCATCGAGCGAAACCAGCGTACGATCGATGCCTTTGGCTCCGGCCTCGGCCAGCAATTGTTGAATAATCAGTTCCGACTGGTCGTAGTCACCTTCGCCGAATTGTTGATGTCGGACATGTCCGAGCGCATCCACGAAATAAAGAGCCGGCCAATATTGGTTATCGAAGGCATTCCATATCGCATGGTCGTTATCGATCGCAATCGGATAGTCGACCTTCACTTCCTTGATGGCTTGGCGAACGTTATCGACGTTTTTCTCAAAGTCGAACTCAGGCGCATGTACGCCGATCACGACCAGTCCCTGATTCTTGTATTTCGCAGCCCACGCGCGGACATAGGGAAGTTGGCGTAGCGAGTTGATGCAGGAATAGGTCCAGAAGTTGACAAGCACGACCTTTCCGCGCAAGCCAGTAGCCGTCAGTGGCCGCGAGTTAAGCCACTGGGTTGCACCGCCCAGAGAAGGCAAATCACCTTGAACAGGCAATTGAATTGGTGCGGGCGTCGTCGGTTGCAGCTCGCTCCCGTTTTCGGCATGGGCCGCGCTCAGAACACCCATGGCGCTGGCAAGTATCGCGGCCAGCAAGAGCCGGTTTGCTTTCATGTTGATTGCCCTCCAGAGGTGGGGGTGAGCTCATCGCATTTCTCCACGCGAATGTTGCCGATGTAACTATGGAAATGAGCTGTGTGCGTTAGCTTGAGATTTGAAGCGGATGTTGAGGATCATCGGGACGAGGCCGCCGATACGGGCGACCTTCGCTTGACGGCATCGATCGTTGATCACACCTTGCCGTCGAAGCGAATTGTCGCGCGGAGCCCGTCTCCATCGAGCATCAGCACTATGCTTTTACACAGTCTCGGTCGATAGCGGGCTCCGCCACGCCAGCGATGAGAGTGACATCATGCATTGTCGAGCAACTTCAGCGCTGCTTCCGTACAGTCCTCGGGCACCAGAAGCTGCACACCAGCTGCGCCACCCTCCATCCCCACGTCGATGCCGACTATCATCGTGGGGATGCCCGCATGCTCAAGCGGCAATCTGGCCAGTTCCGCTGCAAGTTGTGTCGTGTAGGCCCTGATGGCTCTCATCGGTTTGTGGCTCCGGGTAGGCATCTGCGCGTCGCCCTCAGCGCAGCGACTTGAAGGCCGCGCGCATTTCCTCGGTGAAAAGCTGTGGCTGCTCCCAAGCGGCGAAGTGACCGCCCTTGGCAACCTCATGGTAATAGTACAGCGATGGATAGGCCTGCCGTGACCAACTTTCCGGCGCACGATAGATCTCGCCCGGGAACACCGAGATGGCTACCGGTACTTTGATCTGATTGGTCTTCTGTGCCGCGGCGCTGAAGTTGTTGTTGTTGTTTTCCCAATAGAAGCGGGACGCAGACGCGCCGGTGTTGGTGAGCCAGTACAGCGTAATGTCGTCGAGTATGTCGTCGCGACTGATCTCGCGTTCGGGGTGGCCATTGGTGTCGGTCCACTCGGCGATCTTTTCATACGTAAAGGCGGCCAGGCCGCTGGGTGAATCGGCGAGCGAGTAGCCGATGGTCTGCGGACGGGTAACCATCATTCCGCCGTAAGCCGCGTTTCTTCCGAAAAAAGTACTGAGGGTGTTGTATGCCAGCAGTTCCGGGGCGGTCAGCCCGGTGGGTGCCGGAGCGCCGCTGTTGATGCCCTCCACCAGGTTCGCGGGAATCGTGGCCGGCATGGTGATATCGATGCCCAGCAGTCCAGGCGGCGCTTGGCGCGCCATTGCGTCAGAGATGACGGAGCCGTGATCGCCACCCTGCGCCACATAACGGGTGTATCCCAACCGCTTCATGAGCACGTCCCAGGCCCGCGCCACGCGGTCCGGATTCCAGCCGAGCTCGGTCGGCTTGCCCGAGAAGCCATAACCGGGGATCGCGGGGATCACGACGTCGAAGGCATCCTGCGCCCGCCCGCCGTAGGCGACCGGGTCAGTGAGTGGGCCTATCACCTTCAGGAGCTCCACCGGCGAGCCGGGCCAGCCGTGGGTGAGGATCAGTGGTAAGGCGTTTGGTTCGCGCGAACGCACGTGGATGAACTGGATGTCCACGCCGTCGATTTTGGTCACGAACTCCGGCAGCGCATTCAACTTCGCTTCTCCCTTGCGCCAGTCGTAGCCCTTGCCCCAGTAGTGCACCAGCGCCTGCATCTCCGCCAGCGTGATGCCCTGAGATTCGTCATTGACCGTTTCCTTGTCCGGCCAGCGCGTCGCCGCAATACGCCTTTGCAGGTCATCCAGCTGCGCTTGCGGTACATGGATGTGGAACGGGCGGATGGCGGTGTCGTCAGTCGCTGCGAGCAGGCTCACTGGAAACAGGCCAACGATGCCCGCGGTCGCGATGGCTACGGTGGCCGCGGCGGCAAGAACCGTTCGCCGTCCGGGGAATATCGGTGTTGTGGACATGATCGTTTCTCTTTAGTTAAACGCAAATTTGGTGTTGGTGTGGCTGTCCGACAAGCCTGGGCAGGAGGCGCCGAGGAAAGTCCAGATCAGACCACGTTAATCACAACGTCGACGTTGCCGCTTATGGCTTTGGAATACGGACATGCCTGGTGCGCCGCGTTCGCCAGGTCCAGGGCGACTTCGTGTTCCAAACCCGGCAGGCTGACGTTGAGGCGAGCCTGGAGGAAGTAAGCGCCGTCGGTCAGGCAAAGGTCCACTTCCGCGTCGATGGCCAGGTCATCCGGGAGAGTCACCTTCATTTTTTTTGCCGCAAGCCCCATTGCCCCTTCGAAGCAAGCTGACCACCCGGCGGCGAACAGCTGCTCAGGATTGGTACCAATGCCAGCGGTACCAGGCGATGACAGCTTGATGTCCAAGCGCCCATCGGAGCTTCGAGAGACACCGTTCCGGCCGCCAGTGGTGTGAGTTTTGGCCGTGTACAGCACGTTTTTGATTTCGGTCATCGCGCGGGTTCCTTTGTGTCTTATTGAGTAAGATTCGGCCGAGAATCCCGGGAGCTCAGGGACGTATCGATTGCGTTGCATCCCCTGAACCAATAGCGCTATTTGGAGGGGGCTATGTATCGCCCGTATGTGCTGAGCAGGATGAATTTGTAAGCGAAGCGCAGGATCGACGTGGCGGATACAATGGGATACAAACGAAAGGGTCCTACACAACGACAAAAGATTGGACCTGTAACGCCGTTGTACGTGACCGTGCTGAAGTAGCGCCAGTCATGATCGCCCTATGGCCGAGCTGGCTCGTCCGCATACGACCACCATCAAAACGAACGCTCTGTAGGCGACACTGGTAGTCGATCACAAACCGGGGGTGACTCAGGGCGTGAATGGGTTGCGCCCATCCATGCCTTCAACGCGCCGAACGGATGCTCGACAGTCCGACGTCGATCGCGCATCGCGTTGGGGCGCTGGTTGAGCCGAGCCTGCATCGTCTCCAATACCGACTCATGCACCCACCGGCTGATGCGTCGGTAGCGACTGGTTGTGCACTGCGGTCGAAGCGGGCATGTCGGACAGGCCGACGTCCGATACTTCTGGATCACCATGCCATTCTCGACCAAGCTGAAGCGGCGCGGCGCGCGCTCGCCGGCCGGGCACTGATACACATCGAGGTCGGGCAAATAGCGGAAGTCACGCTTGTCGAAACGCCCGTCGGCTTTGCTGTTGGAGGTCAGCGGTTTGGGGACGAGCGGGGTGATGCCTGACTGTTCGCACGCCAGGATTTCCTCACCCTTGAAGTAGCCGCGATCCGCCAACGCCGTCAGCGTCGTCTGGCCCATGGCTTCGCAGGCGCGTGTAGCCATGGTTGTTAACTGGGCGCGGTCAGACCCAACGTTCGTCTCCTCGTGGGCAATGATCAGGTGATGCGTGGTATCCACGGCCGTCTGCACGTTGTAGCCGACGATGCCGGCGCCGCGCGTCATCATGGAGCGCGCATCCGGATCGGTCAGAGAGACCTGCTGATCGGGGGCTTCTTGCAACTGGCGACCCAGCGCGGCCAGCTGCTGCATCTGCTCGCGGACGGCCGCGAGCTTTCGGGCCAGGTGAGGAACGCGGCCCTCGGGCAACGTGCCAGGCTCGCGATCGGCACGATCCAGCTCGACCAGGTAATGATCGACACTGGCCTCCAGTTGCTGCATCCGCGTCTTGAGCTTGGCCGCGGTGAGATTTCGATCGCGGTTGTTGACCGCTTCGAACTTGCTGCCATCGATGGCGACGACCGCATCAGTGAACAGCTTCATCTGGCGACACGACAGCACAAACTGGCTGCATACCCGTTTAATAGCCGCGCCGTTGTCTTTGCGAAAATCAGCGGTGGTCTTGAAGTCAGGCATGCACCGCCCTGTGAGCCAGATCAGCTCGACATTACGCCGCGCCTCGCGTTCCAGGCGTCGGCTGGACTGCACGCGATTAAGGTAGGAGGGTTGATAAATTCCACGCACTTCGCCAAAGACAGAGAAGTGCGCAAATGACCACGTCCTCGAAGGTCGGGTATAGCCCTGAAGTTAGGTCCCTCGGGGAGATTACGTCGCCCGGCTTTCGGCCAAATGGTGCGTCGACTGCGGAGTACTTCGGCCACCAACTTGGCATAGCGGGCTTTTCGAAGAGACCGAACGCTCGCCGGAGTGTTTCTCCCGAATGAATTGGGTGACCGGTCCGGGCTACCAACGCTCGGTAGGTCGCATGAGCGTCTGCTTCCGTAGGTTTTAGGCCCTTTGATATGAGGCGAGCGGCTCCCAGCAGAGGCGCCAAATCTCGTCCCACCAACGCCAAGCTGTCGGCGCGGTCCCATCGCGCATACATGCGCAGCACGTGGTCCCGAAGGAACCGAAACAACGACCTGCATTCGTCTTCCGTCGGAGGATCCTTGGGCAAGGGCGCCCTGCCATTGAGGCGGGGAACGAATAGACGCGGCAGCTCTAATAAACTCGCCGCGTCAAGGATTAAGGCTCTTAAGATGGCCGTTTGCGTGGGCCCGAATGCTTTCCATTCTCCGCCTGGACCCGGTTTGCACATCATGTCGAGATGTGCTCCGGTTATCTGGTGTAGTCGCTCCACAGCTTGATGGCTGAGACCATTGGCGGTCAGCAGCCGCTCGTAAGCGTCCAGATAGCGATAAAAATTTCTAATGTGGAGTTGTAACGTAAGACCTAAAATACGACGGTGGCGCCCCACTGCGTTTTGCGCGAATGACTGGCAGGAGATCCGCGATCAGTCCCGCTCGACCGCGGAACCCGCCGGGCCAGGCCCGGCAACCCGCGCCAACTAAGTTGTCCGGAGCCCCTTGTGCGAATTCAGAAAGGTCGTACTGAGTACCTGGATAATCTGGGTTTGTGCACGCGAAAACAATCGTTCGTTCGCCCATCGAGCTCATGTTCATACCCCTACTCTTCGTCCAGGAAGGCGTTCCAGTCAAAGGCTGGATGACCAAAGGCACTGACCAATCGACGATGCGCACACGACAGATAGCGCATCGTCGTATCCTCGTTGGCATGCCCTAGCAGAGGACTCAAAATGAGACGTACTTGCCCGGCCAAGAGACCGTGAAGCCAGCCAACGTTGACAGCACGCGGATCGTCTTTGCCATGTTGAACCATCATTAGGCGAGCGTGCTCGCACACCTTTTCTACCGCAAAGAAATGGCGCCCGTCATGCGGATTCCATCCTGGCGGGCAGTGAGGTGTCTGAGTCCACACCTTGTACAGCATCGCATTGCTGACCGGCTGACGTTTGTCCTCCCCCAGCCAGAGACGACCCTCGCTGAGATCTTTGGACCTATGCTCTCGCATGAAACGTCGAAGTAGCGTCGGTCGAACTACTTTTTTGTAGTGCCATACACGCTCTGCGAGATCGATAGGCACTTCAATTAACCGAGATCGCGTACTTAGCTTGGAAGCCGGCTCTACCTTGCCACCCTTCACCCCATATCGAAGTTTTACCGGTACATATCCTCTTTCCTTCCAGCGCGGATTCCAACGCTCGCCGCCTTGAAATTCCTTGTCAGGAAAACAGGTCATCCGCATTTCGTTGACCTCGGAAAGCCGCATTCCGGTCCGAAGGATTAACTCAAACTGGATCGCTTTCACTGGGGCACGCAATCGAACGCTCGCCAGCCAACGATAAACTTCTGCTGCACTCGGTAGGTCCGACAATGGGTCGCCGACTACCTGCAGCTTTCCGTACCGTTGTTGGACGATCTTCCCCTTATGGCTAGAGGGATGATTTTTGCCCCCAAAGCTCAGCCGTAGCCGTCGGTGAGGAACCTTCAGAGGAGGACAGTGCCCCCGCTCAGCTGCCCAAGACAAAAACAGTACAGCTTCGTCTAAGTAAGCGTTGACGGTCGCTGCGCCAAGTGGTCTGCGGGTCGCCGAACATGTTCCTCTTAGTAGGCCTGGTTGGTACTCGGCAAGAAGATCTTCCTGATAGGTCATTCCGCGCCAATCGCGGGAGGGACTCTGCTCACAGAAGCGTAGAAAGGCGCAGAGCCTGGAGGCCATCGATTGTCGACTTTTTAAGGTCGGGACGATCGGATCGTTGTCCTCTTCTATCGCCCCACTCGCCACAACTTCGCTCTACCAAATACGTGTTTGGCTCAATGGGGTAGCTTCCATCCCCTGCGATCAGGATTGGAATGAACTGAAGCTTGGGCGCTTCGCGATCCATAAAGTACTGAGCAGTGGGCATCAACCAACGCATAGTTGCGACTCTGGCCAAAGCAGGGGCGAGGCTAAGGTGGTTACCCAGTTCCAGTAGCCGCGCTGACGCAACCTGCGGCGATGCAGCGGCACGCTCAGCAGGCATTGTGGCGTCGTCACCGGACAAGGCTCGCGTTGCCACAGCGTCGACAGCACGCGCCCGGCAGCCAGATCGGCGCCAAACTTGTAGCGCGATTCCAGCCGATCCAGCGGCCAGCCATAACGAAACGGTGCCCAGGCGGCATCCCACGGTGGCGTGTGTCGCTGGCACTCACCGCACAGCGCCGCAGGTATCGCCATGGGCAGGGCGCAGCGCGCGCAACAACTGCGGTTACGTGGCAGCTCGGCGGCACAATCGGCGCACAGATCGAGGCCTTCCGCGCCGGCAGCCCCGCACAGCAGACAGTGCAACGGCAGCAAAAATCGCTGCCATCGGTACAACCGCTCAACCAGCGCGTCCATGCGGGTCATTCCATTCCTGGCTCTTGACCGGATGGTAGCCCACCGTGGTCGGCAGCCCTCCGTCAACCGAGCGCAAGATTATTGAGTTGACACAGTTTCGGGCGGCTTCCACACTTTCCGGCCTAATGCCTGGGAGTAGCTGTTACATGGTCGACGCCACCATCCGCCACGATTGGACCCGCGACGAAGTCGGCGCGCTGTTCGCGCTGCCGTTCAACGAGCTGCTGCACCGCGCGCACTCGACGCATCGCGAGTACCACGATCCGAATGCGGTGCAGGTGTCCACCCTGCTCTCGATCAAGACCGGCGGCTGCCCGGAAGACTGCGCCTACTGCCCGCAGGCGGCACGCTACGATACCGGCGTGCAGGCGCAGAAATTGATGAGCGTGGAGGCTGTGCTGGAACGCGCGCAGGCCGCCAAGGATGCCGGCGCCAGCCGCTTCTGCATGGGCGCCGCATGGCGCGGCCCGAAGGATCGCGACGTACTCAAGGTCGCCGAGATCGTGCGCGCGGTCAAAGGCCTGGGACTGGAAACCTGCGCCACGCTGGGCATGCTGAGCGGCTCACAGGCCGATACCTTGAAAGCGGCCGGGCTGGACTACTACAACCACAACCTCGACACCGCGCCGGAGTTCTACGGCGAAGTCATCCATACCCGCCAATACCAGGATCGCCTCGATACGCTCGACCATGTGCGCGCCGCGGGCATGAAAACCTGCTGTGGCGGCATCGTCGGCATGGGTGAATCACGCGACCAGCGTGCCGGCCTGCTGCAGACGCTGGCGAACCTGCCAGAACATCCGCAGTCGGTGCCGATCAACCAGCTGGTGCAGGTGGAAGGCACCCCGCTGGCCGGCACAGCGGCGCTGGACCCGTTCGAGTTCGTGCGCACGATCGCGGTCGCGCGGCTGCTGATGCCGGCCTCGATGGTGCGCTTGTCGGCCGGCCGCCAGCAGATGGACGACGCGGTGCAGGCGCTGTGCTTCTTCGCCGGCGCCAACTCGATCTTCTACGGTGAGAAGCTGCTGACCACCGGCAACCCCGATGTAGAACACGACCGCGCGCTGTTCGTGCGACTCGACCTGCATCCGCTGCAGGTGGTCGAGGAAGCAGGCACCGTGCACGCGGACATCCTGGAAACCGATCAGGCCAGCTGCGGACAAGGCTGTGGCTGCAGCGCCGCGGCCTGATCTGCTCGATCGGCTGGCCGTCCAGACAGCTGAACGCGAAAGCGCGCAGCTGCTGCGCCGCCTGCGCACGATCGAGCATGCCGATGGCCCGTGGCTGGAAACCGGCGGGCATCGGCTGCTGTCGTTCTGCAGCAACGACTACCTCGGCCTCGCGCAGCATCCGCAACTGATCGCCGCGTTCAAGCGGGTGGCCGATGATGAAGGCGTGGGCAGCACCTCGGCGCATCTGATCTGCGGTCATCGCGCTGAACACGCCATGCTCGAGGAAGCCCTCGCCGAGTGGACCGGGCGCGAGCGAGCTTTGCTGTTCTCCACCGGCTACATGGCCAACCTCGGCGTGCTGCAGGCACTGCTGACGCGCGGCGACGTATGCGTGCAGGACAAGCTCAACCACGCCTGTCTGCTCGATGGCGCCCAACTTTCCGGTGCCGAGCTGAAGCGTTATCCGCACGCCGATGCAGCCGCCGCCGCACGCCAGCTTGCCGCCCGCGGTGACGCAGGCGCGCTGCTGGCCACCGATGGCGTATTCAGCATGGACGGCGATGTCGCGCCGCTGCGCGAGCTGGCTGCGTTATGCCGCCACGAACACGCCACCCTGATGGTCGACGATGCGCATGGCCTCGGCGTACTCGGCGAGGATGGCTCCGGCAGCGTCCGCGCCGCGGGACTGGGCCAACGTGACGTGCCGGTGCTGATGGCGACGCTAGGCAAGGCGCTCGGCTGCGCCGGAGCATTTGTCGCCGGACCGGCCGCGCTGATCGATGGGCTGATGCAATTCGCACGATCCTACATCTACACCACCGCGATGCCACCGGCGGTCGCTGCAGCGGCGCTCGCCGCGGTGCGACTGGCTCAGACGGAGCCATGGCGCCGCGACAAGCTCAACGCGCTGATCAGCCGCTTTCGTACGGGTGCCGCGCAACTCGGCCTCACGCTGTCGTCGTCGAGCAGCGCGATCCAGCCGCTCGTGCTGGGTGATGCGCGGGCCGCGATGGATGCCGCCCAAGCGCTGGAGCAGCAAGGCCTGCTGGTCACCGCGATTCGCCCACCCACCGTCCCTGTGGGCAGCGCACGACTGCGCATCACACTGTCCGCCGCGCACGAGGAAGACCACATCGATCAATTGCTGGATGCGCTGGAAATGCTGCATCTGGCGCCCGCTACCGGCTGAACGCCGGGCCGAACCTGTCCCCCACGTAGAATTGCCGCCTGCTTTTCCAATAACTCCGCATGTCAATCGTCAACATCTCCGCGTACAAATTCATCAGCCTGGACGATTTGTCCACGCTGCGCGAGCGCATGCTCGAGCACTGCATGGCACTAGCCCTGAAGGGCACCATCCTGCTGGCGCCGGAAGGAATCAACCTGTTCCTCGCTGGCGATCGTGCCGCGATCGACTCGTTCGTCACGTGGCTGCATGCAGACCACCGTTTCGCCGACATTGCGCCGAAGGAGTCGCTTTCCGACGTGGTGCCATTCGGTCGCATGCGGGTACGGCTAAAGAAGGAAATCATCACCATGCGGCTGCCGACGATTCGCCCTGAAGGCGGCCGCGCGCCCGCGGTGGATGCGCCAACACTGCAGCGCTGGCTGGATCGGGGCCACGACGACCACGGTCGCGAAATCGTTCTGCTGGATACCCGCAACGACTACGAGACCGATGTCGGCAAGTTTCCGCAAGCGGTGGACTACCGCATCGCCAGTTTCACCGAATTTCCCGCCGCGATTGCCGCTGATCGCGCGCGCTACGAAGGCAAGACCGTAGTCTCGTACTGCACCGGCGGCATACGCTGCGAGAAGGCGGTGCTGCACATGCAGGATCTCGGCATGCCGCATGTCTATCAGCTCGAAGGCGGCATCCTGAAATACCTGGAGCAGACCGACGCTGCGCACTGGGAGGGTGACTGCTTCGTATTCGATGAGCGCGGCGCAGTGGACGCCACGCTTGCGCCAACTTTGCCCCCTCTCCCCTGCGTGGAGAGGGATGGGGTGAGGGGACAATCTTGCGATGAGTCCCCACTCGAGCGCGCTCCGATCAACACCCCCGCGAGCACCCGCCCCTCACCTCAATCCTCTCCCCAAAGGGGAGAGGAGGAATCGGCATGACTTTGCATGTCGACAGGCTTGGCCACGGCCCGGTGCCGCTGGTGCTGCTGCATGGCTGGGCGATGCACGGCGGCGTGATGGCGCCGCTGGTCGAGGCACTGGAAGACCGCTGCACGATGTATGTGGTTGATCTGCCCGGTCACGGTTATTCGCGTGATTGCGGGCTGCCACTAGAGCCAAGTGCATGCGCCGCCGCGATTGCCGCGATCACCCCGCCGGCGATATGGCTGGGCTGGTCGCTCGGCGGGTTGATCGCGCTGACCGCGGCGCTGGATATGCCGCAGCAGGTGCGCGGCCTCGCGATGCTGTGCGCCACGCCGAAATTCGTGCGCGACGCGAGCTGGCTGCATGGCAACGAGGCATCGCTGGTGGTGCAACTGGCCACCGATCTGGAAACCGACTATCACGCCACGATCGAGCGCTTCCTCGCGCTGGAGGCGATGGGTAGTGCCGATCCACGCGCCGAATTACGCCATCTGCGCACCTTGGTGTTTGCTCGCGGCGAACCCAACATTCGCGTGCTGCAGGAAGGCATCCGTATCCTGGAAACCAGCGATCGGCGCGCCGCGTTGCCTGATCTTGCAGTATCCAGCGCATGGATCGCCGGCCGGCGTGACCGGCTGGTGCCACCACAGGCGATGCAATGGTCGTCCATCCAATGCGCCGGCACTTATCAGGAAATCGAGCGTGCTGGCCATGCGCCGTTCTTCGGTCACGCCGCCGCGGTCGCGCAGGCTCTCCAGCCGCTGCTGACCCACCCCCACCCAACAATGAGCCTGATTTGATGGACACGTTTCAACTCGACCAGGATCAGGTACGCCGTCACTTCGGCCGCGCCGCGACCAGCTACGAACAACACGATGTGCTGCAGCGTGAAGTGCAGGCCGCGCTGCTGGAACGTCTGGACTTCTATACGTCGGCACCACAGCGCGTCATCGATGTTGGCGCCGGCACCGGCCGCGGCAGCGCACAGCTGAAACAGCGCTATGCAAAGGCCGAGGTCATCGCCGTTGATCTGGCACTGCCAATGCTGCGCGCAGCGAAACAACACGCGAGCTGGCTCAAGCCGTTCATGCGCGTCTGCGCGGAAGCCACCGCGCTACCACTGCCCGATCACAGCGTGGATGTGCTGCATTCCAACCTGTGCTTCCAGTGGATCGTCGACCTGCCCGCACTATTCGGCGAGTGCGCGCGCGTGCTGAAACCCGGCGGCCTGCTCGCGTTCTCCACCTTCGGTCCAGACACGCTGAAAGAGCTGCGCGCCGCATGGGCAGAGGCCGACCAGCAACCGCACGTCAGCCGCTTCCTCGACATACACGATATCGGCGACGCGATGCTCGCGTCCGGCCTGCGCGACCCGGTGCTGGACGTATTCCGCTACACGCTGACCTACAGCGAACCACGCAAGCTGCTGCAGGAACTGCAAGGCCTCGGCGCCACCAACGCCGACCACGCCCGTGATCGCGGCCTCATGGGCAAGACCCGCTATCAACGCATGCTCGCCGCCTACCAGGCGATGCGCGTGGACAATCGGATCCCCGCCACCTGGGAAGTCATCACCGCCCACGCCTGGGGTCCACCCCAAGGCCAAGGGCGCCGCGGCGCCGACGGCAGCGAGATCGCCAGCTTCTCAGTGGACAGCTTGCGCGGATCTAGACGCCGCTGAACTTGAGGGCACTGCGCGATGAGGAATATCTGCTTGCGGCCGAAGCAGACGTTAGCCCTGAACTCACTCGTCCAACGATCCTTGGTTTCTGCCTAGCGGTAGACAAGGGCCTCCACGAGATGTTGAAGCTCTACGACCCGATCCACCTCATCAGGTTGAAGGCTTGCGAAGTGTGACCTTGCCCTCGAACTTCGTATCCCATAACCGTGGTCATGGGCTAGCTTGTTTGGTCAGAGCCGCAAGCCAGTGTTTCTCGAACTGCATCGGACTGACGTAGTTCAAGGTGGAGTGTAGTCGGGACTGGTTGTACCAGAGCAGCCAAGCGAGGGTTTCATCCTTGGCGTGTCGGCGGGTGACGAAGCGCTGCCCGTGCAGCCGCTCCACCTTCAGCGAGCCGAACAGCGTTTCGCTGCAGGCATTATCCCAGCAGTTGCCGCGGCGGCTCATCGACGCGGTGATGCCGTAGTCTTTGAGCAGATCCCGGAAGTCTTCACTGGCGTACTGGCCGGGTTCAAGGAGTCGTCGCAACACCAGTTAGTTGAGCGTCGGATAGTAGGGCATCAAGCGCCTCGGCAGGCGTCTTCCATCCCAGCGTTTTACGAGGTCTGCCATTGAGCGTGGCCGCCACCGCGTCGAGTTCACACTCGCCATACCTGCTTATATCGGTGCCTTTGGGGAAGTATTGGCGCAGCAACCCATTAGTGTTCTCGTTGGTGCCGCGCTGCCAAGGGCTTCGTGGATCGCAGAAGTAGATAGCCAGTCCTGTCTCGATTCGTAGTTGTGCATGCTGGGCCATCTCCGCACCTTGGTCCCAGGTTAATGACTTACCCAACTGTTCTGGCAGCATCGTAATCTTTGCTGCAATGGCATTGCGCACCGCCTCAGCGCCGTGGCCGGCTAAGGCTGGTCCATTTTTGACACGTGCTCCTGAGGCATGACCGACCATCGGCGGCAAATGGAGCAGCATCGTAAATCGAGTTGTGCGTTCGACCAAAGTACCAATCGCTGAACTATTCAGTCCGATGATCAGGTCTCCCTCCCAGTGGCCGGGGATCGCACGGTCGGCCACTTCAGCCGGACGCTGGCTGATCATCAACTCGGAAGTGATGAAGGGCTTTCCCCGCTGTCCTGCTCTAGCGCGCGGTACCCGCAGCGCACGACCAGTACGCAAGCAAGCGCATAGCTCGCGTCGTAATGCACCGCGACCTTGAACGTAGAGCGCCTGGTAGATGGCTTCATGAGAGACCCGCATGGATGCATCATCCGGGAAGTCGAGCCGCAATCGGCGACTGATCTGCTCCGGGCTCCAGCTAGTGCCCCAGCGTCGATCCGCTCGGCGACCATGGCGCCGCCCCTTCCACGGTACGTCGGGCCCAGGGATTCGCTTGCCATGAGCATCTTGCAATGCTCCCGCAAGCCGTTCTTGTACGTAGTCTCGCAGTTGTTTGTGCTGCGCAAGCTTGGCCGTCTTGGGGCGCTCGGCCGCTCTTTCGGCCTTCCACTGGGCGACCGTCGCTCGATACCGCAGCGTGCCGCTGCGGGTGGCCGCGTTACGACGCAATTCGCGTGAGATGGTCGATGCGGATCTCCCCAACCGCAGGGCGATCTCCCGGACTCCGCACTGCTGAGCTCGCAACAAGGCTATCTCTTCACGCTCGGAGAATGATAGGTATCGCCCCGACAGGGGCTCCAAAGTGATTGGTGGCATCCCGCCAGCTTCGCGGAACCAGCGCGGACCAAGGGGCTGCGAGATGCCGCAAGCCAGCGCCGCATCCTCGCTCCACAAGCCTTCGGCAATGCGTTTCCAGAATGCTTGTCTGGTTTGCCGTTGATTGACCTGAGGACGGCCTGGCGAGCGCATCGGTGCCCGCCCTGTCCGTTCTGTTGTCCACCCCTTCGCCCGTCCCATTGAACACCTCCATGATTGAGGTGTTGCGACGACCAATTGAATCCGCCCTGGCTTCCGCGGTCGCTATGAAAGATCAGTCCCGCCTGCTTGCTGGGATGACGTTTGAACCATGCCATGCGCAGCGCGTCGATGACGATATCGCGGGTCATGTCCTCGCGCATTGACCAACCCACG